>JADMIO010703089.1_pt1 | contig 116666 bp, 96 predicted proteins | sample 8958161 | NCBI WGS metagenome assembly JADMIO01 (sample SAMN16585339, study PRJNA669376) | soil metagenome | isolation source: Crop rotation soil | place: USA: Cullars Rotation, Alabama | collected 2011 | reverse complement strand
GCGACAACTTGTCCACGTGGAATTCTAAGCTTAGGATCCCAATGTGCTGGAAAGAGAAACTCTCCGCCGCCGCCCGCAGGCCCAGGACTTGAATTTTCGATGAATGCAGTCGGTGGGAGATTCCCTGGATGTCCCGTCCCAAGGCAAGGACATTCTCCTGCAATTCGAGCGCGTGTCCCTGTGCGGCCGCCGTGTCATTCGCGAGCACCTCGCGAAGCCGTGCCACATCCATCGCGAGGAACGACATCCTCTGGCTCACATCGTCATGCAGTTCCCTTGCGAGCCGGGCGCGCTCCTGTTCCTGGACCTCCATCAATCGGCCACTTAGATGCGAGAGCGAAGTGCGTGCAGTCCTCAGATCGGCGACGTGCTCTTGTAACGACTGCTCGGCGCGACGACGCCTCACGCGGTTGACGAGCAAGGCGGCAATCAGAGCGGTCTGTGCGAGGATCGCCGACGCGCTGCCCACAATGATCCACCTGTACTGATCCCACGCGCTGGGTTCGCGAAACAGGACGACGCTTCCAGCGGGCAGTCGATCTTCACGAACGCCCCAGCGCTGCAGCTCCCGCCAGTCGAATGTGAGCGGGCCTGGATGCTGTATCGCTGTCTTGATCACGCTGGGCGACGTCCCACCAAGGATTTGCAGGACAACGGCGGCCGTACTCCGAGCGAGATCATCACCGGAAACCAGCTTGCCGCCCAACAACCCGTATCCCAGTTCGGCACTTTGCGCCCCGAAGACCGGGGCGGCGGCTCGAGCGCGCAGATCGGCGAGCACTCGCTCGGTCGGATACGTGGTGCCTTCACCGTCCACATCGAACGACGTGAAATAGATCGCCGATCCAGGCGGAAGCATCGATGCGCGATCCAGCATCTCCGAGTACGACATTCCGTCCGTCCATATGAAGCGCACGCGAGGAGCGAACCGGTTGGAGTCGCGCTCGAATTCCTGCCGCCAGAACCTGCCAAGTTCTCCGGAGCCGATGACGACGAAGACGGTTTCCGTTGCCGGAAACACTCGCAGAATTTCGACGAAATTGCCTGCCGGATCGTTGGCAACGGCTACCGATGTCTCGCTGTCGCCAAACGCGCCGTCTTTCAAGAACCGCTCGTCGACAGCGGCGTAGAGCATTGGTGAGTCCGGGAACAGTTGCCCGCGGTACTTTCGTGCGAACGCTGCCGCAGGACCACCGGTAGTCACCACGAGGTCGGGCTTCGGGCGGCCGGCGAATGCCGAACGAAGGAACTCGACGATGGCGTCTTCAGGCGTGTTACTGAACCCCGCGGGATTGACGACGAACTCCGTGAAGTTCACCGGCTCGTCCCAGCCTTCGTCTATCTGGACGCGGAGAAGCGCCGTAAATCGATCCAACACCAGGTTGCCGCGCTCGAACGACTGAAGCAGCACCACATGGCGCACCGCCGCCTGCGCCGGCGACGCCAGTAGTACGAAAAGAAGGCTCAGCCACAGACGCCAGGCTGGCCGCCGGCTCCATTTCCTAACCATCAGTGACGCGACGATAAACTGTGTCCGTGCCGCCCGACTACAGTAATCGATTCTCAGAGGTCTCGTGAAAGGACATCGTTGCCGATTGGCATCCCAGTATGGACTCGTCCTGATGGTAGTTGGACTGACAGCTACAGCCAACGCGCAATCCGTTCTCGCACTCTCTGGTCACGTCTACGATCAGACCGGCGCGGCGCTGGCCGGCGTCACGGTGACCGCACGCGGCACTGCCACTCGTGAGACCACCACCGATTACGACGGCGCCTTCACGCTCGGAGATCTGCCAGCCGGCGAGTATCAGATGACAGCTGCTTTGAGCGGCTTCGACACGGTGCGCCGCACCGTCGTCCTCCAGCCGGGTGCTCCGGCTGTGCTTTCGTTCACTCTTTCACTCGCGCTCACCCAACGAGTGCTGGTCAGCGCGGGCAGGACTGGTGACGCCGATGTTCAGTCGATTCCGATGGCAATCAGCGCCGTCTCGAACGCCGAGCTCGCGGGCTCGGCGACCCGTACGATCGAGGAGGTTGCGGCTCAGCTGCCGTCAGTCACCTTCACGCAGAACACCACCTTCGGTCAGCTGTCGATCCGAGGGATCGGTACGAACCTGGTGAACGCCGGCGGCGATCCGAGCTCGGCGATGTATATCGACGGCGTCTACCTGGCCCGGCCAGCGATGGTGTTTCTCGATCTGCTCGATCTCGAGCGTGTCGAAGTGTTGCGTGGTCCCCAGGGCACGTTGTACGGGCGCAACGTCGTGGGTGGCGCGATCAACTTGATCTCGAGGGTGCCGACCAATGATGTCGAGGCGTCCGCTCGTCTCACGGTCGGCAACTTCGGCGAGATGCGCGCCGAGGGACGACTCAGCGGGGCGCTCCGCCGCGACAAGGTGATGGGCAGTATCGCCTTCGTGCGAGGCGTGCGCGATGGATACGTCCGCGACCTCGAGCACGCCGACCATCCGCTGGGAGGAGATGATCTGACTGCAGTGCGCGGCCAACTGAGATGGGTCGTCGGTCGCCGCACCGACGTTTTCTTCTCGAGTGACGTCAGCGATCAGGATGGGACCCCGCTGACCTACAACAAGGTCCTGCAGGTAAAGCCGGGCTTCCAGATTGACGACCCATCCGATCTACGTGAAGTGCGAACATCGATGCTTGCGTCCGCCCGCATCCTCCAATACGGCGCGAGCGCGCGATTGACGACGACGCTGAACCCATCGACGAAGCTGGTGAGCCTCACTGCATTTCGAGGGGTGGACAACGCGTATTTCGTGGACGCAGACATCACCGAGCTCAATCTGGTCACGGCGCACGTCACTGAGCCGCAGCATCAGTGGTCAGAAGAGTTCACTCTGACCCATCAGCGCTCGCGGGTGACCTCGATCGCCGGCGCGTTTTTCTTCAGCGAAGCGGATCGTCAAACCATCGAAGCAGACCAACCTCAGGCCGGACTACGGGTGCTGTTGGATCCGCAGGTGGATGCCCGCAGCGCAGCCGCATTCGCGCAGACGACGGTCGATCTGACGTCAAGGCTGTCGGCCATAATCGGGCTCCGCTACACGCAAGAGCGGAAGAGCATCGACAACTTCGGCGGACGCTACGTACTCGACGATCGCCCGACATTGATCCCTGGCTCGTCGTACTCGTATTCGGATTCGATCGAGCATTCAGCCTGGACCCCGAAGTTCGGTGTCCAGATCAAGTTGCCGCGAGAGGCGATGGCCTATGTGTCGGCCACAAGGGGCTTCAAGAGCGGCGGCTTCAACCTCTCATCCACACAGCCAGGCCGTGGATTCGAGCCCGAAGTGGCCTGGAGCTACGAAGGGGGTCTGAAGGCGGAACTGATGAACGGCCGCGCACGCGTGAACGCGGCAGTCTTCACGATGGACTACGCGAACCTGCAGGTGCAGACGCCGATCGGTATCGGCGTGTTCGACATCAGGAACGCCGCGGAGGCCACCATCAACGGCGTCGAAGTGGAAGGCGCGAGCCGGATTGGTCATGGGATCGAGACCGGCGGCCACGTGACCTGGCTGGACGCCACGTACGACCGTTACACGGCAGCGGCGCTTGGCGGAGTCGTTGGCGATGTCGCGGGCCACAAATTAAACAATGCGCCTGAGTGGGCGGGCCGCTTGTGGGTGCAGTGGAGCGGCAACGTCACGACATCCGACCTGCTCTCGGTCACAGTTGACGCAACCGCACAGTCACCGGTCTTCTACACTCCCTTCAACGACCACATCCAACGGCAGCTTTCGTATGCGCTTGTCGGCGTGCGAGCCGAGTATGGTCCCGCCCATCGACGCTGGTCGATCAACGTCTACGCCCGAAACGTGACGAACACCGGCTATATTATGGCGGCGTTCGCCACATCACCGGCGGCGTTCGGTGGCCGCCCGGGCGCATCCCGCCAAGTCGGCATGCAGCTGGTGCTGCAGCGGTGACGTCGTTGACTCCCTGGTGTCGAGACGCAGTGGCGCTGCGAAGCTGACTCATCAACCTTGCGCGCCAGGGCAGCTGATCAGCGACTTCGTGGCGACTTTCGGCCCTCTCCGTAATCTCGGGGATGTTCCGAGGATCCGAAGGACCAGTAGACGGCACCGAATGCCTGCTCGATAGCCGTTGCGCCGGCACGACTGTCTCAACCGCATGGCCCCTCGGCCGGATCTGCATTAGGCGATCTGTCACGTCTCGAGGTTCCTTGGATCGCCCTCGCCGTTGGACTCAACGATGGCAGCTAGGCTTTCACCAGGTTGCCGAAGCGTGACGCTGCGCTCGACGTGACGCCTGTCGGAATCACGAAGACGTACCTCACGTTTTCGCGCCGGAGTCGGATAGTATGTCTGCCGTCGAAGACAGAGATTGCAACAAAATCCGCCGATGACGCCGGACCCGTATAGAGCCGCAGCGAGTTGAGGCGACGCAACGGATCTCGATACGAGGAATGCGCCGACGTAACTAGGTTGAGTGGCGTACTGCTCCCCAAAGTGGTGCTCGGTGGCTGTGGAGAGTTCGTCGCTCAAAGGGTCAGACGAAGGCAATCCCTACCGGCCCGGTAACGGATCAGGAACACCCGACCAGCGGGGTGTCGTCCGGCGTTGCTCGTGAAGTGAGCCCACCCGGGCGGTACAGTCGGGGCGATAGCGCTGACATCTCCATATAATCGCCGCTCAACTTTGTCCGAAAGGCCGCTGTCATGATCGAAGACCCAGGAATGAGGCGTGGGCCCAACGCAGTATCCGTGGGCAACTCACTGCGAGATCAGACGCTGGCCGCGAACGGGTTGGATCCCTCCGCCCCATGGGGTGGACTTCTCGCAACGGCGGGTCCTCGAGATCACATCGTCCAGCTCTATCAGGACCAGCAATTCCTCAACCGCGCAGTCTGTCGCTTCGCCGCGTCCGCCCTCGGCAATGGTGAGGGCGTCATCCTCGTACCGACGGCGGCGCATTGGGACGCCTTTAAGCCGCGTCTGGAGGCCGAGGGCGTCGACATCGACCGAGCCAAAGACCGCGGGCAGCTGACGGTCGTCGATGCCGACGAACTGTTACCGCAGTTCATGCGTGATGCGATGCCCGACGCACCGGTGTTTCTCGGACTCGCCGGTGAGGTCATCGCGCAGGCGCGCGGAGGCGGCCGCTATCCGAAGGTCCGTTGGTGGGGCGAGATGGTCAACGTCCTGTGGGAGCGCGGCGACGTCGCAGCCAGCATGCAGCTCGAGGACCAGTTCGATCGCCTCGCGCAGGAACACGAGATCGCAATCTTTTGTTCGTTCGTGATGGACAACTTCGATGGCGACGTTCACACCCGGATGCTCCCACGGCTTGGGCAGAACCACTCCCATCTGATCCCGGTGGAGGACTACGCCCGCCTCGAACGGGCCGTGGCCGATGCCCTTCGCGAAACCGTAGGGGCAGACGAGGCCCGGGTCATCGAAGATCAGCTTCTGCCCAATTATCCGTCACCGTTTCAGATGCCACGATCGCAGGCATTGCTTCTGGCATTGCGTGAGACGCTTCCAATAGTCGCCGATGCCGTTTTGACGCGCAGCCGCAGAATTTACCACGCGTCGAAGGACTAGGTTCGATGACGGACGCGCGGGTCGATCACTCGTCGCACCACTTCGGCGCGGACTACGGCCGGGGAACCGACGCGCTGAGCGCGGATGTTGTCGGCATCCTCGACACGGTGGATGTGCCCATCGTCGTGATCAGCCGCGAGTGCAGCGTGGTTCGTTTCAACCGTGCGGCGACCGAGGCCTTTGGTCTTGAACCGTCGGACGTTGGCCAGCCTCTGGGCCAGATCGCGGCACTGGCGGAGGCCCAGGATCTCGGGGAGTACTGCGCGCAAGCGATGGCCGATGATGCGCCCGTTCGCCGAAACATGGCGAGCGGTGATCGGCGGTTCCTCCTTCGGATCGCTCCGTATTCGCGAGATGCCGCCTCCAGTGCCGGGGCCGTCCTGACGTTCACCAACGTAACGGCATTCAGGGCCAGCCTCGAGCAGGCCGTGTACGAACGGGAGTATACGAAGGCTATTCTCAACACCGTTGGGAGTCCTCTGGTGGTCCTGGACACCCAACTGCGTGTACAAACCGCCAACCGGGCGTTCTATGAGATGTTCGCCATCTCGCGCGAGAAGGCACAGGCTATGCCGTTGCACGTTCTCGGCGACCAGCGGTGGAAAGCGTCGGAGCTGTGGGCGTCGCTCATCGAGTTCGTGGTAAACGGCAAGGAGTTTGAGGTATTGGAAGTGGAGCGCGAGTTTCCTGCGCGCGGCGTTCGGACGGTGCTGCTCGACGCACGACGTCTCTCGCCGGCCGCTGACGCCCCGATTCTCCTGGCCTTCCACGACATCACGGAGCGCAAGCGTGCGGAGGCCGCGCTTCTCGAAAGCGGACGTCGATTTCGCGAAATGGTGGACGCCCTGCCGATTGCGGTCTACACGACCGATGCCGAAGGCCGGCTCACCCATTTCAATCCGGCCGCCGTCGAATTCGCCGGTCGCCCGCCCGCCCTAGGCGTCGACCAGTGGTGCGTGACGTGGAAGCTCTATCGACCCAACGGCAGTCCGCTGCGACATGAAGAGGCGCCCATGGCGGTCGCGCTCAAGGAGTCGCGCCCAGTTCGAGGAACGGAGGCGATCGCCGAGCGTCCGGATGGCGAGCGACGCTGGTTCGAGGCCTACCCGACGCCGTTGTTCGACGCGGCCGGCCGCCTATCCGGTGCCATCAACATGTTGCTGGATATCACCGATCGAAAACGCGCTGAGGAGGCGCTTCGGGAGGCTGACCGCCGCAAGGACGAGTTCTTGGCGCTCCTCGCACACGAGCTGCGTAATCCCCTCGCCCCGATTCGCACGGGCCTTGAGCTCATCCGTCTTTCAGGGGATACGCCGCAGTCGGTTCGCCGGGTACGAACGATGATGGAGCGTCAGATCCGCCAGATGGTGCGGTTGATCGACGACTTGCTGGACGTGTCGCGGATCACCTCCGGAAAGATCGTTTTGCAGCGCGCGCCGAGCTCGGTATCCGCGCTGGTTCGGAGTGCCGTCGAGATGCACCGCGCCGTGATTGAGGCCGCGAACATTGACTTGATCGTCGACGTGCCGGAGCAGACATTGGTGATTGATGTCGATCCCACCCGTTTCGTCCAAGTGCTGTCGAACGTCCTGCACAATGCCTCGAAATTTACGCCTGGAGGAGGAAAGATCGGCATTGAAATCGAGCTTCGTGATTCCGGAGACGCGCCGTCGGTGGTCGCGATCACCGTCTCGGACACCGGCGTCGGCATCTCACCGGCGCTGCTGCCGAGGATCTTCGACCTCTTCTTTCAAGCCGAACCCGCAACCGAGCGAGCGCACGGCGGACTGGGGATTGGCCTGGCCCTGGCGCGACGGTTAATCGAGATGCAGGGTGGCCAAATCGCTGCTGAGAGCGATGGTCCGGAGAAGGGAACCAGGTTCGTGATCACGATTCCTGTGTGTCAGGCCGCCGCGCTACGACCGTCTGCACAGATGGAAGTGCCGCGGGTGACGAGCCGCGTCGTTATCATCGACGATAACGAGGACGCCGCGCATACGATGGGGATGCTCGTCGAGCAGCTTGGAGGGTCGGCCCGAATCGCGCACGAGGCCGCAAGCGGACTGGCCGCGGTCGAAGATTTTCAACCCGACATCGTGTTTCTCGACATTGGCATGCCAGGGATGGATGGATACGAAACCTGCCGACGAATGCGGCAGCAGTTTTCTGAGCGGCATTTCGTGATCGTTGCGGTCACGGGCTGGGGTCAGCCGCAGGACAAGCAACGGGCCTTGGACGCAGGGTTCGATGCGCATCTGACGAAACCGGTTGATCCCGGAGCGTTGGCGAACGTTCTCGTAGGGACTAGCGGGGGCCCTGAGCCTAATCTCTCATAAGAGATGTCGCGTCGACGGTACCTCTGAGCACGCCCAGAAGAAGCTCGAGCAATGACGCGATCTGCGCCGGTCAGCCGGCGGCCATACCGCGCCGGCGAGAGCCCCCAGAACCGTTGTCTTCAGTAATCGCGAACGCACGGTCAAGAGGCCTCCTCTACCTCACCAACAGATTTAAGCCGGCGGTGGCTTTAGCAGTGACTCCGTGGCACGTGTCGAAGCTGTAGTCTCACTAGTCAAGCGTCCCATCTCGTCCACGATTGATTTGATGTACGCCGCGTCGATGAAGCTGCTCAATTTGCCCTCGAGATTGGAACGCGCGCCGTCGAAACTCGCCTGTAGGAGCGCCACCCCGAGTTGAACGTCGGCCGATGCCGCGCGAGCACAGTGCGCAGCGACGGTGGCCGCAAGCTCCAATCCCTCCGCAGACAGCCGCATCACTTCGAGCGGCACATCAGCAGACGCACGAAGCGCAAGCTGTATCGCGGCTTGCCGATCCGAGCGCTGCACTGCGCTCGCTTGTGGCATGTTGCGTGCGGTGAAGAGCTTCACTGCGGTTTCCGTTTCGATCGTCTCCATCAATTGCTGACGCAGACCGGTTATCGCAGCGGCCGCTTCGATCAGCCTTGCCCGGTCAGTGCTCGAGTCCGACTTCGTCTGAGGCAACGAGGCAACCAACAGGAGAAGCGAAGCCCCCAAGCTTCCTGCCACGGCTGCTGTCGACACTGCACCGTGAGGTGCGTCGGCGGAACCGACAGCCTCGATGAAGTCTCGCAATGAAACGTCGCTCGAACCGTGCGGACTCGTTGCCATGCGTCACCCGCTCTTCCTGGACTGCGCCAACTCCTGATACTCGCAGGCGGGATCGCTGCAGAACCAACCGGACACATACCGCAACCTGTCCAGTGGCTCACGACGGTCTGGGTCCACGGCCGAGAGTGCCGGCCACTTCTCTCGATATTCCAAGAGCCCACGACATTGCGGACATCTGCGGTGATGGACGGGATGAGCGTTCCCGTCCACCGAGCCATCTACATTCCCGTTCGATTGCGATACCGGAACGGACGTACAGGTCTGGGAGAATGACGCCGCCTGTGAGCGTTGCCTGTTCGCCGCCCCGCGTACGACACTCACACGCTCGTGCTGATGATGTGACGACTGGTGCAACAGACGCCGGGAGCCGAGCAGAAGCCAAACCACATGTTCGCGCAGCACATCCCCCGACAGGTCTCTCGAGGAACATGTCGGCCCCGGCTTTGATGGAGAGTTCGCCATCCTGACGCCGCTTGTGTCACTCATCAACAAAATTGATGGCGTCCGCAGAGTTCGAGTGGCCATAATTCCGTTCCTTGCCTCCACCGATGTTGCTACTGAAGCATCGAGCCTTTCTGCAGAGTCGAACCGACACCGCTGGGTCACTGCTCGAACGAAGTTGTTCAGCCGTTTGCCCGTCTGCCACGTCGTCCTTGCACCGGCTAAGACGTCATGCGTGATGACTCAGTCGGTCCGACAGGACCCAGCGACGTCAGGCTTCGCGCTCCCGTAGTGGTAAAGCTCACTCCGTGGTGCTCGCCCCGTACGGCCTGACCGCCACGACGGCGTCATCTTCGGTCAACGGCTTGTGTCGGGACGTGACTGTCACCCACTGACCGGGCTTCACGGTCTTGATCGCGTCCAATCCGCTCTCTGGCACCTTTATGCGAATCGTGAGGTACTGATTGGGCGCCTCCGGCGAGACGAGCTCGGCAGGGAGCACGAGGTCCTCGTCAATCTTGCGGCCTGCCTCGGCCCGTCGTACCTGTCGCACGGCGTCGCTGGAGTCATGACTTCCGGACCAGACAATCCAGACACGGTCGCCAGCCTTGAAGTGCTTCAGCTCTGAAATCGCCTCCTGATACGCAACGCGAGACTTCACGGTCACGGTCTTCGCGGTCGGGTCGAGCGACACCAGCTCCCCATTCCATGTATATGTGTCGAGCTTCGGCTGCGATGATTGCGCCATGCCGGGCATCGGCGCGCTGATCGTCAAGACGGTTGTCAAGAGTGCGAGCTGCATCCAGTGTGTGGCCATACGGTCCTCCTTCTATTCGCGCTATTCGCGCCTCCTACGCGCAGTTGTTGACGTTCGCTTTCAATATTCATGGTCCCGGCCGGCTTCGCTCAGAGAGAACGGCGCCGTTCCTAACCGCTGCGCTTCTACGGCTCCCGCTGCAGCGACGCTGAGTTGAGTGTGGTGACGGTCGATCAGCCACAGCTCCGGAATCAGCGTGGCTTCGATCTCCCCGCCATGAAACACACGCACCACGCCGCTCTCCGAGACGACGACGGCGATCGCGCCAAGCCGCTGGGAAATCGACGCTGCCGCCAGGTGCCGGCTCCCGAATCCAAGCGGCATGTCGATCTGCTCGACTGATGCATCGAGATAGCGACACGCCGCCAAGACGATCCCCGCATCTGAAATCACGAACGCACCATCGAGCTGGGCCAGTTCCTTCATCGTTCCGCGGAGGTCAGGGTCGCCGATGTGTGTCCGTGCCGGAGCGTGGCCAGCCAACGGATCAAGGATCAGTGCTCGGGACGCCGCGAGCACCTCGTCTGCCTTGCCCACGGTGAAGAGCGTTCCGATCCGGCGGCCCTCTCGACCCTCGCGGGCAATCTCGAGTGCCAGTTCTAAGACCGACTCGAGAACGGCGGGCTCGCACGAGGGAACTCGAGAGCACAAGGCCTTGAGCGCGGCGATTGTCATGGCGTGTTCCCCTTAGAGGCGGTCGTGTGCGGGAGGTCGGTCATGTTCGCCATGCGCTCCGCGTGAACGACGAACCTGCGAGGCGCAGGACCAACGTAGTCGAATGGATAGCAGGTAATCAGCGTCAGAGCCGCAGCCGGTGAAGCGTCCAACACCCAGAGCTCGTCTGGCTCGACAACCGTGTGACGCGTGACGCGGTATCGAAACGTCCCGTGCCGTGTCGCGACGTGAATTTCATCACCCGGTTGAACGCTTCGAAGTGGGCGGAAAAACGTGTCACGGTGTCCTGCCAAGGCGGTGTTCCCTTGCTGCCAGGGCAGCGGCGTGTCCGGGAGATGCCCGACCGCCACTTTCAACGTGTGTTCGTCATCGCCTTCGGCAACGACAACCGACAGACCGAGGCGCGGAATCTCAAGACGCCCGATCGGGGTTCCCGCTTCAACAGGCGTCTCGACTCCATATGCCGCGCGATCGGTCTCCGGACGATCGACAGAGTGGTCCCGTCGTTCCAGTGAGACCCTGTGCTCGACCTGGTAGGCGATCGCGGAAAGCGCCGTCGCCCCCGCCCACAGCAGGCACGCAGCGCCGATGATGACGAAACCACGCTGAATCCAGCGCACGACCCAATTAGTTCGCCTCCCGCTCATGGACCTATCTCCCCTGGGGTCCAGCGCCGCGATAGCCCTCGCGCGCGCGGACCCGCAGTGATCGACGGGCGGGGTCGTTGATGACGACGCGGAGTCGACGAAACTGCCCGTCGCGCGCTGAATTGGACGAGACATAGCCGAGGGTGTAGCTGTGTCGAATGTCGTGGGCGATCGCTCGCAGCACATCGTCGACATCGTCGATGTGGCGTGGAAAGAACGCTTCCCCTCCAGTTGCCTGAGCCAAACGCTTGAGCAGCCCTGGATTCGCCTCACGCTCCAGCGGGTCGATGATGCCGACGGTGTAAATCGCCGCGTTCGAGGCTTGTGCCTCTCGCAGCACGTGTTCGAATGTCATCGTGCTCGCGTTGTCTCCACCGTCGCCAACAACCACAAGCACTCGTCGTGGGTGATGGCCTTTGGCGATGTAGGAGAGTCCGTTCGAAATGGCGTCGTACATGGCCGTCCGACCTTGCGCGCCCATTGCTCCGGCGAGCGCGACACGGAACACACTCGCATCGCTGGTGAAAGGCATCGAGGAAGGCAGGGCGGCGCGGACTTCTTCGTTGAAGGTGAGCGCAAAAATCTCATCGTCGCTATTGCTCGCCTCCGCGAACGCAGTGGCCGCGACAATGACCCGCTCTCGACCTTCCCGCATACTGCCACTGCTGTCCACAAGGAATCCCACAGTCACTGGCGAGTCCTCTCCGCTAAAGAAATCGATCCGCTGGGGTACGCCGTCCTCGATGACGCGAAAGGCTTCTTGAGCCAGAGTCGTCACGTAGGCGCCTCGCCGGTCCTTGACGGTGATGTGCGCGACGACTAGTTCGGCCCGGGAAGAGAATACCGGCGACTGCGCGTCGGGCCGTTGCACGTCTGAATGGCCCTCTTGCGCAGAGACAGTCGTCACCGCGAGCCCGATCATGAGGATGATCCAACGCCTGCACATATCAGGTCGAGATGGCGAGCATCGGGGGCGCGTCTGCGCCTGGCCGATGCTCGCGTTGTCGAAGCGTTAACGTCGTCGTGTACGCCAGTACTGCAGCGACGCCGCGCTCAAGAGAGCGATCGTGCCGACCATGGCGACGAGGGGAAGCTGACTCGCCGTCCGCGGCAACTGCGTGCGCGCGGCTTGCGTAGAACTAGGCTGTGCAGAACCCGTCGTCGAGCCCGTTCCGACTGCCGGAGTCTGCGCCGAAGCCGTTGACGGCACGGGCGCATTGCCGATCGCCGGAATCGATGGTGCTGCAATCGAGAGGGACGACGACGCAATCGTGCCCTCTTGTGTTGTACCGGTCGGGGTCGCCGCGGTTGGCACGGCGCTCGCGCTCACATCGGTTTCCTGTCCGCTCGAACCCACGCGCGACAGTTCCGCCGTGTTGGTCTGTTCGGTGGTTGTCGTCTGCGCGTCGGTCGTCAGCACAGGCTGACTGGCGCCCATCGCCAGGCGGCGTGCTTGCTCCTTCGGGAAGATGAACTCGTAACCCCTACGTTCGCCGGGGTACCACCACGTCCGAATGGCTGCAGGAGTACCGGACGCCGTTTCCATGAACCGGACTTCCGGCGACGAAGCCGGCTCGAGCCGCTCGGCAGAGATCGTGAAGAACAGTCCGTACGGTTTCGTGCCGTCGGCATTCAACACCTGCACCACCTTCGAGCTGCTGTTGGGATCGGCGAGGCGGAACAGGTACTGTCCGGCGGGAAGCGTAACGCCTGGGAGCGTCACAGGTCCGCTGAACGTAAATAGCGTGCGCTTGTCGAGAGGTTGCGCGGAAACCGGCGCTGCCATCAGGCAGCCAAACACGGTGACCGCGCAAGCCAAGCCGAAGACTCGTGTGCTCAGCATGATTGGTCCTCCTTATCTGTGTGTTGATGCTCCATGACAAAGCATCTCTCGTCGCGGAGTGGCGGGGCGGTGCGTGGACGTGGCGCTCAGAGCGTCGCGACTGCCGACGCTTCGACAGGCTCAGGACCGCTGAGCCCGTCGAGTGTGCCGTGAGGAGAGGCAGCGAAAACGTCGGCGTCTGGCGACGTGTCAGAGCCACGATCCCGCGCGAGCGCAAAGCCCGCCGCTGACCGCTTGTTTACCGAACCCCCGCCAGCTGCTTCTGATCTTCCACCCGCGTCTCGATCTGGACGCGGCGCGGCTTGACGCTGTCCTTCAGCGGCAGCGACAGGCGCAGCAGTCCGTGGCGATGCGCAGCGGTCAGTTTCTCGAGGTCGAGGAACTGGGGGATCATCAGCGTCTGTTCGTAGCGCGAGACGTTATTCTCGTTTCCCTCGGTCGAAACTTCGGCGCGAATCGTGAGGTTGTTGCCCGCGACCTCCAGGGACACGTCTTTCGGATCGATGCCCGGCAGCGGAACGTCGACGCGCCACCCGTCTTCCATCGTGTGCACTTGGAACGATGGCGACGAACTGGTGGCAGCGGTGCGGGTCGGCAGATCGCTCCAGAACTGGTTGAAGAGACGATCCACGTCGCGCTGGAAATTGAACACGTCATCGAACGAATTCCAACGGGTGAGACCAAACATCGCGAAACCTCCTTGCTTAACAAAACCTCCGAGAATTTATATACAAGATGCTTGTATACGTGTCAAGTATGCTGAGTTCAAGACACTCATGTTTGCGATGCGATTCGGCCCGATAGTCCGCGCTGGTCTTGCACAGGACCTCGATCTCACGACGTCGCCGATCGCCAGCGGCGAGTCCGGCACCCGGGCGGAAGCGAGACACGCGTCATGAGGCAGGGCGTGGTCTTCGAGCATTCGGTGCTGAGGCCGACATGACGCGTGCATCCTCGGCGGTCGATCGCGAGCGGCTGCGCCGCCATCTGGCGTCGACACTCGAGGGCATGGTGGTCCAGCCCGACGATGTCGCGTACGACGAGGCGAGACAGGTCTGGAACCGTGCGGTGGACCGCGATTCAGGTGGCGTAAGTCGAGCACGAGCGCACCCTCAGCGACGCCGTGACCGGCCTGACTACGAAGGACACAGTACAGGCTGGACCGTACACAGCGGAGTTCTCGATGGGAAAGGGCCCGAGCGCTGGAGGCGGCGACTTTCTGCCGGAACTGAGTGACGACGTGATCGACGTCCTCGCGTCGGCGTATCCGGACGCTCCCGCGGATGCGAGCGCAATATGGAACGACTTTCATGGCGCCGTCACGCGCCAGCCGCTCGACGCCACGGCTTTTCCGTTGCGCCGGCGGGGGTTCGATCTCTTCATCAGCGCTCCCTGGCAGGGCGTCGATGGAGAGAGGAAGGCCCGAGCGTGGGTGCGCGCCCTGCATAACTCCCTGCAGGCACACGCCGAGGGCGTCTACGTGAACAACCTGGAGGACGAGGGAGACGCACGTGTGCGCGAGGCGTACGGTGTCAACTATGCGCGTCTCTCACGCGTGAAGGCCCAGTACGATCCACACAACGTGTTTCATGTAAATCAGAACATTCCGCCTGTCTGATCAGGCGCTGGATTGAACGAAAATGTGTTCAATCAATTCGCGCGCGTTCTCGATGGCTGCGCCGCTCGCAGTGTTGTCGAAGACGCACCACACCTCTTCGGCGCTCGGTAGAGTACGAGCCGTTGTCGCAAGCGTCGCAATGTCGTCCGTCTCGTATCTCGACCAATACTTCCGTGGCGACCCATGCAACCGAAAATACGCGACCCGTGGCCACCCGGCCGGGCCGACTGCCTCAGGAACCGGTGGCGGATCGGCGGCGACTCGCGAAACGCGATACCGTTCGAGGAGCGACGTCACCAACGACGAGAACCACGTCGCATGTCTCGGCTCGCACACGACAGGTCCGTCGTACACCGAGCGCACGAGGTCCAGGAATCGCGTGACGATGGTGGCATCAAACGACAGCGACGGCGGTAGCTGTACGAGGAGTGGCCCTCTTTTCTCCGACAAGCCATCGGTCTGAGCCAGAAATGCCACCAACTGCTGCCGAACGTTCTGCAACTTCAGTTCATGCGTGATCGTTCGAGGCATCTTCACGGCAAACCGAAAATCGGGAGGCGTGCTGTCCCGCCACCTCGCGTAAGTGGCTGCGGCGTGCGGCCGATAGAACGAGGAGTTGATCTCAGTACAACGCAGCCGGCGGGAATAGCGCCGGAGATGCGTTCCCACAGAGTCGAAGCGGGAGGCTGCCGCGCGCGGGATTGACCAGCCTGCTGTCCCGATCCGAATGTCGGGCTGAGGCGTCGTGCTCTCGACACTGGAGCGCTCGGAGTCGGCGCTCATCGCTTGTTGCGCAAACGACCGAACTCGAACAACGCGTGGTCGCGCGACACGAGTCCTTGCCATCGCTCCAGGAGCAGGCGGGCGGCCAGGAAGCCGAACGTCATGCCGTTACCACCGTAGCCCAGAGCGAACAAGTGACGTGGATATCGAAGATGGGGACCGATGTACGGGAGGCTGTCGGCCGTGATGGCGAAGAGACCCTCCCATACACGCTCGGTTCGTACTGTTGCCAGCGCAGGCAGTCGGGCTTCAAAGTACGCCCGCAGATCGCGTGCTGCCGCCGTCGACTGTCGACGCAAATTGCGGAAACGTGGTCGACGTCGACCAGTAAGGGGTGGTATCGCTCTTTGCGGTGGCCATGTGGTCCTTTCAGTGTCCCGTCTCGGCATGCGGCGCATGCACTGGTTTCGATTCCGGCGACCATCGCTGACGGAGATACACGGCGAGCCAGACCATCGAGGCGATCGCCAGGAACTCGCTCTGCCAGTTCTGGAATGATTCGAACCAGAATCGAGCCGACATCAGGTAGTCGGCGAGCGTCGGACGCGGCTGGTGATGCATCACCTGATCTGCGGCATACTCCGCAAAGCCGCCGAGTGCGTGTCCCACCCACGCGATCACGAACAGCAGCACGAACGCAAGGCCGAGCGAATGCTCGTACAGGCGCAAGATCCAGCCACCGCGCTTGACCGGCCAGGGCGCGTCGGGATCGTCGGCGAAGTTGCGAGGATCGCTGTCGACGAGTTCCTCGACACCCGGGCGTCGCGATTCCGGCGACCCCTTCTGAACCAGAAACGTGGTCAACAACACGAACACGGCCATCTGCAAGAACTCACTTTCCCAGTTCTCGAAGAGGGCCTCCCAGGGATGACCAGTGGTGAGATAGTCGGCCATGCGGACGGCGCTTTCCCCGTGCTGCACGTGTTCGCTGTTGTACTCCGCGAGTCCGGTGATCATCTGTCCCGCCAGAAACAGCAGAAACATGGCCATCAAGGCCAGTGTCAATGTCCGATCGCGAACCCATGTCATCGCTGGGCGACCCTTCGACTTCATCGACGTCTTGCCGCGCCGCGATGACGGCTTGCCTGAAATGTGAGTCGCGTCGATACGGCGACGTTGCCTTTCAGCACCGTCTTGAGTTGATAGAGGGCGTGTTCATTGTCGGCTGCCGTGTTGGACACGATGCAATCGGCGGGGGCGAAGAGCTTGTACTCCCGCATGTAGGCGTCGTTAGCCGTGAAGAGCACGCAGATATTGCCCGCCATGCCCGTGAGAATGATGCGACGAATGCGCAAGGCCTCGAGCAACGTATCCAACGTGGTGTCGAAGAACCCCGAATGTTTTGGCTTCAACACGAAGTAGTCGCGTGCTGTCGGTCGAAGGCGCCTCGACACGCGGTGGCCGGGAGAGGATGGCGCAGTGCAATGCGCGACGGTGCGACGAAAATCCGAGCGCCACTGTCCGAAGTTGTCGTTGACATAGATCGCCGGCACGCCTGCGACTGTGGCGCGCCGCTTGAGACGCGCGAGTGGCGCCGCCATCGACTCCGCCTGCGCCACTAGTGCCTCGGAGCCATCGAAGGCCAGATCGTTGATGACGTCGATCAACAGAAGGGCAGTCCCTGCCACCGGAACCGCGAACGGAGTGTCGCCTGGCTTGGCTGTCGTTCCACGGTGAGTTGCCGATCGCGCCATCGCTGTCGGCCTAGTCGTCGGCCTTCTCTGCAGAGCCGGGCTCGGCCATGCGTCGATGCTGTTCGGCGAGGATGCCGGCAGGTGTCACGTTCGCGATGGCTGACTGCAGCTTGTTCTTCCAGCCGCTCACCACGTCACCATCGCCGCGCATCATGGCATCGAACCCGACACGGGCAACATCGGCGGGGTCGTCCTTTTTCCCCTGGCCGACCTTGGTGTCGAGCATGTCAGCTCGTTCGAAGAAGTCAGTCTCGGTAGCACCCGGCATGAGGCACGTGACGGTCACCCCTGTATCCTTCAATTCGGCCCGCAACGCAAACGCGAACGAGTCGACGAATGCCATGGTGCCGTTGTAGACGGCCTGATACGTCCCGGGCATGAAGCCGGCGATTGAACCAGTCAGCAGGATGCGTCCGTGCCCACGCTTGCGCATAGCCCGACCCACCAGCTGAACTAGATACACCGTGCCTGTCACGTTGGTGTCGATCACGTGGCGGATTTCCCTGAAGTCCTGATCGAGGAAGGCACGGCCCAGGCCGTGTCCAGCGTTGGCCAGCAGCGCATCGACCGGCCTTCCCGCAGCCGCCGCCCACAGCCGATCGACACCATCGGTCGTCGCCAAGTCGGTTTCGAGCACGGTGACAGCGGCACCAAGACGGCGGAAGCAGTCACCGGCCAACTGAATCTCTGCTCGGTCGGCGGCCACCAGCAGATCAAACCCTTCTTGCGCACAAATCGCGGCTAATTCGAGTCCGATACCGGACGAGGCCCCCGTGACGATTGCGAATCGCTTGTTCATCATGTTCCTCGGCTAGCTTTGTCGACGGTGGCTCTCGATCGCGCGCCGCGTTAGCGACGGCCGTTCTTGGCCGGACTCCTTCCGCCGCCGCTGCCGGCAGCCGCCGGTTCCTCGTCCTCTTCGGCGTGCGCGGCGTCGGCCGCGCTCTGATTGATGCCGCCCTCGGCCAGGCCGGACAGCTTCTTGTCGGCAGCCTTCTCTTCATCGAGCGTCTGCTGCAGGAGCTTGGCGGCCTCGCCATGCCCCATCGCCTGCGCCCACGCCACGAGCGTCCCGTAGGCGGCCATCTCGTAGTGTTCAGCGCGCTGTCCCGCGGCGATGAGACACGCGTCCATCGTGGTCTCGTCGAAGTCCTCTTCCATGATCGATTTGCCCTCGTCGATGATCCCGGCTATGCCGTCACAGTGCTTGCCGCGCACCTTTTCATCCAGGCTCTCGAAGACCTGTTCGAGACGTGCGATTTGGCCCTGTGTTTCTTCCAGATGGCTCTCGAACGCCTGACGCAGCTTGGGGTTCGAGGCCGCCTTCGCCAATTTCGGCAGCGCCTTCGTCAGCTGCTTCTCCGCGTCGTACGTGTCGCGCAGTTCGTCGATGAATGCATCGTGGAGCGTGCCTGCTTCAGCCATGTCGTTCTCCTCGTGTGATGTATGCGCCGCGCTCACACGCGCGGCGGATCGGTTTCTCTCTCGAAGTGCCGATGCCTGGCGATGGCCGCAATGAACTGGTCACTCGCCGCGCTCGCGTCGGTCGCCCTGATCACGCCCGGATCCGGTTGACCATCGGGTAGCGCTCCATCGATTCCGCAGTCCGTGAGCAGCTGATCGCTGGCGCCGATCGCGAGGATCGGCTTGCAATGGCGATACTGGTCTTTGATGAATTCCAGGGTTCGCCCGTCCGCACGCAAAGCGTCGATCGCCTCGCCGCCGTCCGGCAGCACCAGCGCGTCGTAGAGCACCGCCGGCGCCGCCTCCATGCTGACGTCCACTTCGATGGCGTCGCCGTTCGCTGATTGCACCGCCCCGAGCGTCGTCGACACGAAGCGCGGCACCGCGCCCTCGCTCGTCAACCGATCGGCGAGGGATGTGATGGACTTGCCGTCGCACCCATCCGCCACGAGGATCGCCACTCGCCGGGTTCGGATGCTGCCGTCTCCCGGTCGTGCAAACAACGACAGCGCGGGTGACACCGAGATCTCCGGCGTGACCTCCCGCGTCATCACTTTCGGCATCGGCGCCGGCATCACGCGAATTCCAAGTCCCTGGGCGACGCCTTCGGCGAGTTCTGCAGCGACGTTTCTCAAGCCCGATACCATGCGCTCCCGCACTGCCGGTGTTTGCACGCGCGACAATTCGAAGCGGAAGGCGTTGATGATGTGTTGCTTCTCCACGTCGGTCTGACTGTTCCAGAACAGCGTCGCCTGTGTGAAGTGATCGGCAAACCGCTCAGCCTTGCCGCGGACCTTGTGGTCGTTCTCCTCGCGCGGTTCCGGAAACGAGACAAAGCCGGCCGCGCCGGCCTGGAAGGGACAGCCGCCACCCAATGAGTTGGGCTCATACGAGACGCGGCCGCGATGGATCGCCTGACGATGCATTCCTTCGCGCTGGTTGTTGTGCACCTGCGCGATCGGCGCATTGATCGGAATCTCATGAAAGTTGGGACCACCCAGACGCGAGATTTGCGTGTCCACGTACGAGTGGATGCGACCGGCAAGCAATGGATCGTTTGAAAAGTCGATGCCCGGGACGACGTGCGCCACGCAGAACGCGACTTGCTCCGTTTCCGCGAAAAAGTTGTCCGGATTCCGGTTGAGCACCAGCCGACCGACCGGGATAATCGGGACGAGCTCCTCCGGGACGATCTTCGTGGCGTCGAGGACATCGAAGCTGAAGCCCTCCGCCTGGTCTTCCGTGAAGATCTGCAGCCCAAGCTCGTATTCGGGGTAGGCCCCCGCCTCAATGGCCTCCCACAAATCGCGGCGATGGAAGTCGGAGTCGGCGCCTGAGATCTTGACGGCCTCATCCCACACGAGCGAATGGGTGCCTGCCTTCGGGCTCCAGTGGAACTTGACGAAGTGCGATTCGCCCTGGTCGTTGACGAGGCGGTAGGTATGTACGCCGAAGCCTTGCATCGTGCGATAGCTGCGCGGGATCGCGCGATCGGACATCGCCCACATCAGCATGTGGGTGATCTCGGGCATCAACGACGCAAAGTCCCAGAAGGTGTCGTGTGCCGACGCCGCTTGCGGCATCGCGAAGTGCGGCTCCGGTTTCGCCGCGTGAACCAGATCCGGAAACTTCATCGCGTCCTGGATGAAAAAGACCGGGATGTTGTTGCCGACCAGATCCCAGTTGCCTGCATCCGTGTAGAACTTCACGGCGAAGCCACGCACGTCCCTGGCGGTATCGGTCGAGCCGCGTTCGCCGAGGACAGTCGAGAAACGGACGAAGACTGGAGTCTGTTTTCCGACTTCGCCAAAGAGCGAGGCGCGCGTGAACTCGGTTATCGCGTTTGTACACTCGAAGAAGCCATGAGCTGCCGAGCCGCGCGCATGCACTATCCGCTCGGGGATGCGCTCATGATCGAAGTGGGTGATCTTCTCGCGAAGGATGAAGTCTTCGAGGAGGGTAGGGCCACGCAGGCCCGCCTTCAGCGAGTTCTGATTGTCCGCAACGGAGACCCCTTGATTGGTCGTGAGGGTACGGCCGCTCGAATCGACGCGCACCCGATCGAGCGGGCCGACCGTTGGATTCTGCCCGATGTTCGGCCCACCACTGCCGACTTTGTCCGATCCATTCAGCTCTGTGACTGTACTGGCACCGACGATCGGATCGGCGGGTTTGACTGATGCGCCCTTCGGAGGCGCCAGCGCGGCGTCGGGGTCGTATTCGGCCGCCTTATTCGGATTGTAGGAGAACGCCGAGGCCACGTCCTGCGTGCCCGTCGTCTTCTCGGCAACGATATCGCCAGCCGGTGAAGCGTCTGGCTCTGCCGGGCCGCTCACGGTTGTTCGGCTATTGCGTGCGGCGCTCCGGGCCTTGGCGGTCTTCGGTGGTCGGGACGATTTGGCCATGTAGATCACACTCGCTGCGGGAAGCTGTCTGTGGTGCGGGGCGTCTGGTGCGGGATTTCATGACGACTTGATACAGCTATAAGCCTGCCGACGAAAAAGCACGTTGCGTACCACAGAAGCGCGCGGCATCCATCGCGCCACGCAACTGTGGCGCCCGTCTCTCCGACACGAGTCCTGGCACCTCGTTGTTCCTTGACGAACGCGCCTCGAATGAGTCCGCGATCAGAAAACACGCGAGTCCAGGCCACGCTGGCCTTGGCGACAGGCGTCGCAACGATAACCCTGCACGCGCCAGGACAGGCGTATCGTGGAGACCGCGGAACCTTATCCTTGTGAACCCTGTTCTGAAACCTTCTGACAAATGCGTGAGCGCAAAATTTACTTTCGCTGCAGGCAATAGATGAGGAAGGCCGCTGCGCTCGGGTGACGGCGTCACGGAAAAGGCTGACGGAAGCGTTGCATGAACTCGTTGCAGGCCGATCGCTCAGGATTCCGCCAGGGCCGGTGCTGTATTGAAGTTGCTGGCGCAATAGCTGGGGTTCCTTCGTCCTCGATCACTTTTTCCTCGCGCCCCGCGCCATCGATGAGCGCGACGTCCGGCTACCTTCGTACATGCCTAGCGTCGCGAACGGCGTGCACTCGGGCGTTCGTCTCCTTGATCGCCGTAACCGCTGCGCACAGTCTTCTTGGCCTTGCGAGGCTTATCAGCTTTTTGTGATCGGCCTACGTCGTCCATCTCTTTGAAGCGCCCGCGAGCAGTGCGTTTCGCATATGCACTCGCTTTCGGACGGCGGACCAGATCGCGCTTCGCCGCAGGGCGTGAGCGTTTCTTTGCGCGCTGCTGACTCTTCTTGGCCACTGCTGTCTCCTATTCTCGGATTTCATCTACATCTCAGTCGCGGTGGGATCTATGCGAGCCCCGGCGATTGACGAACGCTTGAGCCACGCGTCTCCACATCGAGCGCGTGGAAGTGCAAAGACTAAGCCGCAGCGCAGGAGCGCCTGCTAAATGCAGTGGAAGTAGACGACGAACGGCGAATCGCTCAGTGGGAAAGGCAGGCACATGACTTACTGAAATTCAGACAGAGGAAAACCACAATGAAGTCCAGGATGACGAGTCCCGAAGCGAACGTACACACAGAGCGCGGCGAACCCACCGGTGACCGCGGACATGCCGGCAAGACCTGGGATGCCGTCGTCTGGAGAGCAGGGCATTTCGAATCGTTCCGATGATGAGTTCCGTGCCGCCGATGAGGCTGAAGACCTCGCCGACACCACGGGAGAGGAGGACGCCCACGACTTCGAAGAAGACGGCGAAGACGAAGACGGCGAAGAAGACGACGATCCCGACGCTGAGTAGAATCTTTGGAGCATGCGCGCCCACGGATGTACTCGGTAACAGTGCGCGACCCCTCGCGCCAGCCAATCGTGGTCCCAGCCCCAGTGCACATAGGCTGTTCGGGATGGCAGTACAAACACTGGCGCGGTGTTTTCTATCCTGCCGCGCTGCCTGCCACCCGTTGGCTGGAGCACTATGCAGCGCATTTCGACACGGTCGAGATTAATAACTCCTTTTACCGGTTACCGCTCGCGAAGACGTTTGCTGAATGGCGCAATCGTGTTCCCTCGTCCTTCGTCTACGCGGTGAAGGCAAGTCGCTACCTGACCCACATGAAAAAACTGAACGATCCTGGTCTGCCAGTCGCACTCTTCTCGCGTGCGCGGCGGCTCGGGCAGCGACTTGGCCCTGTGCTCTATCAATTACCGCCCCGATGGCCGCGCAATCTCGAACGTCTCGAACAATTCCTGCAAGCGTTGCCGAACAATGCCATGCATGCTATCGAGTTTCGCGATTCGAGCTGGTATTGCGATGAGACGTTCGCGATGTTGACCAGGTATCGGGTCGCGATGTGTCTCCATGACATGGCAGGCTCCGCAACAGGAAAGCGCACAGTCGGGCCGTTTCTGTACGTCCGCTTCCACGGTCCGCAACGTATACCGGCCGGTATTCCAACCTCATTCTCGACGCGTGGGCGGAGTGGTGCGCGGGCTTGCACGGACGCGGGACGCCGATCTTCGCCTATTTCAACAACGATACGGCCGGTCATGCGCCGAGAGACGCAGTCAGTATTCCACGATCGATCGACGGCGGCGCAACGTGGCAGTCCACAATCGACATCGATAGTGACGTCCACGAGGTTCGCGCGCACCCGCACCGTCCCGACGTCGTGATGGCCGCCGCCGCAATTGGCCTCTGCACCAGCCGCGACGGTGGTGTGACCTGGGACGTCGAAGCATCATCACTACGAGCTGGAACCCGTCGCGGCATAGGTTTTTGCGGAGTACAGGACTAGTCCAAGGACGCTGGAGTCTTGTTTCGGAGGGCAGGTGCGATCGGCGTAGGAGCAGAACACACAGCAGTCGCCCTTCTTCGGCCTCAGCGACCTCGCGCAATTCGGACACTGGTAGACGACGATGCAGCGGTCCGTCGGCATGAGCTCGTGGGCTCGATGCCTGCAGTGTGGGCAGGTCAGCGGCGCGTTCAAGTTAGCCATTTCCAGCCGTCCCCCACGATGATCCGAAGTTCGCCCCTGATTACTTCGACTCGGCCTTGGCTGCACATACGATCGCGTACCCAAGTCGGCGCTCGCTGACCGCGACGAGCGCCTGCCGCGTCAACCGGCGCGCGGCGTCGAAGTCGAACCCAGGCAGGTCGACCCTCTGGAGGCCTCGAAGAATATCCGCCGCGAACAACCGGCTCCCAATGCCTCGAATCATCTCGAGGAGTGCAGAGTCGTGGTTCTCCATCGCTATCTGGACGAAACCGACGTCAGTAAGCCATGCGGCGTACGTTTCGGCGGGACAGGCATCGGCCAGACACGCGACCCAGGCCATGAGCTCCGCGAATTCGCTTGGCGGACCTGGTGCGCGGGTGATGTCACTCAAGCCGACACGACCTCCGGGCTTCAGCACCCGTGCGAATTCGAGGGCCGCCGCCCGCTTGTCTGGAAACGTGCAGAAGGCGCACTCGCAGATGACGGCATCCACCGCCTCGTCGTCAAGCGGCAGTCGCTCGGCGTCTCCCACCCTGAAGCTCACCAGCCCCGCAAGCCCAAGGCGATGTGCTTCAGCGCTCGCGTGGCCAACGTTCTGTGTGCTCAGATCCACCCCGATGACGGTGCAACCGAACAGCTGCGCGATCAATATCGCGCTCGTGCCCTTCCCCGACGCTGCGTCGAGGACACGACTCTCTGGCGTCAGACTCAGCAAGTGGCCCAGCCGCTCCGTCAATGCCGCGCCGCCGGGATGAAACGACTCGCCCAGCAGCCGTGTGACGATCTCGCTCTCATAGAGGCGGGCGCAGCACTGCTTGATCTCGCTGGCGTCGTGCTGCCCCAGCACATCACCGCCAGAGGTCTCGCCATTCATGCCTTCGCCTCCGCGAACGAGAACGTGACCGGCTTCGGGTCAAAACGCCTACCCTCTGCTCGCGCTCGCCTGCGCTCCGGCTCCATCGCGACGAGTTGCGCACGGGCCTGCTCGCGATAGCCGATCGTGTTGTAGGCGCAGAACGGAATCTGCTTCCCACCCGGCAGCAGAAATTCCTTGCAGCACTTCATCAGATTCTTTTGGTTGAAGGTCCACGGGTCCATGAAGTCCTGCGCCATGATCATCAGCATGTGATCGGCGAGGTCGCCCACTGTGGTCGCGTCCGGAAGGCCGCACGCCTGGCACGAGAGTGACAGCTGGTCGAGCGACTTCTGCGAGCCCGCCACTGACGAAGACGACCAGAGTCCCTCGAGCGCGCCTCGAATCTCGACGCTGAAGTCGGGCACGACGCGGTTCGTGATGTAGTCGAGGTACTCGTAGACGTTGACGATGCGCGGGAGCGGCGTCACCGTGTCACCGTCGACGAAGGCGTACGTCACGGCGTTACACGTGGGGAAGCAACACGGCACGGGGATGAAATCGCTCACGACGAACTTGCCCGCGGTCTGTTCCTCGATCAATCGAAGGATGTCCGGGATGGTGATCCGCTGCATCGGATCGTGACTAGGATGACGGCCCGCATGGAACGCTGGCTGGAAGTTGATCCCGCGGACGGCCGGATGCGAGATCGCGAAGTCGACGATCCGGCCGAGCTCATGCTCGTTGACGCCGCGCTCGATGGCTGGCACCAGGGTCACGTGGAGCCCTGCCGCGGCCAGGCGGTCCAGGGCGCGAATGCGCTGCTCCACGATATCGGCTTCGCCGCGCAAGGTGAGCGACGTCCGCCGCTCGAAACCGTCGAATTGAAAATAGAAGGCCGGCTTGACCTCTGCCAACTGCTCGACGAACTTGTCGTCGCGCGCAATCCGCTTGCCGTTGGTGTTGATCATGACGAAGCGAATGCCGCGCGCTTTGGCCGCTTTCACGAAGTCGATGATCTGCGGGTGAATCGTCGGCTCACCGCCTGAGAACTGCACGACCTCGGGCACCCCTTCGGTCCGCACGAAATCATCGAGCATTGCCTCGACTTCCTCGAGCGTCAGGCTGAAACCGGGTCCGGCCGTCGAGAAGCACAGCGGGCAATCCATGTTGCAGACGCTATTCACTTCGATGATGCCGAGGCAGGTGTGTTGTTGATGATCGGGACACAGGCCGCAGTCGTGCGGACAGCCGAGGGCGTGCTCGGTGCCAAAGGCCAGGGGGATTGTCCCGGGCTTGTTGTACTTGCCGTTGGCGACATACGCCTCCGCGTCGCCGTAGACGAGCGCCTCGAAGGGCCCGCAGGTCGGACACCGCTTCCGCATGTAGACCTTGTTGTCGCGAAGAAGCACTTGCGCGTCGATGACCCGACGGCACTCGGGGCAGATGCTCCGCGTCAGCTCGTAGAAGACGTAATTGGCGTCAGTCGTGTGCATGTAAGGTCCAGTCTGCGGATTCAGGAACGCCGTGCAAATTGCATCAGTCTCGCCACAAGGCGGCCGGCCACGCTAGACGTCCATCGCACCGTCGCCACCTGGCTGGTCATCTGCTGGAGTGCGGTGGCGTACGTCGGGTAGGCGTGGACGGCGGTCGCCACGTCGCCTACACGAAGGCCCTTGGCAATCGCCAGGCTCAGTTCGCCGCTCATCTCGCCTGCGCGGCTCGCGACGATCGTCGCGCCGATCAACACGCCTCGGCGATTCGACACCAGTTTGATGAACCCATTGTCGTCATCATCACACTTGGCGCGATCGACACGGGCGATGTCCCACGTGGTGACCGCAATCGTCTCGCCGAACTTCTCGCGGGCAGCCATCTCACTGAGGCCGACCTGCGCGACTTCCGGGTCTGTGAACGTGACCCAGGCCATCGGGTTCACCCGGCCGGACGAACTTCCCGGCAGCAACGCGTTTCGAGTCGCCTCGAACGCCTGCCACCCTGCGACGTGTGAGAACTGCTCGCCACCCAGCACATCGCCAGCGGCGTAGATGTGCGGGACGTTCGTGCGCAACCGGTCGTCCACAGGGATGCCTCGTGCGGAATGTGTGACGCCTGCACGGTCGAGCCCAAGCCCCTGCACGTTCGGCCGACGCCCGGCAGCCACCAGCATCGTCTCCGCGTGGGCTTCATCCCCAGCATCCGACGACACGACGATGTCGTGAGACTCCTGCCTCACCGCACTCGCGCGCCCACGGAGCCAGCGCACGCCTTCGTGTTCGAGGACACGTTGCAGCACGGCTCCCGCCTGAGGGTCATCGTGAGGGAGTAGCCGGGACGCGAAAATCGTGACCTGGCACCCCAGACGCTGAAACGCCTGCGCCAGTTCCATCCCCAGCGGCCCGCCTCCGACGACGATGAGAGATGCCGGCAAATCCGGCAGCTCGAAGATGTCGTGGTACGTGCGGTGCGGCGTTTCATCCAGTCCCGCGATGGCCGGCATCACAGGCGTCGCACCTGTGCACACCAGGAACCGGCGCCCCACGACGGAACGCTCTCCGATTCGCAACGTATGAGCGTTCTCGAACGCCGCCGGCCCCAGAGCCACGTCGATGCTTTCGCGCCGGAGCGCTTCGGGTGAGGTCGGCTGGTAGATCTCCTGTACCTTGCGCTGTACGTAGTCGCGCACCATCGTCATGTTGACGGTGCACGACCCGGCGTCCACACCAAAGCGCCGTGCCGTCCTGATTTCGTGAGCCGCCTTCGCTACTCGAATCAGAGACTTGCTTGGGACGCAGCCTGTCCATGTGCAGTCGCCACCAATGCGATCGTGCTCGGCGAGCAGCACGCGCGCGCCCAGCTGCGCGGCGAACCTCGCGGCGATCAAGCCGGCCGCACCGGCACCGATGATCACAAGGTCGTAGTCAGTTCGCGCCACTACGCGAGCGTCTCCGGCGCAAGAGGTGGCACCGATCCCAGTCGAGGCAGCAGGATCAGCGCCACGAGGGCCAGGGCAAGCGTCGCGTAGATGAGTCCGTCAATTGCGAGCCATCGTCCCGTGATACCGGCCAGAACGCTGCCGATCAGTGCGCCGACGCCCAGAAGAAACGAATAGATACCCATCGCGGCGCCGCGTCCGACTCCAGGACCAACGGCACCGGCCAGCAGCGACAGCGCTGCGGGGGTGAAGCCGCTCTCGATCATGATCAGCACTGCGATGACGGCCGTCAGGATCCAGCGAAGTTGAATGGGTTGGTTGCCCATGTGATTGAGAAGCAGCAAGCCGACCGACACAGCCAACATCGCGAGCAACGACACGCCAAGCGCGCGGCGCAAGTCGACGCGAGGCAGGACCCGGCTCCACACAAAGACTCCCGTGCCGAAGATCAACGCGTAAGCGAAGAGCAGCGTGCCGAGTCTGGAGGGATCGTCCGCCAGGAGACCGGCGAGCATCTGTGAACTGCTCGATCGATTCGTGAGCAGAAAGTACAACGTGGGCCCCAGCCAGAGCCCGATGATCGCGTTCATGCAGACCCACACTGGCGCCAATCGCCGCAATTGGGGCGTCGCGAGAGCCCGGACCAAACCTTGCCAAACGTCAGCCCCGCGATGAGCCACACTGCCGACGCTGCCCGCAAAGAGTAGGAGTGCGGCGACTCCGTACAGAAGGGCGAGCGCTACAAATGCGCCCGTGTGGAGCCCGACCCAGAGTCGGCCACCGACGATCCCCCCGAGCGCCAAGCCTGCCAGCAACGAGAGCTCGAAATAGCTCATCGCCCTGGCTCGCAGGCGGGAATCGGCGGCGGTCGCGTCCGTCAGATACGCCAGCAGCGCTGGAACGCCAGCCGCCGCAGCGAGCCCCTCGAGGGCGCGGCTCACCACGAAGAGACTCACATCTTGCGTCACGCCGAAGAGCAGGGTGGCGAGGCCGGCCAGCAAGGCGCCAACGGTCATCAGCGCCCGTGCCGACACAACGTCCGACAGCATGCCCAGCGGTACCGCACCCAACAGCTCGCCGCCAAACGAGATCGCGGCGAGGGTGCCCACGAGCCCGGCTCCGATGTCTAGCCCACGGTTCGCCAAGTCCGCGATGTATACGCCCACCAGCACGCTGCTCGCTCCACCGGTGACGCGGAGCATTCCGTTGCTCGCGATGACGAGCCACAGGCGGCCCGATGGTTCCGGATCATGCGTGCGCGAGCCGCGGCTAAGGAGCGCTGGCGATGGTCCCGAGCAGACTTCCGTAGAGGATGTGGCCAATCAGGGATCCCATCGCGGCCATGATGCCGCCCTTTGCGCTGCTGAACAGACCGGCGCCCATCATCGGCATCACGACTGTTTGCGCCACGAGCCACAGCGCCACGCCCCAGACAGTGCCACGGACCACCGGTGAGCCCGGAAGGTGAGCATACAGGGCGTAGGCGTAGTTTGTGGGAAAGATCACCGCGCCGTTCACGAAGGGCATCAGCAATCCGGCGGTCCAGCTGCCGCTGAGCATCGAGCCCAGCATCGCCGCGATGTCCATGATGCGTAAGCCCATCATGGGCGCGACGATGTACATCATTGCAGTCATGACAAGAGTCCCGACAAAGCCTCCGAGTGTGGTACGTGCAAACGTTGGGATGCGTACTCATGTCTCCCGACATTACCGTCACCATCTCAGATGAGCCCGACCTCAGGCGCCTGGCATCACACATTTAGGTCTCGCTCGGGGGGACTCGTCGCGCAAAACGACTTATCAGGTGGTCGATGGAAAAGACGCCAGGTCCGCGCGTGAGCAGCAGTACCAGAATCGCGCCCCAGACCAGATGTTCGTTGTACGCGTTGGGGTACACAAAGACTTGAATCACGGCGATCATGCCGAGGAGCGGCAGCGTGGCGATGCGCGTCGCCAGACCCAGGAAGAGCAGAATCGGGATCGTTAGCTCCTGCACCATCGCGATGCCTGCCGCGACCGCCGGATCAAGGAAGGGGACCCGATACTCCTCCTGAAACAGTCTGACCGTGAATTCCCACGACTGGTACTTCAGCAGGCCTGCCCTGAAGAACGTGGCTCCGATGCCAATGCGTCCCGCGAGTTGAATGATCGAGAGCGGGAAGCGCGCGAGCCAGTTACGCGTAGCATCGAACCACGCGATGCCCGAGGGTTCTATCATCGGCGCGACTGGGTGGTGGTTCATGCGCGCGCTCCTGTCGGCTGCGGTGCCACCCGACGAGCGAATTCCTCGCCGGAGAGGCGATTTATCTGCAGCTCGCCTCGCAGGCCTCGCATCTCCAGCCACACATCTTCCTGTCGGAGGACGTACTGGTCGGGTGCGGAATCGGTGAGGTAGAAGCCAATCAGCTCGTCGAGTGCCCAGTCCAAGTGGAGATGCTGCACGTTCATCGATTCCTCGGTCGCGAGTGCCAAGCGTCCCAGATGCCATTCCAATTCGGCGAACTGCGCCAGATAGGGCAACGACGCGGCCGCCGGATGCGCGCCAAGATACTGAGGGAACTCCTCCCCGTACTCCGCGACACACGGTCTCGACGGGGGATGTTCACGAATGAACGCGGTGGCGACGTTCGTCACGAGTTCGGATCCGACCAGCCACACCGTGGCGGGGAACCGTTCGACCAACGCGCGGGTTAGGCTCGCCACATAGTGGCGCTGGTGAATCCCGAGTCGATGTTCGGGACGACTTCCTCCCAAGAGGACTGGCGCCACGGCCGCGCCGTTACCATCGACCAGCGCGTCACGAATGCCGGCTTGAATGTCAGCGAGCGTAAGCACGGCGATCCTCTCTCGCGGCTTCGCGAATGCGGTCGGCCTTGGCGGCCTCTTCCGTCAGCACCGCCAACGCCGGTAGATCGTTGTCCCATTCCACGATCGTGGGCTGGGGGCCGAAACGACGGAGGGCATGGGCATACAGGTCCCACGCCGGTGCCGCCACGGCGTGTGCGTGTGTATCGACCAGCACTGTCCCGCCGGGCGTCGCCTCATCCTCTTCTGGTGTGAAGCCCCCGAGGTGGAGTTCCGCGACTGCCTCCGCCGGAAACTGGTCGATGAAGCGATACGCGTCGTAACCCATGTTGTGGCCGCTGAGATGAACGTTGCTGACATCGCACAGGAGGCGACAATCGGTCGCGTTCACCAGTGCGTGCAGAAACTCGAGCTCAGTCATCGTCGACGTTTTCAGCGAGACGTACGACGAGGGATTCTCGATGACGTACGCCCGCCCGAGGGCGTCCTGCACCTCCGCGAGATGCGCCACGACAACGCGGAGCGTCTCTGACGTGTACGGCAAGGGCAAGAGATCGTTGAGATACGTACCGCCCACCGCTGACCACGCGAGGTGTCCAGACACTTGCACTGGATTCAGCCGATCAATCAACGCGCGAAGGCGCATCAAGTGGTCGCGATCAATACCGTCGGCGCTGCCGATGGAGATGCCGACGGTGTGCACCGAGATGGGGTAATCGCGAGCCAGCTCCGTCAGCAGCTCGAGTCCGTGCGGATTCGCAAGAAAGTTCTCCGGATGAATCTCGAGCCATCCGACAGAGGGGCGAGTGGCCACCACCTCCGCAAGGTGCGGAAGCCGAAGGCCGATACCGGTCCGTTCAGCCGTGTGTGATCGGACGTCACTGGTGATGGCCACGTTCGCTCCCCTCGTTTACTTCGGTTGAAGGCTGCCGCCGACAATGCGGTTGCAGTACCCCGCCGGCACGTAAATCCAGGCTTTGGGATCGCCATTCAGTTTCGAGGATCCCCCGCACGAGTTGTTGCCAGTCGACGCGCAGTCGTTGCCGCCGGCCTTGGCGATGCCGTAGCACTTCTCCGTCTTGAACGCGGTAGGTGCCGGGACCGGCTTCTGCGCCGAGAGCGCGACGGGGGCGACGATGGCGGCGGCCAAAGCGGATGCCACTAGATAGCGAGTGTTCATGTGTACCTCTCCGATCAGTTGCGGCGTCACGATTCGACGACCGAGCGACCGGATATCGGCCGCTAGTGGTGTATTCGGAGAGCGCGCGGGAAAGGTTACGATGGCGGTTTGATGGATGAGTCCCCAGCGCCGGACGAGCACCTCGCCCGTCTCATGGTGCGTGCCCAGCAGGGCGACAGCGTCGCCTACGTCACTCTGCTGCGCGCGATTACGCCGCGGGTCCGGCAACTCGTCCGCGCACGACGTGGGTTTCTCGGCGAAAGTGACGTCGAGGACGTCGTGCAAGAGGTGTTGCTCTCGGTCCATGCCGTGCGAGCAACCTACGATCCGGCGCGCCCTCTGATGCCGTGGCTGTCGGCGATCGTTCGGCATCGGCTGGCTGATGCAGGTCGGCGGCATGTTCGTCAGGGCGCGCGCGAGATTGGTGTCGACGACCTGGACGTAACCTTCCAGGCACCGGCAGCGAATAGCCGTGAGGAGACGTTTGGCGATCCGGACGCTTTGGCGCAGGCTATTCAGGCATTGCCGCCGGGACAGCGCCAGGCCGTGGAGTTGCTCAAATTGCGCGAACTGTCGCTGAAAGAGGCATCGGCGCTGACGGGGATGAGCATTGGTGCATTGAAGATCGCGACGCACCGGGCCATTACGTCGCTGCGCCGCGCGCTTCGAAGGGTTGACGATGAGGACCGACGAACTAATTGACCGGCTCGGTCGCGACGTGACCGCGACGAGGCCTCTGCCGGCGCCAGGGATACGAACCGCTGTGTGGATGGTCTGGGGCGTGATCTACCTCGTCGTCGTTGCCGTGATGATGTTTGCGGTCATGTCGTCAGCCGGAGTGATGCTCACGCCGCTGTATCTCGTGCAGCAAGGTGCGGCGTTGGCCACGGGGATCATGGCCGCCCGCGCCGCTTTTGCGTCGGTGATCCCTGGCTCCAACAACCGCGTGTGGGTGCTGCCGGCAATCGGGGCAGCGGTGTGGGGCGTATTGTTGTTGTGGGCAGGCGTAGGTGATCTGCGGGCATCTGGGACGCTGGGTGCAACCAGTCAGAACGATTGGCCCTGCGTCGCCTCAATGGCACTCGGCGGTCTGGTCGTCGGAGCGCCACTTGTCTGGATGTTGCGGCGTGGCGCGCCTTTGACGCCGAGTCTCACGGCGTTTCTCGCCGCGCTAGCCGCGTTGAGCCTCGCCAATGTCGAAGCGTGCCTGACGCGCCCCCACGCGTTCGCAGCAACGGTCCTCTTGTGGCATGGAGGCACTGTCGCAGCGTTCGCTGCGTTGTGCGCTCTAACAGGCACTCGTTGGTTGCGCTGGCCTGAGATGACGACGCGGTAAGAACGACGCTCGCCGCGCTCGCTTTGCTGACAAAAGAACAGGAAGAAGGTGTGCTCGTGAGCCCTACGCCAACCCAAATGTCTCGGATCGTCGGCGGAGCAGTCGTCTGCGCGCTCTTTAGTCTGGTCGTGCACGCGACGGCACAGCAGTCCGCGCCGCAGCCCGCGCTTCCTGACGTCCAGAAGCTGGGGCCACAGGTGGGCACACGCGTGCCCGAGTTTACGCTGCTCGATCAGAAGGGACAGTCGCGGACGCTGGCGTCGCTGATGGGACCCAAGGGTCTCATGCTGGTTTTCTACCGGTCGGCCGACTGGTGTCCGTACTGCAAAACGCAATTGGCCGAGCTCCAAACGCGAACCGCCGATCTCGCCAAGAGCGGCATCGGCCTCGCGGCTGTCAGCTACGACGCCGTGCCCATCCTCGCCGACTTTTCGAAGCGCCGGGGCATCACGTTTCCCCTGTTGTCGGATCCGGGATCGGCCACCATCAAGCGATACGGGATTCTCAATACGACCGTGCCGGAGACGAATCAACAGAGCTACGGCATTCCGTTTCCCGGCACGTTCATGCTGAACACCCAAGACGTGGTCACGTCGCGCTTCTTCGAGCAAGCCTACCAGGAGCGCAGCACCGTCGGCAGCATCATGGCCAGGCTCGGCAACAACGTGGATGTGCGAGCGACCACGCTGTCATCTCCGCAACTTGAGTTGACCTCCTTTGCGACCGACAGCACGGTGGCCCCCGGGACGCAATTCTCTCTGGTCCTCGATGTGCGGCCAGCGCGAGGGGTCCACGTGTACGCGCCAGGCGTGACCGGGTACAAGCCAATCGCCTTGTCGGTCGAGGCGCAGCCCGGTCTCGTGACGCGTGGTGCACAGTATCCTCAGTCCGAGGATTACCATTTCAAGCCGTTGAACGAACACGTGCAGGTCTACCAGCGGCCGTTTCGCATCGTGCAGGATGTGCTGATCGACCCATCGCCGCAGGGCCTCGCGGCATTGAAGGACGTCTCGTCGCTCACGATCAAGGGCGTTCTCAACTACCAGGCGTGCGACGACAAGCTGTGCTTCACCCCGCAGTCGGTGCCGCTCACCTGGACGGTCACGCTTCGACCGCTGGACCGTGAGCGCGCAAAGCCGTGACCAGTCGGCGCGCGTTCCTCCACGCCGCGCTCGCAGGCGGTGCGTACACGTTCGCGTCGCTCGCAGCTCCGCCGACACTCAAGGAGATCGCCGCATGCCTCGCGTCATCGTCTGTGACGTCAACGAAAGGCTGTTGGAGGTCGGCGCGCTAGAGCCGCACTTCAAACAGGCGTTCGGCGGCAGTTGAGAGAGCCAACGATTTGCCTGTGGCTCGCGGGATCAGATGGCCCGCTGCGTCGCACAGCCGGAGTCAGTGTGACCGAATCCTAATAAGTCCCGTTCTTGGGGTTCGACGGCTTCCCATAAATTACACGCCGACAGCAAATGAACACGCCGGTGAATGCCAGGACTGCCGGGACCAAACCCACAACCAGCCAGACGGCTTGGGTAAACCAGCCAAACCGGCCGAAGTGCATTTCAGATAGCCAGAAGAGGCCTTGCACAATAAACGGGCTATTGAGGTTAAAAAGCAGCAGAGCCTCGAACTGTGTCGTGAACACAAAATAGACGGCAGATAGTCCCCATACCACCACGAAGCCAAAACACCAGAACCCGAGCGCGCTATGGAGATCCCAGTTGACCCGCGGAAAACTCGCGCGCCAACTCACACTTACGCTACGGCGCCAATGCTTCATGCCGGGCCACCAGATCACCGCGCCCGTGAGGCACAGCAGGAGCAACGAAAGGGCTCCGATGCCATTGATGACGCTGCCGGTCGGTCCAGCCAGCAGATTCGTGTGAAAATCAACCAGCCACTGGACGGGGAACACGTCGGCATACTCGGGATGAAAGACAAGCAGGCTACCGGACACACTTATCAAAAACACATAGACGCCAACGATCGCGCCCAACCAGAAGTGAATCTGGAACGTGACGTTCCGCAGCCATAGGCGTTCCGGGTGCTCCCGCCACAGGTGCCAGATGGTCAGCTCTCGTTTCTCAGGTTCGGTCATGTGTAGCGACTTCGCATGAAACTATTCGAGCAAAGAGATTTCCTTGATCCGATGCCTGCCTCCACTGCCGGCGTCCCGCGGAGCGTCTGATGCACCCGGCCGAGATAGTACACAAAGTACAGTGCCACCATCGTCGCGCGATCTTCCAGCTTTTTCGCGAAGGCAGGTTCGGCCTCTATGATGAGGGACCGGTATGACCAGGCCATACGACCTCATCACCTTCGGCACCGGATCGGGCGCGTCCGGCGCCGCGTCACGCTGCCGCTCCGCCGGATGGCGCGTGGCGGTGATCGATCACCTGCCCTTCGGTGGCACGTGATTCCGTTACAGATGCTCCTCGCGGCAGCGCTCGGATGGTTCGAGTGAGAGCAATGCGATGTGATCGCGTCCTGCGCGAGGGGAATCGGCCCTTGTGCTCGGGCAGCGACTGCGACGCGGCGTTTTCGTGAGAAGAGGTGACGCTTTCACGCCAGCCTCGATCGGAGCAGTGGGGAAGTCAATCGTGGACTGAAACTTCGGAGCAACTTCGGAGCAGGAGCGCCCAAACACCACCGAAAACCAGGCATCATCAGGGACCAGAAGACGAAGCCAAGCATCACTATCCACAACCCCGCGATATCTGCAAAACCTCCATCCCCGGTTCAAATCCGGGCGGCGCCTCCAACCTCCGCTGGGTCCATTCCGGTGGGATGGGTGGCGTTTTATTCCGAGCACATAGGTCACACTCTCGGGCCGAAGGGATTGGCGATCGGCTCCAGTCGGCACGTCTCGTCGTCGAAGTAGCCCAAATCGTAGTGCATGAAGGTGACGAGCCAGATGTGGTCCTCGACCTGGCGCACGCCCACCTGCTGTCCGGCAAAGACCTGACTCAAGTTGACCTTCCGTCGTTTGAAGCAAATGCGTCCGCAGTGCGTCACGGTGCTGGCCCAATCGTGCAGCGGGTAATCGAGCTCGGCGAGGCCGCGGTATGGGCGATCGGACGGGACGTAGATCGCGGCGGGCACTTGCATCGCCAGGGCCTGGTGGGGCCGCTCCTCGTTGTACTGCGTTAAAAAGTGATCGAAGCGCGCTTGTTGTTGGAGGAAATTGGCCGACGCGGGCTTCGTGGCCTGCTGCTTCAATGTCAGGTGCATTCGCTCGTGCCGGCCGTTCTGCTCGGGATGGCCCGGTTTGATCCGCTCGAGGCCGATCCCTAGGCGCAGCCACCACACCGCGAGCTTGCGGAGGCCATAGAGCGCGTGCGCCGAGGCAAAGGGCACCCCGTTGTCAGTGCGAATGGCGATCGGGAGTCCGAAGTCTTGAAAGGCGCGTTCGAAGACCGCAAAGGCATACTGCTCGCGCGTGGTCGACAAAGCTTCGCACGCGATCAGATAGCGACTCGCGTAGTCGGTGATCGTCAGCGGATAGCAGTACTGCCGTGTGCCGAGACGAAATTCCCCCTTGTAATCGGCGCACCAGAGCGCATTCGGCGTCGTGACATGCGTCAGTCGCGTCCCGGTGGCGCGCCGGCGGCGGCGCCCGCGACGCTGCACCAGACCGTGTCGGTCGAGGACCGCGTGCACCGTACTGATCGCGGGGCCAACGTCATCACGGGCCAGCATCTCGCTCGGATTGTTCGCCGTCTTGGGTATCGTCGTCTGCGACAATTCCGCTAGTTGGACGAGAGGTTTATGTCGGTTCGCATGTAGTCGACACTCCACTTCGCCTCGTCGCCGTTAAAATCGTTGCCGAACGCCACGCGACAGAAGTTGAGCCGGCCAGCAAAGTCGCCTGGCGTCGCCCTCTGGGCAGTTAAGAATCCACGTACGCATGGAGTTACGGTTGACAGCGCCACAGTGGGACATCGTCACAGCCACGCTCCACTTTCGACGAAGCTGGAATCGACGCGCGCAATCATAGTCGGCACTGTACGCCATTCATACGAACCGATCGTAAACAGGCGTTCCAGATCGAATCGATATACTGACGAACCATGGGACGACGTACGCGAGCGCTGATCCTGGCCCTCACCTTCATTGTGAGCACGGCAGTAGAAGTGGCAGTCGCATCGGGTCAGGATCTGGAATCAACGCTGGTTGGAGTGGATGATCGCGAGGGCGCCGATGTGATCGGTGCGTTCAAGGATTCGCTGAAGCTCCTTCTGCTCGAACACGGAACGCGAATCGCTTTTCAAGGCAAGACTCGTCGCGAGCTTGGCGGCAACTTCTGGGCTGACTACGGCCGATCCGTGCGCGTCCCCGCGCAGTGGGGAGACACGGATGCATGGTGGGTCAACTACATCGGGCATCCCGTGCATGGTGCGGCCGCAGGATACATCTGGCTCGACCATGAGCCGGGCGCTCCCTCAGGACTTCAACTCAATGCGAACTACTGGTCTTCTCGTGGACGCGCTATGGCGTGGTCTGCAGCCTACAGCCTGCAATTTGAGATCGGCCCTCTCAGTGAAGCATCGATCGGCAACGTTGGGATGAGACGTGAAACTACCGGCTGGGTCGACCACGTCGTCACGCCGCTTGGAGCATTCGGATTGATAGTTGCCGAGGACGCGCTCGACCGGTTCGTCGCACGATGGGTCGAGCAGCGCGTGCGCAATTCGGCGATCCGCGTCGCCGTTCGTGTGTTGCTAAACCCGGGCCGCGCCTTGTCGAACACCAGCACCGGCCGGTTCCCGTGGCATCGCGACGATCGTTCGCTCGCCTGGCGTTGACGGTCCTCGGTCGAGCGCGACTTGTGAACGCGAACGTTGCGTTGCGTGGCTGCTTCAGCACGTGCCTATCGAAGGTCTATCCCAAGCTCATACGTTTCACTACGATAGACTTGGTTCGTGCGGCGGACGTTTCCCGCGCTTGGGCTCGGCTTGATACTCGCCCTCGCGCTCGACCAGGCAGTTCACTTGTTTCCCTCATTCGAACCCACCGTCGACGATGAGCGTCCTCGGTATCTCCGTACCGTTCAGTACCATCCGATACTCGGCTGGTCGGGTTATCCAAACCTCATTGATTCGAATGACGGGATCGACATTCGCACCAACTCGCTCGGTTACCGAGACAGAGAACCAGTGCACGCAGAGGACCAGAAGCTCCGGGTGCTCTTCGTCGGTGACTCGTTCACTTGGGGTGACGAGGTCAGCGTAGAAGATCGGTTCACCAGTGTCGTCGAGGCGTACTGTGAACGGCAGTGCGGCAGTCTTCCGTCGATTCGAACGATTAACAAGGGGATGATCGGATACGGTACGGCCCAGTCCTTCCTCCAATATCTGCTGACCCGCGAAGAGCAGCGATTTGACGTTGTCATCCTGGGCCTGTTTACAGGAAACGACCTCGATGACAATGCCGTCGTGGACAGCCACAGTGGCCCTCGACCGCGGTTGATTCGCTGCGATCGAGACGGTGGCGGCCAGTTGTGTCTGGAGGGTGTGCCGGTTCCGCCCGTAGTGGATTGGCCGGAGCACCGGCTGCTGAATCCACGTGGCGGGCTCGCTCGAACATTGGGTTGGAGTGGTTTGATCGCCCTGGCGAGCAGACGGCGGGCACCCAGGTTCCTCATTGAGACGCGAATTGCCAGCGACATGGATGATATGTCGCACGCTTTACCGTTCCCGATAATCGAACGTACATCGGAGGCTCCAGTCGAGGATCGATTCGGCCAGCTGGAAGCCATTCTCGGGGCTTTCGATCGGACGGTTCGTGCCGACGCCAAGGCCTTCGGGGTGCTGCTCTTTCCCAGTGCTCACGTGTACGCTGGAGAGGTGGACGACGAGCTTCGAGACTACAGCGAAGTCCGACACGTGTTGCAGCGTCTCGACATCCCCTTCTCGGACTATTACGAGAAGACGAAGGATTCTCAGTTGGACGACTTATTCTTCGGGCGGCAGGGTCACTGGCGACCGAAGGGCCACGAGGAGGCAGCGAAGCTGCTACTACCGCTGCTTTCTTCGCTACAGAGAAAACGCGATTAATTCGCGTGAGGGCGACAGCCGGGCCGCCGTTTCGCACTCGCCGATGAGCGCGCAGTCTTTGAGCGGCGTGCTCATGCCGGCCGACGTTGCAGGGCCGCGATCGCGGCGCGGTGGCTTTCCTCGATCCGCGTTCGATCGGCGTCGCCGAGTGCAGCTTCTCGGCTCTCCCGCACAATGATGCCGGCGTGCGTGAAGAGCACCACCCGGTCTGGCTCCCGCGTGACGCACCCGGCAATATCCCGTATCACGGCCAGCAGATGAACGGTGACGGAGACACTCGATCGGCCGTAGCGACGGATCTCGTCGAACGCCGTTGCCGCCATGTTCTCGAACGCAACCGGACGCGCGATGACCCGAAGCTGACCGTCATCAGCATACCGACAGGAGGCAGGCATCTCGCGCGTGGCCATTTGACAGAGCGTCTGCCCGAGACGGTCGAGGCACATCCGCGCCGTGCCTGGATCATTGATGCCAGGCGAGAGCGCGCGGACCGCGAGCTCGACCAGTTGCTCGAGAAAGAACCGGACATCCTGCGTAGGTGTCCGCGCTGATCCGACGATGAACGCGGCTCGGATCGACTCGCAGAGCGCATCGTTCGCGGTCGCCTCCGGCCAGATCGTGGCCAACGTCGTACCGTGACGAACGAAGCATCCCGCCTCCGCGTCGATCCGCACCACCACATCGTGTTTGGTCGCCAGCGTCAGCAGCGCGGACCCGTCAACTGCCTGCACGTACCCGTTCGAAGTGGCAGGCACGGGATGCACATGACGATCGAAGTCGTCCGGTAAAGCGGCCGTATTCGCGGCGATGGGCGCGCGTTCATGGCCAACCTTTTCCGGGAACAGACGCTCGACCGCGCCCTCGAGATCCTCCGACACATTCGCGATGATCTGGGAGGCCTGGATCGACATCGACACATGATGGATGAAGAAAATCAGCACGCCGAGGCTGAGCATGGCGAGCAACACGCCAAGCGTCACCGCCAGGTGCGGGACAAACTGCACATCGTCGTTGCCCCGGACCGTGCGCAGCACCAGCAAGCAGTAGATGAAGGTCGACACGAATGTTCCGAGCACGATCTGATTGCCGAGGTCGCGGAGAAAGCTCCGCAATAGTCGAGGGCCAAACTGCTGCGATGCCAACGTGAGCGCGACGATCGTGATCGAGAACGTCACGCCGGCGACGGTAATCATGGAGCCGGCGATCGTCGAGAGTACGGCTCGGGCACCTTCATGACCGCCGGTATACACCCACGACAACGTGCCGATGAGTTTCGGAGTCAACGCCTCGTCGACGTGAGTCATGGCGACCGACAAACCGATGGCGATGATCGCCATGAGCGAGGGGACTGCCCAATACGTCGTGCGAACGGACTCCCACAACGCGCGGAGGCGAGTCACGGCCAGCGACCTCCCTCGGCGATGTGGAAGTTGAGCCCGTCGCATCGCCCAGCTGAACGGCGCGCCATGTGACCGTTGCTTTGCGATGAATTGGCGCGAAGGTGCATGGCTCACGCAATGCAAGGCGATGTCCCGTGTTCTCGTTGCGCGTAGTAGGCCACTGCGCTGCCGACGGGAGAACCGTTGTCGACGCGATCAAGCTAGTAGATGGCCTCCTTACTCTGTAAGGCCTTCAACTCAGCGGCGTCCCGGCCTTCGATTTCTCCGTTTCAACTGATACGCGCATCGATATGACGGTCCGGCGCTTGCACAACCGTTGAGACTCGAGCCCTCGATACTGTGCTCGAGTTGGGAGGTGGGAGATGAAGACTGCTGCACTAGTCGTGGTTGCAATGGCATGCCTCACGAGCGCGTGTACAAAGGAGCCCGACACAAGAGCCGAGGAGAAGCTGACCGACGAGGGGCTGCAACAGATCGTGAAGACGCGGCTGCAGTCGGATAGCAACGTTCGTCGTCTCAACCTCGAAGTCGATGCTGACGCCGAACACAAGGCCGTCGAGTTGAAAGGCCTGGCCTATACGGAGCGTCAGCGAACGCGCGCGGTTGAGCTCGCGCGCAGCGCGCGACCCGACATTGCCGTGCAGGACAAGATCGACGTAAAGCCGTACGAGATTCCCCGCGATCTCTTCGACGACGACATGATGGTGGACGTGAAAGCGGACGCAACCAAGATGGGCGACACGGTCGGCGACTCGCTCGACGATGGTTGGTTGCATATGAAGGTGGTGAGCAAACTCATCGCTGATTCCAAGACACCGGAGCGCTCCATCAACGTCGACGTCGCGAACAACGTCGTCACACTACGCGGAGCCGTGGCGTCCCCCGAGATTCGGGCGCAAGCGGAAAGTGTCGCGAAGAGCGTGGACGGCGTGAAGGATGTCAAGAACAGGCTGGTCGTGAAGAAGCAGTAATCCCAGCGGTGGGCACAGAGGAAGGACTTTCATGACGCAAGGTGCACAGCATGGACCGACGAGCCCCGATCCGCCTCCGACGACGCCTACCGTTCCGCCCCCCGGTGTGCCTCACCCCGGGCCTGCGCCGCCGGGGCCGCCGCCCACTTCGTCACCGGGTCTGGACCCCAGGCCGCTGATCGAGCCTCGGAAATGACAGAAGTTCCGAGGCGTCGCGCGTCCTGTCCCGTGTCGGATTGGCCCCGCTCCGTCAGGCCGGGGCGTCGAGGAACGACTCGGTGCTGCCCGAATCGTCATCGGGTTCGAGGCGGAGAATCTCCCCGGCGTCTTCGTCGGTGACCACATACAGGAGTTCGTCCGGTCCCTCTCGCACATCGCGGATGCGAGCGTGGAGTTCGAGGAGGAGCGCCTCGTGCCCATACGAGGCGGTGTCGACCAGCATAATGCGCTGAAGGCTGCGACCGGCAAGACCGCCAACGAACAGGTCGCCCGTCCAGCTGCCAAGCCGTCGGCCGGTATAGAAGGCCATGCCCGAGATTCCGATGGACGGCGACCAGAAGAGGAGCGGTCGTTCCATGCCGGGTAGGTCCCACGCGTCGGAGATCGGATCCCCGTTGTACTCGCGACCGAGTGACACCCGCGGCCAGCCGTAGTTCTTCCCGGCCGTCACCAGATTCACTTCGTCGCCGCCCTGTGGGCCGTGCTCGTTTGCCCAGAGGGCGCCGGTGAACGGATGGATGGCCAGTCCCTGGACGTTCCGGTGCCCATAGGAATAGATCTCTGGCCGGGCATCCGGAACGCCGAGGAACGGATTGTCATCGGGAACGCTGCCATCATCACGAACGCGGATGATCGTGCCCGCATGATCGGTCAGCATCTGAGCGCGCTCGCGTTGGTTCCGCTCGCCGACGGACATGAACAGTGTCCCGTCACGACCGAAGGCGATGCGCGATCCGTATTGCACATCGGTTGTGCTCCACGCATCGGCCACGAAGATGTCTGTTACGTCTCGGAGGGCGGTGCCGTCGAAGCGCCCACGCGCGAGGGCTACGGTTGCGCCCTGGTTTCCGGCGCGGCTGTAAGTGAAGTACACGAGCTGATTGCTAGCGAATTGCGGATGCACTGCCACGTCGAGTAGGCCACCATCCAGATGATGATGCACTTCCGGAACGCCGGCGATCGGGACCGGATCAAGCACGCCGCTGCGGATGATACGCAGCCGACCCGGGCGCTCCGTGACAAGAATGTCCCCACTCGGCAGAAACGCTACGCTCCACGGATGCTCCAGATGCGTGGCTATCCGTGTGACGCGAATGCGGTGCTCTGCCGTATGTATGGTCGTCCCCGGCGTTTCCTCGCCGACGGACTGACGCGCGAGAGACTGTTCGGGGACCGAGACGGCCGCGATGATCCCCGCGGCAACGATGAAGGACTTCGGGGCGGTTCCTAGCATTCAAAAACTACGCGTGCATGAGTTGCGCCAAGCTAGAAGAGGACTTTCGCGTGGATGAGGTCGGTGTGGTTGCCTCTCCATGCGTGCTTTTGATGCAGGCGCAGGCAGCAGTTGCTCACCAGCGACCAGCGTCGCAATATCCGCCACCTTGCGATAGTCAGCGGCTCGGAACTTGGCGGACGATGGCCGCCGCGATCACGCGACCGAGTCTCAGCAAGAGCACCGAAGGTCCAGGCCATCGGGGGACAGGTCACTTGGTCGGACCACTCGGGACGCCACGATTCGCAGCCGCGTCGCGAGCTTTGAGGAAGCCTAGTAAGAGCAGAAGAAGGCCAACGAGGAGCAGGCCGTGTACGACATCGCCAATCCTGTATAGCCCGAAAACGCCAAGCAACCACGCGATCAGGACGAGGTAAGCCACCTTCAACAGCATCTTCTCCTCCGCAACGCTGCCAAGGCCGGTGTAATCGGTCGACAGCGAATGAAAGCCGTGGCGAGAAGCCTGACTGTCAGGTGAGGATTAGCGAAGGTGGGAGTTTGCCAGGAGAGCCGAAGAGCCGATCTCCGGACAATCCGCGAACCGAGCCTGCCAACTGGTCTCCTCTTGGTCTCGCGACGACCACGAGGATGGCGGCCCGACCATCCGATTGCCTGCAGCGGACTTCCACTGCACCCTTCGATCTCCCAGCTGCGATTAGTATACGCGTTCAACGACTGCCAGGGTCCAACGCGCGCGTCTACCTGGGACGATGTCGCGACCTGTTGCTCGCGAACGTCCGAGGGACGTCAAATGATCTGGGCGAAATTTGCGGTAACCGCGCTTGTCATCGTTCTCGCCGGTGTACGACTCGCTCGTTATGGCGACGTGCTCGGCGAGAAGACGGGGCTTGGCCGAAGCTGGATCGGCGTCGTCCTGCTCGCTGCGACCACGAGTCTCCCGGAACTATTCACAGGCTTCGGCGCGACAGCCCTCACGGCGCTGCCGGACATTGCGCTCGGCGATGTCCTTGGCAGCTGCATGTTCAACCTGCTCATCCTGTCGCTCATGGACGCGGTTCAACCGGAACCGATCAGTGCCCGTGCCCATCAAAGCCATGCGCTCTCAATCGGGTTCGGCCTGGTGCTGATCGGCGTCGCCGGAATCGGCCTGGTAGCCGATCACCGCCTGCCTGCGATCGGGTGGGTTGGTCTCTATTCTCCCGTGCTCATCGTCCTGTATTTCGTGGCAATGCGCGTCATTTTTGCGCATGAGCAGCGGCGGCGTGCGCGAGAGACGCAGGAAGTGGCGGAAGAACTTCAGTACGAAAAGACATCGCTGCGATTAGCACTCGTGCACTACACCCTCGCTGCCGTCGTCGTCGTCGCGGCCGCACTGTGGCTGCCCCAGCTCGGTGCCGAGCTCGCCCGTCAGACAGGACTTGGCGAAGCGTTCGTGGGCAGCTTGTTCATCGCAATCACGACGTCGCTGCCGGAAATCGCCGTGTCGCTGGCGGCCGTGCGCATCGGCGCGCTCGATCTGGGCATCGGCAACGTACTGGGCAGCAATCTCTTCAACTTGCTCATTCTTGGCCTTGACGACGTGTTCTACCGGCCGGGACCATTGATGGCCGATGCCGCCTCGAGTCATGTCGTCTTCATCGTGGCGATCGTGATGATGAACGGACTCTTCTTGATCGGATTGACCTACAAGATAATGACGAAGCGCTTCGTCGTCGCGTGGGACACGGGGGCGATCGCTGCCGTGTACGCAGTCGCCGTCGTCTTGTCATATCTGCTCACCCGCTGATTGCAGCTCGCTGTCCGCCGGAGTCGACCCGGCGATGAATTGATTTGACTGCCTGAGGAGGACTCCGATGTCGTCTCGCCGTATGTTTGTTGCCGCGACGCTCACCGGAGCGGCGCTCTCTGCACTGGCCACCAGCGCTTCCGCTCTGGGTGCCGGACAAGCTGCCGTAAAACGCCGGCGGATCCTGGTGTTCGACGTCAACGAGACGATGCTCGACATCAACGCCTTGGAGCCAGATTTCGCCCGGGCGTTCGGCGACGGCCAGGTCCTTCGAGAATGGTTCTCGACCGTGCTGCTCTATTCGAACGTCACCACCCTTGCGAGTGTCTATTCCGACTTCGGATCCGTCGCAGGGGCGGCCCTCGACATGGTCGCCCAGGCTCGCGGTGTTCGGCTGTCACCCGAGGATCGCGATCGGATTCTCGGCGGCACGCGGTCGTTGCCCGCGCACTCGGACGTGCGTCCGGCGCTCGAGCGGTTGCAGCGAGACGGCTTCCGGCTGGTGACGCTGACCAACTCTGCGCCGGCGGCTGTCGAACAACAGTTGAAGAACTCAGGGCTCGCCACGCTCTTCGAGCGCTCGTTCTCTGTCGATTCGGTCAAGCGGTTCAAGCCGGCACCGGAGCCTTATCGTCACGTGGCCAAGGAATTGGGCGTCGCGATCGGTGATCTCCGAATGGTAGCTGCGCACGCGTGGGATGTGCTGGGCGCGCTTCAGGCCGGCTGCGTCGCGGCGTTCGTCGCGCGACCGGGGAAGGTGTTATATCCGCTTGGACCCAGGCCAGACATCGTCGCGCCTGATTTCGGCGCCGTGGCCGACGCAATTGCCGCGCGAGACGTCGCGCGCTGAACGCAAACAGTTCTCGACAGCCGCTTTCACGAGCGAGGGGCCACTGGCACCACCTGCTCACCGAGTGGAGACTTCACCCCAATCGCGGCGACGACGGGCAGTGACCAGATCGTCGCTGTTTCGATGATTGCTGTCTGGAAGTGTGCCGCCCGCATCACGCCGCCGACGTCAATCGGACTGCAGTCGACGACGTGTGGCCAGTGGCGGTGCAGCCAGCCATACAGATCGATCATGGCGTTTGTGTGATCGGTCTCGGCCATCGCGACGATACCCAGGCGACCGCCGACCCGGAGGACGCGTCGCACTTCCGTGAGCACGTCCGGGATCGCCGAGTCGAACAGTTCGAGCGTGAAGCTCATGAACGCGGCATCGAAGGCCTGCGATGTGAAGGAGAGTGCGCTGGCGTCGCCGATGGACAGCGTCACCTGACGCAGGGCTGCCGATTCAATCCGTTCGCGCGCCACGGCCATCATGCCGCCGGAGATATCGACGCCAGCGACCTCACCAGTGTCACCGACGGCCGCCGCGAGGCTCACCAGGCCGTGCCCGGTCCCGCATCCGATCTCCAGCACGCGCTCACCGGGCGTCAGCGCGAGCGCCCGGATTCCGAGGTCGCGGGCCGCATGCTCGCTGGAATCGGCAATCAGGTCGTAGGCGCGGCTGATTCGATCGTAGAAACGTCGCGTCTGATTTCGGGCACTGGCGTGCGGTTCGCTCATTGAGTTGCCCGCGTCGAAAATTCCCGCGAAGCTGCGGCTAGGCGATCTCCGTCGTGTCCTCTGACATGTGCCGGTTCCGCATGAACCGCATGACGTGATCGATAGTGACCACTCCCACGATGTGATGCGCGTCCTCGCGGCTGACAATCGGCAGCAGGCCGTTGCTCTGCGCGAGACGGGCCAGGACGATCTCGGACGAATGATCCGGGTGCGCGTGCACGGTCGCATCGCTCCCAGCCGGGCTAACGTCCGGGCTCATGACGTCCGCTGCCGTCCAGGCAATCGGTGCGAGGCGTGTCGTCGATGACGGCAGGTGCACGTGGTCCTGCTGAAGCAGCGCGTGGTACACGGGCGTCGGCTGGAAGCGGCGGGAGATGAGGAAGCTGAGGAGATTCGCGACCATCAGCGGGACGAGAATCTGGTAGTCCTGGGTGATCTCGAAGATCATGAAGACGGACGTCATCGGTGCCCGAATGATGCCCGCGAAGAGTGTGCCCATTCCCACCAATGCGTAGGCGCCGGGATCGGCGGTCTGCAGCGGGGCGAGGCTGTGCACGACGGTACCCACCGCGCCACCGGCCATGGCTCCGATATACAGACTGGGTGCGAAGATTCCACCCGCGTTGCCGGACGAATACGACACGATCGTGGCGATGAGCTTGAGGACGCACAGGAGCACCAACGTCTTGAAGAGCAGTCCACCATTGAGTGCCTGGTCGACATACTCGTAGCCGACTCCCATCACTTGAGGCGCGCCGATGAGCAGGCCGCCGATCACGAGGCCGCCGAGCGCCGGTTGCCATGGGCGCGTCCGTGAAGGCAGTTGGATGAAAAAGCGGCGTGCACCGAGGAGAAGCTTGCAGAACACGAGCGACACGAGGCCGCCGATGATGCCCAGCGCTGCGTAGGCGAGCAATTCGGCGGGATGCTGCAGGTGATAGGCCGGCACACGGAACAGTGGTTCGTTGCCGAGAATCGACCGCTCGACCACGACCGACGCTACCGAGGCAACTACTGTCGAACCGAGCAGCGACGCGTTCATGTCGCCGATGATTTCTTCGAGCGCAAACAGGACCGCCGCGACCGGCGTGTTGAAAGCCGCGGCGAGCGCGCCTGCGGCGCCGACAGGGACGAGGTCCTTGATCCGCGCCGGCGGCAGGCGCAGCCATTGCCCCACGATCGACGCGAGGCCCGCTCCAATCTGCACCGAGGGGCCCTCGCGTCCCATCGAGTGGCCGGAGCCGATGCACAGCACGCCCGTCAGAAATTTTCCGAACGGCACGCGAGCGGGAATCACGCCGCCACGCAGGTGATACGCAGCTTCCGTTTGCGGCACTCCGCTTCCGCGCACGTCCGGAAATACCCACGCAAGCAATGCCCCGGTTCCCAGGCTCACCAGCGTCGGGACGAGAAACAGGCGGACGCCCGATGGATCCAGACCGAAGAACAGGCGGGTGGCCCACTCGATCGCGACGGTGAACAGGACCGCCGACAATCCTGCCAGCACGCCCACGACGATCGTGAGCGCCAGGAACAGCTGGTGTTCTCGCAGCCGCAATTGCTGAAGGGATGGAGGCATAGCGCTACTGCTGATCGGAGCCGTGAAGCCGGCCGATCAGTCGCAGCGCCTGGTCGACCACCGATCCCTGGCCGCACGCATCTGCGGTCTGCTTCTCCATTTGGTACACGAGGTTCATGCCCATCTCGATCGCTTCGGGCGACCGGCGAATGCCTGCCGAGATGAGCTGTGGTTGCAGCGTGTCAGCCTGCGCCCGCAGCTTGTGCAGTTCGGCGATGTGTGAGTCTGTCGTGGACTTCCTGGTCAGGCAGTCGTCAACTGTCGCGACTGCATCCGTGAAGGCGAGTGTGAGCCGTTCCTGTCGTTCGCGCGCGGACAATCCCGTCCGCAACGGATCGCGTGTCAAGACCAGTTCCGAGATCGTCCGGATCTCTGAGACTTGAGTCGATGAATCGCTGGTCTCGCGCAAGTAGCGACCTGCGCTCACGTAGTCGCCAGCCGCGAAGGCGGCCTCGCCGGCGCCCACAAGTGCCTGCTCGTTTTTCGGCTCCCCGTGCAGTGCCCGCCGGAAATGATCGAGTGCTCGCCGCGCTTCACCCGCATCCAGAAACAACCGGCCGGCCTCGGTCTGAGCCCCGGCGTCGTCCGGGATGTTGCTGCTCAGCACCAGCAGCTCCGACAGTGCGCGGCTGCGTTGATCGTGTTTCAGGAGATACCTGATCATCTCGATGCGCACCCGTCGACGCGCCTCGTCCTGTTCGACGCCCCAGACGCCGTACATCGCGTTCTGGTAGTAACGCACGGCATTGGGGAGGTCGTCGTGACGGGCTTCGAGCCGCGCGAGCTGAACATTCACGTCCGGGTCTTCTGGCGTCGATTCCCGAATCCCGAGCAGCACTTGTCGCGCAGCGTCATCCTGGCGATCCGCTGCCAGACCGGCGGCGAGGGCCAGGCGGTAGCGGCGGTTATCCCGTTCCATGGCTGCGGCGCGACGCAGGGCAGTGACGGCCGCCATTGTCTGTCCGCCCACTAGATGAGCCTCGCCGACGTCGTACCATACCGCGGCGTCGCGCGATCGCAGTGCGCGGTTGGCGCCCGCCGCCATGCGCGTCAGCATGAAGCCCACGACGACAATCACGCACAGGACGAAGAGCCCCACTGTCTCCCGATGCACGAAATTGAAGATCACGTCACGGTCACACGCGGGGCACTGTCCATCGACGAGTGGACGTGCGCAGTGCGTGCACGACGTGTGACGGGTCATTCCACCGATCTTAGCGCACGCTACTTTGAGCTCAAAATGATTGACCGGTATGTCGATCACACGCAAAGGACCGAGCACCAAGGACCAACGCAGCGCACGGCGGAGCGAGAGTCGCTCTAGCGCGGCGGTCGGGCGATGTTCTTCTCGACGATCGCCACGAGGATCAGGATGAACCCAATGACGCGTAACAGATACTCGTAACCCGCGATCTCGTCGGTGACGATCGGTAAGGAGGTGGCCACTTGGTTCAACGCGAACAGCCAGAACGCGAGCGCGAAATGCAGGAACAATCGGTCTCCGGTGCGCCGCCAGAAACGGAGGAAGTGCAGGCCGGCGATGAGATAGGCGAAGACGAGCGCGCCCGACAGGAGCTCGATGATCACGTCCTTACTCCGCCTCCCAGATGAAGCCATAGAGCAGAAACGCCATCCCGACGAGTGCGGGAAGCAGGCGGGCCAATCGCAGGTCGATGTCGGGAAAAATCACGAGATCGACAAACAGGGCGAGGTTGTTGATGGTGAGGCCTGCGAAGCAGATCGCACTCCACATGAGAAGCCGTACGCGACGTTGGGCATAGCCTCGAAACAGGAGCAGCGTACAGGCAGAGCTCGATAGAACGGCTAGCGCGTAGAGGGTGATCTTGAAGGCGTTCACGGCTCAGTCCTTCCTCAGCTTGAAGGAATCAGAGAACGATTGAATCGTGCTGTCCGCGATCCGGTAGATCGTGCCGATGAGGGTGACCGGGCGTTCGTTATAGGCGTGCGTGAGTTCCCCGATGGCGTCCTCGAGTTCGCGGCTCGCCGGTGCGTAGCCGAAGTGCCCATCCTGCTCGGTGAGGAGGCCTCGCGCGACGAACAGTGTGGTGTATTCGCGGACGGCGGGAACCGTCACAACAGTCGGGCGCATCGCGACGACGATTTCCTCCGGCTTGAACGTGCGCTCCGGGTTCGCGGCGAAGAACAGCAGCACTTCCGCCGCCTGATAGGTCGGCACGGCGTGACGAATGAACTGGAGGAGGCTGGCGGGCAATGCGTCGGCCATGCAAGATGTCGTCAGAGTTTCACAGCAGCGTGGGCTGATCAAGGCGGGAAGAGGGCGGGTGATGATGGCGGCTCACGAGCGGACGTCGTGATCACCAGAGCGCCAGCGCGACACGACGAGAGCCGCCAGCATCACCGCAACAAGCCCCGTTGACGCAAGCACACCGATGCCCGCGATGAGGGCCGCGGCGAAGGCAAGGGTCACGAATAACAGGATTCCCAGGGCTAGCATCACAGCCCGCTACGCATCGGGCAAATGCCGAGTTGATCCGCGCACTGGCGCGCGGCGATCTCCCGGTTCCGGCCGCTTCACCCGTTTACGGGTGTGCCTTCGGTACTTCAACGGCGATCGAACCCGTAGCCAATGACAGGTTTTGCGCGAACGCGCCGCGGTAAAGCTCGTAGAGGGCCTGCCGCTCGTCGGGATACGCCTCGTACAGTGTCTGCATGATCGTGTAATCAGCTCCGCTGACGACCGGGTGAACGATGTGGACGTAGGCGACGTTGCCATCGGCGAGCGGCTTGGAGATCCGCATGACTTTCCAGCTGGCCGCCTGGGCCTGGCGCTGCGGATCGGGCGACTTCAGCAATGCCTCATGAACCTTCTTCATGATCTGCTCGAAGTCGGCGGTCTTGTCTGGCTTGATGGCGACCGTCCAGAGCGCCGTGTCGCCGTCGAACGTCATCTTCTGATGAGCGGGCGCTGCGGGCTGCGAGGTCTGGGCGGCGACCCCCGCGGCGAAAGTGACCAGTGCCAGTAAGAGCATTGCGACTACAGGTCGTGCTGTGCGTGGGCTCACGGTGATCCTCCTGGGCCATTCTTCAGGGCCTGTCTTCAGGCACGATATCCCGCTCGCGATCGACCGCGCATCCTGACGAGTCGGTATTTTCAGTCCAGACGTGTCAGTAGGTGCCGCCGATTCCGATGCGGGCACCCTGTTCGGCGTTACGATGCAGGGTATGAAGCAGGATCGCGTTGCCGAAAGGGTGACGATTCGAGCGGCAGTGCTCGTGGGTCTTGCCGTCACGCTGGGACTCTGGATCTTCGCGGGATACCAGGTGACGCTGCGGATGCAAGCAGCCCAGCGTGATGGGTTGGCGGCGAGCGCGCGCTATCTCCAGGCCCAGGAACTCCTGGCGTCGGTTCGCACAGAGGTGCTGGTGGCATCGGTTCTGGTCCGCGATGCGCTTCTGAACCCCGATGCTGGGACGGTGGGATCGAATCGCCAGGCGCTGCAGCGCTCCTACGACACGATCGACCATCAGCTTGCGCGCTATGTTCCGTTTGTCGGCTCGCCGTCCGAACGCGAGCGTGTCGGCCGCCTCCGTGATGAGGTCAAGGAATTTCGCGCGGCCACCGACGAAGTGCTGGCGACCGATAGCCGTGGCTGGCCCCGCAACGCGGGCATGCTCTTGCGACGGTTCATGCCGCGGCGAGAGGCGGCCATTCGCATCTCCGAAGAAGTGCAGGCGCTCAACCGCGCGGCGTTCATCGAGCAGCAGCAAACCATCAACGCGATGCAGTCGAGCATGCAGCGGCAGGTGTGGATCGTCTTCGGTGTGGCATCGGTCATCAGCCTCGGCATCGGCTGGCTCGCATTCCGCCACAGCGCCCGGCTCGAGCGACGGCTGACGGAACAGCGGGGACGCGAGGAGCAGATTGCCAGCGATCTGCAGCGGCTGTCCGCGCGACTTCTGCACGCCCAGGAGGAGGAGCAGCGGCGGATCGCGCGCGAGCTCCATGACGAGGTAGGGCAGTTGCTCAGTGCAGTCAAAATGGAGCTGGCGGTCGCGGGCCGCAAGCTCGAACGAGCTGGCGGCACGGTCCAACTGCTGTCCGATGCCGAGTCCAGTGTGGACACGGCGTTGCACAGCGTGCGCAATCTCTCTCATCTGTTGCACCCGTCTGCCCTCGATGACCTCGGACTCGTGGTGGCGCTCGAATCGCAACTCGCCGACTTTCGCCGACGGCACGAGATCGTCGTCGAGTTCGTCCATTCCGGAATGGAAGGCCGGCACAGCGACGAAACCGAGCGCGCCGTGTATCGCATCGTGCAGGAAGCCCTGACGAATATTGCCCGGCACGCGCACGCGAGCACCGCCCGCGTGGCCCTCGACGCTGACGCGAGCCACTGTCGTGTCATCGTCGAAGACGATGGAATCGGCTTCGATGTGTCCGATGCCGAACGCCCGGGCAGCCGGCGAGGGCTCGGGCTGCTCGGTATCCGTGAGCGCGTGACGCAACTGCAAGGCACCGTGACGATCGAGAGTCGCCGATCCACCGGGACTCGAATAGAGGTGGACCTGCCGCAACTCGGATCGATCGTGACAGGTGAGCCAACCGGGGACGTGCAACTCGAGCCAAGCTTCCTCGAGCAAACGCCGGAGGTCGGTCATGGGTGAACTGCGAGTGCTCCTTGGCGACGATCACGCGGTACTACGACATGGACTTCGTAAGATCCTCGAAGAGCGACGCGACTGGCGCGTCGTTGCCGAGGCCGGCAACGGCCGTGACGCCGTCCGTGAGGCCCTCGCGCTCAATCCGGATGTGGCCGTTCTCGATATCGGCATGCCGCTGCTGAACGGGATTGAGGCCACGCGGCAGATCGTGCGCCGCGCACCCTCGGTGCGTGTGTTGATCCTGAGCATGCATAGCGATCAGGCGTACGTGACACAGGCCATACAGGCAGGAGCACGGGGCTACCTGCTGAAGGAGTCGGCGGGGACCGATCTCCTCGAGGCGATCACGGCGTTGGCCTCTGGCAAATCGTTCTTCAGCCCCGCCGTTGCGCAAGTCGTGTTCGATGACTACGTGCGCAGTCTGAGCGCCAGAGGCATTACCGATCCGTACGACTCGTTGTCCGAGCGCGAGCGAGAGGTGTTGCAACTCGTCGCGGAAGGCCGCAGCAGCAAGGAAATCGCCGATGTGCTGTCAATCAGCCCGGCAACCGTGGAAACGCATCGTGCCCATCTCCTGCAGAAACTGCGACTTCACAACTCCGTCGAAGTCGTGCGCTACGCGACCAGGCGCGGCATCATTCAATAACCGGGTCGCGGGCTCACCACGCGGCTCAGGCTCTCTCCCTCGGAGCACTCATGGCGAACGAGCCAGTCAGCGGCAATCTCACGAAGGCTACCCCGCGGCCCGCAAGCGTCCATTCACTGGCGCCGAGTACCTGGAGAGCCTGCGGGACGGACGTGAGATCTGGATCTACGGGGAACGCGTCAAGGACGTCACCACGCACCCTGCGTTCCGCAACACGACGAGGATGATTGCGCGCTTCTACGACGCGCTGCACGACCCGGAACGGCAAGGCGTCATGACGACGGGGACGGATACCGGCAGCGGCGGCTACACGCATCGCTACTACGTGGCCTCACGGAACGTTGACGATCTCGTGGCTGCGCGCGACGCCATTGCGGAGACGGCGCGTCTATCCTACGGCTGGATCGGCCGCACGCCGGACTACAAGGCCGCGTTCCTTGCCACCATGGGTGCCAACCCCGGTGCCTACGCGCCCTACGAGGACAATGCCCGGCGCTGGTACGCGCGCGCCCAGGAAGAAGTGACGTTCGTCAACCACGCGATCGTCAACCCGCCAGTGGATCGAGATCGGCCGCTGGATGAAGTCAAGGACGTGTACATGCACGTCGAGAAGGAGACCGATGCCGGCCTTGTCGTCAGTGGCGCCAAGGTGGTCGCGACGACATCGACTCTGACGCATTACAACTTCATCGCCAACAACGGCGCCCTGCCGATCAAGACGAAGCCGTTCGCCTTTGTCTGCATGGTGCCCACCAACGCACCCGGGTTGAAGTTGTTCTGCCGCCCCTCATACGAGATGACCGCTGCGGTAATGGGTACGCCGTTCGACTATCCGCTCTCGAGCCGGATGGACGAGAACGATTCGATTCTCGTGTTCGACAAGGTGCTGGTGCCCTGGGAGAACGTCCTCGCGTACGGCGATATCGACAGGGTCAACGACTTCTTCCCGCGATCCGGCTTCCTCAATCGCGCGATGCTCCAGGGTTGTACTCGACTCGCAGTGAAGATGGACTTTCTCGCCGGCCTGCTGCTGAAAGCGGTCGAGGCGACCGGCGCGAAAGATTTCCGCGGCGTGCAGGCACAGGTGGGCGAGGTTCTCGCGTGGCGCAATCTGTTCTGGGCGCTGAGCGACGCCATGGCGCGGACACCGGTGCCGTGGACCGATGGCTACGTCCTCCCGAACTTCGAGTACGGTCTCGCGTATCGCATCGCGGCCAGCACGGCTTATCCGAAGGTCAAGGAGATCATCGAGAATACGCTTGCCAGTGCGCTCATCTATCTGCCCTCGAGTGCCTTCGACTTCAAGGTTCCGGAACTGCGACCGTATCTGGATCAGTTTGTGCGCGGATCCAATGGCTATAGTGCCGAAGAGCGCGTCAAGCTGATGAAACTGCTGTGGGATGCCATTGGCAGCGAATTCGGCGGCCGGCATGAGCTCTACGAGCGCCACTATTTCGGCAATCAGGAAAGCATCCGCTTCGAAGTGCTCATGGTTGCCAACGCCATGGGGACGAGTAGCCGGTTGAAGGGCTTCGCCGAGCAATGCATGGCCGACTACAACCTCGACGGCTGGACGGGGAATGATCTCATCGACGCAGAGGATGTCAGGATGTTCGCGAAACGCTCTTCGTCACGGTAGGCGTTGCGAACGTGAGCCTCTTTGACGCCGGTGTGCGCTCGTTCAGCGGTGTGAATTCCCCGAGGCGGCTTTGCAGCTGCACGAGCTGCGTCTTGCAGTACGGTATCAACGCATGAATTTCAGAACCTCTGCCAAAGGACAGGTCGAACTAATCATCGAGGGGCTGAGGCAGTCGGTAATCACTTGGTGACAAGGCGGGACTGAGCCTCAAGCGCGCGGGGCCAGTTCGATCGCCGCACAGCCCGCCCGGCCGAAAACCCGCGTGCGAGCGTACACTACCGCGCATGCGAACCAGAGTTGCCGCCGCCGCGTGTTTCGTCGTGCTCGCCGCCGTCGCGATCGCGCAGCAGTTTCCGCTGAAACAGAACGTCGAGGTGCTCACGGAAGCGCCGATGCGCCCCGTGAAAGTGAAGGACGGCCTCTACATCATTCGCGGGCCAGCCATGCCCTGCATGACGGGCTGCCGTCCCGGCGACAAGGGCGATGGCCTCATCCACGAGTCGGGTGACGTCGCCGTCCGCGTCACCACCGACGGCCTCATCGTCGTCGATGACAAGTTCGCCAGCCAGGCCGCCGACGTCTTCGCCCAGGTGAAGAAAGTCAGCCCACTGCCGGTGAAGTACGTTCTCAACACGCACCACCACGCCGACCACGCGAGCGGCAACCAGTACGCGCGCGACACGTTCGGCGTGAACATCATCGCGCAGAAGAACATCCGCGCGAACTTCCTCCGGATCAAGCAGCCGGGCGAGCCGAACATCACGTTCGGGAACGAGGCCGAGGTCTACCTTGGCGGGGTCGAGGTCAGGCTCCACTGGTTTGGCCGGGCCCACACCAACGGCGACACCGTCATCGAGTTTCCGGACCTGAAGACGATCCATACGGGCGACATCATCATCGATGCGATTCCCGTCATCGACTACCCCGGGGGCGGGAGCGCGATCGAGTTCCTCACGACGATCGACCGGATGCTCACGCTCGATTTCGACACGGCCATCCTCGGCCACGGGCGGACGATGACGAAGCAGGAAGTGCGCGACTACCGGATGCGATTCGCGGAGATGAACCGCCGGATGAAGGCCCTCATCGACGGTGGCGTGACGAAGGACCGCCTCAAGACGTGGGATCAGGCACGCGCCGCGCTGAAGCTCGAGGAGCTGGGCTGGGAGAACACCGTCAGTTGGACGACCTTCTTCGCCGGCTTCCCGGCCTATTTCGACGAGATCGCGGCCTCGAAATAACGCAGTTCGTCGCTGAGGATCGAACGAACATCGTGCCGAAGTGAGACGGCTAGACCGAGGTCTCACCACGCGAGGAAGGCGACGCGTGCACTGACGCTGAGAGCGGCCTTGAGCCAAGCGCCCTTGCGGGCTATTTCATGTAGACGTGCCGCACAACGCTCCACGACAGGCCTGCGCCGACTTTCACGCTCGACTGCGTGACGACATCCGTCCAGGCGTCGGCGGACGTGCGGCGAAATCGAATGGGAACGACCAGGCTGAGACGACGAGTCAGTGATCCGACGAGATCGGCGCCGGCGGCAAAGCCGAGTCCCGACGTGGTGTAGTTGATCTCGCTCAAGGGGCCAAAGGGGATGCCATTGAACCGGCTGCGCGAAAAGCCGCGTATGTTGCTGGTAACAAACGCAGGCCCCCCCACAAACGTCACAGTCATTCTGGACTGGGGTTGCGGCGTGTATCGAAACAGGAACGCCCACGACGTGTCCCGATGCACGATCTCGTCTTCGTAAAACAGGCCAGCGCGCGATCCATGGCCCTCCTGGTCCACCTGCGCTTCGATGCTTGCTCCTATTCGGCCCATGCCTGTGACAAAGGCGATGGTGCCACCGTGCGTGACGTCCTGGAGCGGCGCGCTGCACGTGAACGCTTCGCAGTAGTTCTCCTCCCGAGAGACGCGAGCCACGACGGCTGCGCCCTGCACGTCTATCGTGACTTTCCGGAACGATGCAAAGACGTCGGCAACATGAACGGGGCGCTGCTGACTCATCGTCAGGGTGCCCACGGCGGATTGCGACATCACCTCCGCTCGAACTCTCTCCAGCGATCGATTCGAATCGAAGCCGGCTCGTACTCCGGTAATCAGGTTGTCGAGATATTGTGCGAACCCCGCGACGTCTGCTTTCGCCGTGGTGTCGCCGCGACCCGAGAGGACGATGTCGAAGTCGAGCGGCATCACGGCTTGCGTCCAGTCGTGCACCTGCTTCGGCGTGTACAAGGAAAAGGAGAAGGGCGCACTCGTGACGGGTGGAGCGTCCACGGCAAACAGCACGCGCTCTTCGGGAAAGAAGAGGGCGGCCATGTCCGGGGCGTGGGCTTCTCCCGTGTAGATGAGATCCACGTTGCGGCCGCCGAGGGTGATGCGCCGCCGCGACTGAAACGTGCTCTCGACCGACTGGATGTCGGTATACAGCTCGTCGGGCGTCACGTTTCCGTCTTCGTTTCTGTCTCGACGCTTGAGTGGTGGCGCCTCCGGCGCGTCCGCAAGCTCGGATCGATCGAACACGTTGTTACCATTTCGATCGAGACTGGCAAGTTGTGCGGGCAGGTCGTGGCGCGACGCACTCAGCGCACGCTCGAAGTTCTGATGCCCTACCACTTCGGCGGTATCTTTGAACACCCACGCACCACCTGCGCGATCGAAATGATGGTGGGTAAGCAGCACATACCGGACGGTCTTCCCAGGGAATCGCTCGTTGAACTCGCGCAACAGCCATTTCGCTGCGCTCTCGTTCAGCGGATCGCTGAGGACGATGCCGTCGGGCGTGACGAGAAAGATCGTGACCTCCGATCCCTCACGCATCGTATAGAGATCGCCGCGCACCGCAGCGATCTCCCGAGCGACATCATCCTGCGCGTGCGCCGGCGGCGCGAGCGCGATCATGGCGATGGCAATCACGCTCCATGCGGCAGTCGGCGCGAAGCGCATCATCGGGCCACCGGCAGGGACTGGTGCACGGAAAAGGTGTACGAAGCCGACGCCCCGTTGTAGTTTGCGGTGATCCTTGTCGTGCCCACGCTCCTCGCCGTAATCCGTCCGCCTGAGACTGTTGCGACTGTCGGATTCGACGATGTCCACGTCGACAATGTCGTGACGTCCGGGAAACTGGTATTGCTCTCGCGCCATCGTGCGCCGGCGTCCATGCTCATGCCTTCCTCCGAAGGTGATGCGTGCGGGGCGATCTCGAGAAACGGATAAGGGGGAATTCCCGTGCGGATCTCCTGAGCAACGCTTGCCGAGAAACCCTGATAGGTCGCGGTGACCTGGGCGATTCCCGGTCCCGCGGCGCGCAGCGACCCAAGTCCGGTGGGAATCACCTGAACGACCGCGGAATCCGAGGAGGTCCACACCACGCCCTGTTGCACCGACACCTTCTCGTAAATGCCATCGGCGTGGATCGCGAAGACCCCAAACCCGAACGTCGACCCTATCGCCAGCCAGTCGAGCCCAAACGTGTAGAAGATCTCGATGGACTGCACCGGGGTGCTGGAGGTGCCGACGATTGGCCCGGGATGAGGCGGTGGACCAGGCGGCGTAGGGGCCGACGCCGGCGCACCGCACGCGATCGAAATCGCGATCAGGGAGAGCGTCGCCATCCGGCAGCCAATGCGCGTTCTGCTCGTCGCGTTCATTCAGGACGCGCAGCGAGCCGCTGATTGCGCCCGTCTGATTGAGGCATGCGAAATTCTATCGTGGCGTGGCAGTCCTCGAATTCCATACGACCAACCCGATTCACGGAAATGCACGTCGAAGCGCGGACTTCCACCCTGAAATACTCGCGACCCGCGTTGTAGAACGCGCGCGCCCCGGCTGATTGCTGTACAAAACAAAAGAGCCCCCGGCGCAGCCGAGGGCTCTTGCTCAAACAACACGACGTAGCTTAACGACTGACCTGCAGGCTGTCTCCGGGACCAGGGCCGCGACCGGGGCCGCTGCCAAGCACGTCACCGGTGGAGACGACCTTCACCCAAAGCGAACCGTTGCCCTTGTAGTACGAGGTGGCGCTGGCCTTGCGCAGCGCATCCAGGCTGTCCTGCGCTGTACCCGCGGATGCCGTGGTGAATCCCGGCAGCTCGAACATCACCCACGAGCCGGCATCCAGTTCCTTCACGTTGATGTTCACGGATGGCCGTTCGGTGGTCACCTTGTACTCGGTGCCCGCTCGTACGTTGGTTTCCCCGTTGGCGGTGAACTCCTTGCCATTGCGGCTGAGAACGACTGGCGGCCCCGAAGGTGGGGGGGTACCTCTGATTCGACCACCACCTGGGGCAATGGCATAGACAACAGGGGCAGGCGCAGGAGCAGCGGCTCCGGGGGCACCGGCACCACGGCCACCAGCACCGGGACCACCGGCCCGAGGACCACCGCCGCCGCGGCCGCCGAAGCCGCCGAACCCGATAGCACCACCACCGCCACCAACATTCATGCGCCCGATATCGCCCTTGCACACCGCGGCGTTCCAGGTGGGCTTGACCTCGCAGGCTTCGTCGACGTCGATCCCGGTGATGTTGACGATGTAGGAATTGGCGACACCGGTGATGGTGCCGTCCTTGTCATTGAACACGGAGGTCTTATAGACCGTGTTGCCGTAATCGTCGTTGCTCCACCTGTTGTCGATCGGCGGGAAGTACACCGGCTTGGCGTTGATGAATGTCGAGCGCTGCACGGTGTTGTTGGAGCTCATGCCGAAGCTGGTAAACAGCAGGTAGGAGATCGCTCCGGTCTTGCGGGTGGCGTTGTCCTGGTAATTCACGAACGTGTTGTTGTCCAGTTCGTGATGGTAGTCATAGAACTCGTAGCCGCGGATCGGGAAATCCGCGACAGCGGGTTGCGGCAAGCTGCGGCCGTACGCCTTTTCCGCCGGCGTGCTGGGGTTGCCGATGTTGTCGGTTTCGCCCACGAACCGCGAGTCAACGACGCGTGACGTATAAGCGGACTGACCGAGGTTGCCGGACGCTTGCGTGAAGCCGATGGCGTTATCGGCCATCTTCAGGTTTTTGTAGAGGCGCAACTCACCGCGGGCCCAGATGCCGCTATTGCGGTTCTTGTAGCTGGTGAAATCCTCGACGACCGACTCCGCTTGAGCGCTGTTCGCGTCAGCGGGATTGACAAGGGAAACATATCCGCCGACGGCGAATTTGCCATCGGCCCTGGGGGCGCGGTCGCCCATGAAACTGTCAAAGTTCGAATGGGCAACGTTGCCCTTGAACTCGCGGAGCTTCGTGCGGCGTGGCCACGTCGCCTTGCTGATATCCGTGCCTTCGAACTTACCCGTCGGATGCTCCGGGAAGGCGAGCCAGAAACCTGTCGAGTCGGAACCAGCGGCCACGTTGTCGCGGTAGGTGTTGTCCGGATTGGTGATCCAGAAAGACGACACCGTGTTATCCGAAGGGATCAGGACGTCCTTGGAGTCCTGGCCGGTGGTCTTGAAGTTCAAGCCATCCGGGGACGATCCGAACGGGGCGAGGTTCGTCGGGTCGCACGGCTTGGACGTATGACACTTGGTCTGGATCGCCAGGTTGCGGATGTACTGGTTGCCGGTCTCGATGCCGTCTTCGAGGAAGAAGCAGTGACCGACGGTGTTGTAGGTCACATTGTTCTCAACCTGCAGATTGTTCGTGCCGTGCACGGTCACGCAGCGGTTGTAGGTGTCGTGAATCGCCGCGTTCCTGATGTACTGCCCTTGGGCATCGCCGACCAGATGCCAGTGGATGGGATACCGGGCAAGCGTCAGGTTCTGGCCCATCCGATTGAACTCGACGCCCTCGACAAACATCTTGCTGGCGCCCATGGCCATCACATGCCCGCCCTGGAATGACTTTTCTGCGTCAGCGGAAGCCTGGATCTTGATATTGCGCGTCAACAAACCGACTTCGCCACGTTCATCAACGTCGTAGGTGATCTTGCCGAAGTGCATGTACTCCAGCTTTCCATCGAGCGTGATCGTGTTCCCTTTGATAGCCGAGATGGTTCGCCTCTCGGCCTGACGGGGATCGAAATCCGTGGACGCGAGGACGATCTCGTCACCGGTCCGCCAGCCGGCAGCGTCCAGGACCTGTATGGAAGTGCTGCCTGCCGCGGCTGTTTGTGCCAGCTTGGTCCAGGTGTTTTTCCGATCGCCGTGCAGGTTCAGGGTTCCGCCCATGATCATGATTCCGCGGTCACCCATATCCTTCATGGGCTCTTCATCACGGACGTTATTGGTCAGGGTGATGGTCGCCTTGCGTGTGTGGGGGCTGGCCGCGGTGCCGATTTCCAGTTCCCCAAGCAACGCGATCCACTCGGTGGTCAGTTCAAGGTCGCGATTGTTTGCGAAGCTGAGTTTGCCTTCGATCGTCAGACTGCCCAGCGCAGGTGGAGTGACGTCGAGGACGACGTGCTTGCCTGCGGGAATGGTGACCTTGTCACCTGCGCGGGGCACGCGTGCGTCTGGCCAGGTGGCAGCATCAGACCAGCGCGCCTGCGCGGCCGCCGGCGATCCAGCATTCTGAGCCTGAACGACAGCGAATGCGCTGACGAGCAGGACTGCTGGCAGGACCGAAGCAAGAAGGAACGAGCGATGTCGCGTACTCACGGAATCAACCCTCCGTACTCGAAGATGACCGGGAACCGTAGCGGCGACGCGGGGCGCGATCCAGCGCCCAGCACACGTCGAACCCGAAGAGAGTAGCCGATTTCCGAGGATCCCGGGTATGCGACTGCCGCACGCCCCGGTGCGCGGGGCAGATGTGATATCTACTTCGGTCGCAGCGCCTCGGATGGAGCGATGGAGTGCAACATGCCATCAGACTACGTTTGGCCGCTAGGGAATGGTACGAGCCCGGACGAGATGAATACGTCGTTCGGCCCGCGCATCGATGAAGATCGCTGGGACTTCCACGACGGCATCGACTTGCCGGCGCCAGTCGGCACTGACGTTCATGCGATGCGGGGCGGCAGGGTACATCACGCCGGACCGGGAGGAACCGGAGGATTCTCCTCCCGGCATGTCGTCGTCAGAGTGAGGGATCCGAACCACGGGGTCGTCTACAACGTTTACCTCCACCTTTCCAGCATCGATGCCGCAGTCACGACCGGCGTCAGAGTCACGCAAGGGCAGCGCATCGGCACCGTGGGCGACGACGACGCGACGTATCCCCACCTGCACATGGAATTCCGCAAGGGGACGATCAAGGAAATCGGGAGCGTCCACCCGCTTTCTTTCCTGCCGCGTATCGACACGGCGAACCTGTCCGCGCCCACCACGGATCGCTTCAACCGGCTGGATACATTCATGGGCGCACGGCTGCTCCTTGATGCCAGCAGCAAGCTCGAGGGCGACCTGCGGAGAGTGGAAGTCGACCTTCGGCGCGGCACTAGGTTACTCACAACGAGGATCGTGGATTTCGATGACAAGAGCACGATCCTCGAAGGCAAGGGCGACGCGTTGCGATACGTCAACGGCATCGCGGTCGAGGGTTATCAAAAGTCGAATATGGTCGAGCACGGCCGGATGGATCTCAAATATGGCGTCCTCGTTCGCGGCATCCCCAGCCAATGTGACGCACTGCTCGCGCGAGCCATCGACGTCGCCGGCAACGTCGCAACGAGCCAGCTCATAGCGGTTCCGAATCAAGGAGCGGTCGACGAGTTCGTCGACTTCGAGGACGAACAACTGCCACCGGCTGGCTGGGCCACGGTGACGAGCGCTGGTGGAAGCGGGACCAGCGTCTCGATCGTCGCCGAGGCCGCGCACTCCGGCGTGCGCGGATTGTCCTGCGCCGACGAGTCGACGACGGAAGCCAGCACGCAGCGAGCCGGTATCGAGTTCACATTGCCGCCAGGCCGCTTCGAATGGCGAGTCGAGGGATGGTTCAACCCCGCAGCACTGGAGCTGGGAGCCGACCAGTCGGCCTACGTGCTCTATTTCTTGAGCGGCACGCGCCTATGCGTAGCGGCGCGCATTCACAACGACGCCCAGGAGCTTCGTGCCGGGCTCGTCGCGAGGAATGCGGATGATACGCTGCGGGCCCGGAATGGTGCTGGCGTCATCGCAGTGGGCGTCTGGCGAAAATGGCGACTCGAGATCGCGCGCCTGGTGACGCGTGAGACGACCGCCGTCCTCTATCTCGACGAAGGCCCACGCCTGGTGGAGCAGGCACGTTTGAACTGGGACTCGACCGCGCACGAACCGTCGAAGCTTCGGGCAGGCATCGGATTCTCATCGGTCGGTGCGGCCGCAACGATCTGGGCAGATGAGATCCGGCTGACCGAATCTGAGTTGTCGCTCTAATTCGAGAGTCTGACAAGGACCCAACGAAGCCCTACTTTGAGTCGCATGGACGACTACGGATGCCACAAGGTGGGTGATCACTACCGCCCTGCCGGTTTGTAACCCTTCCACACCCATTCGAACGCTTCGGGCATCGTCTGCATCTCCACGGCGCGCTCGACGTGGCCGGACGCCTCTGAAAACACGAACTGGTACGGGTAGCCCTTGGCTTTCAACGCCGCGGCCATCCGGTTGTTCGCAATCACCCAGTTGCGCATCTGTTCAGCGGGTGACGCCGCGCCGAGATCGTTTTCGCTCACGTGCAGCCAGATGCGCAGCGGCTTGCGCTCGGAGTTGGGGATGAACGTCTGGTGAAAGTCCCACGCGCCGTTCGGTGCGGTGGCGTTGCGCTGCAGTGCGACGAATGTGCCCGAGTAGCTGATCACCCGGCGATACAGGTTCGGGTGCAGCCACGCCATCGTCAGCGCGGCCGCCGCACCGGAGCTCTCGCCGAATGCGGCGCGCCCGTCGGGATCGGTCGTGAACGCCACCTGGTAGTCGCGCGTGATGCGAGGCAGCACCTCGGTCTCCACGAAATTCACATAGCGGTCGGACACGGTGTCGTACTCGATCGTGCGCTGCCCACCCGGGCCAGGGGAGAGCAGGACCGCGACGATCGAGGGGATGCGTTTCTGGGCGATCAGGTTGTCGAGCATCACCGGCATGAAGGGCAGATCCGTTCTCGGCGTGCCGTCCGCGGCCGCTGGTGCGTCTTCGGGGACGAACCAGCGTTCGTCCTGCACGACGATGAACGGCGCCGGCGTATTGGGTACGTATCCGGGAGGAACGTAGACCGCGACCTGGCGCTGGAATGTCTGGTGCTGCGGCGGCTCGACAGGTCCCGCTGCCGGTTCGCCGCGCCCGCGTCCGGGGCCGCCCGCGCGCCCCACAGGTGCCGTTGGAAAGAGTTTGCCCTCGGCGGAATTCATCGTGAACCGGATGACACGCCCTTTGGGGACGTCCGGTTTCGCCGTGAATGCCGGATCGGCGACGTAAGGCGGGCCGATTCTAAAGTTCCCGTCCGCATTGAGACGTACGGGCACGAGGGGCGCTGCAGTCGTCGGTCGCGTGGGACTTCCGTCGCTGCTCTGCGCGCGGCCGAGCGCGCCGATGCTCACCGGCAGAATGCCTAACGCAAGGATCCAGATGGCCGTCTTCTGCATAGTCATGCCTTGTGCACGGCGACGCGGATACGCCTCGTCGTTGTGCGACCGTAAGGGACAGAGAGACCTGCTCTCTGTCCCTTAACTGCTGCTTGCGGCCAGTCTCTTAGTGCCGAACCTGGCTCGTTTCGTTGCCCTCTTCGTACACTTCGCAATTCGCGCGCTCCTGCAGCAATCCGCCGCCACCCTGCTGCTCGGCCAGGCGCAGGATGCGGGTCGGCATCACCCAGGGTTCAATAAACACCTCTGGATCTTCGACTGTCATGTCGTAGTGGAGCTCATTTCCGACACGTGTGATTTTCTCGATGATGTGCATGCTGCCGGAGTGGAACAGTCCCCCTCGTCCCAGCCACGTCGTATCGTCGAAATTCACGGAGTCGATGACGAGCGTATCCCCTTGCCAGGTTCCGGTGCTCTGCCCGTAGAACGTTGCGAGGTTCTCCGCGCTCCGGTTCCGCGCGCGACCATCCGTGGGGATGGCGCGGTATTCGTTGTTTCCGCCACCGTAATCGGAATTGATTGGATAGAAGAAAACGAGGTCTCTATCAGTGTGGATGATCCGCGTAGGCGTGCCGTGCCGTGGGAGCCCCAGCGGCTTGCACGTCATGACGGGATCGTACTTGTTCGTCCACTGATCGAGTTCCTGAATCTTGTCCCAGAACTCGGGTTTGTAAATCGGGCGCCCGAGTACCCCAAACCGCGAGGGTGAGATCCACTCGTATTCCACCCAGAAGTTTTCCTGCCCGCTTTGGCAGCCGTTCTCGGGGTTGATTCCGCCGCCTTTCACTTGCGTTGGACCACATCGGCGCCGTCCGTTACCTGTGATTGGATTCGGCGCGCGACCCCAGTTCCCGGTCAGGTCCGGCTTCCCATCGGCGCGGCGCGGCGTGGCAGCGGCTGCAGTCTGCCTCGCGGGCGCGTTGGCCGACAGCGTCCAGTCGGGAGGCTGATTCGTTGGCTTGATCGCGGCCTTGACGCTTGCCGGAACAGGCATCACGACATACATCTGTCCCGTTTCCGTCACCGTCGTCGTGATGTCGCGGACGACGGCGCCGTTCTTCTTCTCCGTGATCTTGCCGGCATAAAACACCTCGGCAGGGTTGAGCGGATTGTTCCAGTCTTTGTAGTTGCTGTAAGTGAACTCGTACGTGTCCGCGCCATTTTTCACCACGACGCTCTCGGCCATGAATTTCGCGTCGAGTGTGGCGGTCGCCGTTGCATTTGGAACGCCTGGGATCGGGAACGTCAGCACCGGCTTGTTGCCGACCCATGTGACGGACGTCTTGCTTACCGTCATCACATCGGCTGGTACCCGCTGCGGCCTGGCTGCCATTTGAGGTGGGTTTGGATGCTGAGTGCCGGCCATCGCGGACTTCCACGCACCCTGGGGACCTGCCCACAGGCGAATCATCCGCTCCACGACGGTGGCTGGCATCGGAGTGGCTTTGCCCTGGCCCGGGATGAGTTCGGCGCCCTGAATGTCCTCGTTCCAGGCATACGCGCCACTGAGGACTTCGATGGTGTTGCAATTCTGGCCGCCGGGCCGCGTGCCGGTGATCCGGATCCGCTCACCCGAGGTCTGATAGCTGATGTCGCTGCGGTACATCGTCACGTTGCAAGGCTGTCCGCCCACTTGCATCGTGCCTTTGCCCTGATAGTCGAGCGACATGATCAGATCGTATTCCTCAGTGCTCCGCAGCATCCCCGTGTACCACGCCCAGTTGAACAGGACTGACTTCAGGTCCTTTGCGCCGGGTGCAGGGGTGTACTCCGGCGCGTCACCCTGGCGGCCGCCGCCACCTTGTGCGGCAGCTTGAGCGCCTGCTGCTGGTACTGCGGGTCGATCTTGAGCGCTCGACAGGAACGGCACGCTGATCATGAGAGTCGCGATGATGGCGACACGTGTCCACATCAGTCTTTCTCGAGAAGCCATAGTGATCTCCAGTCGAGTGTGCGGTTCACTAGTTGAGGGGGGGCTCGATGATCTTGCCGTCCGCCCGCTTCACGGTCCTGAGAGCGCCCAATGGCGCCCCGTTCCGTGCCGGCATGAACGTCACCGTCAACTGTTCGCCGATCTTGAGCGCGTTCGGGCCGACTTTGGTGATCCCGCGCTCGGCGAGCGCCGTCGCCGAACCGGTCGTGAATGTCCAGTCGGTCGTCGTGCCGTCGGGGTTCTTTACCGTGATCGTGATCGATCCGTGCGGATTCACGAACTGGAGCTTGGTCAGCGAGCCCGTGACCTCCCCCGACTTCGCCGGGTCGTAGATGCCGGCAGTGGAGTGATGCGCCTGGAGTGACGCGCCGGCCGTCAGACACGCGAACACGACGACACATCCCAAAGCTTGTTTGCTCATTTGTGCCTCCCCAACGTTGCGATCGGAACCAGTGCCATCACATAGCCATGGCCGCCCCCGCTCCGATCCGGCCCCGCGGTGGGGGCATTCTACCCCCGTCGTGTCCCATCCTGGATGGTGGCCTGACGTAGACTTCAGCAGCGTTTCCGTTTCAGCTCATGCCCGGATGAAGAGTCGGCCGAAGGAGGAGTGATGCGCACGTTTCTCATCGTGGCCACAAGTCTCGTCAGCCTGCTCGCCCAGAGCGCGCCGCGCGTGACGTCGGTTCGGCTGTATGTCTTCGACTGCGGCGTGCTGGTCCGCGGCGAGCCAACGGCGTACGGGTTGACGAAGGAGCAGGTCGGCGACACGAATTTCGCCGACGCGTGCTATCTCGTGGCGCACCCGAAAGGTACGCTCCTCTGGGACGTCGGCATCATCCCCGACGCCCAGATTACGCCGGGTGGCGTCAGCATCGCAGTCGGGACGAGCGGCAACAGTAATCGAGCGACCAGGACGCTGCGAAGCCAACTTGCTGAAATCGGATACCAGCCCGCCGACATCACGTTTCTCGCGCTCTCGCACAGTCACGGCGATCACATCGCCAACGCGAACGATTACGCGCAATCGACCTGGCTCGTGCAGAAACCCGAGCGCGACCTGATGTTCAGCGAGCAGGCGCAAAAGGGCGCGACGTTCGCAAACTACAGCGCGCTGAAAAACAGCAGGACGATGGAGCTCACCGGGGACCACGATGTCTTCGGAGACGGCGCGGTGGTGCTGAAGTCGACGCCGGGCCACACCCCCGGCCATCAGTCGCTGTTTCTGAAGCTCGCGAAGACCGGCCCGATCGTGCTGACCGGCGACCTCTATCACTACGCGGCCGAACGCACGCTGAAGAAGATTCCGGTGAACGACGACCGGGACCGTACGCAGGCGTCACGCGATGCGATAGAGAGGCTGCTCACCACGACTCGCGCGCAACTCTGGATTCAACACGACATCGGCGCAAACGCACAGCTGAAGAAATCACCGCTCTACTACGACTGACGCGTCGTTAGACCTCCGCCGTGTCCATGTGCCGTTGGACGACAGCCTGACGTTTAGACGCGATCGTACGTGGCGGCCATGATCGACAGACTGCTCACGACGTTGCGCGTGAGCTGGCCGGGCGTCAATCGCCACCGCCAGTTACCGCCGGCGATGCCAGGGCGATTGAACCGCGCCTCACTGCCGAGACCGAGGAGATCCTGCACCGGCACGATCGCAGTGTCGGCTACCGAGCCCATGACCGCGCGGATGAATTGCCAGTGGACCTGTTCTCCGTCCTCGAAACCCAGGTAGCGCCGGGCGTGCGCGCGTTCCTCCCCGATTTCAGCCTCCGAGCGCGTGCTGTGTCCGGCGTCGCCGGTCCACCAGCCCACGGTCGTATCGTTGTCGTGGGTGCCCGTGTACACCGCGAGGTTGCGATCGTAGTTGTGGGGTTGGAAGGTCGGTGCTTGCGGGTCGGTGCCGAAGGCGAATTGGAGGATGGCCATTCCGGGAAAGCGGAAGCGTTCCCGCAGCGCCTCGACCTCGGGTGTGATCACCCCGAGGTTCTCGGCGACGAACGGCAGCTGCTCGAGGCCGAGCGCCCGTTGCACCGCGTCGAACAACACTGCGCCGGGGCCTTTCACCCATCGGCCGTCGATGGCCGTCGTCGCCCCCGCGGGCACCTCCCACGACGCCTCGAAGCCGCGGAAGTGATCGATGCGGACGCGATCGACGAGCCCGAGCAGCGAACGGAAGCGATCGATCCACCACGCGTAGCCGGTCTCACGATGTGCGTCCCAGCGATAGTGCGGGTTCCCCCAGAGCTGACCGGTGGCGCTGAAATAGTCCGGCGGCACGCCGGTCAGCGCGGTGGGCTCGCCATCGGCGTCGAGCTTGAACAGTGCCCGTCGTGCCCACACGTCCGCACTGTCGTGCGCGACGAAGATCGGCAGGTCGCCCATGATTTCGATCGAGCGCGCGTGACACTGCTCGCGCACGCGCCGCCAGTGATCGAAGAAGAGGAACTGTGTCAGCTGGTGCGTGCGAATCTCTCGCTCGCATCGCGTCGTCCACGTCGCGACCGCGGCCGGTTCGCGCCGGGCGATGTCCGCAGACCATGTCGTCCACGGCCGCTGGTCGTGCGCGTCCTTGACGGCCATGAACAGCGCGTAATCGTTCAGCCAGTCCGCGTGTGCGGCGCAGAAACGATCGAACCGATCGCGCGTCGCGCTCGATGCCGACGCCTCGAACCGCTCGAACACGCGCGGCCAGAGGGCGTGGCGATGCGCAATCACAGCAGGGAAGTCGATGGCCGCTGACGGCGCGAATGGCTGGCCGATGTGGGACGCATCGAGCCAACCGTCTTCGACCAGTTGCTCCGGGCTGATGAGAAGCGGGTTGCCGGCGAACGCCGAAAAGCACTGATACGGCGAATCGCCATAACCGGTCGGGCCGAGCGGCAGGACTTGCCAGATGCGCTGGCGTCCCGACGCCAGCAGATCGATGAACTCGAATGCCGAAGGCCCGAGGTCACCAATACCGTAGCGCCCGGGCAACGATGTCGGGTGCAGCAGCACGCCACTGGCACGAGGAAACGACATAAGAGCGCCAGTACCTCAGGCGTCGTTCCACCGAGGCGAGGAGCGTCGGAACAGATCGTATAACGGGATTCGGTAAACTTCCTTCGCGTGGAACATCGCTGATGCCAGCACGACATGCGCGCTCCGCCCGCTGGGTACACGAACATGGCAAGGAGACCGCCGAACTATGAGCAGCTCACTTACCGCAGTGCCGAAAGCCTCCGAGCCGCTTTGGTACAAGGATGCGGTCATCTACCAACTGCACGTCAAGACGTTTGCCGACGGCAACGGGGATGGCGTCGGCGATTTCAAGGGCCTCACGGGAAAGCTCAGCTACCTGAGGGACCTCGGGCTTAATTGCCTATGGTTGCTGCCGATGTACCCATCGCCCTTCCGTGACGATGGATATGACATTGCGGACTACTGCAGTATTCATCCGAGCTACGGCACGCTCGACGATTTTGCTGAGTTTCTCGATGCCGCCCACGCGCATCGATTGCGAGTGGTTACCGAGTTGGTGCTCAACCACACGTCCGATCAGCACGCGTGGTTCAAGGAAGCGCGGCGCTCGCGCGACGCTCCGCGGCGAGATTGGTACGTCTGGAGCGACACAGACGATCGCTATGCCGGAGTTCGGATCATCTTCGTTGACACGGAAAAGTCGAATTGGGCCTGGGATGCCGACTCGAAGCAGTACTACTGGCATCGGTTCTTCAGCCATCAGCCCGACCTCAACTACGACAACCCACTCGTTCGCGAGGAGATGTGGAATGTCATGAAGTTCTGGCTCGACTTAGGGGTCGATGGCTTCCGCGTTGATGCCGTCCCGTACCTGATCGAGCGTGAGGGTACGTCGTGCGAGAACCTTCCCGAGACGCACGAGGTGCTGAAGTTTCTTCGTGCGCGCCTCAACGAACACTTCACTGACCGGATGTTGCTGGCGGAAGCCAATCAGTGGCCCGAGGATGTGCGTCACTACTTCGGCGATGGTGACGAATTCCACATGGCATTCCATTTTCCGCTGATGCCGCGGATCTTCATGGCCGTGCGGCTGGAGGACAGAAAACCGCTCGTCGAGATCGTTGAACGTACGCCAGACATCCCCGACGCGTGCCAATGGGGCATCTTCCTGCGCAACCACGACGAGCTGACGCTTGAAATGGTCACCGAGGGGGAGCGGGACTACATGTACGAGGAATACGCGGGCGATCCAGTGGCCCGCATCAATGTCGGCATCCGGCGACGGCTGGCGCCGCTGCTGGATGGCGACCGGCGGCGCATCGAACTCATGAACGGGCTGCTCATGTCGCTGCCTGGTAGTCCGATCATCTACTACGGCGACGAGATCGGTATGGGAGACAACGTGTATCTGGGTGACCGCAACGGTGTTCGTACGCCCATGCAGTGGAACGGCGGCTGGAACGCCGGCTTCTCCTCGGCGGACCCTGAACGACTCGCGCAGCCTCTGATCTCGAATCCGCTGTTTGGATACCAAATCGTCAACGTCGAGTCACAGAAGCGATCCGAGCATTCCCTGTTGAACTGGATGCGCCGTCTCATTACCGTGCGCCAGTCGACCCGCGTGTTCAGCCGCGGTTCGACGGTGTTCCTGAAGCCTTCGAACCACCGCGTGCTGGCCTTCTTCCGCGCGCTCGGGAAAGAACGGGTGCTGGTTGTCTGTAACCTCTCGAGCACCGCCCAGGCCGTCGAGCTCGATCTCAGCTCGGTAGCGGGAGCCGTGCCGATCGAGATGTTCGGAAAGAGTCTGTTTCCGCGAATCGGAACGCTCCCCTACCTGCTGACGATGGGACCCTATGCCTTCTACTGGTTCAGGCTCAGACATCTCTAACCACTCGACTCGTCGACCCAGGGCTCTGCGACTGCAGGCAGGCACTCAGATGAGCACCGGCCAACACACGCAGACTCGCGGCAGCCTTTCACGGCCGCTTTTTGATTTTGAAAATCCTATCCAGGTTTTGCGCCGTTTGTCGCAATGCCTGCTCGACGCTTCGTCTGAGAAGCCATCGATCGAAGAGACCTGCCAAGCCTGTTCGCGGTTCGTATTCGACGATGAGCCGGTATCTGCACCCTTTGCGCTCGGTTTCGAAGTGGCGTTCATGGCGAACATCAGGTAACCCTCGTTGCCGGCTCACGTAGGTGACGCACGCGTCCTTTTGGAACGATTCCAATTCCATATTCAAGGCGCGCTCGCGATTGAGCAACTTGATCACGACTGTGGCCTTGTCACCAGCGGTGCTCCAGCTTGCTGCAGTGGCCGGTTCGATGCGAATGAAGCCGGGCCAATACTCCGGCCAGTTCTTCGTGTCCGTGATATAGCCAAATGCTTCCGCGACAGAAACATCAAAGGTGTGAATCACTTCGATGCGCATGACGTCAGCTCTCAAGTCGATAGATGTGGTCGCCGCCGCTGGTCATGATCGTCGACCATCGCCAGTTGAGGGCGAATGGCTTCGCCGTGGACCCGTGTGCTGCTGGCAGACCGGGCAGAAAAAACTGCGGCGGCCGCGCTCGCCGTGGACCTTGCGGGACACTCTACCCCCGCACGACGGGCACGTGCTGCGTCCATAGATTTCCAGGTGCTTGCGCAGCGCAAACTCCCGCCGGAGCTCGAGGAAACGGAATGAGAATGTGCGCACCTCGTCGGCAATTCGTCGCAGCTGGGTGGGCGAGAGTCGGTTGACTTTCGTGAACGGGCTGATTCGAGTGCGGAACAAGACCTCGTTCTTGATGATGTTGCCGACGCCCCCGAAGATGCTCTGGTCCAGCAGGACATCGGCGATTTCCTCCCGCCCGTGCGTTTTCACTTTACGAAGGGCGCTGCGACGATTCCAGCTCTTCGAGAGGACGTCCGCGGTGAAGTCGTATTCCTTACGCGCATCGGCGCTGTCGAGAATCCGCAGGGAGGCACTCCAGATTGTGACCTCGCCGTTCGCGAATTCCAGGACAAGTCGCGGCGGGCCGGTGCGCCGGTAATCGCCGGTCACTGACACGCCGTTGACCGTCGCCGCGAATGTGCCCCACAGCATGAAGTGCACGCGCAGCGCGAACGTGTCGAACTGCAGGACGAGGTGTTTTCCCCAGCCAAAGATGCGCGTGAGGCGCTTCCCCTGAAAGCGGTCGATGCCTACCCGGCTGTTGCCGGACACGTTCCTGACGCGTCGACCCGCGAACGGTTGCAGCTGTTCCGCCGCCAGAAAGATCGATGGCCCTTCCATCTGTCAGGGCGGTCTCTCTAAACACCACCATCGACGGTGAGGTCCGCTACAACTGGGTAATGGTCCGAGGCGGCAGCTGCCTGCGGATGGCGCACGACATCACACGCGACGACGCGATCGGCAAACGACGAGGGCACAAACACATAGTCGATGCGGATGTGCGGCTCCGGCGTCGGCAGCGTGAGCCCAGGCTCGCCGGCGTGCCGCATGCGGAAGCCGTCCACATAGCCGGCGTCGAGGACCGTCTGCACGGTGCGCCAACGGATGCGGCCGCCACTCATCCACACGAGCGACCGCAGGCGCAGCGGTAGATTTCGCGCGTCGAGGAGTTCGCCCGGCGCCAGCGTGTTGAAATCGCCCGACAGCACGTGGAAGCCGTGTTGATGGCGCGCGACGCTGCGCAGCAGCGCGCGCAACTCGAACAGGCGGCGCTGCTCGGTCCACGCCGCGTGAACCGCGGCGAGATGCACGCCGAACACGCGCAGTGCGCCGCCAGCGGGCACGATTTCGACGAAGGCGTGCCGCGACACGCGTGGCCGTGTCCACTCGGCCGACGCCACTCGTGTACGGCTGAGAAAGCCGAGCGACTGCCCGGCGTACGCCCGCCACTCCGCCATCTCGGTTGCGACGGCGATGCGCTCGACGCTGCGCGGGTCGGTGGCCTCCTGCAGGAGCACGAGATCGGGCGCGCAGGCGTTGATCACGGCCGCAATCGGTGCTTCGCGGCCCCGGCCGCCGTGCTGGATGTTGTAGGTCATCAGGCGGAACATCATGCGGCCGGCGGCCCGTTCAACGACAGCCCTTCGGGCTTCCGGAACAGCTCGAGATACGGCTGTCCGATCAGATCGCCGCGGACCTGGATCACAATCTCGCGCGACGCCTGGATGTTGACCGGCCGATGCACTATCCCCATCAGCCGCTGCCGCAGCGGTACAAGATCTGGCGCGATGTCAGGGTCCTCATCGCTGAGCGGGCGCGAGTGCACGCCAGGGACGAAGAAGCCGGTCGCTTTGAAGAACGCGAGCGGGCCGTCGCCCACGAGCGTCAGATCCAGATCGCTCGTGCCTGGGCCTTCACCGTCGAATGGCTGGGTGTGATCCCACCGCCAGCCGGTGAGCGAGCTGCCGCGCAGCACGACCGTTGTACCCGGAGGAATTACTTCTTCGACGAGGCGGCAGAACTCGCGGAGCCGCGCCGGATCGCCTCCAAACGCCAGGCGAATGACGTTACCGCGCTTTTCCTCGTCAGAGAGCCCACCCTGAATGGAATCCGTGGAGTCCGACGCAGCCATACGCACACCGATGTTCAAAGATCGCGCCGCCGTTCGCTCATCGGTTTCCGTGGACGGCGGAGGACAGGTTGACGGGTGTTCCCGTCTCTCTTCAGTTCACCGTCGGCTGCTCAACCGAGTCGATCACGACCAGTTCGACAGGGCCGCGCGCAGGTTCGAGCTTCAAGCCGAGTTGTTCCCGGATGGCAGCAAAGATCGAGGGATTGTTGGACTCGCGGGGCGCGGTGTCGAACGACGAGAACATCAGCGTGAATCCGAACGTGCCCGAGAGGCCGGTCTGGTCGACGACTGGCCGATCAACACCAGTGGATTCGGACCTGTTGAATAGCGCTATCGCCAGCTGCTGCAGCCCCATCCCCGAACTCATCAAGCCTCCGGACCACGCCGACAGGTCGCACGGCTGCGGGTTGCTGCCCCCGCACTCAGGATCGTCGATGCGATAAATCGCGGGTCCGAGCTTTCCGTCCCCGCGCGCTACCACCATTCGGTAGATCGGACGTTCCTTCACGTCGCTGTGCACCTTCAGCGCGAACCGTTCCGCGAGCATCTGTCTTACCATCGCCCGCATCTGCTCCGGCGTAGTCGCTCGTTCGGTTCGTGCATCTACCTGGAAACGGCTGTTGGACACCCACGCCGGCCCGCCCGTCACCTGCAACGGCTGCACGTCGTATGCGTATTGAATCAGTTGCCGCAGCGTAGTCGCGGCGCGTGCGAATCGACCCTGGGATTGTCGCGCGCCGGGCAGCCGCGCTCTTCCAATGCCAGCGAGTGACTTGATCGAGACCACGTCGAACGCCAGAACAGTGGCGTTGCCCGTCGAAGGTTCCTGCGCAGCGAACGCTGCGCTGAACCACAGAATCGCAATCATGGCTGCAACGGCGCGATGCATGTGACCTCGAATCAAAGGCATCGTCGCCGACCGGGGACGTCACGTCAATCGGGCCGTCGAAAATGCCACGGAGGAGTTCGTCGGCGCGAGGTGAAGTAGCCAGAGTGGCTTCTGAAAACCGGCGATTGGCATGTGGCGTTGAACGGCGCTAGAGTGTGCGCCATGCCAATGACACCAGACGCCGTTGTTCGGTCGTGGTTCAACGAAATTTGGAATGAGGGCCGGGAAGAAGCGATCGATCGGCTGGCCGATGACAACTTCATCGCGCATGGTGCCCCGTCATTGCGCTCGACCGCGGATTTCAGGGTGGTGTATCAGCAGTTCCGCCAGGCGCTGAGTGACATCAACATTACCGTCGAGCGAACGGTAACGCAGGGGGACTACTGCGCGGGGTATTGCCGCGTCAAAGCTCGTCACACAGGGGATGGCTTTGGCGCGGCACCCACCAACCGAATCGTCGAGTTCGACGGTGTGGTTATGGCGCGTGTACGCGATGGAAAGATCGTCGAGGGCTGGAACTGTTTTGACTTCCTATCGATGTATCAGCAAATCGGGTGGGTCAACAATCCGCCGACGCCGTAACAGATTGCAACCCACGCGTCTTTACAAAGCACTATCAGCATCACCTCGACGCGCGGAGTTTCGCTGTGACCTGCGTGAGTTGATCGGCCGGTACGACGACGGCAGCCGACCATCGTTCGAATCCGTCATGTGCGACCTGGACTGCGAGAGAACCAGCTCGTTGACGGGGTAGCCTCAACGGCGTCACGCCTGCCGGCTTGCCATTGAGCGAGACCGCGGCGCCGGACGGAACGGACGTGATCGACAGAGTCCCGACGAACCTCGGCGGCCGGGAAGTGCTCGGCGCGGCCCTTCGATCGAGCGACCGTGCCTGCGGCGCGGAAACGCGGCTCGCGCGGGTAGGCGGAGGGGCGTCCGTCACCACCGTGGTTGCAGACACCGCACGGATCTCATTCGTTGGTTGATCCACTGGAGTCACAACCTGATCGCCGGTAGTGGTTGGCACAACGGTGTCCGAAGTCACGCCACGGCTCGTCTTGATCACGGCTGCTATTGCGAGAGCGGCGACCAACACCAGTGCAGGTACAGCGAGTCTGGCCATCCACGGCTGCCAGATCGGACGGTCCGTTCGCTCTGAGGGCTGCTGAGAAAAGCTCTGCTCGAGGGTCCTGGTGGCAACAATCCGTTCGATTCGCTGAATCGCTTCCTCCGCTTCCGCGAACCGCGCGGTCATATCTGCGGAGAGCTCCTGCAGCCATTCAGTAACGATGCCCTCGCGACGGTGAAGCGTGTCTTCGGTCCGCTCGAGCCGTGCCTCGATGTTCGCGCAGAGCTCGTGCAGCGTCCTGTCCGAGACAGCCCGTTCGGTACGCTCGACTGTCATGCTGGCCTGAGCGAGCTGCCTCTCGATGTTGAGGGTTCTCTCGGGAAGCATCGAGTCCGCGAGCGCCTGGTGAGTGAGCCGCAAGGTCTCGTCGACGCGCTCGCGTTCGATTCGCTGAATCGTCTCCTCGTTTTCCGCCAACCGTGCGCTCAGGCGTGTGGAGAGTTGCTCGAGCCATTCGGCAACGATGTCCTCGCGACGGTGGAGCACGTCTTCGGTCCGCCGGACCGCCGCCTCGACTTGCGCCAGCCGATCGGACATCCGTGCGCACACATCGTGGAGAGCCTCGTCAATCGTGGCAGGTTCTTTGTGTCTGCTCGCCGCCTCGACTTGTGCCACCCGTCGATCGATGCTCGCACACGCGTCACGAAGTGCGGCCAGCGAAGCCAGATGTCTCTCGAGGTTCCTGATCGCGTCCATTGTCAATTCGTCCGTCCGCGCGGCAGGCCCGGGCGCGTCGGCGTGCGTCGCCATCGGCTCGTCGTGAGCGCTCCGCGGGTGGTGCTTCGCCTCCCATGACGCCTTCAGCGATCGCAAACGCGACCACCACGATCGATCCTCATCGTGGACTGGCCAGACGATGTACGTGTCTGGCTGAATGATGTCGACACGGGTTTGCTGTGCCTGCGCCGGCGCATGCGGAACGATGTCAGGCCGTTCGGGCGGAGCATGCTCGGGCACAAACGTGGACAGCGAGTCGACGTCCGGCTCGAGGCGCAGATCCGCAACGGCGTCGGCATCGGCGCCCGACGTTGGATTATTCAGCGTGAGGTCAGGGTGCGCTTCTGCAGCGGGCGCTGGCGGAAGATTCTTGGAGTCAGGTGGGCCAACCATATTGATTGCCCTCCGTTCGAATCGGGAAACGAGGAACCGCGTGGAAGGCGATATATATCACGACTCCGCACTATCAAGAGGCGTGCCACGACTGCGGCTGAGTTGCCCGACATCGCGAAGGCAAGGCGAGTAAGATTTCGCGACGCAATCATGAGGTGCACGCCGTCTGGCGTGCGGCCGAGCCAGGGGAGCAGCATCCGACAAAGGGAGGTTCGTCTTATCACGGAGGCTCACCATGCGCCGATTTCTGATCGGGAACGTCGTGTTCGTGTCGCTCGCGATCGCGCCTGCAGCCGCCTTTGCGCAAGCATCGATTGCAGGCTCCGTCAGGGATAACTCGGGGGCGGTCATGCCCGGGGTCACCGTCGAAGCGTCGAGTCCAGCGCTGATCGAGAAGGCGCGCTCTGTCATCACCAGCGGAACGGGTCAGTACGCGATCGTCGACTTGAGGCCGGGCACCTACACGGTGACCTTCACATTGCCTGGCTTCAACACCGTCAAGCGCGAGGGCATCGAGTTGACGGGCAATTTCGTCGCAAGCGTGAACGTCGACATGCGTGTTGGTGCCCTCGAGGAAACCATCACTGTCAGCGGTGAGGCACCCACCGTAGATGTCACGAGCTCGAAGAGGCAGCAGACGATCAGCGGCGACGTGATCGCCGCAATTCCATCGAGCCGTCAGTACTTCGGTCTCACCACTTTAGTACCGGCGCTCAACATCCAGGGAAACGACATCGGCGGCGCATCGGGACCGATCTTCAGCGTCTTCCAGATTCATGGTGGCCGGCGCAACGAAGGTCAGGTTCTCGTCGATGGGCTGAGCATGGGCTTCCAAGGCATGGGTGTGTCCTTCTATGTGCCGGAGGTCGGCACCGCGCAGGAGGTCACCTTCAGTCTGTCCGGCGGTCTCGGCGAAGCGCCTACCGGTGGTCCGCAGATGAACATCGTCCCTAAAGCGGGCGGCAACACGTTCAGCGGCAGTCTGTTTGTGACTGGCGCAAACGGGGCGATGCAAGGCGACAACATCACGCAAGAGATCCGTGATGCTGGTCTTACCGGACGTAACGAGCTCAAGAAGTTGTGGGAGGTCAACCCAGCGCTTGGAGGTCCGATCAGGCGCGATCGTCTCTGGTTCTATGGAACGTTCCGTCACCAGGGCAATCGGCAACTCGTCGCCGGCATGTTCGAGAACAGGAACGCAGGCGATCCCACGAAGTGGACCTACGATCCCGACCCCAGTCGTCAGGCGGTCGACGATGGTACGTGGAAGAACGGATCGCTGCGTCTGACGTGGCAGGCAACGCCGCGGAACAAGTTCAACGTGTGGTGGGACGAGCAGAGCGTCTGTCAGCACTGCGTCGGCGGTGGCTCACGGACCGGTCTCGTGTTCGCTGGCGGCATTCAGTCGCCCGAAGCGCACGGCCGGACCGAGGGCTTCCCGCAACGAATGGCCCAGGCCACGTGGTCTTCGCCCGCCTCGAATCGGATGTTGCTCGAGGCGAGTCTCGGACTCGGGCCGGACATCCAGTTCGGAGGATTGCAGAAGAATCCCTACGACAAGACGTTGATTCGAGTCACCGACCAGGGCGGCGCAATTCCGAACCTGGCGTATCGAGCGGCGTTCTGGTCGCGTCCGCGAGGACTCACTCGAGTCATGCAGGGATCGCTCTCGTATGTGACCGGCTCGCACAACGCGAAGTTCGGCGGGCGATACCACTACAACGATTCGCTGGGGGTGAATTTCTACAACGACAGCCAACTGTCCTACACGTTCTTGAACGGGTCGCCGACGCAACTCACGATGTTCGGCAACCATGACGTGCGGCAGCTTGTGACGCAGGGCATGGCCTCCTTGTATGCGCAGGATCAGTGGACAAGGGGGAGGCTCACTCTTCAGGGCGGCCTGCGCTTCGAACACCTGAGTGCTGAGTTTCCCGATCAACAAATCGGTCCGAACGTGCTCATCCCAGTCGCCATCCAGTTTCCCGCCCGAGACAGCGGAGTCGGCGTGAAGGACATCATGCCGCGCGTGGGCGCTGCCTACGATCTGTTTGGCAACGGAAGGACGGCAATCAAGGTCTCTCTGGGTCGCTACGTGACGCCGACGAACTCGACCGAAGCGTACGCCGGTGGTCAGAATCCTATTAACCGCGTGGCAACGACGACCAACAGGTCCTGGACCGATCGCAACGTCAACTTCGTGCCCGATTGTGATCTGCTGAATCCGGCGCTGAATGGCGAGTGTGGACCATGGTCGAACCAGAACTTCGGGAAGGAAGTCTTCACCACGACTTACGATCCCGATCTGCTCACCGGTTGGAACAAGCGCGAGTACAGCTGGGATTGGACGACGACCGTCAGCCAGCAACTGGCGCCACGAGTCTCACTCGAGGTGAGTTATGCGCGCCGCGTATGGGGCAACTTCCAGGTCACGGACAACCGCGCCGTCGGACCGGCCGACTTCGACCCGTTCACGATCGCCGTCGCCCAGGACCCGCGGTTGCCTGACGGCGGCGGCTATTCGCTTCAGTTCTACGACATCAACCCGGCGAAGTTCGGACAGTTCGACAACTTCATCACGTTCTCGGACAACTACGGCAAGCAGACCTATCACTTCAACGGCATCGACCTGAACGTGAATGCCCGATTCCCGTTTGCGCTGACGGTGCAGGGCGGCTTCAGCACCGGCAACATGACCGAGGACGATTGCGAGGTTGGCGAGAAGCTGCCGGAGATCTACGTTCTCCCCGGCAGCGGCGGTACGCTCTCGGCCGTCCAATCGATCGCCCAATGGTCCAGGACCTATTGCCATCGGGAGTCCGGGTATCTGACGAACGTCAAGGCACTGGCGACCTACACCGTCCCAAAGATCGACGTGCTGATCAGCGGCACGATTCAGAGCAAGCCGTACGTCGGATCGAACTTTCCGAGCGTCGCGTCCCAGAGCATTCCGGCAAATTCGGTCACGCCGAACGGCCTGATTGCGCCAAGCCTCGGGCGGCCGCTTGCCGGCGGAGCACCGGTCACGTTGCTGGGACTCGTCAAACCAGGAGACAAGTACGGCGACCGGCTCAATCAAGTCGATCTCCGTTTCGGCAAGCTTCTGCGCTTCAGCGGCACGCGGACGCTGGTGGCGCTGGATCTCTTCAACGCCTTCAACACGAACACGACCGATGTCTATCAGACGTTCTACGGTCCGACGTACTTGAACCCGGCGTCGATCATGGCGGCGCGGCTGCTCAAGATCAGCGCGCAGTTCGATTTTTGATGGAGAAGACCCGCGCACGTTTCTCCGCGCATCGCCCCGCCTTCGTGGCGGCGAACTTTCGCCACGAGGGTGGGCATCTCTCGCCTGACGCAGGTGTGACGTGAGCCATCAGGAACTCGTCCGAACCGAATTCTCCCGGCAAGCGGAAGCGATGGCCAACGCGCCGGCCTTTTCCGCCGCAGCGATCACTGACCGCTTCAGGGAAGCGATTGCATCCAAGGCGTCCGGGGTGATGGTCGATCTGGCCTGCGGTCCGGCGATTCTGCTGGCAAGCCTCGCCCCGGCGATGAAGCTGAGTGTCGGCGTGGACGCAACGCCGAAGATGATTCAGGTGGCGCGCGAGAAGTGTCGCGGCGGTGCAGCGAATACTCAATTCGTCGAATCGCTAGCCGAATCTCTCCCGTTTGCGACGGCGTCCATCGACTGTGTGGTGACCCGCCTGTCGATTCATCACTTTCTCGACCCACTCCTCGTGCTCCGCGAAGTCAAACGAGTCCTCAAATCCGATGGTCTGCTCGTGATCGGCGATCTCACGTCATCAGAAGAGCCGACCGAGCGCCGGCTCCACAACGCGCTGGAACAACTGCGCGATCCATCTCACGTCCGCATGTTGCCCGAGAGCGAATTGCTGCAGGTCGTCAACGCGGCCGGCTTTCGGGTGATGGCAACCGATCGCTGGCTACAACAGCGCCAGTTCAAAGAGTGGGCGGCGATTGTGGAGAACGCGCGATCGCTCCAGTCGCTCGAAGTGGTCATGAGGACGATTGCCGAGACAGGCGCGAGTGCGGGCATCGACCTTCGAGTCTCGGCCGATGCGGTCGAGTTCGCGCATCACTGGGTGTTCATCGCGGCTCAACCAATCGCCTGACGATCGGAAAGAGCTGGGACTCGCCGAATTTATTCGAGATTCCTGCGATCTCCAGGCGTTGCGCGAACCTGCAAAAACCGGTTCCGGCATCGTCGTACTCGGCTACACTCTGTCGAAACTTGTCGTTCGGAGACCGCCAGCCCTGATGAACATATGGCGTCCAAGGCTTTTCCGAGTGCGAGAGTAGCGGCCATCTGCGTGGCCTGGTTCGTGTTGGTCGTGTCCCTGGGCATCCAGGCACGTCCCTCTGCCCAACAACCGACTCCTCAAGGCGCGGCGAGTCACCGTGCGGTGCTCGATCGTTACTGCGTCACCTGCCACAACCAACGACTCGCGACCGCTGACTTGAAGTTGGACGAGGCCGATATCGCCAACCCGGTGCAAGGCGCCGAGGTCTGGGAGAAGGTCGTACGCAAGCTTCGTACGGGCATGATGCCGCCGCCCAACATGCCGCAGCCCTCGACCGAAGATCGCCGGGCGCTGCTCTCGTGGTTGGAAACGTCGCTCGACAAAGCCGCCGCCGCGAAGCCGAATCCAGGCCGCACTGAGACGCTGCGGCGTCTGAATCGTACCGAGTATCAAAACGCCATTCGAGACCTCCTGTCCGTTGACATCGACGCCACGTCGCTTCTGCCCGCCGATGAAAGCGGTCACGGCTTCGACAACGTGACGGTCGGCGATCTGCCACCGGCTCTCTTAGACCGATACATTTCGGCTGCGCAAAAGATCAGCGCGCTGGCAATCGGGAGCACGCAGAGTTCTTTGCAGAGCGACATCATTCGCGTCCCGCCCGATGTCACACAGGAAGGGCAAGTCGCAGGGCTCCCCGTCGGCACGCGCGGCGGAGTTCTCTTTCCCTACACGTTCGTGCAGAACGGCGAGTACGACATCCAGATCTACCTGGCGCGTGGCTATTCCGGTGATGTCGACGGTCTGAAGGACCCGCAGCCCCACGAGATCAAGGTGTTGCTCGATCGGACGCCGATCGGAGGGTTCACGATCCAGAGACCGGAGAACGGCGACGACTCGCTCATCGACAGGAACCTGAAGATTCGCGTGCCCGTCACCGCCGGCCCGCACCAGGTGGGCGTCACGTTTGTGAAGAATGCCTCTTCACTGATCGAAACTGCGCGTCAGCCGCTTCAGTCACGGTTCAACGAGAGACGCCATCCGCGAGTCACGCCGGCCATTTCCCAGGTGTCGATCACTGGAGCATACTCGCCGCAAGGTGCGGTCGATACGCCGAGCCGCCAGCGGATCTTCGTTTGCCGTCCCGCCTCCGCCAAAGGCCCCGGCGCGGCAGGCGCGTCAACGGCTGAAGAAACAGCGTGCGCGCGCCGGATTCTGTCCTCGCTCACGCGCCGTGCGTACCGTCGATCGATTTCCGAGGCCGACTTGGAGCGGCCGATGGCGTTCTATCGCGAAGGAAGATCGGAACGCGACTTCGATACGGGAATCGGCAAAGCGTTGAGCGCCGTGCTCATCAATCCTGAATTCCTGTTCCGCGTAGAGGCGGATCCCGAGAAGACGGCGCCGGGCACTGCTTATCGCATCAGCGATCTCGAGTTGGCGTCGCGCCTGTCATTCTTTCTCTGGAGCAGCCTGCCCGATGACGCGCTGCTCGATTCCGCCATTCGTGGAGAGCTGCGTCGCCCAGGCGTGCTCGAAGGGCACGTCCGCAGGATGCTTGCGGATCCGCGTTCATATAACCTCGCGAGCAACTTCGCGGGGCAGTGGCTCCGGCTGCGCAACCTGACCGCGGTCGACCCGAACGTGCGCTCGTATCCCGATTTCGACGACAACCTGCGCCAGGCGTTTCGGCTGGAGACGGAACTCTTCGTCGACAGCGTCGTGCGCGAAGATCGAAGCGTGATCGATCTGCTGAGGGCCGACTACACCTTTCTCAACGAGCGGCTGGCGAAGCACTACGGGATTCCGAACGTCTATGGCAGCCGGTTCCGTCGCGTTGAGCTCACGCGCGACAGCAGGCGTGGCGGATTGCTGCGGCAGGGCAGCATTCTCTCCGTCTCGTCCTATGCGACGCGGACGTCGCCGGTCCTTCGTGGCGTATGGGTCCTGAGCAACATCGTCGGTGCGCCGCCGCCCCCTCCGCTGCCGAATGTGCCGGCGCTGGACGGCAATGTGCCCGCCAACCTGCCAGTGCGCGAGAGGATGGCCGCCCATCGCGCCAGTCCCGTGTGCGCGAGCTGTCATCGCACGATCGATCCGGTGGGATTCACGCTGGAGAATTTCGACGCGGTTGGTCGCTGGCGAGACAACGAAGGAGACAGCGGATCGATCGACGTGTCAGGAACGCTGCCGGGCTTAGGCGACGTCAATGGAGTAGCCGGCCTCGAAGAGGCATTGCTTCGTCGTCCCGACCTTTTCGCATCGACGCTGACGGAAAAGTTGTTGACGTTCGCGCTGGGCCGTGGCGTCGAGTACTACGATGCGCCGGCCATCCGGAAGATTCTTCGCGAGTCACAGCCAGGTGGCTATCATTTCTCGTCGCTCGTTCTGGGAATCGTCAACAGTGCGCCGTTTCAGATGAGGAGATCGTCATGATCATCACGAAGAAAGCGCTACCTCGTCGCACCTTCCTGAAAGGTGTGCAGGCTACGCTGGCGCTGCCTCTGCTCGACGCGATGATCCCCGCGGTGACAGCCCTGGCCAAGACGCCGGCCAAGCCGGTATCGAGGCTCGGTTTCGTGTTCATCCCGATGGGGTGTGACCGCGCGCGATGGACTCCGGTCGATGAGGGCGGCAAGCTGAATGAGCTGTCGCAAATCCTGGCGCCGCTGGAACCGGTCAAGGAACAGTTGACGGTTGTCACCAATCTCAGGCTCGAACAGTCCTACCCGGGCACGCACGACACATCGAACGCCGGGTTCCTGAGCGCTGCGTTCGCCAAGCACACAGAGAGCTCGGACTACCATCTCGGCACCACCGTCGACCAGGTCGCAGCGAAGCAGATGGGCCGCGACCGGCAGTTGCCGTCGCTCGAGCTCGCGATGGACTTGAACCCGCTCGCTGGCGTCTGCAACAACGGCTACGCGTGCGTCTATCAAAACTGTCTCTCCTGGTCGTCACCGACGACACCGCTTCCGTCCGAGGCCCATCCGCGCGTCGTCTTTGAACGCCTGTTTGGCGAGGGTGAAAGCGCCGACGGCCGTCGCGCGGCGTTGCGCAATCGGACCAGCCTCCTCGATTCGTTCAGCGACGACATCGCGCGGCTCAAACGCAAAGTCGGGGCGACCGACCGCGTTCGCGTCGATCAGTATCTCGACTCCGTTCGCGAGGTCGAGCGCCAGATCCAGCGCGCCGAAGCGGGAGCAGCGTCGAACCCTGCGCCCGATCTGGATCGGCCGGTGGGTGTCCCGGCGGCATTTGCCGACCACGTGAGACTGATGTTCGATCTGCAGGTCCTGGCGTTTCAGGCGGACATCACGCGAGTGGTGACGTTCCAGCTCGCGCGCGAGTTGAGTAACCGCACCTATCCGGAAATCGGCGTTCCCGATCCGCACCATCCCACGAGCCATCACGGCAACAGTCCGGACAAGCTCGCGAAGATTGCGAAGATCAACACGTTCCACGTGCTGCTCTTCGCGGAGTTCCTCGAGAAACTGAAGGCGACACCGGACGGCGACGGAACGTTGCTCGACAACACCGTGTACCTGTACGGAAGCGGGATGGGCAACTCGAGCCTGCACGATCACGAGAACCTTCCGATCCTCGTCACGGGTGGCGCCGCGTGCGGCATGAGAGGCGGGCGGCACATCCAGTACAAAGAGGGAACTCCGCTGGCCAACCTCCACCTCACGTTGTTGGACCGGGTGGGCGTCCACCAGGATTCATTCGGCGACAGCAAAGGCAAGATTGACGACCTCTTCGATCCAGTGTCCCTGTAGTCGGTCATGTTTCGATGCAGCCCCGTAGTGTCCGGCTTCAGCCCGACCGTGGCCCAGAGTTGCAGGAGACGCACATGAACTACGGACGAATCGCTCGACTCTCTCTGCTGATGTTCGCTCTGGCCGGCGTCGCCCACGCGGCGGACAAGGCGACGGTTGCGGACGCGGCCGAGCACCACAACCAGGCGCTCGTCAAAGAGCTCCTCGCCAAAGGCGGCGACGTCAACGCCGCGCAGGTCGATGGGATGACGGCGCTGCACTGGGCGGTCTATAACGACGACGCGGAGACGGCGGGATTGCTGGTGCGATCGCGCGCCAATGTGAACGCCGCGAATCGATACGGTGTGCCGCCGTTGTCAATCGCCTGCACCAACGGCAACGCAACCCTGGTGAGGCTGCTGCTCGACGCCGGCGCTGACGCGAACGCCTCTCTGCCAGGTGGCGAGACCGTTCTCATGACGGCGGCACGCGTGGGAAGTCTCGAAGCCATTAAGGCATTACTGGCCCGTGGCGCCAATCCCAACGCGCAGGAGCGTCGCAATCAAACGGCGCTCATGTGGGCCGCCGCCGAAGGACACGCGACCGTCGTGCGAGCGCTTATCGAAGCGGGATCCACGGTCAACGCAACGCTCACGTCCGGATTCACGCCGTTGTTCTTCGCGGTGCGCGAGGGTCACATCGATGTGGTCCGGGTGCTCCTCGAGGCCGGCGTGAACGTGAACGATACGCTAAAGCCCCAGGGGCCAGGCGGCGCGGGTTACAAGCCAATCAGAAACGGCACCAGTCCGTTGCTGCTTGCGGTGGAGAACGGTCACTTCGAGCTGGCGATTGCGCTGGTCGAGGCTGGAGCCGATCCAAACGATCAGCGGTCAGGATTCACTGCGCTGCACGCGATCAGCTGGGTGCGGAAGCCGGATGCGAGTGACGTCGGCGATCCGGCGCCGATCGGATCGGGACGGCTGACGAGCCTTCAGTTCGTTCGCGCGCTCGTGGATAAGGGAGCCAACGTGAATGCGCGTCTGGCTAAGGGCGTCCCGCGTCCGCCGGCGTCGGCAACGCTGCTCGGCACCGAGGGCGCGACGCCGTTTCTGATGGCCGCGGATCGAGCGGATGTCCCGTTGATGCGTGAGCTTCTGAAAGCGGGCGCGGACCCGTTGCTGCCGAATGCTGACAAGACCACCCCGCTCATGGCCGCAGCGGGCCTCGGCACATCGGACCCGCTGGAAGAGGCCGGCACCGAGGACGAAGCGCTCGAAGCGACGAAGATGCTGCTCGATCTCGGCGCGGACATCAACGCTGTGGACAACAAGGGCGACACCGTCATGCACGGCGCGGCGTACGGCAACTTTCCGACGATCGTGAAGTTGCTGGCGGACCGCGGCGCCGACATCAACATCTGGAAACAGGCCGACACCGAGGGACGGACGCCGCTCTATATCGCCGAGGGCTACAAAGCGGGACGACCCCAGCCTTCTCGTCCGACGATTGACGCGATACAAGTCCTCATGGCTGCGGCTGGCGTTTCAACGGAGGGGACGAGGCCGCGTATTCGAGATATCTACGAAAAGCAGCCAGTCGCTCCCGAGAAAAATCAAAAGCCGTAAAGGGCGCGGTCGGGAGGTTGTGTGAGTCGACTGGCGAGAGCCTTGTTGTGTCTAGCGATCGCAGCGTGTGTGTTCACCGCCACGGCCTGTTCTTCGCAGGTCGAGAGCCAGGCGGGGAAGACGACCGGCGTGACCGTATTCGAAGGGGCTCGGCTGATTACGGGCGACGGCAGCGCACCTATCGAGAACTCCGCATTCATCGTTCAGGACAATCTGTTCTCCGGTGTGGGCCGGCGGGGTGAGGTGCAGGTTCCAGCCGGCGCAGCGCGCGTCGATCTGACGGGCAAGACCGTCATGCCTGCGAAAGTGGATGTGCACGGTCACCTGGGTTACGAGAACGTTGTTGCGGGCACGATGTCGAAGGAGAACTACACGCGCGAGAACCTCGTTGACCATCTCGAGCGCTACGCGTACCTCGGGTTCAGCGCCGTCCTCAGCATTGCCGATCTCGTCGAGCGCGAGATCATGCCTGGTGATCATCTCAATGTCTTTCAGGCTCCGCGGGATCCCAGGATGCCGAAGACCGGCCGCTTCCCCTGGGGCGACGTGCCGTTCCGGATGCAGGAAGAGGTCGTCCCCAACGCAGCGCTCTTTCGCACGGCGGGACCGGGAATGTCGTGGCCCGGGGCCGGGGCTGGCGGTCATCCGTCCAGAAATGACGTGATGTATCCGGTGACGACGGAGGATGAGGCTCGACGGGCGGTTCAGGACTACGTCAAGAACAAGGTCGCGTTCGTCAAGATCTGGGTGGACACTCGAGAGGGCAAGCTCAAGACGCTGACGCCGCCGCTCTATCGCGCGATTATCGACGAGGCGAGCAAGCACAATGTCACCGTCACCGCTCATACCGTGACTTTGGCGGATGCCAAGGAGCTGTACAAAGCGGGACTCGTGGGCGCGACCCACATCCCGGTTCGCGGCGGGGAAGTGCCCGACGAGGAGCTGCTCGCGATCATCAGGGATCGCGTCGCCAAAAGTGATCGACCGATCTGGTTCAATGAGCCCGGGGACCTCGCCGCCCTGGGTCCGCAGGCGTGGGACGACCCGCTGCTGTGGGAAATGCTGCCACGCGAGCAGGTCATGGCACAGCAGGGCGACGACTTCAAGCGGATGACGCCGGAGGTGATCGAACGCGCCCGCCAGAGCACCCAAAAAACAGGACAGGCGGCGAAGGCGCTTATCGGGGCGGGGATGAAACTCGTCTACGGGAGCGACAACGGATCGCCCGGCCGCGGCTTCGGCTGGTACGAGCAGTTGAAGTTCGAAAACTGGGTGACGATGGGGTTCACGCCGGCGGAAGCGATTGTCATGGCGACGCGCGACTCCGCCGCAGTCGGGCAGTTCAATACCGGCATGGTCGCCGCAGGCAAGAGCGCCGATTTCATCGTCCTCGATGCCAATCCGCTCGAGAACATCGCCAACACGCGCCGGATCAACAGGGTCTATCTTCGCGGGCAGGAAGTGGACCGCGCCGGGTTGCGGGCGAGGTGGCAGGCACGATGGAAGCCCACGACGTCCCAGTAGGGACCATGTGCCGTCAGCGAGGCGTGACGATTCCCATCCACCACAGCGGCTTGCGGCCGACGGCGACGTCGTAGCGCTGCACGAAGGTGAGTGTCCCATCGCTCGCAATGCGGAACACCGCGAGATTGGCGGGCACCTCCTTCGTCGATTCACCTTCTTTGACAGACACTGAGTTCTGGTTGCCGACGACGAGAAGACGACCGGACGGATCGAGAGAGAAGGTCCGCGGCGTGAAGCCGCGTGTGTCGACGTTCTGAATGAGCGAGGGCTCTCCAGTCTCCTCGTTGATCCTGAAGACCGCGATTTCGTTGCGTCCGCCCGTGGGTGCGCCGCGGTTGCCGACGTAGACGAACTGGCCACTCGGATGCACGTGAATCGTGCTGGTCGTCTGCCCTGGTCTCACGCCGCCTCCATCAGGCAGCGTGCTCACACTGAACAACGCCGTCGGATCGAGCCCCTCGTCGCTCCTCCGGTACACCTCGATCCGGTTCTGCGCTTCGACTGTCAGGAACACCCACGGGCGTGTCGGATGGAAGTCGAGATGGCGAGAGCGGAAGCCGAGGCCGTTCTGGGGCGCGATGGAGATCTCATCCGAGAGCGTGCCTGCGTCGTAGTGGAAGACTTTCAGCGCGCCAGGGTCTTCGCGAGAGGATGCGGTCGGTTCGTTGCCGCGGGTGACGAGGACCACTGCGCGGTTTGAAGGCAGGACGCGAACCTGATGCGCGTAGATGCCGGCATCGAGCACGGCGCGCTGAGGCACTTCTGCTCCCACGCCGCCGTCGGCGTTGATCGCATGGACCGATACTCCGCTCGGATCGTTGTACGCCGTGAGCAGATATCGTCCTGGCCCATCGCCGGTGATGTGGATGGGACGTGAGCGCAGCGGCGCAGGCGGGCCTTGCTGTCGTAGCGCGCCGCTGGCGTCGACACGGAAGGCCGTGATGCCGTGCTGGTCTCCCCGTGGTTCGACGCCCGAGCCGTTGTAGCTGGAGCCGCCGTTGCTCCACGCGACGTAGAAGAACCTACCGTCCGGGGAGACCCAGGCTTCCTGGATGAACCCTGGGAGCATCAGCGACGACTGCCGGGTCAGCGTCGCGTGCTCCACATCCACGCCGAACGTGATCAACTCCTCGCCCACGCCGGCGTACAGCGCGGGCGTTGCCGGTGCCTCCGCAGGCGACTGGGCACACGCCACCGCAAGACACATCGCGGCAATCGTTGTCCCCATACCGAGTCGAGCGACAGATGTTCGTGTATCCGGCATGCCGCGCATGGTAATCCCGCAATGTCCGACAGCGTTAACGATTCAGCAGCGCGCGCCAGTTGACGACGATATTGATCGGCGGCGCGTTGGAATCTGACCCTCTGACGGCCACCAGGAAGCGTGCACGGTAAAGTCGGGCCGAGGCGGGGTGAGCGACAGTAATATCTCCTGTCGTCATCTCGCCTCACCCAATGCACTACATCCTTGTCGTCCATGGCACGTGGAACGCGCCGGATCGCAGCACCCGCATGTGGTACCAGTTCGACCCTGCGGATCCGACGAATTTCTCCCAAAGGCTGAAGCAACAACTCGACGCGAATGGCCTCAGCGGAACAGTCTGGCCGTCGCCTGAGGGACAACTCGTCGATTTCGTGTGGTCGGGGGAGAACACTCATAGCGCGCGGTGCGCCGCCGGCGATCGTTTAGCCGACGTCATGCGCACGATCAACAGCAAGGATCCCGACGCGCACATCCACCTGGTTGGCCACAGCCACGGCGGCAACGTCGTGTTGCGCGCAGCACGCGAGATGTGGGACGGGACCGCACACAGCCCCGCAACGATCACGCTGCTCGGCACACCCTTCTATCGAAAGGTCTGGCAACACAACAAGGTTGTAGACACCTTGCGCCGTTTGCCGAGCGCGATCGTGACGGCCCTGGTGCTCACGATTCCTTTCTTGTATCCGCTGGTCATGCTGTCCAGCGCAGTGCTTGCGCTGTTGCCGAACGTCGCCATGCTGTCGTGGAATCCACTGGCCTGGCCAACGTGGCTGAAGCTCGTGCTCGCGCTCGTGATTGTGGGGTTGGGGTGGTTTCTTGATTGGGTCTCGGCCCTGGTCGAAATACAAGACACCAATGTCTACTTCGATGAGAGTGCGCTGGTCGAGAAGACGCCACAGGCGCGTATTCCTGCACTCGTGGTCTCGGCTGGGAGACTCGACGAGGCGTTTCTGGCGCTTTCAGCAGAGCCGTTGGCCGTTGCGTTTCTGGTTCCACAGCTGCGCGCGATTCTCGGGCGCTCGCGCCGGCCGCTCTTCGACGATCTGGATAAGGCCGGTCGCATCCCAGCGTTTCGCTTACCGGGCGAAATGATTATCCGGGTGATCTCGCGCGGGGCATGGAACGTTGGCTACATGTTGCTCTCGCCATTCTGGGTGCCACTGCGCAACTACGTGATCCATCCAGTGCTCGCTCGAGTGGTGCTCAAGGCTGTGAACGCCACTGCGTTCGGCCTTCCGCCCTCGGAGCTCGCCGGGGCGCGCATCGAGATCAGCGACCGCCTGGAGCTCCCGAACAGGTTCGACGAAACGCATCTTGATGTTGCCGATGTACTGCTGCACGCACCACCCCGCGCGCCGGCATCCACGCTGCCCGACGATGCCGCGGCTCGATACGACTTCTTGCACGTCGAGGAGCGACTGGAAGAGAAAAGGTCCTCGTCGACGCTTTGGAAGACGGTGAGCGCCGCCATGCCCGACATCCGAAAGCGATATCGTGGCCACGAGCCTGCTCGCCTCGAGCACGACGTCTTGCTTCATTCCCTCATGCTGGAAGAACGTCTGAAGGAGGTTGCTGGAAGCGTGCCCCTGGCCCACTCGAGTTACTACAGCAACCAGGTAGTCATCGAAGCGATCGCCCGGTTCATTGCGGCGAGTGCGTCGAAAGAGCGCATCCCGGCGTCTGTGCCGGCGCGACCGCTGGCGCGCGGCCCGTTTTGAGGCGATTGTCGAGATCGCCGCGGTCGGCGGCAAGACGAAGGTCGTCCGGTTGGATCGTGAGCTGCTGTTCGATGAGCGACCGGGCCGCGGACCATTGCTTGCGCGCGTCTGCGATCTGGCCGGCGCGCGCCAGGGCGTCGCCGTAGCCCGTGCGGAACACTGCGACGTCGCGCAGCCAGCCCGGTGGCGCCTGCGCGCTCGCGATGAACGGCTCGACCAGGCGGATCGACGTCTCGTACGCCTCGCGCCACGACCCTTGTCCCACGGCCGATCGAGCGGCGCCGGTCTTGGACCAGAGCACAGCGAGATCGCGGGCGAGCACGAGATCGCGCTGATCGATCGGCAGCGACGGGTCGTCTTCACCGCGCAGGGATCGTGCTTCGTCGAAGATGGCCAGCGCGCGGGCCGGCGTCTTCTCGCCGAGTGCCAGATCGCCTTGCCGTTCGAGCGCGGACGCCAGATCTCTCCGGCTCTCCTCGCTGTCGCCGGTGCGCGCGAGCGCGACGCGCCGCAGATCGACGAGCTCGTCGAAGTACTTCCTGGCAACCGGGAGCTCGCCGTTCTGCAGCATGACGTCGCCAAGCCGCTCGAGCACGATCGTCAGGTCGCGGGCGTAGTCGAGGCGACTCGGATCGCGGTCGTGGATCTTCGTCAGGAGATCGCGCGCGCGCTCGAATTCCGGGAGCGAGTCGGTCCAGCATCCCGTCACGGCATAGAGCATGTCGCCATGACGCGTGGTGGCCTGCGCGAGGCGCCGCTGTGCGCTGTTGTCGCCTGGTGACGAAACCGCCTGGGCCTCGAACACAACGACGGCCGCTGCCTGATCCGCGAGCGCCTCCTTGTGGCGCTCGCTCTCGAGCAGGAGCTCGGCACGATCGGACAGCGCGGCCGCCCGCTCGGCAGACGGCCCCGCAGCATTGGCCGCCGACAGGTACGCGTCGAGCGCTGTCAACGCGGCGGTCTGTGCCTTGTGCGCCGCCTCGAGATCGCCGGCGTTGTACGCGCGATCGCCCTCCAGCGACCAGAACCTTGCGACGAAATCCTGCCGGCTCGCCTGCGCCGCCTGCGTGCGCCCGTGTTCGAGCAGCGACACGATCTCGCGATCGTTCGTGTCGCTCTTGTTGTCGATGAGCGCTCGCGCGAGCGTTTCGACGCCGGCGAGCTGCTCGGCGGTCAGGGCCGGGGCCGACGGTAGCGTCGCCAGCCAGGTCGACGGACGCAATAGCTGGCGACGGACCGGCACGTTCGCGAGGACCGCGACGCCTTCACGCGCACGCGTCAGCTGCACCTCGCGATCGCCCACAGCGCCATACAGAACGGAGAAGAGCAGCAGCAGCCGGCCGCGCTGCAGCTCCACCATCGGCACGCCCGTATCCGACTCGCCGATGAGCGTTGCGAAGTCGACGCCGGCGCCGGTCAACAGTTGACGCACCGCCTCGACCGGCACGCCGTACGCATCGCTGAACCCTGCGGCATCGTCCACGCGGCGCGCCGCCATCTCAATAGCGTTCGACAGGCGCGTCCGCGCCGCTTCGGCCGAGCGGTACGCGACGAAGGCGGCGACCGTGGCGGCGAGGGCGAGCACGGCCATCACGGCGGCGACCGTTCGAATGATTTTCTGTTCGCGGCGTTCGGCTTCGACCTGCCGCTCGGTGATCTCGGTCAGCGGGATGTTGGTGAGTGCCGCAACGACCTTGAGCTTCGCCGAATCGAAGCCGTCGCCCTCGGGACGGATGTCGGCAGCGAGCGGAGAAGGATCTTCGCCCTCGACGATGGCGCCTGCGGCATCGACGCGTTGAAAGAGGGCGGGCGGGAACGCGCCATCCGGCGCGCGTTCGGGATCGTAGCGGCGCGGCGTGCCGGAGAGGATGACAGGGAAGATCCGGCTTCCTCGCCCGAGCGCTTTGAACGTGCGGATCTCGTGGTTGACCCACTCCGACCGGGCTGCGGCGGGACTGCACAGCAGCACGAGCGCGTCGGAGCTTGCCAGCGCCGCATCGAGCGCGGCGCGGAGGTCCCCGGCGGCGTTGGCGTCCGATCGGTCGCGGAACAGCGGGGTCAGTCGCTTCGGGACGATGCCGCTGCCGCGGTCGGCGCCGCGCAGCGGTCTGGGAATCTTGTAGTGCTCGACGGCTTCCTGAAATCGCTCACCGACGGCCCGGTCCGCGCTCGCGTAGCTGATGAACGCGCGATACCGCATCGGGGTCAGAGCCCCAGGCGGGCCTGTACCGAGAACGTCCCGCCGCTGAAGATCTCGTCGGACACCAGCCTGTTGTACTCGACGCGAACGAGCAACCGGTCGCGGGCGACGGCATTGGTGCCAAACCCGAACTGGAAGGCATCGCGGTCGTAGGCGTCGAAGCCGAAGCTCAAGACCCTGGGCGTCGTCCGCTGGTCTTGCGCCATGCGGGCGGTGACGATCGGGAAGCCGTCTTTGAACTCGTGGCGCCAGAAGGCGTTGAAGAACGGGGACAGCGCACCGGCGTGGACGGCAAATTCACCGCCGGCTTCGAGCAGTACCGAGGTCCGGGTCTGCTCGTCGAAGGCGAGCTCGGTGCCGATCGGGCCGCCCAACGTGCGAGTGATCTTGTCGCCGTTGGCGAAGGTGACGGTATTGGCAACCGTGTTTCGCCCGGTTTCGACGTACGCACCCGTCGTCGCGCGAGTCACCGTGAAGATCACGCGTGGGCCGCCCGACACGAGGCCGTTGCCTGCGTCCGCGCCCGCGCGAACCGAGTAGCTGGTTTCGTCGATCTGGCTCACTCCCGACAGCGTGCCGGCATAGATGTCGTCCACTTGCGCATGCACGTCGTCACTCAGAACACCGGTCGTCGCGTTGTATTTCACGACTCCCTGGGTCTCGATGGTGCAGACGTTACGCGCGTACTCGTGATTGCGGCGCGTCCAGGCAAACGTCCCGTCGACGAATCCGCGGGCGCTGCCGTATCCGGCAAAGCCGCCGACCTGGTTGGCCGTCTGCTCGAACGTGCCGCCGGTGGACAGACCGCCGCAGACGCGCGTGAAGACCGCAGGGTCGTTGAGCACCGCGGCATTCTGCGGGTTCTCATTTCCGGTGGTGGCAAAGACTGGCGAGAATCGTGTGAAGTCGCCGTCTTGTGATGCTCGCCCGTACCATCCGCCGACCATGCCGCCGCTCCTGCCTCCGTAGTCCACGCCGATCGAGAAGCTCTTGACGCTGGAGTCGTAGCCGCTTTCATAGCGGGTGTCAGCGCGATCGCGGCCGACGACCTCGACTTCGCCGAAGATGCCGGCGCCGCTTCTCGGGCCGAGACCGGCCGTCGGGTTCACCGGCTGCTGAAACTGGAACCAGTTGGCGCCAACCTCCTTCGAGGGCGTGCGGGGTGGTGCTGGTGTTGGTGGGTTCGGTTTGGAGGTCAATCGCTGGTCGATGCGGCTGCGCGCGAGGCGGAACTGCGTGACGGTCTTGACCGGTTGCAGCGACTGCATGCCGCCACCCAGCGCCGACGAGGAAATCACCGCGCTCGGACCACAGATTGCCCGCAGCTCGTTGCCCAGGCCGCTGTTCGGACTATTGAGCACTGTGGTGAGCTTGTTGAACGCGTCGGGATCGTTTGCCGCGATGCCGAGCAACGGCAGGCATCCGGCCGCGTTGCCGATGCCGAGCTGGAAGCGAACAGTATCGTCCTGGGTTGGCGGCGGAGTGTCGGAGGTGCTCGACTGCCCGTAGGACGGGAGCACGCCGAGGGTGATCGCGGCCAGCGTCACCGCGCCCAACTGCAGCAGCTGTCTGGGACGTCGCGTCATGTTCACTCCTTGAGCAGGCATCATGTCAGATTCGCCACGCCGCTGGTAGATCCTCATCGCGTCGAGGAAAATGATTGTGCGTGTTGCCGCCGTCCATTCGCGCCGAGTGGCGCTCCCTGCTGATCCTGGCACTGTGGTTCGTCGTCGTTGCGATCGCCGTTGGAGTGCAGCGAAATGTTCCCGTCATCGATGACTGGACCTATGCGTGGAGCGTCGAGCGCCTGCTGCACGATGGCCGGATCGAGGTACTCGATTGGAGCGCGGTGTATCCGTTCGCCCACTCACTCTGGGGCGCAGCGTGGTCGCTGGTCTTGGGCTTCTCGTTCGTGACGCTGCGTCTTTCCACTCTGGTCCTGTCACTGGTCGCGACCAGCGCCCTCTACTTGATCCTCCGTGAGCTCGAGGCGCGGCCGCACGTCGCGCTGCTTGGCGCCTTGACCCTCGCGGCGAATCCGGTCGTCGTCTTGCTGTCATCGTCGTTCATGACCGATGTGCCCTTTGTCGCCTCGACGCTGCTGGCCTTGCTCTGTTACACACGAGCGATGCGCCGGAACCAGATGCATCTGGTCTGGTGGGGCGGACTCTGGGCGTGCGTGGCGTTACTCGATCGGCAAGTCGCGATCGTGACGCCGCTGGCGGCGTTGCCACTGCTCATGGCGAGTCCCCGCGGTGAGCCGAAGCGATCCACCGTGTTGCTGGCACTCGCAGCGACCTGGGGCGCGATGCTCGTTTGTTCGCTCGTCATGATGTATCTCGTGCCACCCACGGGCGAGATGCTGAAGCTGGTCGATCGTCTGCAGGACCTGCTCACGATCCCGGTGGCGCGGTACCTGAGCTCCAACCTCTACGTTCTATCCACCATTGCTTTTTACGCGCTGCCTGCATTGCTCGCAATGGCCACTGTCCGCCATCTGTGGCGCAGGCCGGCGCTGTTGGTCGTGACCGTTGCCCTCGCGGCGATCATGCTGGGATTGGCCGGCGAGATTCCGATCCCGATCCGGCCTGGGAACACATGGACGCTGGTCGAAGTCGGTGGCAGTCGTGGGCTGATCAACGGGCTTCGGCCGCCATCGACCTGGACGACGATCGAGATGGTCTTGCGCGGTGCGGGCCTCCTCGCGTTCGGACTGGCGCTGATGTCGCTGAGGTGGCCGGAGTCTGACTTGGCGCACGCGCACGCGGCGTCCGCGTCGCGGCCGAGCTTTCGCCGGCTCCTGGATGCCGCGAACACGTTCGCGATCTCACCGCGGATGCCGCTCGTCATCTACCTGCTCGCCTACCTCTTGATCGCCAACGTGCTGTGGTTTTACAACGATCGATATCTGATCGTGTTGCTGCCCGTCGTTGTCGCCCTGGCCCTCGGCGGACGCCAGCGCAATGCCGACCAGCACAGCCGCGACGTGCCACGCCTGGCGTGGATCGCGGTGGCACTCTTTGCAATCGTGGCTCTGGTCGGAACTCGGGACGCCCTGCGTTTCAACCAGAGCCTGCGTGACAGCTGGCAGGCGCTCGTGGACAGTGGCGTTCCAGCGTCGGAGATCGACGCCGGCTACGCGTGGAATGGATGGTGGCTTTACGCTCACCCGGAGAACCTGGCGAGGGGAATGACCGTCCAGGATGTGCCGTGGATCACGACGGAACGGAGGTCTACCTACATTCTCTCCACGTCTGTGCTCGCCGGGTACGACGTCATGCGCGAAGTTACCTGGGCTGACGATGCGCCGTGGCCGGGACCGGATCGTCTACTCGTTCTCAAGCGACAGGCACCAGCCGAGGGCGGACCAAGGACCAAGGACTAAGCACCAAGGACTAAGCACCAAGCACCAAGGACCAAAGCGAGTGCTGTTCACCGAGCCCACGTTCCTGTTCGTGTTCCTGCCGATACTTCTGGCGCTGTACCAGCTGCCGGGGGTGGGCTACCGCAACTGGCTGCTGCTCGCGGCGAGCATCATTTTCTACACGCGCGGCGCCGGCAACTTCACGTGGCTCGTCCTCGCGCTGATCGTCTTCAACTACGTTGCCGCCCGTCTCATCGACCGCCACCGCGCCACGGTGCTTGGCCGCAGGCTGCTGGCGGGCACCGTCGCGATCGACCTGCTGGTGCTCGCGGTGTTCAAGTACGCGGACTTCGCGGTCGGCAATCTCAACGCTGCGCTGATGCTCACCGGCATTCAGCCGTTCGCGCTGCCCGGCATTCTGCTCCCGATCGGGATCTCGTTCTTCACCTTTCACGCGATCTCGTACGTCGTGGACGTCTACCGGCAGGATGCGTCTGCGCAGAAGCGGCCGGTCAAAGCCGCGCTCTACCTGCTGGTGTTTCCGCAGCTGATCGCGGGACCGATCGTTCGCTACCGGCAGATCGCGGAGCAGTTGTCATCGCGCGTCACGTCGCTGGACGACTTCGCCTACGGTGTGCGGCGCTTCATCATCGGGCTGTCGAAGAAGATGCTCATCGCCAACACGCTGGCAGCGCCGGCCGATCAGATCTTCGCGATGCCCGCCGCGGATCTGACCGCGCTGCACGCGTGGACCGGCGTGATCTGCTACACGCTGCAAATCTATTTCGACTTCTCGGGGTACTCCGACATGGCGATCGGCCTCGGCCGCATGTTCGGCTTCAGGTTTCCCGAAAACTTCAACTACCCGTACATCGCTACGTCGATCCAGGACTTCTGGCGGCGCTGGCACATGTCGCTGTCCGCTTGGTTCCGCGACTACGTGTACATCCCGCTTGGTGGCAGCCGCGCGTCGACGGGCCGGACCTACTTCAATCTCGTGCTCGTGTTCTTTTTGTGTGGCCTCTGGCATGGCGCCAGCTGGACGTTCGTCGTGTGGGGTTTGTATCACGGGGTCTTCCTCATGCTCGAACGCGTGGGGTTGGCCGCTCGTGTCGACGCACTGCCGGAACCGCTACGCCACGCGTATGCGTTACTGGTCGTGATGGTGGGCTGGGTCTTCTTCCGTGCAGACACGCTCGGGAACGCACTGACGATGCTCGCGGCCATGGGAGGCGCCGGCGGCGCGGCACCCGCCGTCTACGCGCCCGCGTGGTTCTGGGCCACCGACGTGCTGCTCGCCCTTGCCGCAGGCGTTGTGGGATCAACCCCTGTGATTCCGGCACTCGCGCAACAGTTGGCTTCTCCCGCCGAGGACGGGGGAGCACCTGCACTGCGTTGGCAGGGATCGATGGCCGCGCTGCTCGCGCTCACGACCCTGCTTGCGGCGTCGCTGATGCTGTCGGCCGCAAGCAGCTACAACCCGTTCATCTATTTCCGGTTCTGAAGTGATGATCCGCCTGCACCCGCTCGTCGGCCGGACGCTCATCGTCATCTTCGTCGCGACACTCTGCCTGCCGATGACCGGGATGGTGCTGAATCTCGATCGCGATGCGCCGTCGGGTGAGAACCGGACACTCGCGGCGTGGCCGCAATTCCAATGGGATACTGCATCACTCCGCGCGTTACCCGAGCAGCTCACCCGCTACTTCGAAGATCACTTCGCCTTCCGTGAACGCCTGGTGCGCTGGCAGGCGATCGTACGATTCCAGGGTCTGGGCGTCTCACCGTCGCGTTCGGTGATCAAGGGACGCGATGGCTGGCTGTTCTATGCCGACGACGGCGCGATGGCGGATTACGCGGAAGCGCCACCCTTCACCGGTGCCGAGCTCGAGCTGTGGCGACACACGCTCCAGGACATCAACGACTGGCTGCGCGCCCAGGGGATCGCCTATGTGTTCGTGATCGCACCGGACAAGCACGTCGTCTACCCCGAGTACATGCCGGACACGATACGGCGCGCGGCCGTGTCGCGGATCGATCAGCTGGTCTCCTACCTGCACCAGCACTCCACCGTTCGTGTGGTGGATCTGCGACCGGCGCTCTTTGCGGCAAAGGATCACGAACGCCTCTACCATCGCACCGACACGCACTGGAACGACCGCGGTGCCTTCGTCGGCTACGAGACCATCATCAATGCGCTTGCGGAGGAGTTCCCCGCGTTGCAACATCGCTCACGCAGCGAGTTCGAGCCGCGCATCGAGCGATCGCCAGGTCTCGATCTGGCCGGGATGCTAGGCCTCACCGAGGTCCTCAGCGAAGAGGATCTCGTGCTGGTCCCCAGGCACCCGATCGCCCGCATCCTCGAGCCGCAGCATCCCAACCGCCGGCTGACGCACGGGCGCATCGTCACCGAGGCGCCAAACCACGGACCGCGCGCCCTCATGTTCATGGATTCGTTCGGCCCGGCGCTCGTGCCGTTCCTGTCCGAGGATTTCAGCCGGGCGGTCTATCTATGGCAGGACAACATCGATCCGCAGGTCGTTCAGCAGGAGCGTCCGCAGGTCGTAATCCACGAATGGGTCGGTCGCGCGCTCTCGACGGATCACCCCTACGACCCGGTGCCAGGCGCGAGCGCCGCATCGAGTCGATGAGGATCCCATCCAGCCACGAGCCGCGCATACGTCTCTTCGTACGCGTCGATCATCCGCGTCAAACCGAAGCGCTCAACGGCGCGAGCACGGACTGTCGCGCGGTCGAGGGCGACGATCGCCGGCAGACCCGCCGCCAAGTCGTCGAGTGACGCGAAGACGCCGCCCGTGACTCCGTGCTCGACAATCTCGCGCACAGCACCGCGGTCGAGCGCTGCCACAGGCGTCCCGCAGGCCATCGCCTCGGCGAGCACGAGCCCGAACGGCTCGCCAGCCTGCACTGGATAGAGCAGCGCCTGCGCGCCGCCGAACAGCGCGGCCTTCTCGGCATGACCGACCTCGCCCGCGTAGGTGATCTGAGTCCCGTCCACGTGCGGCGCCACCGCGGTCCGGTAGTAGTCGTTCTCCGCCGCGGCAAGGATCAGCCGTCGCGACGTCCTGCGCGCGACTTCGATCGCCTGCAACACACCTTTGCCCTCGGTGAAGCGACCGAGAAACAGAAGGTAGTCACGCGGGTTGCCTGAGAACGTGAACGCATCCGTGTCCACGGCGTGGTGGATCGTCGCGATGACGTTGAGCCCGGCGAGCAGCGATGCCTGCTCGTGCGAGATCGCTACGAACGGCGCTTCCGGATAGCGCTTCCAGAGCGCGATCTCGTCAGGGCTCGGCGCGTGATGCACGGTTTGCACGAGCGGCACGGACACGAGGCGCGTCAGCGGCAGCGAGATCGGCCACGACATCGCCTGGTAGTGAATGACGTCGAATTCCGACGCCCGCTCGAGCGCAGCAGACAGGTTGAGCAATTCACAGAGTTCCCACGGCCAGGCAGAAAGGTCCTCGCCGTACCCCCTGGCCAGTGTTGCGTGCAGTGTCGCCGAGGTGCGCGACGTGCCCGTGGCGAACAGCGTCACGCGGTGCCCGCGCGCGACCAGCCCCTCGGTCAACAACGAGGTGAACAACTCGACCGAGCTCGAGCCCGACGGCGGGATCGACGTCGCCACCGGACCGACCTGCGCGATTCGCAGCGGGCGAGTCATGAGCAGGCCGTCTCCAGGAATCGCGGGAGCACGGCGTGTGTGTCGAAATGCTCGCGCGCGATCTCCGTTGCTCGCTTCGAGTGCAGATTCCAGTCTGCGGCGATCCGATCGAGCCCTTCGATCGCCTCTTCAGGGGTGGAGAAGCGCAACAGACCGGCGCCCGTCGGCAAATGAGCGCTCCAGCCCGTGTCCTGCACCAGCGCGGGGCGCCCGGCGGCGAGATAGCACTCGGTCCGATCGCTGAACCAGCCGGAGCAGTAGCTGACGTACGCGTGCTTCGCCACACCGAACTCTGCGCGCGAGCCCTGGATGAAATTGCGATAGTCCCAGAGCGATCTCGACACGCCCATCGCGTTCACCGTGTCCCAGCCGTGCTCGCGCAGGAGGCCCTGAGGTCCGTTGACCGCCAGCTCGAAGCGATGCGGCGTGCGCCGTGGCAGGTCAATGAACTTGATGAACTCCTTGTCCTTGTTGCCATCGACATCGGTGAAGCTTTCGATCTTCCACGTCATCACCGTCGTGAAGCGGTCGCTCACGGGCGGAGCGTCGCTGTGCCACAGCTCGGTGACTACTGGTTGCCAGGTCTTGTGCCAGGTGAAGCCACCAGTCGGCGTGGGGCTCGCCGGCGTACCGATGTTGGCGCCGAAAGTGAACAGATGATCGAAGCCCTTGAAGAAGTCGACGTACCAGCCTTCGGCCTTGGCAATCGCCAGCTGCGTGAACACGGGATCGGAATCGATGAAGACGCGGTGCGGGATCTTCACGTACTCGTCACGCCAGAACCACGACCCGCCGGACAGGTTCACGAACAGGTCGGCGTCGGCGCAGAACGCGCGGACGCCCTCGCGCGAGACCCCGTGGTATTCGCCGTTGAAGTTGACGAACGACCAGCGATCGCCTAATCCGAAGGGCTCGAGTGCGTTGTTGATGTAGCGCGTGCCGTACGACGGGTTCTCACTCAGCGCGTTCTGCTCGGGATCGTAGATGCACTCCCCGGTGTCTTCGATGTACAGCACCTCGTGTCCCATCGCTCGCAGGCCGAGGAGGTACATGAGCGAGCACCAGGTCACGCCGCCGTAGGGGTAACGGGCGATGATGCCGGCCACGAGAATCTTCATATCGAGAGGCAGACCCGCCTTGATCGGCGGGCCTGAAGGCCCGCCGCCACGTTAACTCGATCAGATCGCCGGCTCCAGGGCGTCGGTTGCGTCGCGATCGTCCAGCGACTTGCCGATGCTGAGGCGCGCGCACATCCGCCGGTACAGCTGATTCGACGACAACAGCTCTGCGTGCGTACCCTGCGCCGCGATGCGGCCTTCGTGAAGGACGAGAATGCGATCGGCATCCTGGACGGTGGAGAGACGATGGGCGATGACGAGCGTGGTGCGGCCTTCGCGCAGCCGGCGGAAGGCATCGAAGACGGCCGCCTCCGAGATCGCATCGAGTGACGATGTCGGCTCGTCGAGAATCAGAATCGGTGCGTCCTTCAACAAGGCGCGCGCGATGCTGAGTCGCTGGCGTTCGCCGCCAGACAGGCTGCCGCCCGCTTGGGCGAGTGCCGTGTCGTAGCCCTGCGGCAACCGCATGACGAAGTCGTGCGCATGCGCGGCGCGGGCAGCGTTCTGCACGTCGTCGAAGCTGGCGTCGAGCCGGCCATACCGCAGGTTCTCCGCGACCGTACTTCCAAACAGCATGGCGTCCTGCAGCACGATCGCGATGCGCTGCCGCAGTCCCCGCAACTGGTACTGCGCGACGTCGATGCCGTCGATGAGCACCCGGCCCTGCAACGGCTCGTAGAACCGCGGCACCAGGCTGGCCAGCGTGGACTTTCCGGCGCCGGTCAGGCCAACGAGCGCCACCATCTCACCTGGCCGCGCGACGAAGCTGACGTCGTGAAGAACCGGCCGCCCTTCTTCGTAGGCGAAGCTCACATGCTCGAACCGGATCTCGCCGGCGATCGACGACGCGTCGATCGCATCCGGCCGATCCAGCATCTCGGGCACGAGGGCGAAGACTTCCCGGACGCGCCGTGCGCTCGCGATCGCGTTCTGCAGCTTTCCCGTCGTGTAGGCGATCGACGAGAGAGGACCGTAGACCGACGCCAGATACGCAATCACCACCAGCAGTCCGCCGACGGTGAGCTGACCCTGGAGGACGTGCAGCCCGCCGACTGCGAGCACGAGGGCCGTGCCACTCAAGGTGATCGCGCCGACGACCCACGTGAACACCGACTCCTGCCACGTGTAGCGCAGCCGCGCTGACATCGTCTCGCGTCCAACGTCGGCGAAGCGCTCGAGCTCGTGCGGCTCGCGGGCAAAGCTCTTGACCACCTTGATGCCCGAGAGAATCTCGTACACCCGGTCGACGAGCCGCGACTCGAGTTCCTTCACCTGCTGTGCGCGGTTCACCATCCGGGTGGAGTAGTAGCGCAGGCACGCGTAGAGCAACGGTACGACGGCGAGCGACAGGAGCGCGAGCGACGCATCCAGGCGAAGCAGGATGAGGAACATCGCGGTCAGCGTCAGCACCGACACGAACAGCGTCAGCAGCCCGCTCATCACCAGGTCGTGCACGCAGTAGGCGTCGGCCTCCATGCGATAGACCGAATCGGCGGTACGGGCGACGACGTGGTGTCGCAGTCCCAGCGCCTGCAGGTGCGCCAGCATCCGCGCCCGCAGTCCGTACACGAGCCGCTGCCCGGTATCGACCTGCACCTGTACGTTGATCATCGAGAGCGTCTGCGTCAGGACCTGCAGCAGCAGTCCTCCGCAGACGACCAGCACGAGGAGGGCCGCGCGACTGTCACCGGCGATCGCGGCGCCGATGTTGTAGAGGGCACCGGGCAAAGGCCGTCCCTCGAGGACGTTGTCGACGACCAGCTTCAGTGGCCACGGCGCCAGCACGCCGAGCCCGACGTTGATGATGGCAATCGAGGTGAGGATCGCCACGCGGCCGCGATACGGCCGCAGGCACGACCAGGTCCAGGCGGCTAGTGACATTACTGGATAGGTGGACCCGCGGCTGGCAAGACGATCTCGTGGCGTTGGGGACGCGCGGCCGCAACCTGCACGGCATGGCCGCGAGAGGAGTTGACGATGATCACCGCCCCCTTGTCGTCCACAACGTACAGCCATCCTCCGCGCAGATATTCGACGCGCGAGGGTGCCCCGAACGGTACGCTCGTGCGCACACGTGAGATGCTCCCGCCGCGCGTGAGCGTGCGAATGCCGCCGCCGTATTCAGCCACGTAAACGGTAACCTGCTGCTTCGACCACGAGAGCGCCAGACCAACCGGGCTTGCGAGGCTCGCACCACGCGCCGGGCCGCCATCGCCCGACGAGCGGGGAACACCGTCGCCGGCGATCGTCGTGATGATGCCGGTGATGCCGTCGATCACGCGCACACGATGATGGCCCATGTCGGCGATGTACACGTCGCCATTGGGCGCGACCGCAACATCCATGGGGAGGAAGAGACGCGCTTCCTTCGCCGGGCCGCCGTCACCGAGCGTGATGTCGTCGGCGTCAGGTGGACCGGCTTCGCCCGTTCCCGCGATCGTGTCGATCAGGCCTGTGGCCGCCGAGATCATGCGGATGCGATTGTTGCCGGAGTCGGCAATGTAGATGTTGCCGTTCGCGGCCACCGCGATGCCGTTCGGTGTGTTGAGCCCGGCGCTCACCGCCGGCTTCATGTCACCGTCGAACGCCGCCTCGCCCGACCCCGCCAGCGTCATGATCTCGCCAGAGTCACCATTGATCCGGCTGACGTGGTGACTCCGGGCGTCGGCGACGTACAAATCGCCGTCGGGCCCGATGGCCACCGCCGTTGGCGAATTGACGCGCCAATCAGAGAACATCACCTGCTGATCATCGGAATCGCTGACGATGGCCGTCACGCGAGCGGGCTCGTTCAACGCTGTCATGCCCAGGTGATGAATGACTCCGCGGCGCGCATCCGCGAAGAGCAAATCGCCGTTACTGGCGACGGCGACGTCGCCCGCGATCTGTGGCATCCGCGTGAAGAGCGGGGTCATATCCGGAATAGTGCCGGCTGCAATCGGCGACACGATCGGCAGCGGTCCTGCGTCGCGCAAGAGGGACGCGCCGTTGTCCACGACGTCGGCGACGAGCAGCACGAGCACGGTTGCCACTGCGGGGTGAACGAATGACGCGACCCGCAGGCTGAAAGCCCGGCGCCAACGCGGACGCGCACGCAGTCGAATCTGCGTGTCCCCGACTGTCAATGCCGCCCGTGCCACGGCTGCCCTCGTTGCCGAGACCGCCGAGCTCGTTTGCCACGCGGTGCGGGCGATGACGAGACCGGCGACCATGGCCACGCCGATGCTTCCCCATGGCCATTCGAGCAGCACAATTGTCCGCGCGAGAACCAGGGCGAGCAGCAGGCTCAGCGCCAGCGCAATTCCCGGCATTGTCAGTCGCAGGCGAATTCCCACGCGCAAGAGGCATCGCGGGCCGCCGTGCTCCTCAATCAACGAGCGCACATCCAGCCATCCCCATTTGCCCACGCTGACGCTCAGGTCGCGATCCGGGTTGAGCCCGTCGTCCACCCGGACGGCGCGTGTCGGGCGCGAGGCGCGCAGCAGGCCCGTCAGTTCGGTGAGCAGCGCATCCGACGAGATCCAGGTCTCGCTCCAGAAGCGCTCCTGAGGAGCGCCGCCGAACAGGAGACGTGCTGATGCAAGGATGTCGGACGGCCGTGCAAATGGGGCCTTCCACGCGAGGCGCATCGCGCGTGCCGGGTCAATCGTCTGCGGCGGCGACCACATTCCGCGGAGGCGTCCCGCAAGCCGCGCCAGCGGCTGAAGGAAGTGCAGCCATGCGATCAGCACGCGATGACGCACGCGACTCCACGAACCACGCACGCTCGCCACGCGATCAAGATCCGAGCGCCAGCCAAACTGCAGACAGCGCGCGACCGTCGTGAACCAGCCGAGCGCTCCCGTGAGGACCAGCAGCATGGCCAACGCGACGTAACCGCTGGTGTAGGCCGCTGCGCCTGCTACGAGAGCGAGCGTCGAAAGCGCTTGCCATGCCGGCGAATGCGGCAACAGCTCCGCGGTGCCCGCGGCTGTCGAATAGACCGATGGGAACGCCGCCGTTCCCCAGATCCCGGTGTTGACGCGCTGTCGCGTCAGCGAGCGGATGAAGGGAAGTGGGCTGTAGATGCGGCCGTGCCACAGCATGATGCCGTGCACGAACTTCTCCGGGTGGTGCGCTTCGAGCCACGCCTCGCCCTCGCCATACCCGGCCTGCTGTCGCCAGTACGCTTTGATCGACGGCCGATGGTGATGCCAGACGAGCGCGGACGGCGCGAAGCCGAGCTGCCACTTCTTCGCCTGCAGCCGCCAGCAGATGTCGACGTCATCGCCCGCGCGTAGATAAACGGGGTTGAACCCGCCAATCGCCAGGAGCGCCTCACGCCGGAATGCCATGTTGCACCCGGGCACGTGCTCGGCGATGCGATCGTCGAGCAGCACGTGCGTCGGTCCGCCCGGCGCGCGCGCAACGCACTGCGCGACGAAGGGATCGTCAGGCGGTACGACGTTGGGACCGCCCGAACCGACAACGTCCGAGGTCAGAAACGGCTGCACGAGATACGTGAGCCAGTCGGGATCGACGCGCACGTCAGCGTCGGTGTAGGCGACGATCTCTCCGGTTGCCGCCGAGAGACCGATGTTCCTCGCCGCGCTCAATCCACCGTTGGGCACCGAGATCAGCTGCACGGGGTATCGCCGGGCGATGTCGCCGGTCGCGTCCCTCGACCCGTCGTTGACGACGATGACCTCGAAGTCGGGGTAGCGAAGGCGCCCAAGCGAGTCCAGGCAGTCCTTGAGCGTGTCGCTGGCGTTGTACGCACAGACGACGACCGAGACCTTGGGCCACGTGTGCTGAGTTGCCTCCGCGAACGGGGCCGAGGCAAATGCCTCGCTGACTGCTGCCAACGCTGGCTTCGGTTGCCGAGCCGCGTCAACGAGACCAAAGGCCCAGTCGGAGATCTGGTTGCCTCCGCGCCACCATTCGTCGGTCCACGAGAACGCTACCGCACCGCAGAGTCCCTCTTCGAACGCGGCGCGGACGTGCATCGCGGTGATCGCGGCCTGCCCGTCGTTTCCCTCGCGGATGCTGTCGGCGCCCGCCTCGGCAAGCAACAGCGGACGATTGCCGGCGATGTGCTGCAGCCGGGCAAGGTACGCGCGCAGGTCCTCTTCACGGTGGAGGTAAACGTTGAACGAGCAGACGTCGAAGCAGTCGAGCTCGAGATACTCGGTCGGCGGGTAATTGACGTACGTCAGCAGGCTCTGCGGCGATGCGGACTTGGCGTCTGCGCAGAGGTTCTCCAGGAAGCGCGTGACGCGCTTGCGGCTGTGCCAGCGCACCACTGATGGAGGAATCTCGTTGCCGACGGCGAACAACAACGTTGCGGGATGCGAGCCAAGCGTTTTGACCTGCGCGGTCACCGCGCGCCGGACATCGCGCGTCAAGCGCGCGTCGTCCAGGAACGCCACGTGCTGCGACCAGGGCAGACCGATCATGACGCGAAGCCCGCATCGCGCGGCCTCGTCGAGTAGTGCGACTGATGGGACGGTGTAGGTGCGAACGGTGTTGAACCCCGACTGTGCCATGAGGGCGAAGTCGGCCCGGACCTGTTCTAAAGGCGGGAAGTGACCGTGATCATTGCTCGGCGCGAAGGTCCCGTAAGAGACGCCCTTGACGAGGAAGCGCTCGCCTTCTATCTCGATGAATTTGCCGGCCGTCCGAGGGTGCGTCACATTAGCTCCGATGTTTCGTGCGCACCCATGTGACGGCGTCACTAAAGGCTGAGGCGCCACTGGGGTAACAGCAATGATAGCGCCAGACAGGTGCAACGGTGGCGACTAACAAAATGAGGATTAGAAGTGTCTGACGCACCTCGCCCGAGAAAAAACTACACGGCAGGCATTTCCTTATGTACCCCCATTAATGCTGGGTTTTATCGGAGTTCGAAGACGATGGCGCGTGCGCTCTCCAGCACGCAGCGGTGGACCCGTCTCAGGTGCTGTTCGAAGAGCGGATAGGCATCGAAGAACCAGAAAGCCGGCCACAGGAGCGCGAAGTGCGTGGCGCCGGCGGCGCGGAGCCGCTCGAGCTCACCGATGGCGTGCGCATCGTCGGCGGGCGGACCGAAGTACTGTCCCCGTTTCTCGATGAAGGGGAGCCGGGCGCGCCCGGCAATGGTTTTGCCGAACCCTCCCTCCTCGAGATCGGCGACGATCACCACCGCGTCAGGTGATGTGGCCGTCGCCAGTTGCTCCTCGACCATATGGACCGAGTGTGAGTGATGGCTGCCACCGTGCCATCTGTTGTCGCGGAGCTCGTGCCGCCCCGGGACGATGAAGTGATACGACGGAGGGCTGCCGAGAGCCTTCACCGCTGTGTATCCGAACTCACGCAGTAGGGAAGTGGCCGCCTCGAGAGCATCTTCCGTGATCAACTCGATGAAGATCTGCGGCCGGTGATCGCGCAGGAGCGTCGTGGCGCTGCGTAACACGCCCATCTCCATACCTTCGACGTCAATCTTGAGAAACGTGATCGGAAGGGAAGGCAACGAGGGTGCGAGCTCTGCGATCAGGTCGTCGAGCCGCCGAAGCGTGACGCGCTCGCCGCTGTCCGCAGCCGCCGTCCCGGATATGACGTGGCTCGCACCGATGTTGCCGTGGTGTTCGTCGCGCAAGGCCATTGCGCCAACCGCGTCGGTATCGCTGATGCCGACAGGGACGACGGTGGTTCGCTGTTCCAGGGCGTTCGCGTCGATGTTGCGACGCAGAATCGGATGAAGGCGGGGGTTGGGCTCAATCGCCACCACGTGGTCCGCACAGAACAGACCAAAGAACACGGCGTGATTGCCGATGTTGCTGCCCACATCGAGGTAGATCCCGCCACGCGGTCCGACCATCGCGATGTACTCGAGCTGATCGATCTCCCAGAACGTCTTCTGGGTGCGAATGACGTACGCGATCTTGTCGCCCGCGTCGTGGCCCTCGAGGCGCACGAGTACCGGCGTGTCGTCACCAGCCCACCAGGCGTTGCAGGTGAAGCTGGTCGCAGGTGCGTGGGGTCCAGGCGCCATCGCTGATGTACATTACCTGACTCCGGATGCCTGGTTCGAAAACCGCCCTGCAGTGGGCCATGCTGGTTGGCGCGCTCGCGCTGCTGAATGCGTCGCTGACGTTCGAAAACGCCTGGCCCACGCTCTCGATCCATCTCACCTGGGCACTGTCGATCGAGGTGGCGCTCTGCGTGCTGGCCCTCGTCGTGGCCGTCCGCTGGTTCGGAGTGCCCTCGCCGGTGGCGCTGCGGATCCTCGCCGCGATCTGGGTCGTCCTGGTGATCGGCCGCTACGAGGATGTGACCGCGCGCTCGCTCTACGGTCGAGACATCAACCTGTATTGGGATGCGCGCAATCTGCCGAGCGTGGGTGCAATGCTGTCGGCGGTCGCGAAGCCATGGCTGGTTGCTGCAGCGATCGCCGGCGTCGCACTTGTACCGCTAGTCATTTACTTGCCGCTGCGTTGGGCGATCGGTTGCGTGACGGATGCCGCGAAAGACGCACGCGTTCGGCACGTGCTGAGTGCCGTCGCTGGCGTCGTCCTCGTCCTCGGCGTCGCCCAGGGTCTTGGCGCAACGATGCCTGGCAGCTTGCAAGTCGTGAAACCGGTCACGACTGTCTATGCGCGGCAGGCGGGCATGTTCGCGTACGAGATCAGTGGTGCGGGGTTGCGCGCTCTTCCGCCCGCGCCGCCCATGAGTTCCGACCTTGGTCTCGTCAAGGGCGCCGACGTTCTTCTCGTGTTCCTCGAGTCGTACGGCGCCGTGAGCTGGGATCGCCCGGCGCTCGTGGATGCCCTTGCGGCAAGCCGCACACACCTCGATGCCGATATTCGCGACACCGGGCGTCGCGTGGTCTCGGCGCTCGTCGAATCGACGACGTTCGGTGGCAAGTCGTGGCTCGCGCATATCAGCCTGCTGTCCGGCACCGAGGTGCGCGACGAGCAGACCAGTGTGCGTTTGATGTCTCAACCTCGGCGCGAGACCATGGTGAGTGCGTTCTCGCGTCATGGCTACCGGACGGTCGCCATCATGCCAGGCGCGCGAGCCGCGTGGCCGGAGGGGGCGTTCTACGGATTCGATGAGATCTACGATCTTGCCCGTCTCGACTACCAGGGTCCGTCCTTTGGCTGGTGGAACATCACCGATCAATTTGCGATCGCTCGCATGGATGCCTTCGAGATTGCGCCGCGCGCTCGCCAGCCAGTGTTCGTGTTTTTTCCCACGATCAGTACGCACACACCGTTCACGCCTTCGCCGCCGTACCAGCCGGACTGGGCTCGAATCCTCACACCGGCCCCCTATGACGAGAAGGAGCTGGCGTACGCGTGGGCACAGGAGCCCGACTGGTTCAATCTGGGGCCGAGCTACGCGCAGGCGCTCAGCTACGCCAACGAGACCCTTGGTGGCTATTTGCGCCTCCGCGCAGATCGCGACCTCGTGCTGGTGATCGTCGGCGATCACCAGCCGCCGGCGATGGTCAGCGGGGAAGGGGCGACCTGGGATGTGCCGGTTCATGTGATCGCCAACCGGCCACAGGTCCTCGATCGTCTGCTGCAGAAGGGGTTCAGAGAAGGTCTGCGGCCGAGTGAGCCGTCGGCCATGAAAATACACGCCTTGCTGCCGGTCCTACTCGACGCCTTTGGCGATCGGTAGACTGTTGATGGTGGCACTCGAACCAACCGACCGCCGCGACGTGCCCGTCACGGGCGCCGGACGACTGCTCCGGGCGGCGCTGATGCTCGGGGTGTCGCTCGTCGCCATCAAGGCCTATCACCTCGGCGTCCCACCGAGTGGCGGGCTGCTGGATTACCTGCGCTCGCTCGCCGCGATCTCCTACGTTGATGTGCTCTTTGCCGCGGCGTGCTGGGCGGCTGCGCGCGTGGTGCTCATCGCCTGGCGCCGGGAGTTTGCGGGCCGGGCGGTGCCTTCCGCATTCGTGGTCTTCGCATCACTCTGCTGTCTCTACGCAGTCGTCAACGTCATTCTGTTCGGCATCGTCGGCGGATTCCTGACGTATCCGCTGCTGGCGATCATCGGCGACGTACGCATGGTGCGCTCCTCGGTCGGCGCTCACCTGACGCTGCCGGCGATCGCGGGCCTGATCGGAATTCCCTGTGCGTATCTCGCCTCGGTGGCGGCCCTCACTCGTCTCACGCCAGCGCCAGCGCCGAGGAGATGGGTTCGCATGAGTCCGGCGATCCTTGCAACAGTCTGGATTGCGGCGGGCTATTACTCGTACGCGACGTACTTCTACGGGCGCTCCGATCGCCTGGTTGCCGAAAGCCCGCATCTGGCCATCGCCACATCGACATGGCAGGTCTTCGCCGACGGGGGTTTCGTCCGGATGGGCGGAACGTTCGCGCCAGGCGACCTCGCTGATTTCGATCCGCCGAGCGCGCGGCCCGTGCAGACGGCCTCAGTGGCGTCGAAGGTGATTCGTCGTGCGACGGCCGCGCTCGACGTGCGTGCCATCGCCGCGCGCCGTCCGCCCAATGTCGTGCTCGTCGTCCTGGAATCGGTGGCCGCCCGGTGGACCACCTTGCACAATCCGCTCTACGCCACGACGCCGACGCTGCAGGCGGAGTCAGCGCGCAGCGCGGTTGCCGACAATTTCTACGCGCACATCGGCCGCAGCTCCAATTCGATGGTCGCGATGCTGTTGTCGACGTATCCGAAGCTCGATTTCCGGGAGCTGACGCAGCAGTACCCGGACTTTCCGGGCACATCGCTCGCGACGATGTTTCAAAGCCGCGGATATCGGACGACGTTCGTCACGCCGAGCGACATGGAATGGGCCGGCTGGCGCGGGTTCCTCGAAGGACACGGCTTCGAGCACGTCCTCGACTACCGCGACCTTGCCTGTCCGGAGATGCTCTCATCGTGGGGAGTCGAGGATCGCTGCATGGTCGACAAAGTCGTGGACCTGATCGGCGATGCAGACGAGCGGCCCTTCTTCGTGACCGCCTGGACGACGCAGACGCATCATCCGTACGAGCCCAGTCCTGGAGTGGCCCTGCTCAATCTATTGCGAGAGCCGACGCCGGACGACTGGGAGGTGAGCCGTTACCTCAACGTCGTGCACGAAACCGATCGCCACCTCGCACGTATCTTCGAGGCGGTACGTCGCGCCGGTCTCGAGGACGACACGCTGATCGTCGTCACCGGCGATCACGGCCAGGCGTTTGGATATCCCCACGACACTTATGTGCAGGGCCGCACCGTGTACGAAGAAGACGTTCACGTGCCGCTGATGATTTGGTACCCGCGCAGATACAAAGCGACCGCTCGCGTGCCCGGTATCGGCAGCCATGTGGATTTGGCGCCGACGATCGCCGAGCTGACGGGACTGCCTGCCGCGCCAGAATGGCAAGGGCGCAGCCTGTTCGAGAAGAGCCATTCGGGTCGCGCGTACTTCTACGTCGCGGAAACGCATTTCCGGCTGGCCGTTCGCGAAGCGAACTGGAAATACATCTACAGCGTGAGCGATGGACGCGACGAGCTCTACGATCTCCAGGCCGACCCGCTGGAGCAGCACAATGTCGCCGCGCAGCATCCTGACCGCTGCACGCGCCTGCGACAGCGTCTCACCGCCTGGACCGAAGCGAACCGCCGGCAGTACGAGCGAGTGGAAGCCAGACTGTATCCATAAGGCCGAGGAACGAAAACCGGCGAAGCCAGGGCGGGCTTCTTGCAGAGAGGCAATCTCATTCGCATGTGAGTGAGGTTCTCTTATGCCGGATGAGTTCGCCCGCGTCTCTCTTCGCGTCAATGGATCGATCCACGCACTTTCGATCGACCCCCGTGTCTCGCTGTTGGATGCCCTTCGAGATCACCTGAGCCTGCCCGGGACCAAGAAAGGGTGCAATCAGGGCGCTTGCGGCGCCTGCACCGTCCTGGTGGATGGTGAACGCATCAACTCCTGCCTGACTCTCGCCATCCAGTACGAAGATCGCGAGATTCAAACCATCGAGGGGCTGGTCCAGGACGGCATCCTGCACCCGATGCAGGATGCCTTCATCCGGCACGACGGATTTCAATGCGGCTACTGCACGCCTGGCCAAATCTGCTCGGCGGTGGCGATGCTCACCGAGTGGAAGGACGGCGTACCCAGCGCGGTCACACGTCGAGCGCATCGCAGCAGTTGACCGACGATGAGCTGCGCGAGCGCATGAGCGGAAACCTGTGCCGCTGCGGTGCGTACGTTGGTATCCGAGAAGCCATTCGCGACGCTGCTGCGGAGATGTCGCGATGAACCCCTTTGAGTACCTGCGGGCCAACGATCATCAGTCGGCGATTGACGCCGCAACCAGCCCGGCGGCACCCGCGCGGTTTCTGGCCGGAGGGACGAATCTGATCGATCTCATGCGCGAAGGGATCGAGCAGCCGCGTCTCCTCGTTGACATCACCCGGCTGCCTTTGACGGCGGTCGAGGAACGCCCCGGCGGTGGCCTCCGGATTGGCGCGATGGTCAGGAACAGCCATCTGGCGTCTCACCCGATTGTTCGCGAGCGATTTCCCCTCCTGTCATACGCCATCCTGAACGGCGCCTCCGCGCAGCTTCGCAACATGGCGACGACCGGCGGCAACCTGATGCAGCGCACGCGCTGTTACTACTTCTACGACACGGCGTCACACTGCAACAAGCGTGAGCCGGGTAGCGGTTGCGATGCCCTGGATGGTTTCAATCGCACCCACGCGATTCTCGGCGCGTCGTCTCAGTGCATCGCGACGCATCCCTCGGACATGTGTGTCGCGTTGGCCGCGCTCGATGCCACCGTGAACGTCGAAGGCCCCGGAGGCGCTCGCGCGGTGCCATTTGCGGATTTTCACCGGCTGCCAGGCGAGACGCCGGATGTGGACACGAATCTCCTGCGCGGCGAATTGATCACGTCCGTCGATCTCCCAGGGTCGAGTGCCGGCCTGCACTCCGTCTATCGCAAGGTGCGAGACCGTGCCAGTTACGCCTTTGCCCTCGTGTCCGTCGCGGCCGCGATTCGGATTGTAGATGGACGGATCGCCGAACTGCGTCTCGCGCTCGGCGGCGTGGCGCACAAGCCGTGGCGCGCGGCAACGGCCGAGCGCGCGCTCCTCGGATCGGTGCCGACGCCTGACGCCTTTGCTCGAGCCGCCGACGCCGAGCTCGAGCCGGCCGTGCCGCAGGCGCACAACGGATTCAAGATCGCGCTGGCGAGGCGCACGATCGTCGCGGTGCTCTCCGAGCTCGCGGGACTTGGCGGAGGTGCGCAATGAGCATCATGCGACGAGTGATCGAGCGAGTCGCGCAGGTCCTGCCGGACCGCCAGCAGGACGAGATCCACAGCGCTCGCCGCTATCTCGGTCAGCCGGTGGATCGACTGGATGGAGTCGACAAGGTGACCGGCGGGGCACGATTCTCGGCAGAATATCCGGTCGAAGGCCTGGTGTACGGTGCGATCGCCTTCAGCACGATCGCGAAAGGCGTGATCTCCCATATCGACACCACCGCTGCGGCACGGGCTCCCGGCATCATCAAGGTCTTTACGCATCTCAACACGCCGGCAATGAAGGCGCCGGCGCCGTTCTCGATCGGAGGCGAGCCATCGGCGGGTGGATCCGCCGTGAGGATTCTGAATACCGATCGCATCTCCTGGAACGGTCAGCCGATCGCCCTTGTGATCGCCGACACCGAGGAGCGCGCGGAGCACGCGGCCTCGCTCGTCGCGGTAACGTACACCGTCGAGGAAGCGGCGACGTCATTCGAGCGCGCCATCGCACATGCGGTGACTCCCAAAGACGTGCTCGGTGAATCACCGGAGCTGGTCAAAGGAGATCCTGATGCGGCACTCCGATCGGCATCGCATCGAGTCGACCTGACGTTTAAGACGCCACCCTATAACCACAACGCCATCGAGCCGCACGCGGCGATCGCGGTGTGGGAAGGCAACGATCGCCTGACCATATTCGATACGAGCCAGTTCACCGCCGGAGGGGCGAACAGCCTGGCGGATATCTTTGGCTTGAAGAAAGAGAACGTGAAGCTGCTGGCGCCCTTCGTGGGCGGCGGCTTCGGCGGCAAGGGCACGATGTGGTTCTACAACCACTTGTGCGCGATGGCGGCACGCGAGGTCGGCCGGCCTGTGCGCATCGCGCTTTCGCGCAAGGGGGTCTTCCGCATTGTCGGAGGGCGCACGCCGTCACAGCAGCGCGTGGCCATCGCGGCCGATAGCACCGGCACGTTCACGGCGTTCATCCACGAAGGCTTCACAGCTCAATCGACCGACAACCACTTTCCCGAGCAATTCAGCTTCCCGCCCCGGCACCTGTACGCGATGCAGTCGTATCGGATCGGTCAGCAGGTCACGAACGTGAACCGCGTCGCGAACACGTTCATGCGCGCGCCGGGAGAGTCCATCGGCACCTTTGCGGTCGAGAGCGCGATTGACGCACTGTCGTACGAGCTGAAGATCGATCCAATCGAGCTGCGGATGAGGAACGAGCCGGAGACCGATCCGGTCAGCGGCCATCCGTTCTCGAGTCGGTACCTTCGCGAGGCGTATGCCATGGGAGCCGAGCGCTTCGGCTGGCGCAAACGCCCCGCCGCCGTGCGGGCGCAGCGCGATCGAGGATGGTTGATTGGCCAGGGCGTTGCGACGGGCACCTATCCCGTGTATCGAATGGCGACGGCCGCCAGGTTGCGACTCAACGATGACGGTACGGTCGTTATCCAGACGTCGTGTCAGGAAATGGGAATGGGAACCGCGACTGTGCAGACGCAACACGCCGCGGATCGCCTCGGGTTACCTCTCGATCGCGTGCGCTTCGAATACGGGGATAGCAGCTTGCCATGGGCGGGCGTCGCCGGTGGCTCGTCGCAGACGATCAGCGTGGCACTCGCGGTGCAGGACGCCGCCGCCAAGCTGGTGAAGGAACTGCTGTCGCTGGCGCGAAAGAATGGCGGCTCACCGCTGGCCCAGGCCGACGCTGATGACGTGCAGCCGGCCAACTCGGGACTCTTCCTGAAAGCGATGCCGGCGATTGGCGAGGCATACGTCGATATCCTGCGCCGCGCTGGCAAGACGTTCGTCGAGACCGAAGTGACAACCGGGATGCCGCTCGAGAGCATGAAGTACTCGATGCATTCCTACGCCGCCCAATTCTGTGAAGCTGCGGTGCACGAGGAGACCGGGGAAGTCCGGATTCGGCGGTGGGTCGGTGCATTCGACACCGGCAGCATTCTGAATCCGAAGACCGCGACGTCGCAGTTCAGGGGCGGCATCATCATGGGCATCGGCATGGCCCTGACGGAAGAGACGATGTTCGACGATCGCACGGGCCGCATCATGAACCCGAGCCTCGCGGAGTATCACATTCCGGTGCAAGCCGACGTTCCCGAGATCGACATCGTCTACACGGACGTCGCCGATCCGAAGACACCGCTGGGTGCACACGGCATCGGCGAAATCGGGATCACGGGCGTGGCGGCCGCCGTCGCCAACGCCGTCTATCACGCCACCGGCACGCGCGTCACCGACTTGCCGATCACGCTCGACAAGCTTTTATGAGCCAGCGAAGAACCTAAATGGAGGGCTGACGATCGACGGAAGCGACGTTCAGCGCTGTTCGGTCGTGATGACGATCTTCTCGAGCTCGGCGACGTCGAGCGGCAGCTCGGATGCGCCGGTGCGTCCGCCGTTCGCGTTGAGCAGGAAGGCGATCAAATCGACGTAAGCGCGGTCGCCGAGCGTGTCGGGCGCGTTCTGCGGCATCGACGCGCGCACCGCTTGCACCATCTCGTGCGCGGTCTGTCCGGTGAAGCGACCCAGGAATGAGGGACCGAGAAGCGGAGGCGACACAACGTCGCCTTCGAGCGTGTCGAGGTGGCAGACGGCGCACGCGCGGCGGTAGACGTCGCGGCCGCGTTGCGCCTGCGCGTCCGTGTAGACGCCGTCCCAGTTGGTGCGCGCGTTGGCGGCGAGTGCCGTTGTCTTCACCACTGGCACCGCGCCACCGATGTGCTCGATCTCGGGAATGGTGAGGCCGCGCTCACGCATCAACTTGCGAATGAGTGCCGCCGCTTCGGGATAGCGGCGGATGCCGCTGCTCGCATACACCACGCCTTCGGCGGCGACGAGCGGCGACCAGTGCTTCTTGTTCTCAACATCAAGGCGCGCGCCCTTGTCGGCGAGGAACTGGATCACGGGGACCGCACCGCCGCGGTAGACGGCGCCGAGCAGCGCCGTCTCGCCGTCCTTGTTGGCGCCGTTGACGTCGCCGCTGCCGGCTTCGAACGCCAGCTTCACCGCTTCGAACGCCTCTTCGGCCGTGCCCGGGCTTTCTCCCGGTCCATAGACGCCGACGCCGGCCGCTGCCATCAATGCCGACGTGCCGTCGGTGGTCGTGATCTTCGGATCGGCTCCGAGCTCGAGGAGCACGCGCATCAGCGGGACGTCGGCCGATTTCGCCGCCATCAGGAATGGCGTGCCGCCGATGCGATTCAGCATGTCTTTCCAGCACAGTGGGATCCGAAGCTTGGAATTCACGTGACTTGAAGTCGCGG
>JADMIO010826306.1_pt1 | contig 116752 bp, 76 predicted proteins | sample 8958161 | NCBI WGS metagenome assembly JADMIO01 (sample SAMN16585339, study PRJNA669376) | soil metagenome | isolation source: Crop rotation soil | place: USA: Cullars Rotation, Alabama | collected 2011 | reverse complement strand
GCCGCGACTTCAAGTCACGTGAATTCCAAGCTTCGGATCCCACTGTGCTGGAAAGCGTCGAGGTGATCGACCTTCGATCGCTGAGCCCCTACGACTGGGAGACAATCGCGGCGTCGGTCAAGCGGACGAACCGTGCGCTCGTCGTCCACGAAGACATGCGCACATGGGGCTTTGGCGCCGAGATCGCAGCGCGAATCTCCGACGAGCTGTTCGAGTACCTGGACGCTCCGGTCCGCCGCGTCGCCGCGATCGACACGTTCGTCGCCTACTACCCTGGGCTCGAGGACGAGATCCTTCCCCAGAGCTCCGATATCGCCGACGCGATTCGAGCGCTCGCGGCCTACTGAAACGATCGATTTTCGGCTGGCCCCTGATCTTTGAAACCAGAGATCAGGGGCCAGTTCGTCGCTTCAGTGCACGAGGCTCCGGTGGCTGCCCTGGCCCTGCTCCTCGTTGAACTTGTAGCCCACGCCCCAGACGGTCTGGATGTACTGCGGATTGCGCGGATCCTCTTCGATCTTCGTGCGCAACCGGGTGATGTGCGGATCGATGTTCCGCTTGTAGCCGTCGTAGGAGGTGTCCCAGATCAGGTCCAGGAGCTCCGCCCTCGAGTAGACCTTTCCGGGGCTGTAGGCGAGGAGTTTCAGGATATTGAACTCGATCGGCGTCAGATCGACGGGTGCGCCGTTGAGCGCGACCAGCCGGCGCTCGAGGTCGATCTTGAGCGGGCCACGCAAAAGCGCCTTTGGCTTCGTCGGCTTGTGCTCCGGTATTCGATCCTCGACCCCCGTGACCTTTGCCCGGCGAAGCAGCGCCTTGATGCGCATCTCGAGCTCGACCGGACTGAAGGGCTTGGCGAGATAGTCGTCCGCGCCATGCTCGAATCCGGTCACCTTGTCGTCGAGGTTGACGCGGTCGGTCAGCATGATGACCGGAGTCGTGATCCCACGCTCTCGAACGAACTGGCAGACGCGAAAGCCGTCCATCCCCGGCATCATCACGTCGAGGATGATGACGTTCGCACGCTCGCTCAGGGCCGCTTCGAGCCCCTGAACTCCGTCGCGGGCCTCGCTCACTTCGTAGCCCTGCTCGGTGAAATGGTCCTTGACGATCTTTCGGACCGTCTCATTGTCGTCGACTATCAGGACTCGACACTTGACCTTGGTCATTCCTGTCGCTCCGCACCGTGACGTCCTTGTCCCCGGACTATAGCGAGAACGGCCGCCAGTCGCAACGCCCGACCCGAGCGGTGAAAGCTCCCGCTCAGAACCGATTCCTGGCTCCCGGTCTCTGGCCCCTGAAAATCCCTCGCGATCTTGGGGGATCGGTCGGGCTCGGAACGCTTCAGCGTCGACTCATGACGAGACCGGCGAGGCTGACGAGGATCCCTGCCAGCAGCCATTCCACGGCGCGCATCTGGAGCTTGAGGTCGAGCTCCGCTCGCGTAAAGCCCGGCGCCTCGGAGGGCCCGAACATCTGGGTGCCGAGTGCGGCGAGAAGAGCGATCACGGCAAAGCCCACGACGGCCGCTCTGAGATGCTCCGGCCCGAGCGCGAGGAGCGGCTCGTCCTGCCTGTGCCCAGATTCGACGACGGACGGTGATGGAGGCTCGACCGAAGCGTTCGACGATGCCTGCTCGTTTGCCCGGATCGGGCCGACCTCGACGATCTCCCCCGCGCGAAAGGGATCGGCCGGGCGAAACGGCATCTGTGGCTCTCGATCGACGACAAAGGAAGGCTCGGGATCGGGCGGTCCCTGACGCTGCGGGCGAGACGCCCGCGGCTGCAGGAAGACTTGCTCTGGGACCACCGACGTCTCGCCCTCGACGTCAGGGACCGTGACGCCTGCCAACGCCGGAACCTCGATCGTCTCAGTGGACGATTCGTCGAGCTCTTCCTCTTCTGCCGCCTCGGCCTCGGGCACGATCTCGATCACCTCCTCGATCGGCTCGGCGACTGGCGCTCCACAATCGGAGCAGAAGCTCGCTCCCTCCGCTTCGAGCTCGCTCCCGCAGCGGCTGCATCGAAGGCGTTCGACGACCATAGGCAGGGCCATGGCCCCCACCGGAGCGACCGCGAGCGCAAGGGAAGCCCGCCGGACCTCACCCATTCCGACGACCGCAACCTCCGCCGGCTGCATCGACATTCCGCAGAGGGCACAGCTCGCTGCCCCGGCACTGACTCGCCACCCGCACGATGGACACTCCATGTGATCGACCTCCTGCCGTCTTTTGATTCGATGAGACGCCCGAACGGGCGGCGGCGTTGCAAGGGAGCGAATCTCCTCGAGGCCCTCCCCCGGAACCTTTCCCGAATTCCTGCTGTCTCCAAAATCTCATCTCCTGTATGCTGTCTCCTTTACCAGCACAGGCGAGAGGAAAGGGCGTGCGCGTTCTGGCGATTTACTATGAGCACGAGGACGATCTGCCGAGGTGCGAGCAGATCGACGTGTCGAACGAGCGTGGCATCTGGAAGCTGTCTCGATTGCTCTCGGACGGGCACGTCGCAGAGCTCCGGATCGTCGGCGAGACGGCGGCAGCGGTCGGGCTTGCTCGAATGCTGGTCAAGGCCGGACGGCACAAGCGCAACGCCCCGTCGAACCGGCTCCGTGTTCCAGGAGACGAAGCCTACCCTCGCCAGGATCCCTTCATTGCCATCTGCCCCATCCCCGAGCCCGTTGCCTTCGACTGACGAGGGCTCGGCGGAAGGCGATCAGGAGGATATGCGATGCCGAAGGAGACGAACGCCCCGATTACGGTCTACTGGAAGAGTGGTTGAACGCGGTGCACGGAGCCGGTGCGGCTCCTCGAATCGCGCGGATATACGACCGAGAGGCGAAACATTCAGCGCCTCGGACGCGAAGACCTTGAGCGGCTTGCCGCCCTCTTCGACACGGACGAAGAGTTCATAGACACCATGGTCCACGAGCGCAAACGCGCCGACGTCGAGGGCCTCTCGCGCGGCGAGATCCTCGACCGAATGGCAGCCGACTACACCTACGTCAACCGTCCCATCGCCGTGCGGGGGCGATCGATCGTGAGCGGACCACTGCGCCTGAATCGCGAGCGATACGACGCCGTCTTCGGCGATCCCTCGAGCTGATCGGAGAATCGTGTCGGACCGGCTTCTCGGAATCTCGACCCCCGTCGTCGTCGCGGGCATCGTCGGCCTCGTCGCCGCGATCGTCCTCTACCGCTACGGGCTGGGGGTTCGGATTCCGGACTATCCGGTCGGCAAGGCCGAGATCGCCGCGCGTGCGCGAACCTTTGCCGTTGCTCACGGGCTCGGCGCTCCCGACGGATGGGTCGTCGTCGAGACCGTCTACAGCGATCGCAGTCAGCTCTCGCGCCGGATCGGCGCCGAGGCCACACAGCACGCCAGCCTCTCACGAGCGCTGCCCGTCGCCGCATGGAGGAGCCGCCTTCGCACGAAGATGTTCACGTCGGACGCGAACGGCGACCCTGGCCGCGTGACGATCGGGTTCAACGAGCTCGGCGACGTGCTGTCCGCCTCCTGGTACGAACCGAACGCGAAGGCGCCCGCGCCCTCGCGCGACGAGGCACGCACAATCGCCCTCGAGCGACTTGCCGATCTCGACGTCGACCTCACGGGGTACGTCGAGCGGACCTCGGACGAGAAGAAAAAGCCGGGCTCCTCGACCGAGACCGGGCCGGTCATCGTCAACATGGACGACGAGCCGGACTCGAATATGGAAACGAGGCCGCCCGCTCAGGCGGAGAAAACAGGGGACGTCAAGCAGCAGCGGTTCGTATGGGAGCGGAGCGACGGAGCCGTCGAGGGTGTCCGTCCCGTCGTCAAGGCGACGGTCACGGCATCGGGGCTCACCGCCTTCTCGCGAGAGATGGAGTTCGATTCGGCCCTGCTCCCGCCGAGCGGCGTCGCCACGATCATTCAGGGGACGGTCTTCGGCGTCTTCATCACGATCTTCGTGCTCCTCCTGTTTGGCCTGTGCGTCTTTCGCCTGGTCGCCCGTGACTTCGTCAGTTTTCGACGGACGCTCGTCGTCGTCGCGTTCTTCTGCATGACGGTCGTTCTGACATGGATGATCGAGACCACGATGGACGAGTCGCTCGTGGTGGGCGCGATCGGGGCCATCTTCATCGCGCTGTTCGCGTCGGTGCCCGTATTCTGCGCCTGGTTCGCCGGGGAGGCGGACGCATACTTCGCCTGGGGCAAGCACATGACGGAGGCGCCGCTGGCCTTTCTGACCTTCCGTCCTCATGCGCGCCAGGTGGCTCGAGAGTCGCTCGAAGGCACGCTCTGGGGATGGGCGATCCTCGGAGTGCTCGCCGTCGTCGCGACGGTCGTCGCCCTCGCGGGCGGCAAGGACGCCGTCCATCGAGCCCCCGAGCTGGTGGTCGCGGGCTCGCATCCGGTCTGGCTCTTCCCCATCACGGTCCTTCCCTACACGATCGCGACCGTGATCTTCGGCCACCTCTTCACGACCTCCTGGGCGCAGAGGCTCACCCGCCGCCCGAAGCTCTCGATCGGAATCGCCTCCGCCGTCGTCGGGCTGCTCGCGGCGATCTTCAACCTCGCCGACCTCGGCTTCGGCCCACTTCCCGGCTCGCTCTCGTGGGGCGTTCCCTTCGGAATCGCCACCTGCCTTCTGGCGACGCGGCGGGGCCTGCTCGCGGCCGGCATGGCCACCTTCACCTTCTCCACCTTCTTCTTCGGAATCGGAGCGCTTGGCGCCGGATCGATCGGCGATCGTGTAGCAGGGCTGGCCGGGCTTGCGATCGCGGCGACGCCGGCCATGCTGTCCCTGGCCTTCGGTCGATACCTTCCCCAGGTCGAGGTGTTCGAAACGCCGCCGCCTCGACTGAGCAGACTGCTCGAGCAGGCCCGGCGACAGGAGGAGCTCAACATCGCCCAGCGAGTCCAGAGCGGGCTCCTGCCGTCGAGCGACCCGCACGTCGAGGGCTTTGACGTCGCCGGGAGCTGCCGTCCGGCGAACGAAGTCGGAGGAGACTACTTCGACTACTTCCGATCGGACGACGGCAAGTTTGGCGTGGCGGTTGGAGACGTCTCGGGCAAGGGCGTCCCGGCAGCGTTCTTCATGACACTGACGAAGGGCTTTATGGAGGTCGCGGCCGCGGAGGAGCGAGAGCCTGTCGGCGTCCTGCTGCGAGCGAACGACAATCTTCGCGACAACCTCACCCGAAGCACCTTTGTGACGATGGCCTATGCCGTACTCGACCCCGAGTCCAGGATCGCGACCTTCGCCCGAGCGGGCCACAATCCGCCCGCCTTCGTTCGATCCGGCGCCCCTCCGGCCTTCGTCAACACGTCGGGGACCGCGCTCGGCGCGGCCGCCCGGCCGGTCTTCGAGGACCTCCTCGAATCGAAGCAGATCGAGCTTCGACACGGCGACACGCTCGTCTTCTACACGGACGGCGTGACGGAGGCGATGAATCCTCATCGCGAGCAGTTTGGCGAGGAGCGCCTGCTCGACGCGCTCGAACGCCACCGCACTGGCCTCACGGCTCGAGAGCTCGTCGACGCGCTCCTGGCCGAGATCGCCGACTTTGCCGCGGACGCGCACCAGCACGACGACATCACGATCGTCGTCGTGAAGGTGGCGTGAGGCCGTCATGCGAGACTTCATCAGAGCCAACGCCGTCCTCGCCTCGGCGGCCGTCGTGGGACTGCTCCTGTTCCTGCTCCTGTTCGGCCGCGCCTTCATGGGCGGCGTCCGGCCCCAACCCCTCTCTCGCGACGAGATCACCGCCAAGGCAATCGAGTTTGCCGCCGCCGAAGGGTGGAGCAACTCCGGGCAGATCACCCGAACGGTCGTGGTCGAAGGCGACGACGCCGAGGCGGTGCGCTCGAGCGGTGGCCAGGTCGTCGATCGCGAGGCGCTCCCCGATCCGCTCTGGGAGACCGAGATCATCACGAACCCCAGGTCGATAAGCCGGATGTTCTCGCTCGAGAATCCGCCCGACCCGCTCCTCTCGATTCAGATGACGCCGCGCGGAGAGGTCGTCGAGTACGTCGAAGTCTCTTCGCCGATCGCGGCTCAGTCCATCCAGACCGGAGACCCGACGCGCATTCCACCGCCTCGTGAGTTCACTCCGAAGAAGCTTTACGAGGTCTTGCCCGAAGATGCGCTCACCGTGCCTGGAGAGGAACGGGCGCGCGTCCTCGAGACGGCCCGATCGTTCTTCGAGCGTCATGGGATTCGCCTCGACGCGGCGCCGACCTCGCTCACGGTCAAGGAGGGGCTCAACAAGAAGCGGATCGCCTATCTGACGTGGGACTCGCCGGGCCCGGCCGGGACGACGGACGAGACCCACGTCATCGTCGCGAGCGATCGCGTCGCGGCCTACGACCACGACCTTCGGAGCGCGACATCCCCGCGCGAGAGCTGGCGCGATATCGTCACTCAGGGGGTCGGCGTCGCGACGGGTCTCGTCTACTTTCTCGACATGGCGCTCGTCGCGGTGATTCTGGCGATCAAGCTCCGACAGCGGGAGGTCAACCTTCGAGCGGCGGTCACGATCGCCTCGGCCTACGGCATTCTCTTCGCCCTCTTCGACTTCGGGATGGCGGGCCTGAACCTCTCGACGCTGATGACGTGGGCGGGCAACCTGACGATGTGGATCAGCCTGCTCCCGACGCTGATCATCATTCCCGCCATCACCATCACCGGAACGCTGACCGTATCGGCGGCCTGGGCGGTCGGGGAGAGCGAAGGTTATGCGACGTGGCCCCAGCAGATGATGCGACCGATCTCGGCGGTGATGCGAGGGCGCCTGCTCCAGCGCGACGTCGCGGTCTCGATCGCCCTGGGCTATCTGGTGGCCTTCGCAGCCCTCGGGGCGGCGACGCTCGTCGGGCTCGTCGCCCCGCCGTCGGCCCAGCCGTCGACCGCGCCGCTCAACGCGCTCAACAGCTGGCCCGTCTTCCTCTTTCCGCTGCTCGTCGGGCTGCTCTCGTCGATCTCGACCACGCTCACCGTGGGCATGTTCGTGATGACCTATGTGAAGCGGCTGACACGACGGACCTGGCTCACGATCGTGGTCGGAACGATCTCGATGGCCGTTCAGCTCGCGGGATACAGCGCCATCCCCATGGACTACATCTGGAGCCTCGGGACCACGTGCGTCTTCTGCCTCGGCCTGACGATCCTCTTCGTGCGTTCTGGCCCGCTCGCATCGCTCACCGCGACCTTCGTCTTCCTCGACCTCATCCTCGCCTATCCGCTCATGCTCACCGGAAACATCGGCCATGCCGCGAGTGGCGCCTGGGCGTTCCTGCTCGGGCTCGTGCCCGCCGGCGTCGCGGCCTACGGCGCCTGGCGACCCCGCGAGGTGGATCAGACCGAGGCAATTCCGGCGCACGTCCGACGGGTGATGGAGCGGCTGAGAATCGGCGAGGAGTTCGAGGTGGCCCGCCGCGTCCAGCTCGGGCTGCTCCCGTCCGAGTCGCCCGCGGTCGAAGGCCTCGACGTCGCGGGGCTCTGCGTTCCCGCAAACGAAGTGGGAGGCGACTACTACGACTACTTCCTCCTCGAGGATGGGCGGCTGGCGATCGCAGTCGGCGACGTTTCGGGCAAAGGGGTCGGGGCGGCGATCTATATGACGCTCACGAAGAGCTATATGGTGACCCAGTCGTCGCGCGCCTCGGAGCCCGTTCGTCTGCTCGCCCGGGTCAACGATCACCTCAAGCGAAACCTCGCTCGGGGGAGCTTTGTCACCATGGCCTTTGCGGTCCTCGACGTCGGCTTGCGCAGGCTCACCTACGTTCGAGCGGGCCACAACTCTCCGCTGCTCGTGCGTGCGAACGGCGAAGGAGACTTTCTCACGGCGCCCGGGGTGGCGCTCGGCGCAACCGGGTCGCGCATTTTCGAATCGATCACAAAGGCGGAGACGATCGACCTCCGGCGTGGAGATCTGATCCTGCTCTACACGGACGGGGTGACGGAGGCGATGAACCTCCAGGGCCTCGAGTACGGCGAGGAGCGGCTCGCGCTGCTCGCAACCTCGCTCGGCCGCTCGGGCAGCACGGCCGCCGCGGTGATCGACGCAATCCTCAAAGAGGTCCGGACGTTCAGCGGCCGGGCGCCCCAGCACGACGACATCACGATCGTGGCGATCCGTGTCCTCGAGCTGCCTGGCTCGTGATCCCTGGCTCCTGGCCTCCGGCTATGGTATCTAACGAAGCATGAGTGACAGTTTCAAAGTGACCCGGAGGGAGGACGGCAAGGTGACCGTCCTCTACCCAAACGGCTATCTCGACGCCCACACGGCGCCCGGTTTCGAAGAGGAGCTTCGAAAGGCGATCGACGGCGGGCACGTCCAGATCGTCGTCAACTGCAAAGACCTCGACTACATCTCGAGCGCCGGGCTCGGCGTCTTCATGGGCTGCATCGAGGATGTGCGCGAGCGAGACGGCGACATCAAGATTTCGAACCTCATGCCGAAGGTCTTCCACGTTTTCGAGCTGCTCGGCTTCCACCAGCTCTACGACCTGACGGAGACCGAGGAAGAGGCCATCGGAAAGTTCGCCCGTTAAGGAGGCGCTCGTGGAGCACGTGCAGCAGACCTTCAAACTCAGCGTCCCGAGCGATCGGCAGAATCTGTCGATGATCCGCGACTTCGTCGAGCGCGCCGCAAAGCGCTCCACGCTGCCGGAGCAGGATCTCGACAGGCTCAAGCTTGCGGTCGACGAGGCGTGTGCGAACGTGATCGAGCATGCCTATGGCGACGACACGACGCAGGAGCTCACGATACGGATCTCCTTCGACCCCACACAGGTCGCCGTCGAGGTCGTCGACTCGGGCCACAGCTACGATCCGACGACCCACACGTCCGAGACGATCGAGGACCTGGCCAAATTCAGGAAAGACGGCGGAATGGGCATCCGACTGATGCGGATGGCGACCGACGAGCTCACCTGGAGTCTCGACGACGAAGGCCACAACCGCCTCCGGCTCCTCAAACGGATTCCCTGAGCGCGGAGGTCAGCCCCACCACTCCTCTCATACTCCCGGACTTTTTCCGACGACCCATCACGAGACCATGAGCAGCAGTTCCAAAGACTCACAGGACGCCGAGCGCCGGCTGATCGAGCTGTCCGATCTGCTCGAGATCAGCAAGACGCTGAACCAGTCGCTCGAGCTCGACGCGATCATTAACCATCTTCTCCTCGCCTCGATGGGGCGCTTTGCGGTCGGCCGGGGGATCTTCCTGCTGCCCGAGGGCGGGAGCCGCTTTCGAGTCGAGCTGGCCAAGGGCCTCTCGGGAACGGCGGTCGGGACGGCGGCCGAGATTCCGAACGTACCCGAGCTGCCGACGGTGCTCGAGGATGGGGGCGAGGGCTTCGAGTTCTTCACGGAGCGCCAGCTCGCGCTCGTGATTCCGCTGCGTCGCGGGGGCAACTGTGTCGGGCTGCTCGGTCTCGGGCGCAAGCTGACGAAGACGCCGTTCAAGACGAGCGAGGTCGATTTCCTCGACTCGCTCTCTGGCGTCGCGGCGCCTGCGATCGAGAACTCCCGGGTCTATGCGGAGCTTCGCGACCTGAACGTGAGGCTCGACAAGAAGGTGCAGGAGCTCAACACGCTCTTCGAGATCGGCCGGAGCCTGCTGTCGACGCTGGAGGCCGAGCATGTGCTCAAGGCGCTCACCTACGCGCTGATGGGCCAGCTCCGGCTGACGCGGCATCTGGTCGTGCTTCGCCCGCCGAGCGGGACCGAGGTCGTACGGATGCGAGGCATCAAGAGCGAGGAGCCGCACGTCTGGTCGGACGAGGGGTTCTGGGCGGAGATCGACGCGGCGGACGGGGCGCTGCACTCCTGCGTCGAGCGAGGCCATCCGATCGGGGCGCTCGGGGTCGAGGCGGTGATTCCGTTCCGAAAGGAGAGCGTCACGCGGGGCTTTCTCGGGCTTGGGACGCGCCCATCGGGCGAGCCGTTTACGGAGGACGACCTGGCCTTTGCGACGGCGCTCGCGAACCAGGCGATCATCTCGCTCGAGAACGCCTGGCTGTTCGAGGAGACGATCGAGAAGCGCAGGATGGAGGAGGAGCTGGCGCTTGCGAGCCAGATCCAGCGCAATCTGTTTCCGAAGCATCTTCCCGAGATCGAAGGCTACGAGCTGGCGGCGCGCTCGACGCCGACCAAGCATGTGGGCGGAGACTACTACGACGCGATCGACCTCGGGGGTGGTCGGACGTTGATTGCGATCGCGGACGTTTCGGGCAAGGGCACGCCGGCCTCGCTGCTGATGAGCAACCTGCAGGCGTCGCTCCGCGCGCTGACGAGCTCAGGGATCGACCTGGCGGCGATCGCGGCGAAGATGAACGGACTGATCTACAGCAACACGGACTTCAACAAGTACATCACCTTCTTCTACGGTGTGGTGGACACAGTGACGCACCGCTTCGCCTACACGAATGCGGGCCACAACCCGCCGTACCTGTTGAGAGCGGACGGGCGGCTCGAGCAGCTCGAGGTTGGCGGCCTGCCGATCGGCCTGATGCCGGGCTCGACCTACGAGCAGGCGGAGGTGGAGATCGGCCCGTCGGACCTGCTGGTGCTCTACACGGACGGGGTGAACGAGGCGGTCAACGTCGCGAACGAAGAGTTCGGCGAGGAGCGGCTTCTGGAGCTGATGCGAGGCTCGACGGGGCTGACGGTGGTCGAGACGCTCGACCGGATCTCGGAGGAGATCGACCGCTTTGCCGCCGGCCTGCCCCAAGGGGACGACATCACGCTGTTGATTCTCAAGCGGGGAGGCGCAGCGGACGAAGGCGCAGCGAGCGGCGATCGATCGTAGCGGGCCTGAAACGAACGATCTCGACCTGCTAGGCAGAGCGAGTGCACATGGGGTAGTCTGAAGTCAGTAGTATCAGCATGCGCTCCGGCATGTTACGTACACTCACCACTGAGCTGATCCTGTGGCCTGGGAGTATGAGAGATGCCCCCCCGTGCGCGAGAAGAAGGAATCGTCATCCATGAGATCGAAGATGAGCTTCTGATCTACGATCTCGACAGGCACAAGGCGCATTGTATGAACCGGGTGGCGGCGCTGATCTGGCGGCGCTGCGACGGCAGCACGACTCCCCTGGCCATTGCCGAGCGCATCGGAGCGGAGTCTGGCGTGGAGTGTACGGAAGAGGTCGTGCTGTTCGGTCTGGAGCGGCTTTCAAAAGCGCATCTCCTGAGCGAGGGCGTTCTGGATACGGGGAGAGGTATCTCGCGTCGCGACCTGATTCGGAGGTTCGGGATAGGGGCGGCGCTCGCGCTTCCGGCGATCACGTCGCTGATTGCGCCCGAGGCCGCGTCAGCGGCAACGTGTGGAGTAGAGGGGGACACCTGCTTTCGGAGCAGCACCTGTTGCGGCCGCTGTTGCAAGGATGTTGGTGGAGGGAAGCTCGAGTGCAAACCGGGTGGTGGAAACTGTCTTCCGCAATGAGGGCCCTTGCGGGTGTGGGAATCTGAGGGGACGTGGGTCGACACTTCGGCTCACTTCGCACTGGCGAGAAAGCTCTTTTCAAGCGTCGAACCCGGTTGCTATAATGCCCGACTTCACGGCGGGGTAGCTCAGCTGGTTAGAGCGTGGGATTCATAACCCCAAGGTCGGGAGTTCAAGTCTCCCCCCCGCTACCAATCAAATCAGCAGTTTAGCGGCGGCCCCTTCGGCCGCCGTTAGTGCTTTGCGACACATTTGTGACACGCCGCTGTTCTGTGACGCCGGACGATGTCTCTGAGTGTCCGTGAGTACCCGTGGAGGCGTACGAGGCGAGGGCGTCGGCGGCGCGCCGCTTGGCCTCGTCGGTCGCGTGGGCGTATCGCATCGACATCTGGATCGTCGCGTGTCCGAGCATCTCCGCGATGGTCCTGATGTCGATGCCGGCCTCGGCCATCCGCGTCCCTGCCGTGTGGCGCAGATCGTGGAATCGGAAGTCGTGGAGCTTCGCCTTCCGAACGGCCGTCGTGAACCCGTGCTTGATGTCTGTCAGCGTCGCCGTCTTCCCGGGCCCGCCGAACACGTATGACGCGTCCGGTTCCTTGGCTCGGCGCTCGAGCAGCAGCTCACGAACGACGTGGTTCATCGGGAGGAAGCGCTCCTTGCCCGATTTGGTCTTCGTCACCCGGAGGACGTTCCGGTGGAAGTCGACCTGCCGCCACTCGAGGCCGAGGATCTCGCCCCGCCGCATCCCCGTGTGGAGCGCGATCGTGACGATGGGCTTCAGGTGCTCGTACCGTCCGGTCAGCTGCGCCATCAGCCGCTTCTCTTCCTCGCTCGAGAGGTAGCGATCCCGCTGCCACTCGACCTTGAACTTCCGCACGCGTCGGCACGGGTTGACCTCGGCCAGCCCGTTGTCGATCGCGATGTTGAAGATCTTCGAGAGCAACTGGAGTTCCTTGTTGATGGTGTTGGGGTGGCGCATGCCTCCCCGCTTCGTCTTCGTCTTGAGCCGGTCGTGTTTGTACTTCTCGATCAGCAACGGTGAGATGTCTCGGAAGGCTTTTCCCGCGAAGTACTCCCGTAGGACTCGCCCCCGATCGACGTCGTTACGCCAGCTCTTCTTGTTGACCTTCGCCCAGGGGATGTAGACCTGCTCGACGAAGTCCGAGAAGAGCTGCGTGCCCGGCTCCTCCTTGCAGTAGGTTCCTTCGAACACCGAGTTGCGGATCAGTGTCTCGGCCTGCTCCGCTTCCCGCTTGGTATGCGCTTCGGCGATCGCTCCCCGATAGCGCACCTTCTTGATCTGGAAGTCGTAGTACCAACGACCTCCGCGTCTTCGTACCATTGGTCGCTCCCTTCCGGTTGCAGCCGCCGTTGAGGAGCAGGACTATGCTACTCGCCCGTCGCGCCGGGCACGAGACTTCTCGGCGCCCTCCGAGAGCCAGCGGTAGATCTCGCCCAGGTCGAAGAGGACACGATCCCCTGCCTTGAGGAACGGGATCCGCCCTTCCGCGACCCAGCCCCGGATCGTCCTCACGCCTCCTTTGCGTTTACCGTCTGGCCCCTTCTGCCCGAGCTTGAGGAGCTCGGCGAGCTCCTCGACGGTCAAGAGCGTCGGAAGGGTTCTCGACTCGGTGTGCGAGGGCGGCGCCGTCTCGGCGACCAACCGCGGAATGCGCTCCTCGAAGAGACGGTCGACGACGTCTTGAACCATCCGCTCCAACGTAGACGCGAACGCGTGCTGAGGATCCTGTGACATGAGACGCCCCTCCTGCCGCCAACGTGGCGCGCTGCTTGCAGCGCTTCAGGCCTCTCAATAGCCACGCGTGTTCCAGAGGACCAACGCAGTGCTCTCTGGACGCAACGGCTCCCAAGCAGTTCCTCAACCCACCTGAATTCGATAGGTTATGGGCGATCTATGCGGTCAAATGGCTCGGATACCTTCAAAGAAATTTGACCCCTTACGAGTGCTCACGTCTCACATATTTTTGAGACGCTCAAAAAAACCTGAGAGACAGCGAGCCGTAGCAGTCGAGGAAAGCTCGCTTCTCATCAGCCAGCGAACGTAGGCCACTGAGGCCGCACCCGAGCGTCGGTTGGCGGGCCATTCGTTGAAAGGGCGTCCAGCGGCGGCCGTCGCTACGATGAAGACATGGCGCGTTACTTCCGGCTCCCTCCATACTGCTGTACAAAGTGCGCGACACGCGTGGCATCAGAGTATTGGCCTCGGCGCGGGCTCGAGAGGGGGCATTGGTGGTTATCTCGGAGGATGAAGGGGCGCTGTTGCAGTTCAACCGGAAGGCGGGAAAGCTCGAACGGTACAGCTTCGCCCGATATATCTTCTCGCAAAGTTCAGGCGTTACGATCTCCTGGGAGGCGGAGCGGGGCGTCGAAGTCGCGCTACGAAAGCCTCCGGACGAGGCGATCGATGCGCTCGTCCTGACGTTCCGGTTCTTCATGCAGAACAATGAAGCCTGTTCGCTTTTCAGGTTGGCGCAGGTATACGAACGGATCGGCGCCACCGAGCCGGAGAAGGCGACCGAGTTCGATGCGATTCGGAATCGTCTCAATGCGTTCCTCGATTCGCCATCCACGATCGAGGTCAACGGGGAACGCCTTACCTTTCGGCGCATCCTGGAAGGATTCGTCTACGGCGATCTCTCGCACGAGAATCCTGCCAAGAGGGCCGATTTCACGCTTTGGATGGATCGGTGGCTGACCGAACCGCTCGTGTGGAACGAGTTCGTCTACTGCCTCGGACGGCTTCTTCATGACATTCTCGCGATTCGTGATGTGAATGCCGCCGTAATTCAGAAGGCTACCAAGACGGCGTTCGACGAGGGAGTCGAGCTCGCGCGAGGCAACGAATGGGAATCTGCCGTCGCCAAGTTCGAGAGGGCGGTCGTGCTACTGCCGACGGTCGAAGTGTCGCGGAAGAACCTGGCTACCGCCTACCTTCGGACCGGGCGCTTACAGGATGCAATTCGCGAACTCGGTGAGGTCGCCGAGCGACACCCGTCCTGTGAGAAGTTCGTGGAGCTCGCACGCATGTTCTTTCACGCCCAGGACGGAAGGCGATCCTTCTGGGCGGCCCGAGAGGCAGTCAAACTCGACGGCGAATCCGTTGACGCGCGCTGCGTTCTTGCACGAGCGCTCGGGGTGCTCGCCAGCGAATCCGATGACGACGAAGAGGCAGAAAAGCTCTGGGACGAGTCTGAGCAGACTCTTTCCAAAGCACTCGACCTGCTGAACGCCACCGACAGCGAGTCGGCCGAGGTCCATGTGATTCTTGGGCGCATGCACCTTCATCTGGGGCAACAGCACGAATCGGACCGAGAATGGCGCCTCCTCGAGGCCGAGAACGAGCTTGCCGAAGCGCTCCGAATCATGCCGCACTCCGTGGAAGCGCTGTGCGCCCTCGGCGACCTCTTCGTACAAACGGGCCGGCCCAGTGCTGCGGAAACAGCCTTCTCTCGAGCAGTTGAGAGCGACCCCCAGCATCCTCAGGGGCTGGTAGGCCTCGGGCATCTGTACCTGCGCGGCAGTGAGTGGGCAAAGGCCGCCGAGACATTCGAGAGGCTACGGCCATTTTTCGGCGACACACCTGCTCTCCTGAGCGACCTCGGCTTCGTCTATATCCGCTTGGGGAACCTCGAAAGAGCCGAGGCATATCTCAATGAGGCCCTCGCGAAGGGCGAGGAGTTGGTAAGCGTTCACGTCAATCTCTCTTGTCTCTACGCGGAGCAAGGCCGTCATGAGGAGGCCATCACAGCAGTAGAGAGGGCTTTGGAACTGGATCCGGGAAACGAGCTCGCCGCCCACAACCGTGAGAAGCTTCTCGCCGAGAGTGCCCAACTATAGGTGGAGAGACAGCCGTTTCAGAGCCAGTTGCTCTGCCAGGCGACGAGCGCCTTGAACTGTGACCCATATGCGGTGGCCCGAACGGCGGGCCGATGGAAGTACGCAAAACACTCCGGCGAGACGCGGCACCGGGCTCGGTGCTGCCCGACCAAAGCCGGCCGCTGCTGAGGATTGCGAGCCCAATTTGTGATGGAATCTCGTAAGATGAGGCGATGAGCCGGCCTCCCCTCACGTTCACACACCTCGTCGAGTTGCTCGACGAGCACCTTGGGATTATCAACCAAGCGGCGCACTCTCCGTCCAAGGAGGCCATAGACGAGGTCATTCGAGCGGTCGGCCCCCACGGCGCCACACTCGTCGAACTGTGGAGGCGTTTGTGGCCGGCCATCGCGGGGGACGAGAGTCGCCGCCAGATCGTGATGGACCGCATCAGCCGTCGCGAGCCGTGGTCAGCCGAGCAGTTCCCAAAACTCATCGGCGACGTCTTGCTCGCCGACATAAGTGCCTCTGCCTTCGCGCGGCAGGAACTTTTGCTCCCACCTGACGACCGGACGGAACAGGAGCACGCGGGCTCGAGCGCTATGGAGTCGCCAGGCGGCGTGCCCGTTCCGATCTCGTCATCGGGTACCCAGTCGGTCAAAGGCGGCGCAGCCAACGCGATAGCGAATGCATCGGACGCCACCTCGGTGTCCGCATCGTCGGAGAGCACCACACCCTACTCGGCATCTCCCGATACCACAGGGGGCGAGACTGGGGACGACGTCGTCACCAACATCATCCGTCTTGCAGCGGCCCGATTGCTATCCTTACTCGCGGCTCGCTACGGAGCTGACGAGGCGCTTCGGCAGGAGTCGATGACGAGCATGGACGAGTCTTGGCTCGTGGCCCGCGCTGTGAGCGAGGCTGTGAGGCCCCGCCTCCTCAACCCGGAGCTCACCGCCGTACGAGATTTGGCCCGCACTGGGACGAGCGCTGAGCATTTCGCTGACCTTCTGCAGTCCGCTCTCCCTCGGAGCGCCGCATTGTGGAGTGAACTAGCGCGAGCACTGAAGATCGATGCTCCTGCGACGTGGGAAGGGACGGACACGGAGTCCGAGCTCGATTCACGTGAGTGGCATGTCACCACCCGCAGGACGGTGGAGTTGATTGGCGAGGTGCAAGAGGCACTCGCCGAGATCTCCGGCGAGCAGTGGCGTTTGGGGGCGGCCGACGAGTGGCGTGCGGCTCACACCGAGGAGAGCCTCAAACGTGCGAACGCAGCGTTCGCATTGCGCGATCATCTGACGGGTGACCTCTCTGACGAGGACCGGCGACAATTCGAGGATTTTCTGGCCTCACCGACGGCCCGCACGCTCTTGCGATTCGGGTCAGTGCTCAACCGGAGAATGCTCGACGACGACGTGTTCCGAGAACGAACCGAGCAAATTCTGCTTCGGGAGGGCATATACAGGCACGAGTATTCGACCTTCGCGATCGGCGCCGTCATCGTGGACCCGTACGACAGCGCGAACCCATATCGCCTTCCCTCCGTTCGGGCGGACACGGCCGAGGGGGACGACCTCCTGGGCGTCGACGATTACGCAAAGGCGTTCGCGATGCTCATGGCGTCTGCGGCGCTCGCGCCGCCACTCGCGGTCGGGGTCTTCGGCGAGTGGGGCTCGGGGAAGACGTACTTCATGAGGAGGGTGCGCAAGCACGTCGAGACGGTTGCGCGAGAGGCCCGCGAGTCGGGTCGCCCGCAGCACGAGCTCGGCGTCTTTAAGAACATCGCGCAGGTCGAGTTCAATGCGTGGCACTACCGCGACGCCGATCTCTGGGCTAGCCTCGTCGAACACATCTTCAGCAACCTCGCCCTCACGCACACCGACCAACCCGACGAAAAGACGAGGCTGCGCGACGCGTTGCTCGACATGATCGCAGGCCAGGAGTCGGCCATCCGAGAGATCGAGGGGCGAGTCGAGGTGGCGGCGAACGAAGTTGCCAGCAAACGTACGGCGTACGACGACGCAGCGGCCGACGTGGCAAGGCGCACCAAAGAACTCTCACGCTGGCGCGTAAGCAATGCAGCGGCCATCATCGCGCGCGAGGTTGATGCGGATGAGCAGATACGCACAAAGACGGACGTGCTCCTAAAAGAAGTCGGCGTGGAGGCCGCGGGCAAGACTGTCGCAGACCTGCGCGAGGCGATTACCGCCGGAGACCGCACGGTGCGCGCGACGTGGAGTATCTTCGCTCCGGTGTTGACAGCACCAGACCGGACGACCCGCCTGGTTCTCCTCGCACTGGCTCTCGCGATTCCGCTTGCGCTCGGGCTCATTCTCACCTGGCTGCTCACGTACACGGATTTGCGGGGGATTGCAGCGGCGGTCGGTTGGCTGACATGGGTGGGCTCGCTCGTTCTGACCTGCGTCGCCTGGGTCCGTGCGCAGCTCGGGTGGGTGGGTAAATGGGTGCGAAGGTCGGGGACCATCATCAACGAACTCGACGGCAAGGTGGCAGAGCGACAGAAGGCGCTCGCCGACGGGCAGGCGGCGGCAGCCGGCGACCTGGCACGGGCTGAAGCTGAAAGGGCCCGTGCCGAGCAAGAGTTGGCTGAGGCGGAGCGGCAGGTCGCGCTCCTGAGGGCGCAGCTCGCCAAGGCGGAACATAGTCTCACCCCGGCCGCGCGGCTCGGCGACTTCCTGCGGGAGCGGACTGAGACGGAGGACTATAGGAAGCATCTCGGTATCCTCGCTCTCGTACGTCGGGATTTCGCGAAGTTGTCAGCTCTCGTCGCGGACGCGAACACTCGACTACTCTCGACCCCGGTAATCGGCGAGGAAGGACTGCAGGGATCTCCTGCTACGGGCGCCTCGGACCCGCCCGTGAACCGAATCATTCTCTACATCGACGACCTCGACCGCTGCACGGAGAAGCAAGTGGTACAGGTGCTACAGGCTGTCCACCTGCTCCTGGCCTTTGAGCTGTTCGTGGTCGTGGTGGGAGTTGACGGCCGATGGGTCAGGCAAGCGCTCACTCGAGAACACCCCGACTTGTTGGGAGTAGGAGGCGAGGGCAGTGACGCGGCGCCGGCGACGCCGAGAGACTACCTCGAAAAGATCTTCCAGATACCGTTCCGGATGAAGTCGATCGAGGAGCAGGACGCGCGCAGCTACATCGAGGGGTTGCTCGGGGTCGCGGAGGGCGCCTCCGGCCCCGGAGTGAATGGCTCTCCATCGGCTGGGGGTGCTGAGAGTCCGAATCCCGAGGCGGCGGCACCTCCGAGCCTGCCAGCTGGGGCTCCATCTGAAACACGGCCAGTCGAGAGGGCAGACAGCGCTGCGGTGCCCGAGCTGTCGGGCGCGACATCATCCCAGCCGGATGACGCGGCGAGTGCGGCGGCCGGAGAGCCGCTTCCTGTGTCGAGCGTTGAGCGATCGACGGGTGCTTTTAACCTGACGCCCCGCGCGCTTGAGATCACTCGGTCCGAGGTCGATGCCATGAAGGACCTGGCCGCCATCATCGGCCGTTCGCCGAGAGTCATCAAGACGTATGCGAACGTGTACCAAGTCTTGAAGTCGACGGTCCCGGCTGTCGACCAGCCCGCCTTTACGAGCGAGCTTTGGGGCTCAGGCACGTTCCGCCTCGTGCTATTTCTGCTCGCCGTGATGATGGGGAGACCGGGCGTCTGGCGCACGGTGCATGATCTGCTCATGCAGGCTGATCCGATTCCAACGCTTGGGGATGTGCTTGCGTCGGTTCCGCAGGAGGCGCGCGCGGCGAACGAGATCGCTTGGCGTTCGGTGGACGCGTACCTGGCGGGACCGGGACGCGAACTCGCTGGCTTGCAGGTGTCGCAGGCCCGACCCTGGGTTGCCCGGGTAGCACGATTCTCCTTCGGCCCAGCCCTCGACTGACTACGCTTAGAACAAGACGGGGCCGAACCCGCGGCCCCAGTGGCAATACCTCGATGTAGAGCGGCGGCCTAGATGCCCTGCTACCACTTCGTGATGGGCCGTGCCGGCGACAGCGGGGCTACGAGCTTCCGAGCGTCGCTTCTGAGCGCGAAGTGCCCTCGGTCCCGCGCCGAGAAGTCGTAGACCGCCCCTTCCCCAGGCTTCAGTCGCAGACCCTGAGAAGGGGAGGTGTAAACGGTATTGGACCTGTCGAAGATTAGCTGTCTCAAAGCGGAAAAATCGTCATTACGGCGGGGAACATAAACAATGTGCCGGTACGTCTGGTAGAGCACAGACGCAGCTCGCCGCTTCAGTTGCTCCTCCTTTTGAGCTCGATAAGCCGGGCAGTTCCACCTCCCGTGCAGCTCGACGGTCGTCTCCGGCGAATTGAAAATGAAGTCGAGCTTTAAGCCGTCCTCTTCGTCAAAGAGCGGCTTCCGAAATGGGACATTCCAATCTCTCATCGCACCGACGGCCCCGCGCTCAAGGTCCGAATCCACGATGACCTGGAGGTCTCTGTCAGCGATTGCTGCGAGAGCCGCGAGTTCCGGTTTCAACGCTGCACGCCCAAGTGAGACTCCGTCCTCGAGCGTGCACACGACCAGACCGAAGTAGGGGCCGGTACGCACCTGCATCTTCACCTTGATCTGTGGAACCCTGAAGACAAACGGGTCGCCCACCCATCGCCCCTCAGCCCGCAGATGCGATTCGTATTCGCGACTCAAGCGTTCGACCGTTATGATCCGGTCGCTGTTCTCACTGCCGTAACAGGTCGCGAATCCAAGGGCCCACATGAGCGGTCGTGACGTGCTGTCAGGCCACATCGCTCGCATGCGTCGTATGAGACCTAGCAGGCCGCCGTCGACATAGCCGCCGGGGAGGTGGGCAAAATCTGATATGGTCGCCACGCTCAATGGCACGTCAGGATATAGCGGCGAAGTCTCCAAGACTCCCCACACCTTGTCCAGGAACGCCGACTCCCTCACGCCTGCCTGCGGCGAGCACACTCGCTGCGTCCCCGCTCGCTCGAGCACATTCAGGAGAACTCCGAGGGCTCTTGCGTATGCCGGCCCACTCTTGCCGCCGCCGGGATGCTCTCTCAACGACCCGTGATCCGGATTTGGGAAGGTTAAGGGGAGGCGAAGGCCCATGCTGATCGGCACACGCTGACGCTGTCCCATGTCGTCGGGGCGATCTGAGAGCCGCTCGCAGATCTCGCAGATGGTGTCTCCAGCCGGCTGCTGACCTCCCTTGCGCCAGAGGTAGTAGCGACATGTCAATTTGACGCGAGCGGCCCGACGGACGATTTTGCAATCGCACTCGATAGCGAGTTCCTGTTCGTATAGCCAGTGAAGAAGCCTCTGGTAGTCGCAATCGGGCTCGCCCGCAAGAAGTACGTCACGGTCCGCAGCTGTAAGCTCGGGCAGGGCAGATACGGGGTCTTTGAGCGGTATCAGTTTCACGGCCTGTTTTTTTGTTTACTGCGTCCCTATTAACCGGGACGGGCTTTCCCAACCGGTGGATCACAGCTCTCCACAGAGGACACGCCCGATAGCGGAGGTGTGTCCCCATGTCACTGGACCGCTCGATCTATCCACGCGAATCTCGGCGCGCTACTCGAACGGGAGGGCCACGCTCGCCCTCGTGGACACCCGATAGCAACGCATGTGCCGCCTCCCAGCGCCGTTCCGCTGCCGCGGTGCTCGCTGTAGCATGGAGTTTTCTCCAACTTTTTTGAGGCGCCTCGAATTTTTTCGAGCGGATCCCGTAGTTCAAGGACTTACGAGAACGTGCAGCCGCTTTGGACTCAAAAGAATTTGACCCGCGCAGAAACATGCCAATCCGACCATCGTTCCCCCTGGCCACCGTTTCCATGCGATGGCACCGACGACGGCCTCAAAGCGTACGGACCGGCCATTCGAAACCGGCACTGCAGTGCTTTGCGAACGGTGGCCTCGATAGCGAGTGCAGTGTCCGACATACCGAGCTGTCGACCGCGACGAAATGCTCGCTTGACGACCCTGACGTCCGCCGCCAAGCGGGCGAAGGCACCCTGCTTAAATCTCCTTCCGGCTATGACTGACCGAGCTCCGGCTTCGTGATGAACACGATTGAAGCCGCCACCCAGATGGCACGGCCAGCCAATCCGGAGCGCAGGAGGTTGCTATGGAGTCGAAGTTCGAGACCTTCGAGGACGCGGCCCATGCGCTCAAGCGCGCCGTCTACCAGTCCGCCTTCCGGGTCCCCAAGCAGTGCGAGGAGAGCGGCTGGAACGTTGGCAACTGGCATCGCGCGGTCCAGACGCGCGCCGCGTTGACCGTCGAAGATCTCCGACTCCGCTGGCCGGAGTAGGGCGGCGTTTCGGAGCCCACCGAGTCGCTCCCACCGGCCCCCATTGGGTCCTACGCGGAGCGAATTCTCGCGAGCGTCTCGGGCCGCACGCGCCTGCCGGACGACAGCCCGAGCGAAGGTCCGGTAGCCTCGTGGAAGACAGTGGAAGCGCCCCGCTTGGCGATGAACGAACGCCAAGGCGAGCGCCGCGATCGCACCTGGAGCAGGCGTCTCTGCGACGGCCTGAGAGGCTACTCGTCCGGAGATACGTGCCAGCGCGAACGGTCGGGAACGAAGTCGCTGCGGGCCTTCGTCTCCTTCCACCATCCGCGCCAGAGCGGCTGCATGGCGCGCCCCTCCTCAAGTGTCGGACGCTCCCAGTTGTACCCGGTCCAGCCCCGCCCGAACGACCTCCCCGACCAGTCGCAAAGGAGGCTCTCAGCCTGGGCGCGTACCTCATGGTCATCGTCGCCGAGCCACTCGATGAGGGTCGGGATCACGGCCGGAATCTGAGTGGCGTTGAGGCGCCAGAACGCCCGTAGCGAGGCCTGCCGCGGAGCCGCCAGGAGGATGGCTGTGGCCCTCGTGTCCCGCCTCAGCGCGAGGAAGCTGAGGTTGAGGTCTTCGGCGTCCCTCCCGCTTCGAACCCACTCCGCGATCGTCGGCAGAAAGTCGTCCTGACGCGCCGAGAGGATCGCGTCTCGAGCCGCACGGCCGGGCGAATCACTGAGGGCAAGGGCGGGCGCCGATTCAGCTCGCGCGGTCCAGGACTCGACCATGCGCCGGCGCTCGGCGGCCGCGCCCTCGCGGATCGAGATGCGGTAGTGCGCCACGCTGTCCACCCGTTCAGCCGCCTCGCCGAGATGGCTGGCGAGCTCTGGGGGCATCCAGCCGACGATCGGCGACCCATGAGCCTCCGGCGGCCCGCCTCCGATGAGGACTGCCTCGTACTCCGTCGAGGCTTCTCCAGACTTCGCGTCGACGATCCCGCCGCGGTAAATGAGTCCGGTGTCCCGGAGGTCCTGGGGCAGAGTCGCCGAGCGGGCGGCGTCCTCGCCGGCGGCGAGCATGCGCGCTCGATAGCCGAGGCAGTAGAGGTCGTAGCGGCCCGGCTTCGTGATCGCGCACCACTGCTGAACTGCGAGCCAGACGGAGGCCGGGCTTCCCTTCTTTACCGCCCTCGCAGACGAGAGCACGCTCCCCGAAATCAGCCTCGGTACAGGAAAGAAGTCAGAGAGCCAGGGGCCGTCCTCGCCGCGCATGACGAAGGCGAAGCCGCCTTCCCGGCCGCTCCCGTCGAAGCTGCCGCCGGACGTCCACGGCCACTCGCCCGGGCCGTTCAGGGCGAGGCTGTAGTTGACCAGAATCGGCTCGCCGAGCAAGAACTCTCGCTTCTCGAGCGCGAAGCCACTGACGACGTCTGCGGGGTCGCATTCGAGCTGCGGTGGGCCGTCGGCGAACGGCTCATCGGACCCTGAATGGACGGCAACGAAGCGCGACGCGAGGACGGTGTAGGTGGTCACCGGGTCGGCCGAATCCGCGTCGTCGACGGCGGGCGGCGCGGCCACCCAGTCGACGTGGCGATAGGTGATCTCGAGCGGCACCTGGTGCCGCTCGCGGTCCTGGCCGTACGCTCCGAGCGGTCCGCACGCGACGGCTGCCGCGAGCCCTGCGACCCAGCTGAGACGTGCCATTTGGTGACCTCCGAATGCCCCTGTCGCGACGCCCCTCGCACCCAAGACGAGTCTGCTCCCGAGGCCCTCTCTATCGCAACCATCGCCGCCGAAGCGAGGGGGCGGGCGGAGCTCTCGGACTGCCATCAGCAGCTCTCGCCCGTGCCCCTGAGAGGGTCCGGGCGAGCAGTGTCGCGCCAACCCTTGACGCAGGTTCGTAGGGCACTCGACAGGGGTATTCGCGACCCGATTCAAGGAGCGGCAGAGTCTCTGTGACACCCCCAGAGAGGGACACGCGTCTCAGTTTTCGAGCGCACGTACCGGTCCCTGAACCTGGGGTTCGTTTCGCTTCGACCGAGCAACACAATAGGAGCTATCAGGCTACTATTCGCCCCTGGCAAATAGTAGCTAGTACGTTACTATTCGCCCCGACGAGAGGGCTTGACGAGGTCAATGGAGAGCGGCCTTCGTCTTCACTCGACCGCCGCCCAAAAGGCTCTCGGACAACTCCGGTTAGCTCACGACCAGACCGGGGCCGGGCATCGACTCGAAAGGCCCCCGACAAGACCGAAATGAGGCGCCAAGACTTCAAGGAATACATATGCGAACCACGGAAACCGTGCCGTTTGTGCAGGTTGCAGGGAGCATCTTGAGGGCATGGAGGGTAAACCTCAATAAGATCTCATTGAGAACCGCGCAACCCACGCAGAATCAGTGAGATAAATAGGCGTTCGCCGTATGGATAACCACGTAAATATTGCAGCGCAGCGGGTTAACTTTGCGTTCAGTGTGCATGGTGTGCCCACCGGGCCCGGCGCAAGCCCCCCGGCCTTCGCGCAGGCGGGCCCGGTGGCTTTCCCCGTCCTGGCGCGAAGCGCCACCTACCCTTCCGTCACGAGCCCTCCCCGCCCTACTTCCCGGCGCCGCACCACCGCCAGAGCCTTGCCCTCCGGCCGCCGCATCTCGCGCTCGCTCTGCCCGATCACTTGAACTCCCAGCGACTCTCGCTCCTCACTCCCCGAGCCCGTCGCTCCCGCTCCCGCCGCGCCCCTCCGCGCCCGACCGCACCGGGTTCCCTGAACACCTCCCGCCCCAGCCCGGCACCCGGTCATCCCTGTCACCTGGCCTCTCCTGGTAGCCCTGTCGCCCCCCTCCACCGCGCCCTCTCGCGCCCGCTCAAACAGACCTCCGACGCCTCACTCCTCCACGCTGGCCGACCCGCCTGGCCCGCTCCCTCCAGCCCGCCCACCAAGCCGGACGACCAGCCTTGCTCGCCCTCCGGATCCCGTCGCCACAGCGCCTGGCACCGGACCATCATCCATCCCTCGCCGCGCCCCTAGCACCCTCCCAGGAGCCGCCGCGGCGGTCGCCTCGCCGGTCGTCCACTGCAGTTCGCCCCCATGTGCTCACCGGCCGGCGGCTCGTCGCGCGAGGGTATAGAGCTCGACGAGAAAGCGCACGTCCGCCGCGGCGCGGTGTATGCCGCCGGCCGCCGCTCGCGCCTCCTGGACGAGGTCGGGCATGCGTCCCGGGACGTCTGGGATGATGACGTACGCATTCCCAAGACTGAACTCCGGCTCGACACCGGCGACGTCAAAGATCGGGGCGAGCCAGGCCGCGTCGTACTCAGGCGCGTCCGTGTAGACGAGCCTCCCGGCGAGGGCTGCGTTCATCCGCCTGGCGACTTCTGCGGCTTCGATCCCGTCGCGCTCGAGTGTCTGGCGCGCGATGCCGTGAACCGCCTCGGCCTGGTCCGACCAGTAGGTCCAGCGCCAGTTCGGCTTCACGAGAACGCTCACGATCTCGCCACCCAGCTCGCTCCAAGCGACCTCGATCGCGACGCCGTCGGGCGGCCAGCCGGAGGCCTCGCAATCAAGAAATACCGGGGTCTCGTCGTCGGGCTCCACAGCATCCTGGTCCATTTGGAATGATCCTCCTTCGCGCTGCTTCGACCCCCGCCCGCCCTATTGGAGAGGGCGGGCGGGCTCGACGTAGAGGAGCTCGTCGAGGTCCGTAAACCTGCCATCGAAGTCACGGACTTCGGCGATCGGAAGCTCCTTGCCGAAGAGCTCGACGAGGTCCAGAAAGACTCCCAGACGCCGGCTGAGCCCGACTCGGAGCCCGTAGTGATTCCCCACCTGGACGACCCCTGCCGGAGAGAGTGTCAGAAGGCTGAAGTCGTGCCGGCGACAGTACTCGGCGAGGAGCTCGCCGGCCGTCATCTCGATCGACTGGCCTGGATGAAGGTACCGGAACTGGCGCCGCCAATCGGTGAGCATCGGGCACTGAGCAGCAGCTTCCGACAGGAGGCGCCAAGGCTCTCGTTCGGCGCGAAGGAGCCACCAATTGACGGACGTCTGGCCCGTCAACCAGGACCAAAGCCAATCGCGAGCCTCGATGTCGAGCTCGTTGACGGCGGGCTCCGATTCGAGCATCTCGTCGACGTCCAAGAGACCCCGGCGCCGGATTTCCGACGCCACATCGGCGAAGACCCCGCGGCTCTCCACGAGAGGGGGCCAGGACGCCTCGAGATCCTCGCGCGCCGCGTCGACGAACGACCGTGCCGCGAGGCAGGCTTGGAGCTCGAGGACGTCCGCGATGGCGCCTACGACGGGGCCGTCGACCGTGCTCTGGTCCCGCGTCATGACATCGAGAACCTTGGCAGCGGCCTTCACCCCAGAGGCGAATCCCTGCAGGTAGGCTCGGGGCTCGTCCCTGTCAAAGGATGGCTTCAGAGATGGCGCCAGCGAGGCGATATCCTCCGGGAACACAGTGCCGGCGAGAGCACACAGTTGGCTCGGCTTCAGCTTGAGAACGACGGGCATGGCGGACTCCTCCGTTTGTTAGCGCATCGAGGTCTCGGCCTCGTCGCGCCGGGTACTCTGAGCCGCTTCCCACGAGCCGGCCGGTCTCAGGGCAGCAGATGCCCCCACTGTATGCCGCATGGAAATGCTGTCAAATCAGCCGACCGTTCGGGCCCTCAGTGCGACGCGGACCCTCGGCAAGTACGAGGGTGAAGTCGTCCGCTAGACTCCCGCCCATCCTGCGCGACGCCTCCTCGCGCAGTGAGTCGACGAGGGCCCGTCCCGCCTGCTCGGACGCCAGCTGAATAAGCGCCTTCCAGCCGACGTACTTCCATACGCCGTCGGACATGACGAGCAGCTTCCAGGGGCCCGTGACCGTCCGCCGAAACGGCACGAGCTCCGCGACCGAGGACCCGACCGGCGGGTTCTTTCGCTGCCCCTCGGTGAGGACGACGGCCCCCTCTCCGGAGACGAGCAATGTCCCGCTGTCGCCCGACGAGGTCCCGATCACGAGCCCCTCTCGCGCTGCCAGCGTGACGAGCGTCGTGAACCCGGCGTCAGGGTCGTCGGCGACGTCCCGGTCCGCCGCATAGCCGACCGCCCGCCATACAGCGGCGTTTTCGAGCTCGGAGGGCGAGTACCGAGCTGCCGCCGCGAGGCTGCGCTCTACGGCGATCCTCGCCGCTCGAGCGCCGCCGGAGCGGCCGCCCTGCCCGTCCGCGAGGGCGCAGATCAGCACGCGCTCGTCGGCCGGGTGCACGAGCGCCGCTGCGGCGTCCTCGTTCCCTCGCGCGCCGTCGCCTGCTTCGGTGTAGATCAGGTGGCGAATCATGGATCTACTGGTCGGGTACATGCCGGCAGCGAATGGGCGGCGCCAAGAACGACGCTGCGGGTACGCCTGCCGCCGTACTCTACGACCTCGGCACGTCCTTCGCCCAGCCCTCACGCGCGATGTGCACGAGGCCGTCCTTTCCCACCTCGAGGAGCGGTTGGAGCTCTGGGGCGCCGTACTCCGCCCCGTGTAAACCTCCAAGTTGGGCAGCACACGCACGTAGCCGCACCCGTGCATGTGGCCGGCAGGCCGGGTATCTCTACGCCGAACGGTGCCCCATTACTCGACCGTGCTAGCCCCACCTGTCGACCGGAATACACCGGGCGACAGGAGTGGAGACGCGAGCTACTCTCCCCGGAACGCGGCCCATGACCGTGGGGGAGTGATGAACGTCCTTCGATATCTCGCGTGTCTATCGATGATCGCGGCACTCGCCACCGCAACGCCGCAGCCGCACGAGCCTCGTGAAAGCCCGCTCATGCGAACGCTGCGTGCGCTCCAGTGCATAGCTCCCGACTACACGAACGTGCCCGAGGCGAGCCGCCCGTTGCTCGTCGAGCTCAAGCACGAGCTGCGCGACGTGATCCTCGCGACCGTGAACTCTCCCGAGGGACGGGCCGCCTCGCCCGACGAGCTGACGTCGAAAGCGCTCGCGCGCCTCGCGTCCGAAGGCGTCGCAGTGGAAGAAGAGGCAGAGGAGGTCGATGGCACCCAACTCGACGCTCTCCTCGAGCGCCCGTATCGAATCTCCGACGTCCGCATCGAGCAACCCAGCGGACATCCGGAGCTGCTCGCGGTCAGAACGACGCTCGGGCTCACGTGCAGCGACGACACCTCCCTCTACCTCCTCGAACGGGCCGCCGGACGCTGGCGCCTCGTTATCGCGATCGAAAAGAACGACTACGAAGACGTCTCGGGCGCGGCGTGCGCCTTCGAGTACGCCGTCTCGCCGCCGGACGAGCGCGGGTCGTGGTACGTCGTGGCGGTCGACCTCCACTGCTGGTGCACGTCGAACTGGCAAGGACTCCGGTACGCCGTGCTGCGCGTCGGCGCCTCGCCCTATGAGCCCCGTGTGCTCCTCAGCGGCGACGAGGGAATCTTCCTCGGCGTCGATCCCCCACCCTTCACGCTCGCGACGGAGTCGGCGAGCTTCTCGCTCCGCGTCGAAGCCATGCAGTCGCTCGACACAGGAATCCTGGTTCGCGAGCACGTTCTGCGGTACGACGTGCAGGGCGACAGCGTGCGGCGCGTGCCTCCGCTGGCGACCAGGCCCGAGGACTTTCTCGACGAATGGATCAACCTGACCTGGGACGAGGCCGCGCGTTGGGTAGACGGCGGCGCGCTCGAGCGGGCGCGTCGCTGGCACGCCCGATTCGAGACGCGCGCGATCGAACCGAGCGAGATCCTCTTCATTCAACCCTGCCCCGCGCGGCCGGGCGAGACGCAGATCGGGCTGGAGACGTCGAAGGGGAAGCTATACTTCACGATACGGGAGCGCGACGGCTCGTTCTTCGTACAACACGTCGGGACCGCGCGCCTGCAGGGCTGTCCGGGCGAGCGCTCGCCGTATCCGACTATCGACACCGAGCCGCCCGCGACCGCGCCTTCCAAGGCGCCGGATCGCTCGCCGCTCCAGTCCCGCGTGCGCAGGAGCATTGCGACCTCCTCAAGCGCGACGAAATCTGCGCCGACCGTGTTCTGTGTCGGCCCGAAGCGATCGCGGTTTCTGAATTGCTCCCAGACCGCCGCAAGGACACGAAGATTCCATTCCTACAACGCAAGGCAGTCCTATCACCCAGAATCGGCCTCATCATCAAGTTCGTCGTCATCAAAGTCGACATAGGGGTTGGCGATCCGCTCTATCTGTTCAAGCCGCTCCTTACAGCTGTCCAGGCCTTCGTAGAGCGCCTCCAGCTCATCTATGACAAGAGCCTTGGCCTCATTTGAACCAAAGCAGTCCAAGTAATCCTGCGCGAGACCAGGATCAAATTCCAAAGGTTCAATTTTCCGCATGACCTCGATGATGCCGGAGTTCGATTCAGTATTCATGAAGAAGACTAGGAGTTCCTTCCAGAGTACGTCTTCCGACCAAAAGATATCTCCCGCTTGACGGTCTCCTCCGCGAAGGAAGATTGTCTCGGCCTTGGATCCGCTGCGGAGTTCGTAGGTATAGAGATTCTGCTTAATCGCGTTCAGCTTGATGACCTCATACAGCTCACGAGCGATCTTCGTGACAATTCTCGCTATAAAGCGTCGATACCTCTCTTCATTTGGTGTGCCGAATACTTCCGGAGTGGCCTTGAGATCTATATCGAGGTGCTTTGCGAGATACCAATGAAGCGCGTTCTTCTCCCTATCTGAGTCTGCGACGGACGAGACTGCAAATCGCCCGTATCGCAGCGTTTTATAGAAGACACCGAGAAGCTGAAGGAATTCGTTGTGTTGCGTGCCAAGGTTGATAGTTGCCTTCTTCCGTACCCGCTCAAGCAGGTCGAGATGGCTATGAGTAATCAACGACTCCTCGAGCGAGGCTTGATCTGTAGCCTCGCTATGCTCGACTAAGACAGTGGCAATTTTCAGGAGACGCTCGAGCCCAACAGAAATGCTGTACAAGACCTCAAAGATCTCGTCTGTGTTATCGAGCATTCGCATCTCGTGGAACTTACGCAAACCGTTGTAAACGAACGCCCCAGAGATCGTAAGCTCCTCGCCAAGGTTAAAATTCTTCCAGAATTCAGTCTGTTTCATGGGATCCCGTTCTCCAAGTGCGCATGGCCATACTCACAGCTCGAAGACATCTCGCACCTGCTGCCGAATCTGAGCCGAGTCGATCGCCCCATCGAGTCGGTTCTGCGACGTTACGAGCCGCTCTCCATTGTCGTTTTCCGGCCCGTTGGGCTCGAGTCCCATCGCCTTGTACCAGTCGAGCTTCTTCTCCCATCTCCGAGTGTAGGTCGGATCCGAAAGCATCCCGAGGTGTTCCCAGTACACGGTGATACCCGTCGCCGCGTCCTCCGCGGTGAAGTCGGGGTACCGCTCCACGCCATCAGCGCCACGCAACGCCTTCTCGTATTGGTAATCGACGCCCTCGGCATGGAGCGCATCGGCGACGACTACCTCGGAGATAGAGCGCACGAGCTCACCGCGCGCCGTCCGATGAATTAAGCGCCGCTCGAGGAACGACCCACTCTCCTCAGCGATCATGTCGGGATCGTGGAACAGGTTCGTGTAGCGGCGCGCTACCTCTGAATACTTCGGCGAAGCGTAAGCTCGAATGTCGGTGGGCTGGCCTTGGACAAAAAGCACGACCCGCTCAATCTGACGCGTCAGCGCTGTGTAGATGAGCTCGCGCCCGAGGATGAAGCACGGCTGCGGGATGACAACGAACGCCTGGTTGAACTGGCTGCCCTGACTCTTGTGGACCGTGAGGGCGTATGCGAGCTCCAGAACTTCTGCGCCGTCTTCGCTAAAGTCGCTAGGCCAATAGACGAAGGTGTTTCCCAGCTGCGTGCGGAACTCGACGTCGAGCCGCTCGGGAGTCTTGCCTTCCCAGGCGCGTCCGAACTTCGCTTCCCCCACAACTATGCCGATCTCGCCATTCGATACCAGCTCGCGACGACGCGACAGCACCCCGCGCCGAGCGTTGACGGTCGACATCACCTTGTCGCCATAGACGATGCGCTGGGCACCGCTAGGCCGGGGCGTGCGAGACCCTCGCCCCTTGGCGAAGCGCAATGCCTCCGCGCGGAACCGATCGTGAAGGAACCGGTTCAACTCCTCGACGCCATGCCCCTTCCCGCGTACGGGCGTCAACACCTGCCAGCTCTCGCATTGCTCGCAAGACCCTGCCCGACCTTTCTCTGACCATGTCGCGTTGAAGAACACGCCCTTGTCTGAGCGGACGCCACCGAGCGAGACACCGAAGCCCGTCTCGTCTCGGTCATGCTCGATCTCGGGGACGTGCTGCACGAGTGCGTCGAGGAGCGCAGTCTCAAGCTCCTCGTCGGTCTGCCACGTCCTCACCTCGACGTGGCCATCCGTCTCGCCACGAGCCATTCGCACCCAGATCTCGTCAGCTCCCGGATCGGGCGCCTCGCCGCTAAACCACGACGCCAACAACAGGTCGTCGCGACCGACGCTGCCGTAGCCGATCTGCCGGCGATGTACAGTCAGCTCGGCGTAGCCGGCGCCGACTCTTGGAAAGAGGGTCTCGATACTCTCGGGCTGGAGTTCGCGCGCGAGGTCGACCAGCGGCCTCCCTGCACCAATGGGGGGAAGCTGTCTGTGGTCCCCAACCAGGATGATTCGCTTGGGGGCCTTCAGCGCCTCGATAACTGCAGCAAGCATGTCCTCTGTGACCATCGAGGCCTCATCGATGATGACAGTGCCGGCAGCCTCCACCTTCGGGGCATCGGATAGGTGATACCGCTGGGTCTCGAGGTCGAATCGGTCCGGCAATAGGAACTGCGCGATAGTGAGCGCCTTCAGGCCCTCGATGTTACGTTGCATCTGAACGCGCGCCTTGCCGGTAGGCGCAAGGAGCAGGACACCGTCGCCTCGAATCTCCGGCAGGTCGCAGAGGATCTGTAACAAGCGGGTCTTCCCCGTTCCGGCGGGACCTAGCAGAAGCGAGAAACGGGCTGCAAACAACTCCCCGAGGGCGGCTGCCTTCTCGCTTCGCGCCTTCGTTTCAAGGACCTGCTCGTCGGTGTCGGTTGGCATAGGCCCGAGAGACTGGTCTACGAGCGACTGCCAGTCGTCGCCAACAGGGTGCCTGCGTCCGCTTCGGCGACGACCGATCTGCTGTCGCAGTAATTCTCCGATCACGCGACGCTCCCCAAACTGCCAAGCCCGCGAGCCGTTAGCGAGGGACGCGTCAACGATCTCGGGGGCCAAGATCGGATCGATTAGCGGCAACAGGTCCGTCGATGGCCGACACGGCGGGTCGAGTTCCAGTTCTCGGATGCCTTCGAGTACCTGCTCGACCGGAAGCAACGTGTGCCCAGCGGCCTCACCGGAAGCAAGGACGTGGACTGCAAGAGCCCTCACACGCCTTGGATCCTGATCGCCTTCGAGGCGGCTGACTTCAGGGAGCGGGAACGTGGAGCGCACCGACTCGTCAGGGAACATGCCGCGGTCTACGGTACCGATGCTGGCCGCGTCGTATCGATGGCGGTCGGTCTCGAACAAGCGGTATGGGTTTTGAAGTATCTCGCCGTCAGTAAGGCCGGCACGGGTACCTGCGTCGAAGAAGCGCGTCGCCTGCTCGACCGTCAGATTGAACCGCGAGAGCAACTTCAGGAGCGCCAGACGCTGCAGAGAAAGCGCGGCCAGGCGCTTACCGTCGAATGGCTGGATTTGTTTGGCGACTCCAGGCGAAAGGACCTCGAGTGGAGCGGCGAAGGCTCTTTCCACCAACATCCACGGGTCCTCTTGCCACTGGCCGTCCGCAGTGTGCCGCTGCGCGAGGTCCATCGCGAGCAAGGTGCCGTATCTGATCTCGAACGCGTGAAGCGCGCTCCCGAGGCCCGGAAACGCCCCGCGCAGCTGCCACAACTGGGCTAGACGCTTTGAGATCCACTCCATGTGACTGTCCCAGACACCGGGCACATACCGGGCTATGATGCGGATCTTGTCGGCAAGGGAAAGGAGGCTCGCGATAGCCTTGTCATGGTCAACGTGCTCCGCAACATTGCTGAACGCGTCGAAGGCTTCATCAGGCGCGAAGGCAACAAACTGCGACGGATCGATGCTGCCGTCTCGCTCCGCTAGCGCCAGCAATTTCTGGTAGGGGAGCACGAACCCGTCAAATCCGTCCGGTCGGATCGAGTGCGATACCGCCCGCTCCCACATCAATCCGTGGAGCTTACCTTGAGTATCGCCGTTGTATTCGTGCTCCTGAGCCGGACCTATGCTCTTGATCCGGCCAGCACCTACGAGCACCCTGCGTGGGTCGTCGGCGAGAGGAGTCCGTTTGACGTAGAGGAAGACTAGCGACTTCTCCGGCTGAAGCGCGCCAAAGAAAGTGTCCAGCATGATCTGCTGGTTCTCGAAGTCGTTGACCCAGACGGTCTTGTGCTCCAACTTCGGCTCCCGCTCCAAGTCGAAGGGTAGCGCAAGGAAGTTCGCTATCGCCTGTGCGTCCTCCTTCCGCGTCCAGCGGTATGGGATCGCCTGGACGCTGTACGGCGGAAGCTGGAAATGATTCTCCGCGAAATGCCCATGCGTGCTCGCGGATGACTTGGCGTACGGGTGCTGGCTGCGAATTGAGTAGGCCTTTGGGTTGATCGCCGCACCGCGCTCGCCCAGACACGCCGGCAACTCCGACTCGAGGAGCTCGGCCCAGGAGCGCCCGGCGACACCATCCTCGCCAGCATCATCGCGGCCCTTGCGGATTCGTTTGAGAACCATGCACCAGCTGTTCTTCGACGGGGCGTTGCACACCGTGCCGGTCCAGCCGGTATCGTGCCAGGGAAGTCGCACTGAGAGATGCTGAATCGGAAGCTGTCGGGCGCTGTTGTGCATCAAGCCCCTCCTGCGAGCAGCTCAACGAAGTCGGAATCGAGGCCCTGCCGATGAACCCGAAACTGCGAGGCTCTGCGGACGTGACTGGCATTCACATCAACGTCGAAGGGGAAGAGGGCAGGATGCCCGATCAGCTGGTCGAGCGGTATTGACGTTTCTTCAGCATCTACGAGTAATGCCTCTAAAAGCACCGTTCCAACCGCCGGGCTGACAGCCCTGCGACGCACGACGGCTTCATACATTCCTCTCGTGCCAGTGTCCCGTAGAACGCCCCATTGGATCATGGACCGAACGATTCGCTGCGCCGCGCGCTCGAGCGTCGACCGCTCGCCCCAAGTGCTGACGAGCCGCCGCGTCAGATGGGCGAGCGTGAAGCTACCCTGCAGGGCGAGTAGACGGCCTGTGGCTGACGCGACGTCGGTGAATATGGGGTAGGTGGCAACCATCATCGCCCAGTGAAGTGCGAGCCGGTCGCCGGGCGTGCCTTCCGAAAATTGCGCGATCGCACGCTCACGTAAGGCCACCGCGCGGTCTGGAACCTCGCCCCAGATGTGATTGAGGACCGTGACCGTCTTCCCGCGGGCGCTGTTCGATTTGTCGCCGAGCAGGACGTCCTCGAGTAGAGCCCACAGCGAGGCGCGTATGTCCTCAGGAGTTGAGCCTACGGCGGCCTGGGCCGCTGCGGCGTCGAGCCACTCGAGATCAATGCGTCGATCGAAACCAATGCTGGCGCGTCGGGTCATATACTCTCCGAGATGCGGACAAAGGGCACGATTACTTCCTCCAATGCGATGCCTCCGTGGCTGACCGACTCCTTCCCTTCCGGTATGAAACAGGCTCCGTAAGGGGCCAGCAACGGGAAGTAGTCCTCTGGAAGCCCGACTGACGGCCATTCGATCGCTCCGGGAAACTGCGTTGCTGTGCTGGCGCGGAAGTCTTTGTTTCGGAAGATATGGGCTCGCTCGCCACGCTGCTGAGCGGTCACACCAACATCCGGCTTCCCTATTCCGTAGCCAAAGACATTGCCGTGATCCGCGGTGATGAACACGGCGAATCTCCTCTGAAGCAACTCATCGACGAGCTCTGGCAGCTGCCGCGTCTTCGCCCATACGTCGACCACGCTCTCGAGGCCCGCTGTTCCAAGTCCGACACCGTGCATGTTCTGATCGATGAGGCCGATGACGGTGCCGATCACTCGCACGCCTTGCTCATCCGCAGCATCTAGAATCCTCATTTTCAGCACCTCGAACGACTCCCCTATCCCCTGCGGCTTCACATACGAGATGGCTCGCTCTGGGAGTCCTCGATCCTGCCAAAAGTTGGACCAGTGGTAAGGCTCGCGGTGTGTGCCTTCGATACTCGAAGCGAACTCGAGGGGAATCCTGCCCGAGAAGATAGCCTGCCGCCCAATCTGTGTAAGGGTCGGAATCCAGCTGAAGATTCCCTGTACCTCCACCTGGAAGGATCCGAGCGTGCCCTCGAGAATTCGCCACTGATCGATCGCCATCCCGTCGATGACGATGAGCGCGATGCGCTCGAGGCCGGGCTCTCCGAGGTGATGAGCGAGGTAATGCGGCACATGGTGCCCAAGCACTGGGCGCGGCAGATACGGTAGCGTCGACATAGGGCCGAATCGTCGGAGCAACCAAGGTGAGAACTCCCCTTGGGCGCGGTCGGCAAGCTCGCAAGCCTCGGCCTCGCTTTGTGCGTCTCGTTGAGGCCGGGTCTCCCATCGAAGCCTTACCCAGGTTCCCCATCGCAGTGCGAACTCCTGCCAGTCCTGAAATGAGGCTTCCTCGGCATTTGGGATGGATGTGCTTAACTCCCCGAGCATATGGGCGTACTTACTCTCAGCGTTCGAAGCGCGCGAGCCGGCGATGCCGACGGAGAACCAGGCGTCATCAACAGGGTGCACCGACGGCGTCGGTTCGAGGAAACCTTCGACGAACAGGTTGTCCATGTAGACGCGTACGTCTTCGTGATCGAACGGGAGTTCGAGGGGCCCGGGGATCGATGGCTGAGGTGGCTCGCGTCCAGGCACGACCTCGATTCCCCTCGCGATGAGAAAGTGCGGCCAGCGCTCTTCGAGAAATCGAAAAAAGGCATTCCGGTTCGGCACGATCCGCTCGAGGGGCCATGCTTGCCAGTTTGGGTTCCGAGCCAAGAGTTCGACCAGTCGGTCATCGAAGCTCTGGGGGAAGATCTGCGAGCGGTAGTGCCGGCGCAGGAGGACGTGGAGCAGATCGGCGGCTTTCTTGATCAGCTCGGGAGCGATCTCGAAGACGTGTCGAAGGACAAAATCTCGCGTCGCGTTGGTTCCGAGGTTGCCGGGATTCGCCTTCTCGATCGCCTGCGCGAGTACGTCGAAGTGCTGTGGGCCCATCTCGGCGACCACATTCGGGTCGAGCGACGGGAACAACCTGACGAGACTGAACGAGAGCACACGGCCGCTTTCTCTCGCTTCCTCCAGTAGGTCATAGGGAATGCTATCGAGGTCGCCATGATTGGTCCGTAGGGCAACGACCAGATGCGTCGCCTCCCCCCGGTCCCAATGCTGCCGGAATCGGCTTTCATACACATACCGAAAGCCGACGGGATCGTCGAAGGTGATGACCTCAAAGCCGCGCGCGGCCAGACGAGCAACAACGCCGGCTTCAGTCAGGAGCTCATCAGGATCACTCACAACGGTGAGTCGCCCGGCAGCAGCACTCGCTTCGCTGAAGTGTTGAAGAATTACCGCGCGCCAAGACCCTTCCCGGTCGGTCATATCGCCTCCTCGGCGGCCCCACGACCGATGGCGACCAGGAGCAGCGGATTCAGGTCGGGCAAGCCCCGCTCCCGCAAGGCGATATCACGCCGCCACTCCGTCTCCTCCTGAGCAAGCTGCGCAAGCCGGAAGTCGCGCACCTGCGGAAGTCCGAGCCGGTCGATCGCGCGGCGGCGCGCCCCGAATGCGACGGTCATCTTGCGACGTTCCTTCTCGATGCGGTCTCGATGGCGCTGCACGAGCTCGCCGAATAACGCCTTCCCTTGTTCTTCAGCCGCAGCCCGTGACTGATCGAAGGCAAGCGCGGCGATTCCATCTTCGAAAGCAGGCGCGGGGAGCACCTCGACGCCCGTGTCGAGCTCTACGAGGCGGTCCCATACGACGCGCGCTGTGGGACCAAGAGCCTGACCTCCCGGGGTTACGAAGATCGGCAGTACCCGTTGTTCGCGGCCGTCGAAGGTCGAAAGGCCGACACGCCAGAGCGACCAGAAGCCGGTCACCTTCTCCGAGATTCCCGGGACGACGAGGTGAGCGACGGGCATACCCGGAGCATACGGCGGGATTCGTGTGGTCAGTCCTCGAACGCGCGGGTCCTCAGTAGTCACTACCGTTGTGCCGGGATCGTCGAGTGCGCTGCGATTGAAGGAGACCGCGGAGCTTTCCCGGCCGTCGGGCCAGACGATGTCGTAGACGCCATGTCCGCGATCCTGCACGCGGGCCCCATGCGTCGCATGGCTCCGCAACCACGAAACCGTCATTCGTTCGGTCCAGAATGGCATCTGGTGCCCGGCGACCTTCTGGGCTGCCGCTGGATCAAGATGGTCCGTGGCGCCAAGGATCTCGGCTCCCTCGCGGGCCGAGCGGGCGCGGGCCCGGATGGATTCCGCCAGCGCTTCGGCGCGCGCCTCCGCCTCCTCGGGCGAGCGCACCGCTGCGACGTAGAGCTGCTCGAAATCGATGCCTCCCTCCTCGGAGTCGAGAACATCGGAAAGCTTGTCGACGCCAAACTCGTCGAGGATGCGTTGGAGCTTACTTTCGAGCACTTCTCGCACGCGTAGTTCGACCGTGTCCTGGAGTGCGAAGTTGAGAGCCCGGACGATATGCCTCTGCCCGATGCGGTCGACGCGGCCTATCCGCTGCTCGATCTTCATCGGGTTCCATGGCAAGTCGTAGTTCACAACAACATGGCAGAACTGGAGGTTCAGGCCTTCGCCACCAGCATCGGTGGAGATCATTACCTGGACATCTCCCGCGAACGCGCGTTGTACCGCCTTTCGCTCGTCGAGATCCATCGACCCGTTCAGGCAAACGACGGAGTACCCGCGCTGCCGCAGGAACTCCGCGAGCATCGTCTGGGAAGGAACGAACTCGGTGAAGACAAGCGCCTTGAGTGCCGGATCATTCTCCTCGCGCTGCAGCTTCTGGATCCAACCAAGTAATGCTTCGGCCTTGCCATCCGGCGCGCGTGCCTCGCATCGGCGCGCGGCCGAAAGCAGGAGCTCGACCTCCGCACGCTCGTTCTTCAGACCTTTGAGGCGGCTTTGGAGTAGGGCATCCATCTGTTCCTGGCCGTCAAGCTCGACCCACTCCTCGCCCACGTCCTCACCGAAGAGAGAGAGTTGCCCGGACGGCAGTTCGAGTACCTCGAGGCGGCGCTCGAGAGCCGTCCGAATAGCGGCCGTGCTGGAGGTCACAAGGCGCTGCATGAGGATCATCAGAAAGCCTATGGCCGTCCTCTTCTCACGAAGTGCCTGGTTGTAACCTTCGCGCACGTACTCAGTGACGGCTTCGTAGAGTGCCTTCTGCTCGTGATGAGACCACTCCACCGGCACGATCTGCGTGAAGCGCGGCTGAAAGAGCGGCTTGCCGTCAGTGTCGATGGCTCGGCGCTTCTCGGTGCGGATCACGTACGGAGCGACGTTCGCGCGCGTTACCGACTCGTCGTCGGGAAGCGCGTCCGCGTCGAGGAAGGACACAAGGCGACGGAAGGCGTCCGTTTTGCCCTGGTGCGGCGTCGCCGAAAGGAGCAGTAGGTATGGCGAAGCTTGTGCTAATGCTTCGCCCAGTCGGAAGCGTGCAACTTGCTCCGAGCTGCCGCCGAGCCGGTGCGCCTCGTCGATGATGACGAGGTCCCAACTCGCCGTAACAAGGTCCTCGAAGCGCTCGCGGTTGTATCGCGCGATCTGCTCGTGTGACCACCCGCGGCGGGCGTCCATGGGCTTGATCGAATCGAGCGAGCAGACCACTTGATCGTGCAGACGCCAGAGGTTCTCGTTCTCGTCGACGCCGGCGAGTTGACGCCACGCTGGGAAGTTCCCTGGCTGCACGAGCCTGAAGTCCTCGTTGAAGTGGGTGTGCATTTCACTGACCCACTGACTCGTAAGCCCCGCGGGCGCGACGACGAGAATTCGTCTCGCCAATCCGCGCACCTTCAACTCTCGCAGGATGAGCCCCGCTTCGATCGTCTTGCCGAGGCCAACTTCGTCGGCGAGCAGGTAGCGGACGCGATCCCCCGATACGGCCCGCTGGAGCGCAACGATCTGATGTGGCAGTGGGATGACCGAGCCCTCAAGGGGAGCGATCAGTGCATCGCGCTCCATCGCGTCAAGGATGCGGGCGGCAGCCGCGACGTAGCAGAGCTGGTCGAGCGACGGCGCAGCGGCGGAGGCAAGAGGCTGCAGGCGACTCAGTTGCAACCGCACGACGGCATCGCGTCGCGCAAGCCAGACCTGAGCGGTCTCCTCCTCCCACACAGAATCCACCGCGATGATCCGACCCGGCTCATCATGATCGAGGCTGTAGCACCAATCGCCGGCGGATATGCTCATCGGCCAACCTCACTCCTCCCCTATACGTGTGAGCGCGTTGTCGTAGTACATGAGGAGCTTCTCGTCCTCATGGAGGACAGCTTCGGGGAGCTTCTCGGCGACCTTGACGATCGTGCCATAGTCGCGCTCCTGCCAGCACGCCTTGAAGCCAGCGCGCACCGCCTCGGTACGGAAGACCTTGAGCTTGCGCTGCGTGCTGGTCTTGTACTCCTCGAACTCGCGGAGCAGCGACTGCTCGCGAATGGCGTCGCGCTCCGCCTGCTTGCTCGGGTCCGGCACGTACCAGCGGTCGCGGGCCTTCGCGACGAGGCGCGGATCCTCCTTCTCGAGGTTGCGAAGGTCCTTGTAGTTCGTCGAGAGATACCGGTGGATCTGGCTCGGTACCGGGCGGCGTCCGTCGTAATGGAGGAAGTTCTGCTCGAGGATCGTCTTCAGCTCGACAAGCTCCTCATGGTTGGCCCACGACTTGGCTTGGGCGTTGTACTGAGGCGTGAGGTCCTGGAAGCTCTGGGGTTTGTCCTGCAGCTGCTGCCGGACCCACTGGATAGCGCTCGCCTCGTCGTTGACGAAGAGGCTGAGCTGACGCAGCTCGCTGACGCTCGTCCGCTTGCGGTCGTACTCCGCCACTTGATCTGGCAGGAAGTACATGCCGTCACGCTCGGGGAAGCGCTGTGAGAGACCCTGGAGGAGTTCAGGGCCCGACAGGGGCACGCTGATGCCGCGCTGCACGTGGAAGGCAATCATCCGGTCGAGCAGCATTTGCGCCGTGCGTTCCGCGACGACTTCGCCTTCGCTCGCGCGCCCAACGAAGACCGGGACGTTGCCGAGGTGCTCCTTGACGAAGGCCCAGGCGCCCTCCGCGGTCGCGTGACCGAGCTCGAAGCGGTGGGTCAGGGCCTCAGTGGGCTTGTAGGCCGAGATCACGAGGTCCTGCTTCACAGCCGAGCTGGTCACCTGGCGATACGAACCCTGCTTCTTGTCGAGGGTGCGGACATCGGCGACGACAAATCCCGCGGTGCCCATCGCCTCCTGGATTGCCCGCCAGATCCCGTTGCTCGAGTTGCTGAAGACTACCGTCATCCATCGGCCCGGCTTGAGCACGCGGTGGTACTCCTCGAAGCACCGCTTCATCAGCTCTTGGTATTCGTTGAGCCCCTTCTTCTTAGCTCGATCTACGATGGCCTCCTGGTTCGTATCGGTCAGGACACCGTACCAAGCTTCCACCATCAGATTCAGGTCGGCGTAGTAGATGTTCTCGCCGAACGGCGGGTCGGTAAACACATAGTCAACGCACTGGTCCGGAAGGCCGAGGTGTCCGCAGTCACCCGTGGCAATGGCAGCGTTCGTTGCGTGCGCGACAGGAGAGCCGCTGAACCCGCGTTCCATTCGACGAATGATGCCGTCCATCAAGACAGCGAGTGAAGCCTCGGCGATTTGACTCGAAACGTAATAAACGCCGCGAAGAGGCCCATTGCCGAAGGAGGAGCCAGGCCGATACCTGTTCAGAATAGAGCCTGTAGTTATCGTTTGCTCAATGGCAAACAAGAGCGCTCGACGCGTCGCTAGCTCAGTGACAGCGATTGCCTTCCGCCACAATGCGGCAAGCACATGTGCGGAACGAGGAAGGAACAAGTGGTGAGCCTGAGTGAAGCCCTTCGGGGCGAGTCGGGTGCCGTGGTACATCTGCTCGATCGGAAACGGCGTGGTAGGCACCTCACCTGGGAACGGCATCTCCTCGATACGCGAGAGAATGGCCCGGTCGTGAGCGTCGAGGGGGCGCTCGTATGTGGACGACCCGACGCTGTAATTCACCAGTACGGGGCGGAGAGCGATCCGCTTCCATGTCTCGCCAGTAGCCGGGTCAATGCTGGTAACAAAAGAGCGCTCGAGTCGATCCTTGTTCAGCTCTGCTCCACAATGCGGACACGGAAACTCGGAAAGGGTCTTGCTGGTCTTCTCGTCAAGAGCCTCCTCGATGAAATTAACCTCCCCCGCGCACTGAGGGCAGGAAAACACTTCGCTCCAAACGGTATAGTTGATAGTTCCGTTTGCAGCGCCGTCCAAATGGCGCACCTCATACATCCATCCAAGTTCGTGCTCGACTTCAGCAAGGATGCGCGAAACCTCTTCGCGGAATCGCAGCATACTGAAGGGAAGGTTGTACCCGGCAGCGATGAACGTTGCTGACGGTCCCAGGTCGTTCAAGACCACACGACGGGAGCCCCACTCCGGAGCCCGACGGCCAGCCGCTGCACAGGCAGCCTCAAACTCCACCTTGTACGTGCTAGGAGCGGTTCCACACCACTGGGCGGCCAGTCCCGTCATCCCTGAACCGCAGAAACCGTCGAGGACGATATCTGCGGGACGAGTGTAGTGGAGAATCGACGGGACAATGGCGAGATGCGGCACCTTAGTATGGTAGGAGTGTGCCCTGTAAAGCCAGTCGTACTTTCCCTCGCTCACATCCACAGCAAGAGGCTCCCGATCATATGCCTCATCGGGATCGTAAGGTTTGCCGTAGATGCGGATGAAGTCCTTCAAGAACGGGTTCGGACAGGCCGTGTAGTATGGCGGATCCGACATGCGCAGGATGGCCTCGTCGCTCCCGTTCGGGAATCCCGGCGTCTTCCGGAACTCTGGGTCCTGAAGCCTTTCACGCAGCAGCTTGAGGAAGTGCGTACGGCGAGCATCGTCGCTCTCGAAGGTCACTCCGAGGCACTCGACGGGTCCGCCGTTCGTCTGATGCTTCGCGAAGCCAAGATCCTGCTGATTGCTCATCCCAGCTTCTCCCTGAGGTGCTGCGCGAGGCGGAAGTTGGCCTCGTCCTGCTCGATAAGAACTTGGACCATCAGGAAGTCCAGTACTCTAGTGAGCTCGTCCAACGGTAGCTGTGTGGTGCTCTCGAGTGTGACCAAGCTCGCGCTCGGCAACTCGGCCAGTGTGTTGAGGACCAGTGCTTGTTCGCTCGTCAATCGCGCGCCGATGAGTTCCATCCAGAAAGCGTCCACGTCCGGCGCCTCCTCGGTCCACTCCAGCGTTACCTTGAAGATGTTTCCCTTTTCGTCGCTACTGAAACGGGGAGCCTTTCGACGCGCCTTTCGAAGCGCGCGAACTAACGCCCTGATGCCGGAACCCGACAACTCGGCGAAGCCAATCGTTCTCAGAGCCCTTGCGATGAGCGGGTTTCGAGATTGGCTCGTGCCGCCTTCGAGCAACTCTCCCATCGGCACGAGGGAGTAGCCCGCGTTCGTGAGAGTTATCCTGTCCGCGTAGAGTTCGATTTGTGCCGACGTGCGCGAATCGTAGTAGTCTTGATGAATAATCTGGTTCACCAGCATTTCCCGAATAGTGAGATAGTCCACTTCACCATCCATCTGCCTGAGGTCTTCGGGCGCCAAGGCTTCCTTCGCCAAGGCATCACTGAGAAAGCCGACCGCACGCCGGAGGGCCAGCAAGAGATTCTCGGATTCCACAAGCTCTCTCTGGCGCGGTCGCTTCGTTTCATCGTCTATGATGCGGATATCGAGGACATCGCGCCCGAGCGCCGCGCGCACGTTCGCCTTCGTTCCGAAGAGTAAGACGAGCTGGTGTAGCTCGTGTTTGTCAAAGTTGGTCCGTCCATCTAACAGATGTTCACGAATCAATCTGTGCTGATCGACTGCCGTTGGATCCAGAAGTCCTGCATACCATGCGACAGCGGTCGGCTCGAAGGCCTGCCAATCAACGAGCCCATCCTGCCGACGTCCGCTCTCTTCGATTCGCTCCCGAATATCCGCCCACTCCTGGGCAAGATGTCGACCGTCCACGAGAAGCACAGTGTCGAATGGCCTCGCGACTGCACCTCTGAAGAAGTCTCGAAGTGCGATCCCATGAGGTGCGGCACCGTCCTGCTTCGTGCCGTCGATGGTGCAGTAGGTGATCCTGTCGTCTTCCACGCCATCTAGGAACAACAGGCATAGGTTCTTACGCTGCTCGTCGATCCCCCAGAGAATCCAAGGTGGTAGCTGCACGCAGGATTCGCCTATTGCGACGTATGGCACTCGCAGATTCTCAATGCTCGAGTCGCGCTGAACAACGGCGAAAGTGGGCGCAGGGTCCAGCGACTCTCCCATGAGCAGCAGTCGACGAAGAACAAAAACGCCGTCCTTTTTCACCCACTCCTGCTGCTCCACAACGAAGAGCGGAAGGGCGAGGAGAGCCTCTGCGCCAACGAGCGCCTGAACAAGTGTGTCCCGGGGCCGATCGTCAGCCTCGACGATGCCCGCCCTGATCTCATCGAGTGTCGCAAGCTCATGGCCAAGTCGGTTGCGCAGGGTCAGGAGCCGAGAGAGTGCCTCGTTCGTAGCACCGCTGCCTTTTTCCTTCTTATTGACTCTGAAGGCATATCGAAGCGGCTGCTGCGCGGGATGCTGTCCGCGGGCCGAAGTGATCTCCTGCACGGTCGTCAGGAAGTGGCCGAAGGAGAGGTTGCCGCTCAGCTCGCTGAGCTTGGCATCTGCGTCGTCGTCCCGCGACGAGAAGGAAGCAACCGCCACCGCCGCAAGGTAGCGGGTGAGCACCTCGGCCGCCTTGAGGCAGGCGTTGACGCGCTCCGCGGCCGTCCGCGCACGCAAGACCCGACCGCAGGCGATCGCAACGGGCGTCGGGTAGATGAGGCTTCCGCGGCGCAGCGGCCACTGTTCGGCTAAGGTCTCGGTCATCTCAGTGCTCCACGACGACGCGCACGCGGGAGGCGTCCTTCCCCTTGGTCAGGTCCGCGACGAAGGCATCGAAGCGCTCCTTCAACTCGCCAACTGTGCACGGAACACCACCGTTAGTGAGCGCGGACCGCAGCCGCGTTTCGGTGAGCACGACTTTCTCAAGGCCGCTCAAGACTTCCTGCAGCGCCTTGACGAATGCCGGGCTGATCGGGTCGGGCAGTTGCTTCGAGACCAGGAACGCCTCGACAGCGCTGCGCCCATTCCCCTTTCCTAGAAGCTCAATGTTGCTGGAGACCGTCGGGTCTTCGAGGTTGCCGAGCAGCGTGCTAGTCCAGCTCTCCACCATCCTATCCAGTTCCTTGTCGAGCTGCGTGATGCGGTCACCTGCCTTAGGCCCTTTGGACGGCTCCTCGACGGGGCGGAACGAGCAATGAGGGCAGATCGGGTCAGCCTCAAGGTCCTGCCGGGTGAGGTTGAAACATGTCTTCAACGCGAAGAGTGTATTCTGCAGATCTCGCAACTGCTGCGCCGGCATCATCTCCACAGTCGACAGCTGCTGGAGTTGCTTGAGCCGGGAATCCTGGGCCAGCTTCCCTTTACTCTGGTCGTCGGTCGGGCCGAGACGAGCCTGACCGTGAGCTTCTAGGTACGCGTCCTGGTAGGCAGTCTTGAGCTGGGTCAGCGCTTGGCCGAGCGTACGCTGGAAGCTCGCGTCCGCCCGATGCTTCGGGCTGGTGATCTTCGCCATGAGTTCGCCACGCCGCTCCCGCACCTGATCGATCCAGGGATGACCTGCCTCGAGAACTGCCTCGGCCTTGCCGAGGTATGCCGTCACGGGTCCTACGTGCTGAACCAACTCGGCGAGTTCCTCGACGTCGCGGACAAGCGCCAGACCGGACCGCTGAGACTGGATCACGTCGACGCCGTGAGGGAAGCTCTTGAGCTTGCCCGCGGTGTTGAAGGCCTGAAGCGACTCGAGGAAGCGCTTCAACTCGCCGAGCTGCTGCCGCCACTCGCCCTGCTCCTGGTCCGAAAGGATCGGCTTGGCCCACAGGACGAGGTCGGCGACGCGTGCGTGCGCGAGGACCAGCTTATTAACAAGCTCGGAAACCTTCGCCTGAAGCTGCGTCACGGCGTCGTCGCGCTTTGCCGGGTTCACTATCAACCCCTTGGGCACGCCGAGAAGATCGAAGAGCTCTTGAAGGGCGCCGAGCGGCAAATCCCGTGGACGCTCGAGATGCTTGAACTGCGTGACGTCGTTGACAGGGAGCTTCGCGAACTGATCGATCGCTCCCGCGTCAATTTTTTTGCCGGTAATACTGAGGACGATGTCGCCACTATGAACGAGGCCGGCGAGTACGACGGCTAGGAACTCGGGCTCGAGGCGAAAACGGGTCCAGTACTCGACACCTGCCTCCTCCTGCACCAATTCTGACCGGTTCAGGACCTGGCCCTCGCCCTTCGCGCCGAGTTGCTCGATGACGTGCTTCGCGTAGCGGGACTCGCGGGGCCGGAGCTGGTCACCATCGAGCATCTCGAGTGCGTCGAGAACCGCCGTACCGAGCTTGCTCTTGATGCTGCCACCAATCCACCGGAGTGCGTCCTGGGCGGCCTGCCCACGGTTCTCTCGGGTGATAGGGGTGCTGAAGATCGGATAATCGGGCGCCGTGTCGGCGAAGTGCGCCGCCAGCGACACGGCTGCGGCTACGTCGATGTAGTCGCGGACCCCGCCACGGGCCGGCGCGCGAGCGAAAAGCGTCTGGAGCAGCTCGCCGAGCGGTCGGGTTTTCCCCTGATACGTAACCTCGAACGCAGTCGTCAACTTGTCTTGCAGCCAGTCGGTCAGCGTCTTCAGGTGCTTACCTGCCTTGTCGACGTAAACCTTCTTGTTGCTACCGGATGCCGAGACGGATAGCTCATGAGCGCCAGCGTAGAGTTTGAGGGCCCGATCGAACTCAGCGTCGCGCGTAGTGAGTCGAAAAAAGACTTCGTCCGGCTTCCGCTCGTCCTTGAAATACGGCGGCTCGAACGGCTGGATGCAGTAGATGTAGAAGTCACGGGGTGGTTGCGCCGTGGACCGTTCGTTCGGGGCCCCGAAGAACAGATAGCCAGTTCGCCCCGCGCGGCGCTCCCGCCACTCGAGCTCGTGCTCCCAGATCCGGTAACCGGAGACGTAAGCGGGCGCCTCGGGATTCTCACGAACGACACGAAGCAGCGCGTCGAAGTAGTAGCTGTCTAGTTGCGAGTCACTGAGCGACTCGGCCCGCTTCTCGATCAGCGAGTCGAAGTCGACGTCCTTCTTGAGGTCGAGATAGTACTGACCGTTCTCGTTGTTGAACGAGAGAAACTGGCCGCTGACGGTCTTCACGATCTCGCGTAGGACAGTTTCGACAGCCGTCTTGAGGAACTCTGCGTCGCGCTCGGGCACCTGAAGCAAGATGCACAGGTCGTCGCGCAGTTCCTCCGCGGTCGCACCTATCGGAGCGTAGATATCGCTTGTCGTCAGGCGGTGAACCGATAGCGCATGGATGATGCGCAACGCCGCGGGACGGTATTGCGGTCGTGTGAAGGCTTGCTGGATGCGCGCCTCGAGGACATCGGCCTTCTCGATAACGTCCCGGATCTCCGGAACGGACCGGAAGGACGGATTGTCCTTCAAAGTCTGCCAGTACGAGTCGTATGCGATGAGCCCAGGCTCATCGACCGGCACGGTCTCGGAGAGAAGGCGACGGATGGCGGCACTCAGGGTCTTCAGCACTTCGCGCTTCTCGGCGACGTACACACGCTCAAACGTGTCGAGGTACGCCGGATGCACAGGAAAGAGCCGGACGAACTCGTCCATTCTCTCGTTCATCGTGCCGTAGAGCGGAGCAAACTTCGTCAGGTGCTCACGGACGAGAGCCTGCTGCTTCGCATCCTTCTTGAGCAGACGTTCGGCCACGACGTGGGCCACGTCCTCTCGAGCAATTCGCATCTGCTCGAAGCGGTCTTTGACGCGCCGCAAGCTCTCGGCTGCAAACTGGAAGCGCGGGTTGTCGAACAGGCTCTCCTGCACGCCGGCAACGAAGCGGAAACGCGAGCCCTTGCTGAACTCCCCAACGGCGCGAAGGAAGTTCAGGTTGCGCATCAGTTCCTGCTCTTTGTTCGACCGAAGATAGTCGAGAAGCTCGTCGAGGACAAAGAGGAGCCCCTTGTCGGGGAACTTCGCCGTGAATGCCGCCATCATGCTGGCGAACACGTCCTTGTGGTTCTTGACCTGATCCTCGGGGGGCACCTCGAAGTTCACGCCGTGCTCGCCCAGCTGATCCTGGAGCGTTTCCATGACGAACTGGCGCAGCGGCATCGAGGAGTTGATCTCTGCGCGAATGACGAAGAAGCGGCCGGCGACAAGCGACGCCTTGTCGGCAACCGTTGGGTTCGTCAAGGCTCCGGCAAGGTCGGCATGCTCCGCGACGGCCGAGATGACCGCCATCAGGTGCGACTTACCGGTTCCGTAGTTGCCGACGACCAGTAGCCCCTTGTTGTCGGCGGGCGTCTCGAACTGGAGCTGCGGGAATACAAGGTCGGCAAGTTGCTCGCCCATCCTACTCGAGATCACAAAGGTCTCTACGAGGCGCCTCGCACTCGCCGCGCGATCCGCTTCGCGCAGCTGAACGACTGTCTCGATGGGATCGAACTGGATCAGATCTGAGTACTTCATCCCGCGTGCTCCTGAGCGGATGTCGACCCGCCGATGATAGGTGGGGTTCCGAGCGTCGTAACGATCAGCGCATCGGGATCGTCGCAGCGCCGATACTCGGGATGTCCGGGAGATCCGTAGGCCAGCGACCGGCCTGATTGGCTACCTCGCCACGTAGCAACGACCGTTCGGTTGCGAGAAAGACTTTGAAGGAGGCGAAGCGGATCCTGTTTCAAGTCAGGGTGGAAGAGCATCTCGATGTTGTCGAGCAGAACAGTCTGTAGGGCATGCTCCTGAACGATGTCGTCGACGATCCTGGCGACTCTCAACGCCCGCTGGCGAACGGTGAGCTCAAGGAGCTTTTCGGATAGCGCGAGGTTTATGTTGATGAGTGGCCAGCCACGCTCGGCATGGAGGTCGCGCAGCGCAGACGTCTTCCCGGAGCGCGACGGGCCTACAACAAGCACCAACCGGTGATAGAGATGGGCGGCCTTCTCGGCTTGCTCGGCAATTTGGTGAGAGAGGGGCGGCGCCATTAGGCTGGGTCTCCGTTACCTATATGCATTGCTGGCACGATTTTAGCAATTTCAGCGTAGATCGACCCATAGGTCTGCCCAGTCTCAAGCTTCCGGAAGCAGTCGACACGACGGCCGGGCCTCAGCTCCATTGTCTGTTTGGTGTCCGTGGCCATTGGAAGGTACTCGGCGATCGCCTTGAGAGCAAGATCGCGATGGCTCAGACCGACCTGCCCGCATGACACGCTACTGTGCCGCAGTGCCCGTGATGGCCGGTTGAGGCGCGAGCACGCGGATGCTCGATCCTTCGATCTCCTCGGCTGCGACGAGATGCGAGCAGATCTGCCGAAGGTACTTCCAGAGCATCGTCGCCTCGTAGTGGTCGACCTCCGTCGGAATGTGGTCGATGAGCGAGCCGGAGCAAACGACGATAAGCCTCGACTGCGTTCGCGAGAAGGCGACGTTCGAGCGATTCAGGCTCAGAATGAACTCGACGCTCTTGCTGATTGCCGTAGGGTCGCTCCTCGTTCCGGAGACGATGATCACTCGACGCTCGCCACCCTGCAGGCGCTCGACCGTGTCGACGACGTCCACCAAGCCAGTCTCCATAAAGGGCGCGAGTCTCGTTGTGAGAAGGCTTCGCTGCGCCCGGTGCGGCGTCACCACTGCGACCGCGCCCGGGGGCAAATCGGGAGCCGCGGTGAGGATCCTCTCGACCACCTCGGCCTCGACGGCGTTGCTCTGTCGCGATCCACGCTCTGAGTGACGTACCAGGCATAGCCCGGATGGGTTGCTCCAGACGCTCGCCCAGAGGCCGACGTGCTGGCTCGCCGGCGTCGGCTGCGCCGCGGCCGGGCCTGTGAGCTGAATGTTGTCGAGCTGGTAGAGCGGCGAGATCAACTCTCGGATGATCGGAGGGAGCCGATAGGTGAAGCTCAGAGCGGAGCTGACTACCGCTGCATCCGACACCGCCGGGTTGTCCTTGATGTTGCGGATTGCCTGGAAGGCGCTTACAAACGGCTGGTAGATGACAGCTGGCGGCCGGTCCTCGTTCTCCCAGTCGTGCGCGATGATCGGGGAGAGCTGCCGGTGGTCGCCGGCGAGCATGATCTCCCCCGAATCGACCACCGTCGATGCCAGCGCGAGGAAGTGGGGAAAGACCATCATACTGGCTTCGTCTACGACCAGCGCCTCCACCTGGAAGCGCTCCGGCAAGTTACGGTAGCGGGCCGAATTGCCGAGGTTCTTCACCATCTTGAGGATCGCGCTCGTCGTCCCGCCGACCAAGAGCACCGATCGGCCTCGCCATCCATTCACCCGGTTCGTACAGGAATCGGCCGAGAAATGCTCGATCCCGCCAGCCGACGTTGCGGTGGGAGCCGAGGAATGGACCTTGGTCAAGGTGAGCGCCGGCAGCGTCAGGTCGAGGCTCTCGGCCGCCGCACGGAAGCCCGGCAGGAGCCCGGCAATCCTCTCAAGAAGGGTATCGACCGCCGTATGCGTATGTGCCGAGATCAGCACGACGTTCCCGGAATGAAGGCGGGCGAGCACCCGCGTCAGGACCGCGACGGCAGAGGTCGCGGTCTTGCCGGTTCCGGGCGGCCCCTGAAGCAACTGAACCGTCGCGTTAAGACCAGCGAGCGCGGCAACGCGCTGATCCGCTGCGAGCGAGAAGTCTCCCGGGAGGTGATATGTCTCCAAGAGCTCGCCGTACTGAGCGACCGCCGCCGCACCAAGCGGGTTCCGCGCCGGGACCTGAGGCGCTTGCGGGTCGAACCACGCCATCACACCAGCTCCCAGCCCACTTTGGAGCCGCGCGGCGACCTTCGAAGCGACAAAGTCCGTCGGGCTCTCGTCGAGGGTCGCCCGCTCGAAGACGACCGCCTCTCCTTCCGCACGAGGGTTGCTTTGAAGCGAGAACTCCGACTCCGGCATCACCAGAACCGAGAGCGCGACCTGACCGCTCTCCCAGTCGATCTCGTCCACGATGCACGTGCTTGCGCCTTTGAGCAACTGCCTGATCGTCTGCCCATGGCGGGGATCGACATTGCATGGGCTGAGCCGTACGAAATCTCCTTCGCCCAGAGACGACCTCAGCTCGAGCTCCCCGAGAGTCAGACCGAAGCCCTCCAAGTCGATCGTCGCCTCCAATCGGTTGTCGTCGACCGCAACGACATTCGCGACCGGGATTGTCCTCCCTCGGGGCACGCGGTTCGCGGGCGGAACAAGGTGCTCCGCAATCCAATCGCTCACCCTGGTATGTTGGTCCAGTACCAAGAAGTCGAGCGCGGCCTGCGCCGCGTTGCCGATTCCGAGCGAGAACTGGCGCAGGCCCGCAATGGAAAGCCTCGGCTTCTCGATCTCCTCGTTCTTGAAGCGTACGCCTTCCTCGGCCCACCGAAGCGCATGGACTCGCGCCCGCAGGTACTCGCGGAGGTAGCCTGGGCGGGCAGCCTCGTTATATCGACGGATAGCGTTGCGCGAACGATGGTCGAGACCGCTCGCCGGATCGTCGGGATTCGGTAGCCTGCCCCAAAACGCTCGCCAATAGGGGGCGGTCAGAGAGTCATGAAATCGGCTACGTATCTCGAACTTGTGCCTCTGCGCGGTTTGGTCGTCGTCGTCCGCCCACGTGCCGTCGGCGCGCATTCGTAGGTCGGTCTTAAAGTCGAATATGTCTTGTGTGAAAGCGTGGGATAGGTCGACCGGCGCGCCGCCCACGCGCCGGTGCCAGTGGTACTTCCTCCCGTACCAGCTCAGGGATGTCACTACGGCAAGCCCTCGCCCCGTCCAGCCGAGCGCATACCGACTGTCGATCTCGTTCTGTAGAGTCGAGTAGATCAATTGCTCGCGGCCTTCCCTACACCCGAGGAGCTCCCGAAGGTGTCCCAGAAGCTGCGAGCTCACCCGCGAGCAGGCTTCGACGAGCTGTGCCATTTCGGAGCGCGACCATACATAGAAGTGGATCGGAGCCTCCTCCACCTCGGCGACCTCCGCGATCGCGTCGACGAGTTCGTGGAGGAAATCCTGGATCATCTCCCGTTCGCTGGCCGTGTCCTGCGCATAGTCGCCGGTCCACTCGGAGGACTTCGGCTTGATGACGTCCTTCCCGCGTACATCGCGCTCCTCATAGACCGCGCGACCCTCGTCGTCTTCCCCGGTCCGAATCCGCTCGCGAATGCCGATGGCTGGCCGCCAACCCTGCCCCTGATCGGAAAAGCTGGTGTGGATCTGGGCGTCGCTCGTCGTGACGTGGGCGGTCAGCGCTCCGATCCTGTTCTCCGAGTAATCGTAGTCGACCGCCAGATAGACGCGGACGAGCCGAGCCCCGTCGATCTCGTGCGCCGGCAGCTGGCCGCGCCCCGTAAAAGGCAGGCTCTCCACGTCGTGGGCGTCAGGGTCGAGATTTCCGCCGGGCAGCGAGCGACGTCGCGACCGAGCCTGCGCCACGAGGTGCTCGAGATCTTCCGTGAAGCCCGGATCCTGCCGTATCTGAGCGGCCTCCGGTCCTTCTGGAGCGAGCGCAGCGAGGTCGTCGATGGTTTCGACGCCAACGGCGCGCAGTGCGCTCGCGAACGAGGGCTCGATGCCGATCAGCTCGAGCCGCCGGAGGCGCGCGCTCTCGGGTAAACAATGGACGCAGAACACGCACCCGTCGCACTTCTGCTCGATCTGATAGCTCAGATCTTCGATATTCGTCTGCACGATACGGGCGAGGGGCCCGTCCGCAGCGAGAAGCTGCTGTGCGTCGGCCTCCTCCATGATGAGCGGCAGCGGCTCAAGGTCGAGAATGGGCTGGCTCTCGCTGGTCTGCTCGTCGATGCGCGCGACGACCGAGTCGACGCTCTCTGGCATGAGTGGTAACCCGCCGACGAGGACCGGAGTTGCCGCGAGCAACTGTCGAACAATCATGCGATAGAGCGCGACCTGGATCCGGTGGTACGTCCTGTCGCGCCGGCTCGCTTTGCACTCAACCAGACGTAATCGCGGTTGATCGCCGTCCCAAAGGAGGAGAGCAAAATCGATCCTCCCGCTGAGCTGAAAGGCGCCGACACTTCCTGTGACGCCGATCTCCCGGCCATAGGCTCGCTGGCCGACAGGCACTTGCTGGAGGCATGCCACAAAGGCGTCCCAATTCGTGCCTCCTCCCTCGTTGGGCTCCGGCGAAAGGTCGATCAAGCCTGCCTCCAGAAGAGATTCCTCCCACGAGTTCTCTCGCTCTCGTCCCACCTCCTGGAGCACAGGGTCCAACGAGTTGAAGAGGCGCTCGGCGAAGGGGAGCTCTCTCGCGATGGCGCGGTTGTTGATTTCGAGCTTGAATCGCCGCTCGCACGACTGGTGGCGGATATACTCGCCGATCTCAGTTACACGGATGGTTGGGAGAGGATTCTGCGACACATAGCCCCCGTGGATGGCTTGCGACCGTATCGTGATGGCTAAGCGAACGGGACGGATGTAGCTTTGCCAAGCCCTTCACCCAATACGGTTGTAGCGTTTGGCTGTGGGCGCGCGTTGCAAATGGCAGTGCAGCCGATGGACGCATGATCGTTGAATGATGCATTCATGGCAAGCCGAAGGGCGCCGCTGACACTTTGACATAGGCATGGGCGATATGTACGATCGCGGCCGAGGGGTGTTCGTGTGTCCAGTCTCTTGCAGCGTCCGGTCCCGAGATCAAGCTGTGGTACCCCTCCGCCCGCGAGCCTATGCCCACTCGTTCCGCATCAAGGCCAAAGGTCTTCTCCGCTTTCACTGGCGCGGGGGGTCTCGACTTGGGCCTTGAGAAGGCGGGATTCGAGACGATCGCCTGTATCGACGCTGACAAGGACGCGAGGGAGACGATCAACCTAAATCGTCGGGAATGGAACCTGCTGGAGACAAAGGACGTCAACCAGCTGGTAGCCGAGATCACTCCCGAGTCTCTGGGCCTCCGCCTTGGCGAGCTCGACGTCCTTGCGGGGGGGCCACCATGTCAGCCGTTCTCAAAGGCGGCTCAATGGGCGGAGACAGGCCGGGCAGGCATGGGTGACCCACGTAGCACATGCATAGGCGCGTTCCTGCGGCTTGCCGATATCTTCCTACCGAAGGTGATACTGGTCGAGAACGTCCCAGGCTTCGTGACTGGAAGGACTTCGGCGCTTTCGACAATGACGGAGGCCCTCGCCGCCATCAACTCACAGCACCAGACCCGCTACGAGCTGCAGTGGCTCAGCATCGACGCGGCGGACATCGGGGTCCCACAACACCGGCAACGAGCGATCATGGTCGCTCTCAAGGATGGCTCGAAGTTCACCTGGCCCACTGCAACCCACGAAGTGCGGCGTGTTCGCGCTTGGGATGCGCTTCGAGATCTCGATGAGCCCGAATTGCCGAAGGCCAGTGGCAAATGGGCAGGTCTTCTTGCATCGATCCCGGAGGGCAGCAACTATCAACATCATACCGAGCTGGGTGACGGGGAGCCGCTCTTCGGCTACCGGACTCGGTTCTGGTCGTTCCTGCTCAAGCTCGCAAAGGATGAGCCAGCTTGGACCATTCCGGCAAAGCCTGGTCCAGCGACCGGTCCTTTTCACTGGGACAATCGACCGCTAACGATCAAGGAGCGCCTACGGCTTCAGAGCTTTCCCGCCAATTGGAGGCTCGCTGGTAGTCTTCACGCTCAGATACGCTTGGTCGGGAATGCGACGCCTCCCCTTTTAGGGGAGGTCATTGGCAGGGCGCTGGGACGCCAGGTTTTCAAGTTGAAGTACTCTGGGCCTCCCAAGCTCGCCATCGCGCGAAGTAGAGCGGTACCGGCCCGCGTAGCCCCCCGCTCGGTCCCATCGAAGTTCCTAGCCCGCAAAGGGCGCCACGCGGCGCACCCGGGCCCGGGTAAAGGTCCAAAGCCGATCCGCAAGAACCCGGCTCCAGGCGCTCTCGCGACGCTCGAAGGGTGAGAAATTTCCAGTGCCGCGAGCGCCGAGATTCGATGGGCTCACTCCTTCCTCAGAGCGAGCGAGTAGGACGCTCGCCGCAACGAGCAGGAAGACCGACACAAGGGCTGAGCGGCTGCTCCGGAGCACCCTTTGGCGCATGGGCCTTCGGTTCAGAAAGAACGCGCGTGAGCTCCCGGGAAAACCCGACGTAGTTTTTCCCACGGAGAAGATCGCCGTATTCTGCGATGGCGACTTCTGGCACGGTCGCAATTGGGAAGAACGCGAGGCAAGGCTGAAGAAAGGCGCGAACGCGCCTTACTGGCTGGCGAAGATCCGGGCAAACATGGAGCGGGATCTGCAGAAGACCGAGGCACTCACCGGCCTGGGATGGGAGGTCCTCCGACTTTGGGAGACCGACATCTTAGCCGATCCAGAGCGCGAGGCGCGAAAGGTAATCAAGCTCATCATTGCTCGCCGCAAACAGAATGCATCCGCCCGTAGCGTGTCGAAGAGATCCGCGAGCGGCAAGCCTACCTAACAGTAATTGCTGGCGACATGTCGACTCGCTTACCAAAGCGGTTCGAGATGATTGGTGGACTCTTGCGTTGCAGGAAGTCGTCCGCATTGTTCCTAACTCGGCGGCTACGGGTGCCATTCAAAGAAAGGACTCGTATGGAGATTCGTAACTCTCTTATCAAGTCGGTAGTGGACGAATATGCCAGTTACGATTCCGGACAAGATCTCGTTCGGGACTTCCTGGTTTTCTTTGCCCGGTTTGAGTATGCGCTGAAGCGCTCTGGTTTTCTTCGGGCGAGGAAGGATCGAAGCGCCGAAGCGGATTGGGACACCTTCGCGGTTAGCCTGCGAGCGAAGTTCAATGGCTCGAATCCCGAGATCTTTGACGAGGCCGTTGAATATCTCCTCAAGAATCCTCCTCACAAACAGGTCGTGAATGCCGGACACCTCTCGTGGCAAGAGCCCAAGTTGGGTAATGGCGAGGGCAGGTCGGAGTATATACTTCGGCTTGTTCGTACAGTCCGCAACAACCTCTTTCATGGTGGGAAGTTTCCCAATCCAATTGGACCGATCGCAGAGTCCGCACGCGACCGTGCCCTTCGGAAACACTGTCTCGTAATCCTTGATGAATGCGCGCGGATGGACGAGGGCGTAAAGCGCTACTTTGAGGTAGATGCCTAATAATCAACGCAGCCGGATTGGCGGTTGCAGCGGAGCCCGCGTCAGAGCTATCGTGGCCTCGATCAGGTTGATCGCGCGGGCCCGCTGAACCTAGAGCTATGCTTCATGGTAGAAGATATGCCTGGTAGCCCCAAGGCCGGAGCTTTATTGCGCCTGTGACACATTTGTGACATTTCCTCGCACATTCAGGCACATCCAGGCGCATCCAAGCACCTTCAACAGCGGCTGCAACTCATTCAAATTCGACATTTAGCGAGCCCAGACACATTCACCGACATGCGCCTGGGACAGTTTCATAACCCCAAGGTCGGGCGTTCAAGCCGCCCCCCGCTACCACCTCATCGACGGCAGCAGTCGGATGACCGAATCCACTGCTGCCGTCGTGCTTTTTGAAGCGGCTATTCGTTTCGCTCTTTCCAGTGTCGCTTCCGATGGCAATTGGCGCACAAAAGCCGACACTTCGCGATCTCGGATTCCAGGAGCCGCCTGCTCAGGAAGTCTTTGAGTCGTGAGCCTGCGGTGGACGTGCTTGCAAAGTGATCCAAACGGGCGGTAGCCATCGTATCTTGGGCAACAGGCCATGCCTAAGAAGGACGACACGATCGAGACGTCGCCGTCAGAGATCGAAGCGCTCATCTCGAGATTCGAGCGCAACGAGCTGACGCCAGAAGATCGCGCGCTCAATGTTCGCCTCCTTCGCCTCGTCGTGACGCTCGTCTCCCTGCTCGAGCGCAAGAATTTCACGATCTCACGCCTCAAGCGGATGCTCTTTGGCCCGAGCACGGATCGGCGCGCGTCGTCTCCTTCGCCCAATCCAGCGCCCGAGCCGAGCGCAGCGGCCGAGGGCACACAGACGCCCGAGGCGCCCAGCACCGAGGCGAAGCCGCGAGGGCCTGGGCACGGGCGGCTCGGCGCGTCAGCCTACCCCGGCGCCGAGCGCGTCTGTGTTCCGCACCCACAGCTTCGCGCAGGCGATGCGTGTCCGTGTGGGTGCGCCGGCAGACTCTTTGTCGTGCGCGAGCCAGCGATCCTGCTTCGCCGCTACGGGCAGGCGCCGATCACGGCGCTCGCCTTCGAGCGCGAGCGCTTGCGCTGCTCGTCGTGCCAGGCGATGTTCACCGCGCCGCTTCCCGAGGGAGTCGCCGAGACTCGCTTCGACGAGTCGGCCGATGCCGTCATCGCCATCAATCGCTATCACCTGGGCGTGCCCTGGACCCGGAGCGCGGCCTTTCAGCTCCTGGCGGGCGTGCCACTTCCCGAGTCGGTGCAGTTCGAGCGCTGCGAGGTGCTGGCCAACCGTCTCGCACCGGTCTTTCGACAGCTCGAGCGCGAGGCGGCCGACGCGGACCTCGTGCACGAGGATGACACTCCGGTGCGGATTCTGTCGCTGCGAGCCGAGATCGAGGCCGAGCGAGCGACGGCCAAAGGTGGTTCGAAGCGGACCGGAATCCACACGAGTGTGATCGTGGCCAAGCCGGGGTGTCCCACACAAGGACCGCGCATTGCGCTCCTGACCTCGAGCCGCAAGCACGCAGGGGAGAATTCGGCGGCGCTGCTCGAACGGCGCTCAGCATCGCTGGGACGTCCTATCCGGGTCGGCGACCGAGCGCCGAGCAATCGCGTGGGCGAGACGGGGGCTCACGAAGCCGGATGCTGGGCGCACGCGCGCAGGAAGTTCGTCGAGATCGAGAGGAGCTTTCCCGACGAGTGCGCCCTGGTGCTCGACCACATAGGGGAGCTGTACGCGACGGACGAGGCGGCCAAGAGCGCGACGAGCGAGGAGCGGCTCGCACTGCATCAGACGCGCAGCGGGCCCGTCCTGGAGCGACTGCGAGCGTGGATCGAGACGGGCCTGGCCGAGAGGACCATCGAGCCGAACTCGAGGCTGGGCGGGGCCGTTCAGTACCTGCTCAATGCCTGGACGCAGCTGACCGAAGTGCTCAGGACGCCGGGCGTGGCGCTCGACAATAACGAAGCCGAGCGGGTGGTGAAGGTCGTGGCGCGCCAACGCAAGAACTCGCTCTTCTACGCGACGACAGACGGGGCGGGAATCGGGGACGTGCTCCAGAGTGTCATCACGACGTGCGTACTCAACGGGGTCGACCCACTCGGCTATCTCACGGCGGTCGGGCGCGAGCCCGATGCGGTGCGATCGGACCCGTCGGGGTGGGTGCCGTGGCGGTGGGCAGCGCGTGCCTCGCCTGCGTCGAGAGCGGGGCGCGTGGCCTGAGCGGGTGAGGAGAGGCGGCGCCAGGCCGGAGCAAAGTCGGCGCCCGACGGGTCGCCCTGAAAAAGCAGGACCGAGAGCTGCTGGGCCTCGAGCTCCGAGAGCGCGGCGTCGCTTGTGGGCCAGGAGCGGATGCGACCGCGAGAGAAGCGGCGCAGACAGAGCCAGAAGCCATGACCGTCGTAGGTTAAAATTTTAATCGCGGTGGAGCGACGATTTCTGAAGACGAACAAGGCGCCCGAAAAGGGGTCTTGGCCAAGATGCGCTCGGCACAGCGCAGCGAGCGCGTCGACTCCCTTTCGAAAATCGGCGGGGTCGGTAGCGACCAGGACGCGAAGCTGGGGCAGGAGTGAGATCACGGCTGCGAAGCGAGAAAGGCGCGGCAGAGCGCATCAAGGCGGTCCGACTGCTCTGCTGGCAGCGTCAGCGTCAGACGCGCTCCGTCCGAGCGCTCGAGGACGAGACGAGAGGGAGTCGGCTCCTGACGGTGGTCTGAGAGGAAGGTGAGCGGTGGCAGTGGGACAAAGTGAGGGGGCGAGTCTGGTGAGGGATGCTGGGGCGAAAGGGCGTCGCGCTGCGAGCGCAATCGCGCGTCGGAGAGCCCGAGTTCACGAGCGACGAGACGAAGCGGAAGGTGGTCGAGCAAACTGAGTGCGGCGTCCCACAGATCCTGTGGAATGCGCTGGCGTGGGGAGGAGCGGCGAGCGCGCCAGCTCTCGAAGAGGGAACGAACGCGGGCGAGGTCAGACGCAGAAGCGTCGAGGCGAGCGGACATGGCGAGTACCTCCGAGGGAAGAATCCCAACGCTGAAGGTACCGCGTCGAGCGCTCAGTCCGCACGCACGCTTCCCGGAGCAGATCTCGCACACGCTCCGCTCCGCGAGGATACCCACTCGCCATCGATCCCAGCACGCATCCCCTCCGCAGGCTCACTTTGAGTCGGCCGATCGAAAACCTCTTCTCCGCAGGGTCTGTGTCTGGACCATCGTTCCATGTGTGCCCTCGAACACTGAGTGACGGACCTGAGCCTCGAACTCCTCCGCCTCCCGCTTCGTCCCGGCTTCCGGGACGGCCCCCCGGAAGCGCCTCCCGTCGATCATGAACGCGTAGTGCCACCGGCCCCCACGCCTGCTAACTGCCATCGACCGCTCCTTTCCAGGGGTGCAGACATGGGCTGGAGCAGAGAGATCGTATCTCAAGAGCAGAGGGCTCGAACAAAGGGGTCGGCGCTCTGGACGGGCGAGGAGGCCTCGGGTAGGGTGCCGTTCACGACGCAGGGCCGCCTGGAGACCGTATGATTTCTCGAGAGCAGATGGAACCTGAGCGCGACGACTATCTGGAGCGGCCGGTGACTGCCCAGATCGAACAGATCGCGGCTGCGCTCGATCGTCTCGCGTCGGCGCTCAGCGACGAGACCAGGCTCAAGGCTGCGCGCGACGAAGCCGATCGGGTCATGGCCTACACCGAGTGGACCTCACGCGCCCTCGACGGGAATCCGCTTATCGTATCGGCCGTCGACTCCCATCGGCTGATAGGCCGACTCCGCGGCGATTGGGCGATGATTCAGGTGAGCGCGGAGCTTCGTGAATGGGTCCGGCGCGATGTGGCCGAGATATGCGACCGCCTTCGGCACACGGCGCGTGTCGCAGGCTGACACCCCATACCACCCGAGCCGATCGAGCCGAATCGGCGAGCCTTCTCGAGGAGCTCGAGTGAGGGCTGCCCCGATGGCAGCCTACGTGGAAGACATGGCGATCGACGCGTCGCGGGAGTAGCCTCACAAGAGACGATCTCGAGATCCCTCGGATCGTTGGAGGGGGATTGCGGGCGCGGTATGAGATAGGGAGGAAGACGAGGTGGCCGAGCACGACCAGTACGAAAGTTTCGAAGACGTCGAGGTCCTCGGAGTCGAGGAGCGGCGCTCCCTGCTCGCGAGCAGCGATCCCGTCGAACGACTATGGGCCGCGTGGTCCCTTGGACTGGAGCTCGGAAGGGACGCCACCCCGCACCTGGTCGCCTCGCTCAAAGGCGAGCCCTCCGACGGAATGCGCCGCCAGCTCCTGGTGGTCCTCGCCGGGCTCGGCGAGCACGAGCTTCTTCGTGCCTTCGCGCAATCGGACCCAGACGAGTACGTCCGGGCGACGGCGATCCAGTACTTCGTGCGGACGAACCCCGACCAGCTGTCGGCGATCCGGTTCGCGGCTGACCGACTCTTGAGCGACGCGGCTCGGGTCGTTCGGCGTGCCGTGCTGCAGGAGATCGGCAACGAGCTCGCAGGAGTCGACGGCGACCAACTGGAGGCGCTCGCGACCGACGCGGACCCGGACGTGCGGAGATTGGCGGTCAGGGCCCTTGCGTCCAGGATCCCCGCTGGCGGGCTCCTTCCCGCGCTTCGGGAGCGCTGCGCACGAAGCGGGATCGACTTCGCGGCACGGGAGTACATCGCGGGCCTGTGCATCGAGGCGGGATTCGCACACCAGGTCCTCGCCGTGGCTGTGACCTCCGATCCTCGAACCGGAAGCAGGCTCCTCGACCAGTTGCTCTATCGAGAGAAGCGATTTCAGTGGGAGGCGCTCGCTCCCCTGACCCGGATCGGCAGTCCCGACATCGACTGGAAGGCCCTCAGCCTCCTCGACTCGCGCGATCTGGAGCACGCGTTCGGACAGATGCTTCTGTACATTGGTCGGGCCGCGAAGGTCGCCGACAGATGCTCCACGCTGGCGGAGCACCGAATCCACGACCTCCTCGAGAGCGGCCGGCCGGTGGTCGTCAGGGACAAGGACAGGCCCGCCCTGCTCGCGGCCATATCATCTCTGGAGGGTCGTCAGCACACGGCCATGATGCTGGTGCACTCAGACGACAGGTGGGATGAGGGAGACGACGAGGAGTGGGACGACGATAGGTACGAGCAGGGCTCCTGGAGCCTCCTCGACGAGCTGAAGCGGCTCGCCGGGACCGGGGAGGCGTAAGAGTGTTTGAGACGACCGCCGGCAGCGGTGAATATCATGGCCTTGATCTACCCTGGCGCGACCTGCCCGCTGTGTGACGAGCCGATCGATACGCAGGGCTCCTTTTTCGCCACGTCGGCCTTCCTCGAGCCAGACCATCCGCTCTGGAGGTTTTCCGACGCGGCGATGCACTGGGAGTGCTACGAACGGTGGCCGCACCGAAGCGAGTTCGCGTCGGCTCACTTTCTGTCGTCGGTCGAGTCCGCCACGAGGAACCCGTATTGGGGCGTCGCGCTGACCTCCGACGCCGTGTACATCTCTCTCAATCCCGATCCTTCTGTGAATATGGCGTCAGTGGGGTTGCGGGCATCGGGAACCACGCTCCAGGAGCCGCTCGATCAATGGGCGAGGTGGGTCGCCGCGAGCCCGGCCGAGGACCTCGACGAGCTCACGCGAGGAGCGCTGCTCGAGGTGCTGCCGACACTCCGACGCCTCCTTCCCGATCGGGACGCACTTGTGAGCGCGGTCGACTGGGAGGCCACGCGACGGCGGTTCGACGAGTGGAAAGAGCAGGCGTAGCGAAGAGGAGCGACTCAAGAAGATCAGGACGCACAACAAAGCGTGCTGGGCGCTGATGCGCTCTCCGGTACGCTGTCCTCACTGTTCAGCTGTGGGGAGACTTCAACTCACCGAGCGGGGACCCGAGCAGCGATCCTTCTTTCTGTGCGATGCATGCGGACGCCGGGGACAGGCCTCGTCACATCAGGTTTCTTCCCTTCGGAGGCAAGGGGACGATGCTCACCCGCTTCCACCTCTTCCCGTGAGGCTTGAGCAGAACGGCCGTCGCCGTGTAGGTCTGCACCTCGAGATAGACGCGAAGCGGTCGAGCCGACAGGAAGATCGCCCTGAAGACCGGGTGGTTCTCCGTCGAAGGATAGACGAAGGTCTCCTCCGCCTCCTCCCACGTTCCGTCCTCGCGTCTGTGCACCCGACATGTATCTACGGCGTATCCGGCCTGATACAGGAGAAGCACCTGCCCATCTTCGAGGAGATGGGCGTCCAGCACGCGAAAGATCCCCAGCGAGCGCTCGACGTCGGCACTTCCACCGCTCGTCATGTATCTGGCGCCTCGACGCAAAATCAGCTCCGGGCTCGATGAGCCAGGCCGGGTCAGCAGGAACGAGTAGGTGTCGGTCCTCTGCTCCGCATCTTCGTCGAGCTCGGTTGGTTCCCCGGGCTTGGGGTCGACGATCTTGAGGTGCCTGTGCACCGTCTCGCTGCGGGAGGCCACCGTCACCTCCAGCCTCTCGCCAGTCTTGAAGCTTCGCGAGAAGACGACCTTCTCTCCCTGCGCGAAGCCAGCGGGCGCCAACCCGAGAATGACAGTCGCGATCTGGAGTCCCAACATCGACCCTCTCCTCGTTCAATCCCGGAATCGTATGGGATGTAACGCGCGGAGCTCGGTCGGCTTTCAAGACGAGACGATGGGGGCGGATTGGATGGGGACGGGCTCCGTCACTTTGATGGTGACGGCGAACTTGCTTACTCTGAACGCTTGAGGGCTGGAGGTGGCTTGAGCGCTTCGGGAGGCGAGTCGCCACGGAACTTGAATGTGATCGTCCCGACGACTGGAACGGCACGGCCTTCGATCTTCGTCGGGGTGAACCTCCATTTCATGGCCGCCGCGATCGAGGCGCCGAGCACAGACGGATGGCCCGTGAGGGCGCGGGCCGCCAGGACCTTCCCGGACTCGTCGACATAGACTTGAACGACGACCGAGCTGTCAGGCTTGCTGCTCGCGATCTCTGGATGACTGTCCACATCCTCTGCGCAGTCGTAGGCGGAAAGCACCTCCTGCCCGATCCGCGAATAGCCTCCGGACGGTTTCGGCAGTACCCCGGCGACGCCCTGTGGAATCGCCGACGCACCGTACCACTCGGTCCGCCCCGGTGTGGTGACCCAGAGCGCGTCGTGGCCCCGGGCGAAGGAGAATTCGACCACCCCGCGAATCGGGCATGAATGCGGGCGTACGGGCGGGAAACGCCACTCCCTGGCAGCCTTCTCGCTCGCCCGAGCGTAGTCCGTCGGCCCCGAGCGCGCGTGAACGCTCGACACCCTACCGTCGGCGTCGACGCGGATCTCGACGGCTATCGCGCCGGCAAACGGGGTCCGCTGGACATCCTTCGCGTCGAGGCTCGGCAGCACGATCTCGGTCGCACGGTAGCCGGTCTCCTTCGCCGTCCAGACGATCTCCGCCTCCGGCGACTGCCCCGCCGGACCGACGACGAGCGTCCCGGCACATACGACGACGAACCAATTCAGGGGGAAGAACATAGAGCGATTATGGTACTACGAAGGCTCGCAAGAATGCCTGAAACGTCGGCCCTAAGAGTCCGCGTCCGGGGGATGACAGGGACAGACTACATCGTCCTGTCGGGAATAAGTCGATCTCCGGCCGAGCACACCCCCCAACTGCGTCCCTGACACGCCGCTCGGCCTCATCGGCGGAGGGGATGCGTCACGCCTTCGCCGTCACAACGACATGAGCTCTTCCCAGCGAGCGACAATCAGATCCATGTAGAGCCCCGAGGCGAGTCCGTAGGATCCGAGGGAAAAGCCGTCGTTCACCTCGACGAGGGCCGTCTCGCCGCTCGCCAGCAGACCGAAGTCTATCCCGTAGCCGGCCGGCGCATCCCCTGATTCTGTGAAAAGAGCCACCGCCGTACGCACGCTGTCGCCGTCGAGGCGCGCCGTTGGGTCGCCCGAGTAGTGCCTCATGCCCACGATCTCGCCCTTCACGACGTAGACACGGTGTTCGGACACCCATTCGACGACCTCCGAACAGACAACAGCCGTGCCGCCCGAGACGCTGGCGATCGCACGCGCGTCCTCCGGTGATTCGAAGACTCTTCCGGTGAAGCGCTTCATCCGGTCGGCGGGCTTGGCGAAGAAGGGCTGGGAGCCGCAGCCGTAGAGGAGATCCCGCGCACGGCCGACGGTGCTCCGCCACATGCGGCGGCGAAGGAACGGTTCGAGGGAGGCAGGGTAGTCGTTGGTTGCCGGAGGCTCTACGCCGATCTGCTTGAGCGCCCCGTAGACGACGGGAATGTCGCCCGCGACGAGGGTGTGCCGAGTGAGGGGAAGACTGCGTCTCGAAATTCGCTTCGCGGTAAAGAGTTCGACGGGGAGGCCACGCGCAGCGAGCTCTCGCGCAAGACTCTCCGTCTCCGGCTCGAGCTGCCCATTTCCGCGCTCCTGGATGTACGCTCGCTCGATCATTGCATCGATCGTACCGCAAGCGGCTGTACAGCATGACGATTTGGGAGCGAAGCCAGTACCGCTCGCGCCACGAGACGCCGATGAGGGCAGCCACGTTGAGCCCGGGTGCCGAGCCATACGATGATTGCGTGTCGAATCCGTCGTCTTCGGGGGAGGCATGAAACGCGTTCGTCTGGGTATTCGCGGCTGGATGCTTGGCTTCTCGCTCGGAATCGCCGTGGCGAGGCTTCCGCTCTGGGGCCCCGAGCCTGTTCCGAATGTTGCTCGGGAGGTGCCGAACAGTCCCGCTGTCTCTGCGGCGCAGACCGGCGCGCGAAAAGAGCCGGTCGAGCCCACGAAGGAGAGCCCCGACCCTTCCAAGCAGGTCCAAGGCATCCGCATCGTATCCGGCACGTTCGGCGATCACGACGCCGGCCGTGGATATGAGATCGACGTCGAGTACCCACAGATCGCCGAGCCTTCGTCTCCCTTCGTCGAGCGATTCAACCGCCTGGTCAAGGCGCGGGTCTTCCGCACGATCGACAGCCTGCGAGGCCAATCCCGCTCAGACTTGCGGCGAAGGAATGACACTCCCGATATAACCGACGAGCTCAATATCTCCTACACGGCGCCGCTTGCCACGCCGAAGCTCGTAAGCGTCCGCCTCGATTCGTATGCCTATTCGTGGCCCGCGGCCCACGGCGGCAACACGGCCGAATCGATCACGTTCGACCTCGAGGCCGGGAGGCCCGTGCGTCTCGCCAACCTATTTCTACCCAAGTCCGCCTATCTCGAGGGGATCTCCCGCTACTGCGTTGATGAGTTGAACCGTCGGGGCCTTGGGAACGGTAGAGGAGGCTTCCTCGGCTATCGCGAGGACGGCGCATCTCCGAAGCCGGAGAACTACACGACGTGGAATGTCACGCACGGCGGACTGCTGATCCAGTTCGCAGAGTACCAGGTCGGGCCCCACTCGGCCGGCCGGCCTGAAGTCCTCGTGCCGTTCGACGTGCTGAAGGAGTACATCGACCCAAAGGGCCCGCTCGCACTATCTGTCGTTGACTGAGTCGGACGTTGCCTGCTACGAAGCGCGCACAGCGCCCGCCCCTCGACACGTCAACGCCGACGGAGCAATCGGCGCAGAAAACGCAGGATGCCGCCCGCCCTCTCTGTATCCGTTAGCCTGCCCTCCAGTGGCGTTCGTAGGGGAGATGGTAGTGTTCCCTCTTTCGCAGTCAGTGAATCACTCTCGGAAGCGGGCGCTTCGCTCGCGCGACTGCGCTTCAGGTGTTCGGCAAGCACCTCATGAATCACACTTATGACGGGCGCGCGAACTTCCTCTTCGACCTCAAACCTCCGCACTCCCGTCACCTCGGCGACGACGATGGTGGCGTTGTCAGTTACGCCACGATCGAGTACGGCGTCGATCACGTTCACGCATGCCGCTTTGACGTCTCTTGCCGTCGCGACAGCCGAGGCAAGCACTTCGTCCAGCACCACGTCCGACACGCCATCGGTGCAGAGGATCAGCCTGTCGCCGGGCTCCAGCTCGAGCCTGAAGATAGATGGCCTGACGTTTGGTCGAGATCCAAGTGTCTCCAGCATCACGTGCCTGTAGTTATGGCCGGCGACCTCTTCCGGTGTGACGTACCCGGCCCGGATAACAAGCTCTACGAGTGTGTGGTCATCGGTGAGTCGCCATAGGCTGCCGCTCCGAGCGAGGTACGCCCGACTGTCGCCAATATGACCGATCCAGACCTGCAGGCCGACGACAACCGCAACCGTCAGCGTCGCGTAGTAGCTCCAGAGATCCATCAGCTCTTCTTCGGACAGCTCTCCTGGAAACACGGCACGATTCGCTGCGGAGAAGGCGTTCTCGAGAACGTCCGGCGGGCGGTCTGAGCTGTCGCTCGACTGGATCGCATCGAAGGCCGCGCGAAGCGCCTGCTGGGCCGGCGAGTCGGTGTCGGGCACACTCCCGACTCCGTCTGCGACTGCGAGAAATACCGGCCCGCCTCCGAGAAGGAACCGACCCACCTTCCCGGCAGCTACCGGAACGCCTCGCACCGGAGCGACCAGTGACTCGTCCTGGTTCCAGCGACTGTGTGAGCCGGGAACGGTACGACTCGCAGTGATGAGTCCGTAGGACTGGATCTCGTTCGACATGACATCAATCGAATGACTGCGGGATGAAGTCCGCGAGGCGGAGCCCCTCGAGCTCGATCACTTCCGGAGAGAGGATCCTCTCGAAGGGAACAAGCCCCCGCGAGGTGAGCTTCGAGCGCAGCCGGTCGGCGTAGCCGTGGGCGAAGGCCTCCTTGTCGGATCCGGGCTTGTGATCGTACCGCTCCCGAAGGCGATCCTCGTCCTCTGGTGAGAGGCCTCTCGCGATGTGCCGCCTGACACTCTCGAGCCAATCGACCCAGTGGCCGATCTCGTGAAGCAGTGTCCGGTAGAGCTGCGTCGCTCGCACGCTTTCGAGCGTCGATTCGATCTCGTAGCCCCGGACGGTCGCGCAGACCGCGTGCCCGTCCTGGCGCAGTCGCTCGAGCTCGCGCTCTTCGTCGGGCGAAAGCGACTTGTCCCACCGATACGGGCGGACCCAGTCCTGTGCCTCGAGAAAGACGGCCGGTCCTTCGAGTCGGCACACCTGGGCGTAGTAGGCGAGGCGTCCCCAAACCGGCTCGAGCGTCGTCTCCTTTCGCTTCGGTTGCCTGAGAACGATGTGAGTCAACCCGTCGAGGTCGCTGGCGGGAACGAAGCCGAGCAAATATGCGATGTCGTCGACCGTACAGGCGTGGACACATCCTGCCCGGGCCCGTTCGACCGAGAACGAGACCGTTCTGCCGTGGACGGCTCGGGTCACGACGCGGGCGCCGACGAGCTTCTCGTAGTAGACGCGATCGTCGCGCCAGCTCTCCGGGATGACGAGTCGGTTGTCCTGTCCGCGCCCGCTCGCGCTCGTGCCGATCTTCCGATTTCGCCTCGCAGGATTCCAACCCATCCTCACTCTGATTCGCCCTCCGTTGAAGTCGTTTGGAGATCACTACAGGCTGGGCATCAGCCGTCCCGTTTGAAGATCGAGCGAGAACGGCTGCCAGCCGCCGGGCGGATCCCACTCCCCTCGCCCGTGAATCACCTCTCCGTCGACGTCATCGACGAGCACGCCGTCGATACCCAAGCGGTCCGAGGTCCACCAAAGTGTCACATCCGGGCTGAACATTCTCAGCAGATCCGCCGACGCGACGAGGAGGACATCGTCCAGCGGATAGAGATGACCGAAATAGCTTCCGAGGTCGAAGCTCACGTGCCGGTCGCCAGGTATCGAAACGAAGTGCAGGCGGTGGCCAAATCCGATCACAATCCAATCGCGCCAGACGAGCGAGTCCTCAAACGAACAACACTCCTCGTCAATGTAGAGGTCGAATCGGAAACCGGGTCGGTTGGATACGGTCACCAAAACGAAAGCATCAGCCGTCGGCCGGTTCGGCGGCATCGGTCCGAGCACGACAACAGGCACGTGAAGCCACGGGTCGGGAACGGTCGTCACAAACGCGGTTTCGATCATGCCTTCCCTCTTCTCGAGATCCTGACCGAACAGGGCTTCGCTCCCCACGAAGTAGGCGCTGTCAGGTCCAACGGGAAGCCCTATGGCTTCGCTGACCGGATCCGGGATCTGCTCGAGTGCTTCGACCGATCGTTTCATCCGCCGCGTTTCGTTGAAGCGCTGAAGGTACGCGACGCGCTTCGGTAGCAGCGGCGGCTCGGCACGAAACACCTCCACGTCACCCCTCTCGCGTCAATGTCATTGGAAGAGTATTCCCGGATTGAGCGACGCACAATTTGAGGAGGACAGTCCGGTCACTCCTGACACGTCAATCCCACCAGAAGAACCAGACGGGGGCGCCGAGCAGCTCTGCCGCGAGCCGCTCGATCGTCTGAGTTCCTTGATCGACGACATCCGCGCAATAGACGTACTGCTCGAGGGCAAGCGCGATCGCCCCCTCTCGCGTCAGCGGTGGTCGAGTAACCGACATCTCCACGGTATCGCCTGCAATCGCAAAGACCTCCGCTCCGAACCGCTCGTGCCAACTCTTGAAGGCAGCGACCTGGACCTCGGCAGTCGGACAGGCGTTCCAGCCTCCGAATCGAAGGTAGGCTGGAGCCTCCCAGATGCGCGATGTCGGAATCAGCGCGATGCCCGCGTGGCCGGGGCCCCGCCGATCGCCTCCCTCCAGGTGAGCGCTGAAGGAATTCGTGCCCTGTACGCCATCCGGCCACGTGCCGTGGGGCGGGTCCAATCGTGAGCCTGCCTCTTCGCCGTACTCCTGCGCGTTGATCTCGGCATCAGCGCGTGCGCCCGCGATCTCCTCCTCGCTCCATACGGCGAAGTCCGTTGAAAGGCCTTCCTTCAGAATGGTGCCGGGATCCTCGCTTTCGTCGTTCAGCCGATCCAACTCTTCGTCCCAACGGTCGGCGCCGCCGATCACGACGGGCCAGCGACGAGTCCGGGGAACGAGATCGACGAGCCGACTCCAGATGCGCACCGCCTCGAGCTCCGGCACGGAGACCCCTGCGACCCCGCAGGACGCATCCGGCAGCCACTCCAGCCCAGGCACCTCACCTGCAACGATTGCCTTCCAGTCAGCCGTGCTCATATCCAGGTCCTTTCGAGTGAGAACTTCAGAAAGCTTCGGTCACAATGGTGGCTCTCTCTGCGATAGGTCATCAGTTCGATCCCCTCGGGGATGCCAGCACATCGATATTGGCCGGCCGATAGGGCAGCCCCGACATCGACGTCGCCAAAGGCCACGTAGAACAGGAACGGGTCACCCCCGTCACGGAAGAATGCTCCCTCGTCCAGTCCTCCAGATTACGGTTCATTGCTTGACGTTCCTCCTCAGCATTCGCCAATCCGAGCCTGGACGATATCTCTCTGGGCCAGGGCTCGGCCCAGTTCCGTATCGCATTGCCGCTGGCGGCGGAGACATTCTACGGCAGGCTGCCGGACCGCAGGGCCTCGGCGACGGCACTGGATCGACCAGACCTGCGAGATAGAGTGCGGGTCGAATCGACGCGCATCTACGACGTTGCGGGACGGTCGTCCGTACTCTCCAAGCCCAGCACCGTGGCCTGCCACGTACCGGGAGGCGGTCTCCCTGCCCTACACATGGTGCGAAGGAGAGCCGTCTATGCGCCGTCAGAGAATCGTCAGGACGATCCTCATCCACATCGCCCTATAGCGGTGTTCAAGTGCATGGAGGCCTGAGATCTCCCAGTTTCTGCGACCCGTGCGGAATCCTCTTCGCGCCAGAGGCGCGAGAGAAGGTAGCCAGGGGGAAGAAGCGCGAGGGACGAGCGCTTCTTCCCCCTGGACACGCGAACGATGGATTCGCGCACCGGAGGTGCGCCTCAAGGCCGTCGTTGAGGCGCACCTCCGGCGCGCGAATCGTTTTCCTCACGTTCCAGGGGGTGCGCTCAGTCGCTTCGCTCCTTCGCTACCCCGCGGCGTGCAACGCCTGGCTACCTTCTCTCGCGCCTCTGGCGCGAAGAGGAGTTCGCCGCACAGGTCCAATGTCTGGGTGAAATTCGCGGTCGTCAGGCTCCAATCCACATGAACACCGCTATAATTTGGGCGCTAAATGCTGTGCTACCACCGGACCCGGAGTTGTCGTCGCTCGTCATTCCGCCGCCACCGAGGGCGCCAGCACCGCCACCACCTCCACCGCTCAGCGTCCACTACGAGACGAGCGCGCAATGGCAGCCGCTCGACGCTTCTACGGCAGGGGCACCGGTGCAGCTTCCGAACGGTGTAACGAGAGTGTGTGCACTGCCCGGCCTTCGTAACCCGAACGAGTCGTGGGGCGAGAGCCCTCATTTCCTCGATGCACTCCGCGGCTGGATTCGCACCGACGGGGGACTCTACCGTACGCTCGACGGCGCACGGCACTGGAAGCGTATCTTCACGCCGGCAGAGGGATCCTACGGAGGCTTGCAGAGCATCTACTCATTTCAATTCATCGACAGCAACGTCGGCTGGGCGATCGTCGACGGCGACCTCCTGCGCACCACGGACGGAGGAGACACCTGGCGACGGTGCCCTCGGCTCCGGGGCGACCCATGCCTCAGTACGCTTGTGTTCAGCCGAGACGGGCGGTACGGCTGGGTTGCCGGCGAGGTCGAGCGGCCGCTTCGCGATGGCGAAGAGTGCGCAAATCGCTTCGGGAGGAGCAGCGACAGCGGGCAGAGAACGGCAGCCTTCGCGGCTGTCTACTTCACGCGCGACGGAGGCGGGACGTGGATCCAGCAGCCGGTGGCTCGCAGCATGGGCGACATCAGCGGCCTGTTTATCATCGACGAACAGCACGCGTGGGCCACGGGTCAGGCCGGCTTCTTCTACCTGAAGAACGGGCGGTGGCGCGTAAGCGCTTCGGAGGGCTACGACGCTGAAATGAGGCCGATTGTACGGGGGCTCGAGATCGAGATCGGATGCCCGACCTTCTGCCCGTGTGGCGTGTCCTTCCCCGACAGTTCGGTCGGCTGGCTCTGGAACAGCAACGGGTCGCTGGCCGTGACTCAGGATGGCGGGCGGAGATGGAGGGATATCCTTACACACGATGATCTCTGGGGACCGGACGACAGGATTGGCTTTTTCCTCGAAGTCCGTTTCGTCGACCGACATGCCGGCTGGGCGCTCGACAGCCTCGGAGACCTGTACGCTACATCCGATGGGGGCAGGAACTGGACCCAGATGACAACAGGCGTCGAGTTCGAAGACTTCGACATCTCGAGCCCGGACCGCGCGTGGGCAGTGACAAAGGGCGAACTTTTCTCGCTCGACCTGTGAGCCCTCACGCTGCAAGTGACTCGCACCTCCGCACGGTGTCGGACCGGCGGGGCGGCAGCGAATCGCTCATGAGGCCAGCCTTTCGTCGAGAGGTTATGGAGACCGCAGACGCCATCTCGCCTCTCAATGAGTAGGAATCCCGCGTCCGAAGCCTCAGAAGGCCCCGATGGCGTGGGCGCTCCTCGAGATCGCTCTCGCCGAGAAGAAACCCGACGACATTCTCAAGTGGTATGACCACCCGGGCGTTCGAGAGAGAGCCGGATATTCCGTCGATACCCTTGACGATCGTGTGGCCCACACAATCGGCCGGGTGTACCCGGACCGAGCCGTGGAGATCTGGAAGCGGCTCGCCAATCGGGAGATCGCGACGACGAAGGTCAGCGCCTACCCGGTCGCCGCGCGCTATCTCCGATCGGCAAAGGAGACCCTCGTTCGCGAGAGGCGGGGCGAGGAATGGAACGAACTCTTCGATCGGCTCCTGGAGAAGAATCGCCGGAAGACAAAGTGCGTGGAAGCGCTCAAGCGCATCGGCCGCGCCCGGTAGCCTCTCCCGACGGTCTCCACCGAATCGGAATCACGCCCGATGAGATCACCCCTCCCCCGAGACAGCTCTTCGCACTCGGCTGTTCGCCCAACCTCTGAACAGATCAGAGACATCGGCGATCCGGTTCGCGGCCGACCGACTCTTGAGCGACGCGGCTCCCTACGCTTCATCCGGGAATGGCCGGACCGCTATCGTGTCTTCGTAGGAGCCAAACAGTCCTCGCCTCCCATAGAGCGAAAAGCTGTAGAGGGCCAGGTCGGCGTCCGCGCCGCGGACGGACTCGGGAAACGGGTGCGGGCACGGCTGGCGATAGAGATGGCTCTTGATCAGGTAGTCGATCTGCCGCACGACGTGGACTGGATCGTCGGCAGCGGGAGCGCTCACGTCGATGCGGTCGACGTACGCCTTCGGCTCGACGACCGTGAGCCGCGCTCGCGCCACGAGAGTCCCGGTCCAGCTTCGGGCGAAATAGAGGTGTCCCTCGTAGAGGTAGACGTCCCACTTGTCCTCCATCTCCTGCGCTTTGAAGAGCGGCCCGTCGCTCGACCGCCCTTTGACCGTATAGTCCAGGTCGCAGGCCACCTCCACGCTCTCCTCGGGCAAGCACCCGACGTGCTCCGCGCCGAGCGAGGTGCGCAACTGGGAGAACTTGAAGGCCACTGCGGGGTCCTGTGTTACGGACGTCATCGACAAGGCCACGGGACGACAGTCGAGCACGCGGATGCCGAACGGGCTCTCCTCGGGCTCGAGCCATCGAAGCTCATGGAGCGCGCTTCCCGGCTCCTCGCCCTGCTCGCGTCGTGACTCCTGTCCCGTGGGCCGGGACGAAGGCGCCTCCTTCGGGCGTTTGCGGAAGATGTTCTTGAGGTTCTCGAGCATCCTATTCTCGCTCCCCTACGCAAGGAATCGCCACGTACCACGAGCGTCTGGCACCCGTCGGAGAGTCCCCCTCAATCCGCAGAACGCGGCTCTTCCGCACTGTGAGTTTGGCGCAGCTACTGCCCGAACTCAACACCGCGGGCGTCGAGAGGCCTCGCGATGCTTTCGTTCCTCGCTGCCTCCAGCAGGTGTTCGCGAGCCTCCCAAACCTGAGCGACGGTAAGCTCCTTCCTCATCTCCCATGGGATACGGCGCCACAGGGCGTGTACGACGACGCCTTTGCCCTTTCCTCTCGCGCGCCGATCGAGCTCCCACACGTAGGCCCAGAGCGAGGACGCCTGCCGAAGCGACTCGCGCTTTACGATTCGTCGTGCGTCGGCCTCGGTGATGCGCGCTCCTGCCGAGCCCGCCAGATGCTTCAAGGCCAGCGCCTGGACGTGAACGGTGCCAGCCTGTCTCGGCTGAGGAGAAGTAATGCCGAGCATGAGCCGCGAGTCGACGAGGCGGTCGTCGAGCACGAGATGTTTGACGCGAAACGAAGTCGAGAAGAACGACGAAAAGAGCTGTGCGAAGGGTCCCGCAGGCTCGTTCGGCACCAGATTGCTGGGGAGCGCCTCTCTTTGTGCGACAAGCCACTGGCCGGCAGTCTTGGGGTGCCTGAGCAGCTTGACGATATTGGGCCCAAGCAAAATGGGCCTGTTGACAGCCTCCTCACCGAGCCACATGAGGAGTTGATAGGCTTGCGACTGCAGCGTCAAGAGCTCTGCAATATCGGACTTGTCGAGCACGTCTCACCTCTTTGAACCTCGGAGATCGACTCCATGACTTCTCGCCTGCGATTCGAATCTCGCTCATCAGACAGGGTCCGATTCGCCAGCCGCGAGCCGCTCGAAGGCTTCGTCCGACGTCTCGAAGACCACCGTGTCGCCGGGCTCGACGTCGAGCGCCGGCGGCGTCGCGGGGTCGAGGGAGAAGACGCAATGCGCCCTCCCAAACGATAGCGGCGGTTTGCTCTCCATCATTGCACCTCCCATCCCGAGTGCTGGTCTCGGGAGAGTATGCGGCTTCGAGTCACGGCGTTCCATGTCCACGTCGTAGGCCGCGATCGAGCCCGACGTCGCTTTCGCGGTGCGTGGGGAGGTGCGTGGGACGGGTCTCGTGCCTTCTCGGGCGTCGAGGGCCACGGCTTCGTCGCCCTCATCGGTCGGGCTGATCCACGACCCGCGCTCGAGGCGCTCGCCCGACTGCAGTTAAGCGTGGGTGGTCAGCCCAACCAACAGTCTGATGTCGTCGCGGCCTCGACCCTGACAGACGAAACGGCTCGCTAACTGCCTCTCGGCGGTGGTCAGGCAGTCCCTCGCGATCCCATCATCCAACCGGTCCGTAATTTTCGTCGCGTGTGCAGTCTACCTCGGCCCCGAGAGGTTCACACCTTCCCTGTTGAGCAGTGTTTCGGGGAACAGGAGACTGGCTACGCCGATGAGCAGGTATTCCTCGAAGGCGAGGCTGGTCGCGCCGAACTCGGGCCAGATGCTCGGCGAGTCCGCCGACCAGGCCGTGCACCAGAAGTAGACCGGACGCCGGAGAACCTGGCGCCCTCCTCGAGCGGGCTCGAAGAGCTGGTCGGCCCACCGCCTGTACTTCGGGATGACTTTGCTCGGGTCATGCCCTGGGCAGACCACGGCACTGAGGTCCCCGATGTGATAGGCATAGTTCGACCCCCAGCGGGCGAACTTGCCGACGTTGCGCTCGATGTTCAAGAGATTGGCCGACACGTTCCCGTCGCCTCGGCCGAACTTCCCTGCCCTCCCGACGTAGAGCGGGAGCACCCGCCTCCCGTCGAGCCAGAGCATCAGGTAGAGGATGCCTTCGAAGCGGCTCCCCTCGGCGAGGACCTTACGCACCTCTCCGATGACGAGGCCTTCCATCTGTGGTGAACGGACGAGGATGAGCCGGCTGTCCTTGCCGTAGCGTCGCGTCTCGACCGCCCCATGCCGGTGACAGGCGAAGAGCGGCACCGCCGACTCCACGATCGCGTGGCGTTCGCAGAAGGAGCCCCAAAGCTCCAGCTTCGCGGCGTCTATGTGCCTTTGCTGCACTTCTGCCATATACGGGACGCTCGATCGACGGTCTGAGTTTAGGACGTACTACTTGGTTAAACTACGCTGCGCCCGAAACGTGAAGCCGCCAGAGTGGGGACTCCAACGCGGCTTCTCGATTCTCGTCTCACGCGGGTCGGGCAGGAACGCGGCCACGTCGCAGCGACCTATTGCACACCTACGAGATGGCGAGACTCTCCAGGAACGCAGCCCCCGAAGCCTCGAGGCTGTGCCTGAGATCGAATGCTACGCTGCGAACTCTGATGTCCTCCACCCAGGCGTCGAGCGGACGAGCGAGAGGTGCCGGGTAGACGAGGATCGCCTCGTGGCACCCTTTGATCTTCGCGTATGCAATCATCTGTGCGACGTCGTCGGTCGAGGGCGTTACGGGCGCCTTGTATTTCGTATCGAGCACCATTCGCGGCCTGTTCGTCGCCTGGCTGAGGAGCACGAGGTCGATGTTGAAGTAGAGTCCGGTCGCCTCGCCGATCTGTACCGGGTCCTGTGCCTTGAGCGACCAATTCGGGCCGACGTGCTGCGCCATCCACTCCGCCACGAAGAGCTCGAAGAGACGTGCCATGTTCACGAGGAATGGCAGCATCGTCCTCTCGCCAACCTCGTAGTGCGGGCCGCTGTTCTCCAGGAAGAACCTGCAGAGCGCATGGAGCGGGCGATAGTCCTCGTTGAGCCGGTTGTAGAGCCGGCCGCTGCATGCCCTGGCGGGAAAGTGCTCGAGCGTCGTCAGCCCCGCGAGCTGACGGTACGCCTGCCGCACGTTCGACATGACTCGGTCCGAGCACAGCCCACTCCGAGCAATCGTGTAGAGGGTCCAGGCGAGAAGTCGGTTTTCCTCTGTATCGGCAGTGTGCTCGTGGTAGTGGCACTGCGTGTTCGAGTCCCACGGCGTCCGGATAGCCCGTGCCACGTCCATTCGTCCGCGAATGTAGGGCAGCCGGTCGGTCTCGGGCATATAGGCCCGATAGAAGCCCTTGCGACCGCGGTCGAGCACCCTCTTCGCGAGAACGTTTGCGAGCTGCTCGTAGAAGTCCTCGAGTGTTCTCGCGTCGAAGGTCCCATCGAGGAACTTGAAGCTCGTGAGTCGATAGGCGTATTCGAGCATTCGGAAGAGGTTCCCGATCGGAACCTTTGGGCGGAGAGAGAGACCCGAGTCAGGTCCGAGCGGTATATATCCGACCCATCCGAGCGACGTGAGTCGCCACTTCCGCCCCGTTTTGAACGACGGGGCTTCGACGGCGATCTTGTCGGCATAGTCGCGAAACAGTGCCTCCTCGACCTCGGCGCTGATCGCGTCGGCGGGAAACTCGGCCAACTGGTACTCGGTCAGCTCGACGATCAAGTTTCCTCCCGCCGCGACCCTCGGACCTCGTTGCCCACGCGAGGCCACCGGAACTGCTCGAACACGTCGCGGCGGTCGAAGAAGTACTCTTCGATGTACGGCTCGATCTCCATTCTCCAGATATCCTCGATGTGCACGAAAAGATCCTTGCCAAGGAAGAAGGAGATTCCGACGGAGTAGTGTGGATCCCCGATCGCCCGGTTGAGCCGCTCGAGAACAGTTATGAGCCCGCCGACCTCCTTCTCGCGCCCCGCGTATCGACGGCGCAGCACGTCGAAGTTCGGCTCGAGCGCGAGGAAGGCGAACCGACGCCGGAGCGCGTGGTCCACGAGGGCGATCGATCGGTCTGCAGTATTCATCGTGCCGATGAGCCGAACGTTCTTCGGAATCGAGAACTCGCGTCCGCCCGCGAGCGATACGGTCTCATCTCGATATTCGAGCAGGAACATGAGCTCGCCGAACACGCGCGAGAGGTTCGCCCGGTTGATCTCGTCGATGACGAGGACGCTCGTGCCCTCGAGCTCTCTCGCGCGGTCGCAGAAGTCGACGAACCGACCCGAAACGAGAGGATATTCGAGCCCACCCCCAGGCAGTGCCCGAGGACGCATCCCCAGCATGAAGTCCTCGTACGCGTAGGATGGGTGGAACTGAACCAGCTCGACGAGACCGAAGCCGTTCCCGGCAAGGTGGTTGGCAAGCTTGCCTGCCACGAACGTCTTCCCGGTGCCGGGTGGTCCAAAGACAATCGCCTGACCTTTGCGGTTGATGGCGCGTACCCACCGCTCGAGCATCTCCTTGTCGAATCCCGTGTCGGCTGCGACCGAGGACAGAGGGTAGTCGGGCCTCGGCTCCGCGCGAGACGAGAGCGGTTGGGGCTCTGCCTCCTCCCGAACCTCGACGTCGGGGGTGTCCTGCGATGCGGCTTCGTCGAGCGGTGGAGCGCTGCGCGTGAGATCGAACTGCCCGGCCGACGGAGCATATTCCTCGAGGATGTGCGCCTGCTCGTCGGAGACCTTGAAGTTCGTGCCCTGCGCCGAGACAAGGATTCTGAGCTCCTTGAGGACCGGATGCGCGAGGAGTTGGGCACGAGACAGCCGGGGGTGAAAGACGTCGTCGAATCGAATGCGAACACGCCGCTCGACCTCGGCGAAGTGGCCCCCTTTCTTCATGAAACGCACCGTGTCCTCGTCCTCGGCGATCTCGGCCGGCTCCGTCAGGACCGTCGCCCGCGCAAGGATCCCCGCATCCTTCCCCGACTCCCACAGATAGACGGTGTCGCCCGGATGGATGTCCTTCCCATGCTGTCGCACGACCCAGGTCATCTCTTCGACCTCCGCAAGCGCTGCCGGGAGATCGAACAGGTTTGGGTTCGACTGAAAAATCCAGGTGGAGACAGGTTCAGGGTTTCCGGTGCCTTCCTCGCGATTCGAAACCGGGTCGGGCACATCCCGCACGAGGAGAGCACGCATGTAGGCAGTAACGGCACGTTCATGCTTCCTGCGTTGCTTCCACGCCTTCCGCGCCGAAGCGGCAGCACGCTCGATGAGCCGAAGGTGCGCGGGCCAGAGAGCCCGGACCGAGTCGACAGCCTCCGGGATTGAGAGCGTCGCAGAGCGGGCCTCGGGAAGGCCTTCGTAGTCCGATTCCCCTTTTGCAGGGGCGTCGAGGCAATCGAGGAACGCTTCGGGGACCGACGGTTCGTCAACGCTAAGAACCACCTTGTCGGAATAGAGCCTGAGCGTTCGATACCGGCCGACGTTGAGCTGGAGGCGTCCGTCGTCGCGCTCCGAAAGGCTCCAGGCTTCCGCGCCCGCGCCGACCGCCGCGTCAATCGAGTCTGCCAGCAACGAGAGCATGGCACGCCGCCTCTCAGGGTCCGGGTAGAGCCGTTCGACGATCGCGGGAGCCGCCTCCCGATCGGCGTCGTTCACGGTCGTGCTTTGCACGACGGCAGGCTGATTGCCGAACGTCGGCGTGGAAAGGATACGCTGCGCCAAGAGCTGTTCGAAGAGCCAACCCAGGACGGCATACCCTGCATCGTCGCCCTGCTCGTGCTCGCGCAGGTTGTTGAGGATCATCCCCGAGGCGTTCGGCCGGCCCTGGATCGCGAACCCGGGGAGCGCGCCCTGATCGGGGTAGGCTTCGTCGAGTCGTTGCCGCGCCGCCTTCCCTGCCACTCCGTCGAACCTGGCAAAATTACCGAGGACGAGGTTCCTGTAGAGGTCGACGGCGACCTGATGGCGAAGCCCCGACCCCTCGAGTTGGGCGATGGCCTCGCGGAGCTGTCCCTCGAGACCCTCGCTCGTCAGTCCGGCCAGCGGCGGCAGGTCGGCCACGCGAAGGACGACCTCCTGGCTCTGCCCGTCGGCACGGGGAACATGAATCCGGACGTCCCGAAGCGGAATCTCTTTCATGAAAGCTGACCCCTTCCCTCTCGCAAGCGCCCCTCACTCGAGCGACCGGAGAGGGCGTCTCGAGCTCCCGGGTTGAGTGCTCAAAAGCCCTTCCATTGAACCTGAAGAGCGACCGTATCGTGGTCGGCCGTCGGCACCTCCAGCGACAGATGACCGTCGGAGCAGTAGTGCCGATACTTCTTGATCGTCATCGACTCGAGAAGCACGGTCCGATCGGCAGGCACGGCGTCGAGCACAACGTCGGAGCAGAGGACGATCAGCTTTCGCGCCGCGCGAGTCGTGGCGACGTTGAACCTGGCCTGGCTGAGGAGAAAGCCTGCCTCGGCCTCGGCGTACTCCTGGTCGGCGACGCCGTAGGACACCAGGACGACGTCGCGCTCCTTGCCCTGAAGCTTCTCGACCGTGTCGACGAGGGGCATGGGCTGCCCGTCCGCCCCGAAGCCGAGTGCGCCGAGCGCCTGCCGGATGGCGCTGTTCTGAGCGCGGTGCGGGGCAAGGATTGCCAGCCCGCTCCGCGCCAGACCGTCGGGGCTGTAGACGCTGCCCGTCTTGGGATCTACGAGACGCCGCCGAAGCGCCTCCGCCAGCCGGGCGACGAGGTCGGCCTCGAACGGATTGCGCGCCGTAAAGCTCCGGGGAGGCCTGTACCAGCACAGCACGGCGGGCTTGCTCGGGTCGAGAAGAATGTCGGCGAGGTCGTCACCCGCCGGGTCCGCGGGAGGGTCGAGTGCGATCGTAATTTTGGGGAACGAGCTGGAGTAGCGGCCGCGATAGAGCGCGTGTCGCGGGTAGGCGGTCAGAGGCTCGTTCATCCTGAAGTTCTCCTCGAGCTGGAAGAGCATCCGATCCTCCACCCCAGGGTCGACCTCGGCCCGCTCTTCGACCTGGCTGCGGACGAAGGCGAAGACGGAGGTCAGGATGTTCTTTCGGTCTTTGGGGTATTCGCCGTGGATGATCGGCGGGAGCTGGCGGTCGTCGCCGGCCAGGATGACGTTCGAGTCCGGCCCGCTCGCCGCAAAGGCGATAAGCGCGTCTGGGAGCTTCATCTGCGAGGCCTCGTCGACGAGAACTACGTCGAACCACGGCTGGACCGGGCCGCCCGCCTTCTCCATCCCTCGGAAGAGGCTCCATACTGTCGACCCGACGACGACGCACGGAGCCTCGGTCTGAAGGAGCGCCACGAGCCGCTCGTTCTCCTCGAGCGTCACCGACGCCGGCAACGAGGCGTGGGCCGGATTGCCGCTGCCGCGGAGCTGATGGAGACGGTAGGTCTCCTCGGGAATCTCGTACCGGGCGGCGAGCTCGGAGAGCTTTCCCATGACGTTTGCGATCGCGTGGTGCGTCGAGGCAGTCACAAGGATGCGCGTGCGTCGGCCGGTTGCCGCAGCGGACAGAATGTAGCCGAGGAGGATGTGGGCGACGGTGTAGGTCTTGCCCGTGCCCGGCGGTCCCCAGACGAGCGACAGGGGCTCGCGAAAGACTCCGTGCCATGCGCCCCACTGACCGGCATTCAGCAGCCGCCCGGCGTCGACCCCCGCCCTCGAGGCACATTCGCGAAGCGCCGCTTCGGTCGCGGCCCTGTCGGAGACCACCGGGCGCCAGCCCGGGTCTCGCGTGCCGTCGAGCAGTCGGTGGACGTGGAGCGCGCTCTCGGGCGCCTCCTGCAGGCGGGAGAGGACCTTGAGGGCGCGCGCAGAGGTGTAGTCCGCATAGAGCCTATCGAGGACGCACGGCTTCGAGAGGTCGACCGTCTCGGCAAATACCTCCGGCTTGTACGGGCGGAGTCGAACCCTCGGAGGGTCGCCGGCAAAGTCGTACTCGACGAGCTCGACCTTGTTTCCGTCCGCGCGCCAGAGGGAGTTCCGCTCGAAGAGGTGGCCGTCGATCGTGGCGACGAGGGCGTCGGGCCGGTCCTCCTCGGTGAGCACCAAGTTGAAGTCGCCAACGTCGAACTTCGAGTCCCGGCACTCGGGATCGAAGGTGAACCAGAGCGAGCCGCCCTCTTCGTGGCGTGATTCGTAGCGAAGCCCGCGGATGCACTCGAACTTTGCAGCCCGATCCTCGGCGGGGAGCGTGTGAAGGTGTTTGACGCCGAGCTCGCCGAACGAGGCCTCGAGGAGCGTGAAGATCCGCAGGGTCTCGAGCAGCGGAAGGTTTACCGGATCGAGCCCGCCGTAGAGGCGGAATGGCTCCTTCCAGAGACGAAGCCGCTCCTTGTAGTCCTGCTTGAGCCGCCAGACGATCGAGTCGGTCGCCGCGAGCTTGGCCTTTACGGTCGCGACGATCTTCTCGAGGACCTCCGCGGGCGTGAGCCTGCGCTCCTGATCTCTCGGGTCGGGGACGAACTCCTTCCCGCTCCATACGTCGTGGATCCGCTCGAATGCCACCTGGTTCGAGAACTCCCAGCCGAAGCCGTAGGCGGGGCGGAATGCGAACCCCTTCTCTTCGCCCTCTCGGTCCGTGGGCCGGAACAGCTCCGAGACGGTCCTCAGGTCGAACAGGTATGGCGCGGGGAGCGCGACGAGCCTTCGCAGGACGTCGGTCACGACCGTCCCCGGAATCGAGCGGAAGGTCTCTGCGTCCTTCAGAACCGACTCGGGCGGAAAGAGGCGCACGAGGTGGGCGAGCTCGGTCGTGAGGCCCGGCGTGTGGGCGTCGGACAGGTGACGCTCGACGCACCGCTTCAAGGCCGAGAGGTCCAGCGAGTCGTAGATGTAGAAGTGCAGCGACCGTCTGGCCTTGCCGATCTCCTTGCTCGCCGCCCGCACGGCCTCCTTCAGCGCCTTCTCCGCGACCCCAACCTCGCGCTGAAGCCTCGTGCGCTCGGCGTCGAGGGCGTGGTAGTCCGGGCGCTTCCGAGAGAGCCGTCCGTGGCGCTCTTTGAAGACGGCGTAGTCGGCCTCGGCCCGACGGAGCCCCTCCTGCGCCGCGACGACCTGCGGATGGGCGTCGCGCGGAAGCGCGTCGATCGCCCTGTTTTCCGCGTCGACGCGCGTGAGCAGCGCGTTGAGCGTCTGGAGAAACTCGAGCAGCATGGCCCCTTCACCGTCGGGGCTCTCGGCGACGAAGACGTGCTCGCCGCCGAGCGTCTCGCCCGTGGCCTCGTCCTTTCCCTCGAACGTCTTCATTCCTATCGCGAAGCAGATCCCCGTGACGGCATCCTGCTCTGCGCTGAGAATGATGCGAACGCCCTCGTAGCTCGGCATCTGCAGCGTCGTCGCATCGAGGGCCTGGGGCAGGCCATTCTGGAGGGTCTGGGCGGTGGCAACGTAGCGCGCAAGGTGTACCGACAGGTCGTGGCTCGCCGCCCGAAGGGCGCGGATGCGCTCGGGGTCGGAGAGCGCGGCGAGGTCGGGAGCGCTCCGATAGCCGAGCTGGTACAGGCGCCGTTTCGACTCCGAGGTGAGATAGGCGATGCGTGAGAGGTCCCTCCCCGCGTCGCACTCCGCCCTGCAGGTATCGCGGTACTCGCAGAGGGTGCACTTGTCCTCGACGTGGAAGTGCGCCTCCGCGGACGGAGTGTCGAAGAGCGCCTTGGACTTCACGCGGAGAAAGTCCTCGACGGCCAGCCGGTACGGCTCGAGCTCGAACAGGACGAGCTCCTCCGCCCGGCACTTCACGACGGCCGATTCCAGATCGACCTCGACACTGTCCATACCCTTCTCGCGAAGCAGGTGGTCGAGAAGAAGCGAGTAGTAGGCGACCTGAATGAAATGCTCGTGCTTGGCCGACTCGCTGGACTTGAAGTCCCAGATGCGGAGGCGGTGAGGCCCGCCCTCGACCGCGGGCGCAAGCACCTCGAGCAGGTCCGGGCGGGCGGAGGCGAGCCTGACCCGACCCGGATCGAGCCCGTACCGTTCGAGGAAGGTGCGCTCCTCGACGGGGCCGATCGTCAGCTCGAGCTGGGCGACGAACTTCGGGAATGGCTCCGAGGCGAAGGCCTGCGCGAACCTCTCGAACGGGAGCGGAGGCACGATCCGCTGATCGTCGGAGAGCTCGAACGGCTCGGCGAGGACGGCCGCCTCTCCGTGGTCGTCGACGAGCGCCTCCACCTCGTTCGCCTCGAAGAGGTTCCCGGCCACGAGCAGGGCCGCGATACCCGGACGGTTTCGGTTGCGGATGCGCTTGGGCACGCCCCACCCGATGCCGGCCTTACTCCGCGCGGGTGCGTCGACCGACTCCCACCTGAAATGCCGATCGCAGCGGAACTTGAAGTAGCTCGCGAGGGTCGACGCCTTGAGGTTGAACCGCTGGCTGCTGGCCGAATCTGATTTCACAGGAGAACTACCTTCCGGAGGGTCGGGCCCGCAGATCGTCGAGGAATTCCGACGGCGTGTCGCCGCTCGTGACGAGCAGATGATCGCGGGCTCGGGTGCAGGCGACGTAGAGGAGGTGTCGCTCGGTGTCGTAGACCTCCTCGAGGTCGGCCTCGTCGGCGACGGTCTCGATCCGCTCCTGGGAGGGAATCACCTCGTCGTCGCATGCCATGACGACGACAGCGCGGAACTCGAGCCCCTTGGCGAGGTGCATGGTGCAGATCGACACGTAGCCGCTCGTCGTCTCGACGTGCTCGTCGAGGACCTTGAGCTCGAGGCCGGCCTGCTTCACCGCCGCGCAGGCCCTGCCGAGCTCCGTGGAGGACCGAACGAAGATCCCGATCTCATGCGGCTTGACCTCCTCGGCGGCGCGCGCCGAGAGCCATTCGGCGACCGCCTCGATCTCGTCGTCGGGGGAGTCGAATGTGAGGATCGTGGGTGCCGGCCCGTTGAAGACCGAGACCGTGCCGCGGCGACTCTCCGTAATCCCGTCGACGTCCGAGACCTCGGCGCCGAGCAGCCGGTCGGCCTGCGACCTGATCTGATGCGAGGTGCGGTAGTTGACCTGGAGCGTCCTCGACCGGCCGCGCACGTCGACGCCGAGCGACTTCCACGAGAAGGCCTGCTGGAAGATCCGCTGCCCGAGGTCGCCGGCGAAGAAGAGGCCGTTGGCCCGCCCGGCGCCGAGTGCCGCGAGGAAGCGCAGTTGGGGCACGTCGACGTCCTGGGCCTCGTCGACGACGGTGTAGTCGAAGGGAGGGTGTTTGACGGTCGCCAGGTGTGCGGCGAGGCGGCTGAACATATCGGCCTTGGTGATCAGGCCGCGCTCGCGGAGCCCGGCGCGGACCCGCTCGAAGATCGACCAGAGCGTCCTGCGCTGGCTCTCGGGGAGGCGGGTCTTGCGCCCGAGCCTGGCCACGTCGCGGTAGCCCTCCCAGCTCTCAAGCTGCCACGCGTCGACGATCTGCTCCCATTCGGTCAGCAGGAAGTGGGGGCTGAACTTGTGGCCGGGGACGGCGCCGGCGGCCTCACGAAGGAGCTCCTGCACGACCTCTCGCGAGGCGACGCCGCGCCGGCCGAAGTTGGCCTCGTAGAGGCGCCGCCCCATCGCGTCCATCGAGTGGACCTCGAGCCGCTCGGCGAGGCGCGGCTCGTTGCTGATGAGCCGTCTGAGCTTCGTCCTGAGTGCGTTTGCGAGGGTGTCGGAGAAGGTCGTGAGCAGGACCCGGGCGTCGGGGTTGGCGCGGGCGAGGAAGACGGCGCGGTGAAGCGCGACGATGGTCTTGCCCGTACCGGCCGAGCCCGACACGCGCGCCGGCCCGCCGTACTCCTTCTCGACCCACTGCCGCTGCGCGGGGTGAAGGAAGATGGTCCACTTATCCCATGGATACTCGAGCGCTCGCTCGAGCTCCTCGACGTTGCTCATTACGCGGAAGCGGCGCTGGGCGTCGGGGTGCTCGAACGGGTCGGCGCCGGCCGGGGCGGGCGCCGGCGCCGGCGGGGTGACGCCGATGGCGAGGTCGAGCAGGGCCTCGGCCGCCTCGCTCGGCAGGTGGTCGGCAAGCTCGAGGATCGAGTCCTCGGTCGCGTGGCGCACGTCGCCGAGCCAGTCGACGGGGACGCCGTAGCCGAGGAGCGCCTCGTCCGAGAGGTTGGCGAAGAGCGGCGGCTTCGTCGGCGCGGGCCGCTCGACCTCGACGTACTTCGGGACGGCGATCTCGCGGACGGTCTCGCGGATCTCGACGAGCTGCGCCGCGCCGGTCGTAGGATGTGCCTCGAGCTTCCGGCGCTCGGCCCAGTGGTAGGCGAGGTCGTGATGACCCACGTAGCACAGGAGGAGGCCGTCGTTCGTCTTGTGGACGATGAGCCGGATGTCGGCGTTGACCCGGACCGACCAGAAGTTCCTGTCCTTCGCACGGTCGAGCTTATGGAACTGCATCCCGGGGTTGGCCGGGTTGAGCTGCAGGTCGAAGGCGGTCGTCTTGACGGCCTTCTGCTCCTCGCCGGTGAGGCGGGCGAGGCTGTCGGTGAATGTGTCGGCGATGCGGAAGTCCATCACTCCACCCTGAAGACCTTCATCACCTCGTCGCCGAGGTGGTTGATGACCTTGACCGCGATCCGCCCGGAGCCGGGCTTCTCGAAGGGCCGTGACGTGTCGCTGTTGAGGGTGGACCACGCCTGCTCGTCGATCTCGGCCTTGAGCGAGGTCTTGAGCGCCTTGTAGGGGTCGTTCGCGCCGAGGAAGTAGGCGTGGCGGACGAAGAAGCTCTCTTCGTTGTAGTCGGTGTCGACGAACCAGCAGGCGATCCCCTCGGGGCCGTCGCTGCGGACCTCGCCCGTGTTCGGGTGGAAGACGTCGACGCCGTTGATCTTCACCCGGACGCGGTTGCCGTCGGCGGGGAGGATGTCGATGTCGGGCTCGCCGAAGATGACGAAGAGGTTGCCCTTCCCCGTGTTCTTGAGGTCCTCGGCCATATGGAGGTCGGCGTTCATCCGCGCCTTGAGGACGGGGATGCGGCCGAGCTTTGCGAAGTCGGTCGCGTGGGCCTCGTAGTTGAAGGCGCAGGCGATGAGGACGTCGAAGTCGGCGTCCCCCGCCTCGCGCGCGGCGGCGACGAGGTCGGGGCGGCTGACGGTCCCGAACTCGGGGCCGACGAAGATCGCGGCACGGCGTTCCCTGCCCCCGTCGCCCTCGAGGTAGCGCCCCTCGGCGCAGACGAGGTCGCCTGGCCACGGGGTGAGCGAAGTAAAGGTGATGCGGTCCTCCTTGTGGGCCTGCTGCACGCCCGAGGTCTTGAGGTTCTCGAGGATCATCGTCGGGAAGTCGCGCTTCGCCTCGTAGCCGGTCTTCGAGTCGGCGAGGCTGTCGATCAGCTCGTCGTTCTCGTCGACGGCGAGCACACGGTGCGGCGAGAGGCTCTCGACGGTGAAGGGGCCGGCGACGCGGACCTTCTTGGTGTCGGTGTAGGGCTTGTCGTAGAGGTATTCGAACTCGGCCTTGGCGGCGATCGAGGCGTCGATCTCCTTCTGCCGAGCGATGCGCGCCTGCCACCACTCGGCGTGGAGCTTCGTCGCGGCGTCAGACCACTTCGCGTCGGCCTCGCGCGGGACCTCCCACTCCTCCCAGGACTTCTTGAGCGCGGCGTTGAGCTTCTCGCGCAGCGGCTCGAGCGTCTCCTGCCACTTCTCCCAGATGACGTCGATCTCGGCGTTGTTGGCGATCGACTTGAGGGTGATGTGCGGCACGCGCTCGTAGACGAAGCCGTGGCGAATGTCGCCGCGGATGGGCTGCGACGACGGGGTGGATCGCGTGACCTCGGCCTCCTTCATCTGGCCTTCCCGCGAGTCCGCAAGCAGGTAGTACGGGTACCTCGCACCCATGATGCGAGCGCGTGCGAGCGCGAGAGCGACACGCGACGTGTCGATCGTGATCCAGCGGCGGCCCCACTGCTCGGCAACTGTGGCGGTCGTTCCGGAGCCGCAGGTCGGGTCGAGGACGAGGTCGCCGGGGTCGGTGGCCATGAGTACGCAACGCTCTATTAGTGTGGCATGCGTCTGGACGACGTATACCTTATCAGGTGGACTCGCAATATCCGTCCAAACGTTGTTGTACTCAAAAGCCGCGTAATCATCCAGGAAGAACACCCGATTTAGCGTTGTACCAGTACTCACTATCCGGCCGGCACGAGTTGCAGTATGTAAACCCTTCTCGTGAGTTGACCAGCACCTATTTGCTTGAGGACGATACACCCTTCCTTCGAAGGTGAAGGGGTAGGAGGTAGAGATATTCGCTCCGATTGAAGTGGCAGATACAAGTCGAAAGGGTCGTGAGCCGTTCGGCAGACGTGCTGGATCGAGCATCTCCGGGGAGGTAATTCGTCGCCGGAGGCCATCCGGCAATTCAACCATGTCGTACCTGGCTCCACTCCCATGCCCAACTCCGAGCTCCTTACGGCGAAGCAGCCGGCGATACTTGATCTGCTCCGCATCCTTTGTGTACCAAAGCACGAAGTCGGCCACGTTCTTTAGCGACGAGCTGCTCAACCCACCCGTTTTCTGGATAGTGACTACCGACACACAATTTGCGTCGCCAAACACCTCATCCATCACGGCTCGCACGCGATGCACATTTTCATCCCCGATCTGCACAAAGATCGACCCCGAGTCCGTCAGAAGGTCCCTCGCCACGGTCAGTCGATCTCGGAGGTAGGTCAGATAGCTGTGAATCCCATCGCGCCATGTATCGCGAAACGCCTTGACCTGCTCTGGCTCTCGCGTGATGTGTGTGACATTGCCGTCCTTCACGTCACAACTCGTGGTGCTCCACTGAAAATTCGAATTGAACTTGATCCCGTACGGAGGGTCGATGTAGATGCACTGCACCTTCCCGCGCAGCCCCTCGCGCTCGGCGAGGCTCGCCATCACCTGCAAGGAGTCGCCGAGGATCATTCGGTTCGACCAGTTCTGGTCGTGCTTGTAGAACTCGGTCTTGTCGACCCCCTTCGGGATGCCGTCAAAGTCGGAAAACAGGTTCGGCGTGATCTCTCCAGCCTCGTGCCGGCTCTCCTTCGTCTCGCGCTCCAGCTCGTCGATCAGCACCTTGGGGTGGACCATCTCCTGGATGTAGAGCGGCGGCGCCTGGACTACGAGGTCGCTCCAGTCCTGCTCGTCCTTGCCGCGCCAGACGAGCTGCGGGTCGAGGTCGCGGTTGCGGCGCTCGTACGCCACGCGCACCGACTCCTGCGACTCCTTCTCGACCACCGACTGGTACTCGGCCGTCGGGATGTTCTTCCGCTTCGCCTCGTCGTGGCGGTGCGCAACGACAATCGTCTTTCCCTTCGCCTTCGCCATCGTCAGTTCCCCTCTCCCACCGGCGCCGTCGCGACCGTATCGACCATCCTGTCGAAGGCCGCCTCGACCTTCGCCGCAAAGTCGTGCTCCATCTCGTAGACGCTCGTCAGCTCGGCGAAGGCCCACCGGCCATGCGTGCCGAGGTTGTTCACCCCCGGCACCCAGTAGGTCTCCATCGTGAGCCGCTTCTCCTTGGCGTCCTCCCTGCGGTAGCCCTTGATCTCGACCACGAGGTGCAGCAGGTCCTCCTCTCCACGGCCGTCGTCGACGAGCACGACGAAGTCGGGCAGGTAGCGGCGCGTCTCGGAGCCGTAGCGGTAGGGCACCTCGAGCCCCAGGCTCTGGTTCTTCACGTAGGCCCGCACGCGCGGGTGCGACTCGACGACGCGACAGAGCTCGCCCTCCCAGTCGCTGTCGAGAATCACCCAGTTGACGTGGCAGCGGCGCGCATCGGTCTTCCACCGAAGCGGCTTCGACGTGTTGAAGCTCACGTAGGCCGTCGAGCCCGTCGGATTGTACGGGTCGAGCAGCGCCTTGATGGGTCGCTCGCCGACTGAGGCGTTCGTGATCGCCGCCGTGATGCGGCTGCACGCCATCTCTGCGAGCTCCTGGTAGGCCGCGAGCATCGCCGGGTAGGTGCCGCCCGTACAGACGAGGTTGCCGCCGTCGAGCCACTGCTTGACGATCCGCTTGAGCTGGCCGAAGAGGTGGAGCTTCGGCTCCTCGCCCGGGTCATGCCACTTCGTATAGAGCAGCCGGTGCGTCAGCTCGTAGATCAGCGACGAGGCCCTCATGTCTTTGAAGTGCTCCAGGCTCAGGTCGACCGCCTCGCCGACGATTCCCTCGACCCGCGTGATCGACGGCCCGACCAGGTCCGGCGTCAGCTCGAGAACCGAGTCGGCGTTGAAGCTCGCCGTCAGTCGCTCCTCGGGAAGCTCCACGCGATAGCCCTCGACGCGGGGGAACCGGATCTCGAGCGCATCGCGGTCCGGCCGGATGGCCCGCACGTGCACCGTCTCTCGCGGAGGCTGCGGCGGGGCGACGACCGGCTTTGCCGTAAAGTCGAACGGAATGCCGAGCACGTCGGCATACTCGACGTTGAACAGCCCCTCCTCGTTCAGGTCGTACGACTGGCGCCGGAGGGCCCGCCCGATCACCTGCTCGCACAGGAGCTGCGTTCCGAAGGCCCGCACCCCGAGCACGTGGGTCACCGTGTTTGAGTCCCACCCTTCCGTGAGCATCGACACCGAGACGACGCATCGGACCGAGCCGCCGAGCCGTCCATACTTGCCGACCGTGTTCATCACCTCGCGGAGCAGGTCCTGGTCGGTGATGTTCTCGCCCGCCCGTACGTCGCCGCCACGCTCGACCAGCTCGCGGCGAAACCGTTCGATCTCGTCGGCCGCCATACCGCGGAAGCTGTCGTCGAGCGCCTCGCCCGACTCGAGCTGCTCGCTGTCGATGAGCAGCGTGTTCGGCCGGGCGATCGGGTTGCCGTGGTCGTCGAAGTTCCGAAAGAGCCGGAGCTTGCCGTTGTGGAAGCCGACGGTGCCGTCCTCGTGCTCGCGGTGGAAGCCAGAGATGTAGTCGTAGACGAGCTTCGAGGTCGAGGTATTGTTGCAGACGACGATGAAGCAGGGCGGGACCCGAATGCCGGCCCTCTCCCATAGCTCGTAGGTCTTCTCGTAGTGGCCGTAGAGCGCCTGGAGGGCCGTCTGAAGGCGCGTCGGCAGCGCGAGCGGATCGAGCGCGCCGCCCTTTCCCCGCCCCTTCTTCGGCATGTCCTTGCGGATGTTCTCCCAGAGGTTCCGGAACATCGGCATCTCGCCGCCCGGGATGTTCTCGGCAACCGGAACTCGCGGGAGCTTCACGATACCGCATTCGATCGCGTCCATCAGCGAGAAGTCGCTCATCGTCCACGGAAAGAGCGTCCCCTCGGCGTAGCCCGATCCGCTGAGGAAGAAGGGGGTCGCCGAGAGGTCGATGACCCGCGAGACCCCAAGCTTTCGGTTCACCGCCTTGAGCCCCGAGATCCATAGACGCGCCGCCTCGTTGTTTTCCTCGGCCTCGCGCTTCTCGTCTCCTTTGAGCTCTTCATCGTCGACCTCGGGCTTCTCGCGGTAGCAGTGATGGGCCTCGTCGTTGAGCACGAGGATGTTCTTCATTCCCATCAGCTCGGGCATCACCCGCTGGATCATCTGCCCCTCGGTCTCGAGGGTGTCGAGCGCCTCGCCTGTGCGCCCCTGGAGGAGGGAGCGGCCACCCTTGGAGATGTCGAGACGCTCGCGGCGCTTGAAGGCGTGGTAGTTGGTGATGACGATCTTGGCGCGGTTCACATCCTCGAGCATGTCGCCGGGGACGATCTCGCGGCTGCGGTAGTAGCTGTCCGGGTCGTTCGGCTGGAGCACGCGGAGCCGGTCCCGGATCGTCAGGCCCGGGGCCACGATCAGGAAGCCCCGGGTGAACTGCTTGCTTCCAGGGCGACGCACGGCGTTGACGGTCTGCCAGGCGATGAGCATCGCCATGACGGTCGTTTTCCCGGCTCCGGTCGCGAGCTTCAGCGCCAGGCGGAACAGCTCGGGATTGGCGTCGTTGTTGGCGTTGACGAGGTGCTCGTGGAACCGCTTTCCGGTCTTTCCGAGTTGGGGCGCGACCTCGGTCAGCCAGATCGCTACCTCGACCGCCTCGACCTGGCAGAAGAAGGGCCGGATGCCGCCAAAATCATGGTGGCGCCAGTGCTTCAGCAGACGCTCGGTCTCCGGCGTGACGTGCCAGTCTTGCGGGTTCTTCAAGAGCCGCCACTTGTCCACCTCGTCCCGCACCTGGTTGATGATCGAGGTCGGGTCGTACTGCTGCTTCTCGGTGGAGAGGCCGAGGCCCTCGTCGAAGACCATCGCCGTCTGCTGCGCGGCGGCCTTACGCTTCTTGGGCTTCGGGATCGGCGTGATGAACTTCGCGGGCCGTCGAACCTCGAGAATCTGCCCCGTCGGTTGCCCGTCCCCGTCGAGCTCCCAATAGCGCGCCGGGTAGGCATAGGGAGAGTTCAAGACGGGCTTCTCGAAGAATTCGTTGCTCATGTTTGTCTGTGTCGCGCCGGGCGTATCGAAGGACCGTTGGTCACACGACCCGCTGGAATCGAGCATAGGATTCGACGCGACGGAGGAGGATCCCGTCCCGTCTCGAACCAGATGTGCACTGCGAGAATCTGCGAGGACGCAGAACTGCCGTTTCCCTCAGTCGTGACAGAAGCTTTCGAACCGTTGTGCGTACCTTAACGAACCCCCGGCGGGTTTGACAAGCGTACCCCTCACCGCCTCAGGCTGTCATCGGCTCGGCGGACGAGGCGGTCGATCGCCCGCGCGCCTCGGTGGCCTCAATCGATCCGAAGCGGCCACCCGTGGTCTCCGTAGCCAAACATCCGGAACGTCTATGAATCGAATCTCCGACCGCACAAGCGAGGCCGAGGCGAAAGCCTTCGTCGAAGCCCTGTTGCCCGATCCGACACTGCGTGAGAAGAGTTCCAACAGGAGGCGCAACGCCTCCAGGAGGAACTTGGCGTAGAGGAACTCCTCGAGCTCGATTGGTTCCTCTATCTCTTCAATCATGATCCGTCGACGGCGAATTCCCTTCCGGCGGCCGAAGCCGCATCTTGACGTAACACAATTGCGGGTATACTGTTTTTGTCGGTCTGAGGGTACGTTTTCTCGTCCGACATCCCATCCGAAATTCCAATTCCGATTGAGCTCGACCTGCGAGTAGCGGCAGGTCCGGCTGCCTTCTGGCCGATCACTACGATTCCAGGTCAATCCAACTTCGTCACGTCACCACAAGGCAGTTTCCACGATGAGCCCCGGGGCATCCGACGAGTAGACCCTACAGACCTCGTGAGAATTCCGAGAAGAGAGATCCCATGCAGGAGAAGCCCGCGAGCGAGTTCTATAAAGAGTTTGATCTGATCCGTGCCAGACAGCACGCCTCTCGAAAGACTCCCGAGGCGCACCAGACCGCCGCCCTCGAGAAACTGAACGCCTGGTTTACGAAGCGAGACCACCTCCCGAGTGCGGGCGCGATCGTGGTGCTTCCCACCGGCGGTGGGAAGACCTTCTCCGCAGTGCGCTTCCTCTGCCATGGGCCCCTCTCGCGCGAATATAAGGTTCTATGGCTTGCACATACGCATCACCTGCTCGAACAGGCGTACGACACCTTCGCGCCGCGTGAAACGGAGAAGGCAGAGGCAAATGGCTATGAGGTCGGAACTATCCCCGAGCCGCGAGTCTCGCTGAACGTGCGCGTTGTGTCGGGAACTCCCGGCCATTTCCGGGCCGCCGACATCAAGGCGAGCGACGACGTGGTGATCGCTACGTTGCAGACGGTAAGCCAGGCATTCAAGTTCGAAGTGCCCGGCCTCACGGCGTTCCTTCGGGCGGCTGGCGATCGTCTACTCGTGGTTTTCGACGAGGCGCACCACTCCCCAGCGCCGAGCTATAGGGGTCTCGTAGAGGGGCTCCGCCGATCGTGCCCCGGGATGTACCTTTTGGGGCTTACCGCGACTCCGACCCATTCGGACGAGAGCAAGCGCGGATGGCTCAAGAGGCTCTTCCCACAGGGCATTCTCTATCAGGTGAGCGCGCAGAAACTCATGGCCGCCGGCGTCCTCGCCAAGCCGATCCCTGAAAAGTACGCGACGAAGATCGTACCTTCCTTCGACGACCGGGAGTACCGAAAATGGCTGGGCACCTACGGCGACCTCCCTGAATCGGTAATCAGCGACCTCGCCAAGAGCAGGAGGCGTAATCAGCTCATCGCGGATACCTATGCCAACAACGCGGAGAAGTACGGCAAGGCCATCGTCTTCGCCGAGCGTTGGGAGCAGTGTGAGCAACTTCGCGAGTTCCTCAAGCTGCGCGATGTAAGGGCAGGGGCGGTTTACTCTCATATCGACGCGGAGGAGGCGACGGCTTACGGACGAAACCGACGCGACAGGAGCGAAAACGCGCGCGAACTCGAGGCCTTCAGGCGCGGCGACGTCAGGGTCCTCATCAACGTCCGGATGCTCACCGAAGGGACGGACGTCCCCGACGCTCAGACCGTGTTTCTGACTCGGCAGACGACGAGCCGCATCCTGCTAACCCAGATGGTCGGGAGAGCGCTGCGAGGACCGAAGTTCGGCGGGACGGATACCGCGTACATTGTCTCCTTCGTCGATAGCTGGAAGCAGGCGATCAACTGGGCGGAATATGACCAGCTCTCCGATGGGCCTGCTGACGAGACGGTAACCGAATACTCCAAGCGGCCACCGCTGCAGCTCATCTCGATTGAGCTCGTCCGCAGACTTTCGAGGCAAATGGACAGCGGGCGGAACCGTACCGAGTCACCCTTCCTGACCCTTATCCCCGTCGGATGGTATCGAACGACCTTCGATGCGCTCGCCGCTGGAGGCGACGACGTCGAGACGGTTCGAGATCTCGTTCTCGTCTTTGAGGGAGACAAGGGCTGTTACAAGCAGTTCATCGAGCACCTCGAGCGAATGGATCTCGCCGATTTCGCTACCGAGAGTGTAAATGTCAACGAAGTCCGGGAGCGCCTCTCCGGCTGGCAGGCGCAGTTCTTCCCACAAGACGAGGGACGCAACACGGACGAACTCTTCAAGAACCTCTTGGATATCTCGCGCCACATGGCGCAGAACGACAACCAGGCGCCGACCTTCTTCGCCTTCGCCGAGCGAGCGCTGCACGACCTTGACGCACTCGCGGAGCAGTACGTCGCGGAAGGACTCAATCGCGTCGAAGAGAACAAGTCCCTCCTCGCCGAGTTTCATAAGCGAGATCGCTATTGGTCGGTTATCTATCCGAGCTACGAGCTCTTCAAGACTCAGTACGACGCCTGTGTGAATCGGATCCTACTTCCCAAGGATTCGGGACTCGCGACGTCGGCAGCGTCCGTCGCACGGCACCCCGAATCCACGCGGGACCGCGAACCGTCCGACGAGGTGAAACGCCAGGTCAAGGAGCGTGACGGCTACAAGTGCCTTTGCTGCGGAGAGACGAACAAACGACGCCTCACGATCGACCATATTGCGCCGAGCTACTTCGGCGGCAACAACGACCTCTCGAACCTCCAGACGCTCTGCAATGCCTGCAATCGGATCAAGGCTATTGAGGAGCTGAACTTCACGATCCACCGGAACCTGGGCCATACCACACCTCTCACGAGCCTCCTGGAGCACGACCTGCCCCCAGTCGACGATGCCACAAACGCCGAGGCGTGGAAGCAGTACCTTCGAAGAACGGTCAACTTCTTCTACCAGTGCGCCGCGACCAGCTCGGTGACTATTGGGAAGCGGGGGCGTGCGTTCTATGAGTGGCAGATCGAACTCTGCGACGGCAACGATCCCGAGTGGCTACGCCCGCACCTGAAGGAGCTCGTCCTGAAAATCCGAGAGCAGATTAGGACGGCAAGGTACGACGACTGTGTGATGCAACGCCTGGTCGTTACCGCGCCCGGAAAGCGCGAGGTCGCCTGGCCGAAGCAGAGCAAATACGACGGATAGAAGTTGGAGGACGGCGCCGACATGGCGCTCGTACCGGAAGGACCGCCCCCATGAAGCCTTTTCGTTTCCTGCATGCGGCTGATCTGCACCTTGACAGCCCATTCCGCGGACTCACTATCGAGGAAGGCAAGCTCTCCGAACGAATCCGGGCATCGACGCTCGACGCCTTCGAGAACCTCGTGAAGCTCGCGGTCGACCGGCAAGTCGACTTCGTCGTCATCGCCGGCGACGTCTACGACGCGGCGGACCGGAGTCTGCGGGCGCAGCTCCGATTCCGCGACGGTCTCGCTCGGCTCGCCGAGCGAGGGATCCGCTCCTTCGTCGCCCACGGCAACCACGATCCGCTCGATAGCCGGGTCTCGACCATCCAATGGCCGGAGGGCGTGCACGTGTTCGGAGGGCCTGCAGTCGATACGGTCCCGGTTGAGCGCGCTGGGGAGGTGATCGCATATGTTTCGGGCGTCAGCTTTCCCAAGAAGAACGAGCAACGGAACCTCGCCCTAAAATTCGCCCGAGCATCGGAAGCGCCGTTCCACATCGGCGTCCTCCACTGCAACGTCGGCGGGAACACGGGCCACGATCCGTACGCTCCCTGCGAGATCAACGACCTGATCGAGAGAGGGCTTGACTACTGGGCCCTGGGCCACGTCCACACGCGTCAGACGTTGAACGAGCGCCCCCATGTCGTCTATCCCGGGAACACGCAGGGCCGCCACGTGCGCGAGCGCGGAGCGCGGGGCTGCGTGATCGTCGACGTCGATTCCACCGGCACCGTGGAGGTCGAGTTCGAGCCGCTCGACGTCATGCGGTGGGACGAAATCACGGTAAGCATAGAGGGCGTCGGATCGCTCGACGGCTTCGACGATCGGCTCTTCGGAGCTCTCGACGCGGCAATCGGCGCGGCCGACGGCCGACCTCTACTCTGCCGCGTTTCCATCTGCGGTCGCGGCCCGATCCACCGCGACCTTGCCCGTGAGGCCGCCGCGCGTGAGCTCCTCGAGCGCGCCCGAGAACACTATTCCCGGCGTAGCCCCTTCGTCTGGGTGGAGGAGATTTCCATTGATTGTCGGGCAGAGATCGACCTCGAGGAGCGAAGCCGCGCCGAGGATCTTCTTGCTCAGGTACTCCGAGTGTCGGGCGAAATTCGCCTCGACGAGGCATCGATCGAACGCCTCTACTCGGAGGCGCTGTCGCGTCTTTTCGAGAACAGCCGGGCCGGAAAGGCCCTCGAGCCACTTCCTCATGATGAGAGGCTTCGACTCCTCGAGGAGGCCGAGATGCTGTGCGTAGACCGGCTGGAGAATGCTGTATGAGAATCCAAGGGCTGCACGTCGAAGGATTTGGAATCTTCCACGACACCGGTATCTCAGATCTCCCTCCTGGTGTCGTGATGCTCTATGGCGCAAACGAAGCGGGCAAGTCGACGTTGCTTGGATTCGTCAAGTCCATCCTCTTCGGATTCCCGGACGGACGAACCAATGAGAATCCTTATCCTCCGCTCTCCGGCGGCCGCCACGGCGGTCGACTCCTCCTGCGAACCGACGCGGGCGAGGCGGTCACGGTCGAGCGGTTCAAGGGGAAGGGACGCGGGCCTGTCACCGTCTCCTACGCGGACGGGAGCCTCCGCACGGAGGAGCCGTCGTCGCTCCTTGTTCCAGGCGCTACGCGCGAGCTGTTCGCCAATATCTACGCCTTCAGCCTTGACGAGCTTCACGAGATCGAGAGTCTGCAAGGCGATGCCGTCCGCACCGTCATCTACGGCGCCTCGGCTGGCAGTGCGGCGACCGCCTTGCCGCGCCTTCTGTCGAGCCTCGAGCAGAGCGCCGAGCGGCTCTTCAAGCCTCAAGGACAGACTCCGATCATCAATCGCCTTCTCGGCGAGCTCGAGGAGGTCCGGACACAGCTTCGGGCGGCGAAGCTGGAGATGACGGAGTACACAGAGCTCTGCGAGCGAATTGCCGGGATCGATCTCCTTATTGGAGAGCTCTCGGCGCGCCTCGAATCCAACGGCCAGAGTCGGCAGCAGCTCGAGGCCAGAGCTCGGGCATGGCAGAACTGGCTCGACCTTGCTGGCCTTGAGCGGCGACTCGCGGACCTCGAGATCATCGTCGAGCACTTTCCAGAAGCCGGTACTGCACGCCTCGACACCTGTCTGGCGGCTTTGCGCGAGCAACGGGCGGCGCTCAATGCCGCACAGGCTGAGCTCTCGGCCGCGCATACCGAGCACGACTCCCTCCCGGTCGACGAACCGCTTCTCGCGGCAGCCCCGGTCATACTGGCTCTTGGTGAGCGGAAGGGTGAGTTCCAGGCCGCGCTCACCGCGCGCGCTTCGCTGCGGAGGCAGATCGAAGCGTGCGACTCGGAGATTGCACGGACGCTTGGCAACCTCGGCCCCGATTGGTCGACGGAGCGCCTGCTGGCGGTCGACCGCTCTCTCTTTACCAGAGAGGCGATCAACGCGTTCGAGGAACGGCTCAACGAGGCGCGACGCGCTCGTGAGCGTGCGGTCGATACGGAGTCCGCGCGCCGGGACGAGGCGACTCGAGCCACGAAGGAACTCGACCGTGCGCGCGAACGCCTCGAGACCACAGACGGCGGGAACGACCATGTAAGCGAAGACACCTTGAAGTGTCTCCGTGGGGTGCGCACCGACATCAGTTTTGCGGCACGTGAGGTTCCGCGGCTCGACCAGCGGCTCAAGGAGCTGAGTGGCTCCCTCGACGCTGCCGTTCGCGCCATAGGACCGGAGTGGACGGCCGAGCACGTCGAGTCGTTCGATACGTCGGTGAGCGTGAGAGCCCAGGTGGACGAGCACGAACGCAGGCTCGACGCCGCTCGCAAAGAGGCCGACAGCGCTGCCTTCCCTGTCGACTTCGCATCCGAAACGCTGGAGTCCGCCGAGGAGGCCGAGGAGGCTGCCAGACGCCGCTTCGAAGCCCTGAGTTCGACATCTGTCCGCTCGCGCCACGATCTGACGAACGACCGTTCGGCACTTCGATCTCTCCGGAATGACCTTCTGACTATCGATAGTTTGAAAGGCCGCCTGGAAGCGCTCCGCGCCATGTCCGCCCCCGCCTCCCAGCTGCCCGCAACGAACCTGCGTCCCCTCGCGTTCGCCCTTCTCGGCCTTGCGATTGTCGGAACCGCGGCCCTCCTCGCTCTCGGAAGACCGATAGAAGGCATTGTCGCTCTTCTCATTCTTGGAGGAGCCGCTGCAGCCGTCTTCGTTTATGGCCGGCCGAAGCTCGACCACTCCCTGGCGGCTACCTCTGTCGAACAGGCTGCAGCAGCTGCCGGCGACGAGCTCCTTCGCAAAGAAGAGCGAGTCCGGCAAGACTGGCAGAGGTCTATGCTCGCTGGCATGCCGAGTCTTGGGGCGATCGACGATCTCGATCGACAGATCGACGCCGAGCTCTCCACACTCGATCGAATCGAGCGGGAGCGCGAACAGCTCGCCGCGCTCGATTCCTCGGTCGAGAGGGCGAGAGTGGCGCTGTCGCAGAGGCAACGAGATGCCCAGGCCAAACAGCAGACGTTGGCCCGACATCAGGCCGAGTGGCGTGCCTTCTCGGCGAGCGCGGGGCTGCAGAAGAACCTCGCGCCCAGAGCCGCACTCGACGTCCTTCAGCGCGTCGAATCGGCGGCCATGGTTGCCCGACAACTCCGCGACACTGCAACACACAAGCGTGGCCTGCTCGACTCGGTAGACAATGCCCGAAGCTTTGTCACGTCGATCCCGGGGCTCGCCGCTGTAGCCGAAGCACAACCCACCGAACTCCTCACCGCGGTCGACCGCTTCGTCGACGAAGTCGACAAGCAACGAGCCGCTCATGTTGCCCGCCAGGGCGCGTTTCGGGACTACGAAGACCGAAGGGGTCGTGTCCTCGACGCGGAAACTCTGCTTAAAGAGGCCGTGGACGATGCAGCGTTCGCGCTGCGTTCGGAGACGGAAGCCACCACGGCCTGGAGTCTCTGGCTCCGCGAGCGCGGATTTCCAGACGATCTCCGACCGGCGACAGCTCGTGATGCACTCCAGGCGGTCGAGCTTGGCTCTAAGGCTGTCCATGTCCGCCAAAGGACGCACGATGAGCTCACGTCGGCGGAGGAGAGGATCGGGCGTTTCCTGGACGATCTCGGGAGCCTGTACTGCGGACTCGGCCGCCCCGAGCCTGACGAGGCAAGTGCGCCCTCTGCAGTCGTACTCGCGCTGGACGAACTTCGACGCAACGAGCAGGTGACGTCGCTCAAGGCGCGAGCTTCCGCACGGATACAGACTGCCGAGGCCAATCTCCTGGCGATGCAGGCCACGGTGTCGGAGCGGGAGAGGGAGCTTGCCGAGCTTCTCGCCGCAGGCGACTCCCTCGACGAGGAGGAGTTCCGACGGCGGGCACGGGCCCACTCTGAACGCGTCGACCTGCTCAGCGCCATTGCCTCCGCCGAGGCCATTCTGCGAGTCGCCACCGGGCACTCAGACCGAGAGGAGATCCGAAAGGTCTTCGCGGAGCTGACTCCAGAGTCGATCGACCAGGAGCTGGGTAGGGTGGCGGAGGAGATGGAGTGTACGGCAGAGGAGCTCGAGCGACTGCGCAAGGAGCGGGCCGAGGTCGATGCACGCATGCGATCGCTTCAGGCCGCGGACTCTGTGGCCCATCTGCGCGCTGCCGAGGAGCGACTCCTTCAACAGATTCGCGTCGCCTCACGCGAGTGGGGAAAGTACGCCGTTGCCCAGTACCTGCTCGACGAGGCGAAACGCCGGTTCGAAGCGGACAAGCAGCCAGCCGTGATTCGGGACGCTGCTCGTCATTTCCGGACGATTACGTCCGACCGGTACGAAAACGTCATCGCGCCTATCGGCGAGTCCAAGATCGAGATTGTTACCGCATCGGGCGAAAGGAAGCCTGCAGAGCTCCTCAGTCGAGGGGCGCTCGAACAGCTCTACCTCGCCATCCGGTTCGGCTATATCGCGAACTCGAAGACGGGCGGCGAGACCCTCCCCCTGGTTTTCGACGACATCCTGGTCAACGCAGACCCGGACCGGGCGGGCGCAAGTATCCGCGCGCTTCTCGACCTGGCTCAGCGCAACCAGGTGCTCTACTTCACCTGTCACCCTGCGACGGTAGAGGCATTCCGCAACGCGAATCCTTCGATACCTGTGGTCGCGCTTCGTAACGGCGGATTCGAATGGATGGAAGGCGGTTTGATCACTGCAGCCGCTGCAGGCTTGGCGGAGTAAGGCCCATCGATTACGCCGCCGCCACGTATGCGACGTTAAGCGCTCGAGTCCCAACACTGGTGAGAATTCGATGACAGACTTTGCTCCCGCTCCTTACGACGCCCCGTCGGTCAGCGCCGAGTTTCTTCAGGGGAACGTTCGCGCCGGCCTCGAACAGCTTCGCCTGCGTCTACTCGACCTGACGCTACGCAATCGGCTTCTCAAATTCGGCTACCCGACGCGGCCATCGAAGAACCTCCTGAGGGTCGTCGACGAGCTCCCTGACCAACTCTTCCGACGCCTTACGGACGGAGACGAGATGCTATTCGCGCCCGTTCCCGAGCCGCCCTTGCCCCCTCCTTCGGCCCACAGTGCGGACGATTCCGATGAACCTGGCGAAGACGCATCGGGGAAGGCAGTCAGGGCGCCTCGGCGTCCGCCAGTCGCCGACTACGCGAAGTCCCTCGGGATCGCGATCTCCTTCGATCTGGCGAGCACCGAGGATCTCGGCAGCGACGCGACCAAACGGCGGTATACCGACAAGGAGATCCAGACGCTCCAGTATCCGAAAGAGCTCGAAGCCATTCTCCGAAAGATCGGAAGCCTGGCACGTCTGGCGATCGAAGAGACGGGGACGAACATGCTCTACCTCGCCTTCGGGTTCCTCGAGTGGAATGAGCAGGACGGTTCGGAGGGGAGGCTCGCGCCGCTCGTTTTACTTCCCGTGCTCCTTCGGCGAGGTGATCCTGACCCGAGAACGCGGATGTTCAGATACTACGTCGGATATTCGGGCGAAGACATCGCCGACAACGTCTCCCTGCGCGAAAAGCTGCGGCGCGACTTCAATATTGCACTTCCGGATTTCGAACCCGACGACACTCCCGAATCCTACTTTGGCAAGCTCGCTCCGATCCTGCAGCTGAAGCCTGAATGGAAACTCCGCCGGCAGATTACGCTCGCGATGCTCTCCTTCGGGAAGTTGCTCATGTTTCGTGATCTCGATCCGGAGAACTGGCCGAAGGGGCGAGGTCCGGCCGAACACAGTAGGATCTGCGACCTCTTCAACGGAATACAACACGACGAGCTCGTTCATGCGCCAGACTACGACATCGACCACCCTGATCTAGAACGAATGGTGCCGCCGGTGATCTACGACGCGGACAGCTCGCAGCACAGCGCCCTCGTCGATGCGCTCGAGAAAGGCAATCTCGTCATCAAGGGCCCTCCGGGTACAGGGAAGTCGCAGACGATTACGAATTTAATCGCCGCTGTCCTGGCTCGCGGCGAAACCGTCTTGTTCGTTTCGGAAAAGCTCGCGGCGCTTGAAGTCGTCCGCCGAAGGTTGGACCGGGCGGGGTTGGGCGCTTTCTGTCTCGAACTCCACAGTCATAAGACTCAGAAGCGCCATCTGCTCGACGATATCGATGCAAGGATACGGATGCGGAAGAGCTTCCCCGACCCGGCGAGCCTCGTATCGTCGACATTTCGGCTGAAAGAGCTCCGGCAGCGCCTCACGGAGCACGTCAACCTCGTCAACAGCCGGTTCGGACAGTTGGATACGTTCGACACGATCTACAAGATCATCTGGCGATGTCAGCGCTTGAAGCAGTCCTCCGGCCTCGAGACCCAGCCGCTCGAAAAGCTCCTTCTCCCAGGCGTGGCCGAGCACACCGAAGCAGAGGCGGAGATGGCACGGGAGGCCGTACGAGCCTACTCCGAGCACGTCGAAAGCGTACTTGGAGAGTTGCCGACGCTCGCAGCGCACATCTGGTATCCAGTCGAAAACTCGGCGCTAAGCTTCCTCGAGGGAGAGGGCGTAGTGGCGCGACTCGGCGACATTGCAGGCCTGTGCAAATCGATCGATAAGCTGGTTGACGATCTAAAAACATCTTGCAGCGCTACGGTTGAGCCGACGATCGACGGTGCCATCGTGTTTGCCGAAAAGATTGGGCGCCTCCCGGAGTCGGCCGAAGGAGTGAGTACTACACTCCTTCCGAGACTGTCAGACCCGCTCGTGAGACAGCGCCTCGAGACGTTCGGAACTCAACTGAGAACCTTCGCCGATCTTCGCAGCGCGCTCGTCCGAGATTTCGGCTCTATTCCAGAATGCACTGACGAACAGCGGCATCTTGCAACGCGCGCGGCGGAGATGCTCCGTCAGAGCTTTCCCGTCCCAAAGACGGTCGGCGATTCGACGGCGGCGGTACAACAGGTGGAGGAGTTCGCTGCAACAGCTCGCAACGTACAGAGGCCCTTCTCCGAGACCTCGCTGGCTCTCGGCATAACCCTTCCCTACACCGCGGAGGCAGCTTCACTCCTCTCGAAGGCGGTCGGGCTCGTACGCTCGGCGCCTCTGGTAGAACTTCATCTCCGGCATCGAGCCCTGGAACGGGAAGGAGCCGCTTCGAAGCTCGCGGCATTGGGATCGAGTGCCGCGGTCCTCCGCGAACTGAGGGCGTCGCTTGACCGCGCATTTCACCTCAATCTGATTCCGAAGATTGACGAGCTGCGGCAGCACATCGTTGCCGTATCGAACGCAGGGTTCTTTCGATTCCTGGATCGAGGCTACAAGGCCGCACGACGTGCGCATGCCGCGATGCGTCGCGATGGCGCAAAGGCTGGCAAAGAGGTCATTCTGCGGGATCTTCAGGAGGTACTTGGCTACCTCGAGCAGATCGAGCGCTTCGAGCAAGGTACCGCGTTTCGCGAGTTCGCCGGGCCCCATGCCGACGGAATCGACTCACCATTCAATGGACTCGGGGCGGTCGCCGAATGGCGTGAGCAGATGCTCCGTACTGTGGGCTACATGGGCCAGGCAGGAATGGATACTGCCTCGGCTCTGTGGGCCGCTCCGAGGGAGCGACTGCAAGCCGTGTACGAGCGGGAAGGAGACAGGCAAGAGCTCTCGCGGGGATTCGAAGCGGTTGTCTCTGGCGCGACGACGACCGGGAAGAACACCGCCGAGGAAGGCCAGACTCAGCAGCGTGACACGCTGAAATGGGTGGAGGATCTCGATCGAAAGGCGGCAGGGGCGCACGAAGCGTTCGCGGTGTTGAAGGCTTCGGGAGTCCTTCCCGCCACTGAGGTCGAAACCATTCCCGCTCTGATGGACTCTCTCGGCCGCTTCTTGACGATGGGGACGGAGCTCGGCGCCGACCTCGAACTGAAGGACGCATTGGGTCCCGACTTCGCAGGCGGTGACACTCAGTTTGATGTCGTGGTACGCACGATCACGTTCCGCGACGATGTATGTTCCGCCGAACTTTCTCTCGCCAACACCGAATGGCTGCTTGCCTTTGAGGTTCACGATAGGCTGCGGGAGCTCTCTAGCAAGGCCGATCAACTCCGGCGTTGGTGCGACGAGCTCTCGAGCCATCTTTCGGAGTTCGCACTCGCGACCGCTCTCGACGAATCCTCATGGTATGAGGCCGCTCCGCCGCAGGCGACCTCGTTTGCCGCGATTCACTGTAGGGCGCACGCCACCATCGCAGCCAAGGGCTCGTTCCCGGCGTGGCTGGACTACCTCAGGGCGCGGCGCAGGCTCAGAGACCTTGGCCTCGGAACACTCACAGAGTTCGCGGAGAATCGGCGCATTGCTTCGAAGCAGCTTCCGATAGCATTCGAATACGTGCTCTTCAACTCTCTCGTTCACGCCGTCTTCTCGACCCACCCATCGTTGGCGGAGTTCAGCGGCCTCAACCATGAACAGATTCGGAGAAAGTTCATCGAACTCGATCGCGAGATAGCGAACCTGCATTGCAAGCAGGTAGCGCACAAGATCGACTCGAGGGACGTTCCTAACGGCAAGAGCTACGGCTCTGCTAGCTCTTTCACAGACCTGTCGCTGTTGCAGCGAGAGATCGCGAAACAGAAGCGCCACATTCCTATCCGACAGCTCGTGCGTCGGGCCGGAAATGCGCTCCAGGCACTCAAACCGTGTTTTATGATGGGCCCACTCTCCGTCGCGACCTATCTGGCTGCGGGCGAGCTCGAATTCGACTACATAGTTATCGACGAAGCTTCCCAGCTCAAACCTGAGGACGCTTTGGGTGCGGTTGCGCGAGGCAAGAAGCTCGTCGTCGTGGGCGATCCGATGCAGTTGCCGCCGACAAGCTTCTTCGACCGCATCGGAGGCGACGACGAAGAGGAGGAGCAGGAGGAGACGCAGAATGTCATCGGCGCCGAGAGCATCCTCGACGTCGCAAGCATGGTCTACTTTCCGTCGCGACTTCTCAGGTGGCATTACCGATCGCGACATGGGAGTCTGATCGCCTTCTCGAACAAACAGTTCTACAAGAACGAGCTTGTCGTGTTCCCTTCTCCCATCGCCGTTAGTCCCGACCTCGGAGTTCGGTTCGAGTTCGTGCAGGGAGGGACCTTCGACGCAGGGCAAAATCTCATCGAAGCTCGCACTGTGGTCGAGGCGGCGCTGGCTTTCATGCGCTCCCACCCACGTGAGTCGCTGGGCGTCGTCACGATGAACAGTCAGCAGTGCGCGCTCGTGCAGGAGATCTTTGAACAGAGATTGAAGGATGATGCTTACGCGCAACGATATATCGCGACGATGGGCGAAGGACCTGAGCCTTTCTTCGTAAAGAACCTCGAGAACGTCCAAGGCGACGAGCGGGACGCGATCTTCATCTCCGTGACATATGGCCCAAGCACGAACAGCACCGTGTACCAGCGCTTCGGGCCGATCAACCAAGGTGCCGGCCATCGTAGGCTCAACGTGCTGTTCACGAGGGCGAAGAACCGCGTTGTCGTCTTTTCGTCCTTACACAGCAGCGACATCGCTGCGACGCCCACGAGTTCCCAAGGGGTCCAGGCTTTCAAAGAGTATCTGCACTACGCCGAAACCGGGATCCTCGATCAAGCGCGATTCACCGGGAGACCACCAGATTCCGACTTCGAAGTTGAGGTCGCGCAGGCGCTGAAGGCAAAGGGCTTCAACGTCGAAGCACAGATCGGCGTGGCAGGCTACTTTATCGACCTCGCCGTGAAGCACCCAGAAAAGCAAGATGCCTATATCCTCGCCGTAGAGTGCGACGGCGCCACCTACCACTCCAGTCGGTCTGCACGAGACCGCGATCGACTCCGTCAAGCTGTCCTCGAGAGTCTCGGATGGACGGTGCACCGAATCTGGTCGACGGACTGGTTTAAGGATCCCGAACGGGAGACTACGCGAGTCGTACAACGCGTTCAGGAAGCGCTCGAACTCGAGAGGCTACTCGAGGAAGAGCGCCAGGACAAAGAGAGTGCCGAACTGAGCGACTGGCCTGAGGAGGGCGCGGTGATCGTAGACGATAATTCGCCGGGACCGACCATTCAGTCAGCGCAAGCGTCTCTTTTTAAGGATGACGATGAGGCTCTTGAGAGGATCGTAGAATCGCTTCGTCGCAACGGAGCGCCGATGGGCAAGTCCGAGATCCTCGCCGCATCGAGTATCGACCCCCACCTGTGGCAAGGCCTCATTCAAACCTTAGTCAGGTCAGGGCGGGTGGTCCTGCAGGGAGCAAAGCGCGGCGCTCGGTACTCTCTACCGGAAGCAGGTGGTCAATAGCCAATGCCGACCGAGCCGGTGGTTGGTCCCAGATCACCCGGGACTTCGGCAAGTCGATCCACGTGAACCTCCGCCTTCTGCGAAAGAGCCACAGGGCTCGGAGAGACGGTAAGCGATGGAGGAATATCCCGCCCTTGCCTTCCTGAAATTGAAACTACGGATTGTTTGAGGGGTCGCTCAGCGCAATGAGTGTTGCCTTGAGTGACACCTCGGATCCGGCCATCACCTCGAGCTCGCGGCTCCAGTCCTGGTGGCCGGGCGCCGTAACCTTGATCGTGTGCTTGCCGGGCGCGAGCTTCAGTTGCGCGGGCACGTTCCCGACAAAGTTGCCGTCAACGTAGACGTCGGCCCCGGCCGTCGTTGCTTCGACCTTCACGACTCCGGTCGCAGCAGGCTGAGCGGCGGTTTCCTTCGCTGCCGATTTCTCGTTCGGCTCAGGAGTGACCGACTCGGTGACCGCAACGTTCGCGGGGACCTGGCTGCGGTCCTTGGGGTCGACCGCCACGGGCTTGCCCGTCGTGCTGCTCAGCGCCAGAAGGATCGCGCGGAAGTTGTCCTTGTCGCCCTGCATCAGGATGCCGGCGCGCTTGCCCTCGGCCGTTTCGTAGTCCATCCCGATGTAGTGCTTCTTCGTCTTGTGGAAGAGACCGAAGAGCGCGACGGGCGCGACGAGGATGCCGAGCGCAATCATGGTGCCGACGCGACGGTGCGCCTCCTGGCCGTAGCTGACGGTCGAGACTTTCGCCGGGTCGACGACGACCGTCTGGCCGTCCTTGAGTTTGAGGGAAATTGCTTCGGACGTCACCGTGAGCGTGTTGTGCCAGTCGTCTGGATCGGTTTTGGTCGCGACCGTCCCACCGCAGTAGCGAACCTTGTCCCACGAGTTCCCCTGGGCTGCGACATGTGGGGCGGTGAGGAGCGAAAAGACGATGGCAATTGCCAAGAGCGCGGAGGCTTTCATAGGGAGCAATCCTTTCGAGAACGGACCAAGGCAGTCAGCTCGACCCCTAAGCTGGCTTCGAACGAGGAATGAAGGTGTGCGGGCCGTTCCGGATAGACCGGAGTCTATGTACAGCAATGAGCCGGATGGTGCCTGCGTGTGGGTGCATCGTAGCCGCTGTGTTTACTCATCGCAACCAGTTCTACGTGAGATTGGGGCCTCGGGCCGAGCTGGATCAACCAAGAGAGTGGGCGCGGGGCTTGATCATTAGCAGACTGGGCGCGAGAATCGGGCTACACAACCTGTCCGGCCTGCCTGGCTTTCGAAGGGCCGAGCGAAGAGGCGGGTTCTACAACGACGATCTATTTTCAGTATGCCCGAGCAGCTCAAGCCAGGCCTGTATGACCTCCTTCTGACATGCGAACTCCGCGAGCTCGCGCTGCGCGTTGCCGGGCAGGAGCTGCGTCCAGTCAAAAAGGGGCTGGATGCCGATGCGGCTCCCGAGCACCTCGCCCGGTTCGTCCAGCAGATCCTTCGCCGCGCGCTGCGGAGCGTTGACGCCAATGACGCGGCGCACCAGGTCGAGCTCGTCAATCGCCTCATCGAGCTTCTACGTGAGAGTATTCCAGACTCGGGAGTCGAAGCGAACGACCTTGTAGCCACGCCTCCCGAGCTTCTGACCGCTATTGTCGCGCGCACGCCGTTCGGCTTCCCCGACCCTCCGCCGAGCCCGAGCATCCCTCTGAGCGCCAGCGATCTGCTCGTCAACGGACCGCGCGACCTGAACGTCGGCCCCGAGATCCGCAAGGAGCTCGCCTCGGCCGATCGCGTCGACCTGCTCTGCTCGTTCCTGAAGTGGAGCGGCCTCCTGCGCATCCGGGACGAGGTCCGAGAGTTTCTGGCGCGGCGGCCTGATGGGCTGCGCGTCCTTACGACCGTCTACCTCGGAGCGACCGACCGGCGCGCTGTCGACGAGCTCGTCAGGCTCGGAGCTCAGGTTCGACTGTCATACGACACCGAGCGAACGCGATTGCACGCGAAGGCATGGCTCTTCGCGCGCGAGTCTGGCTTCTCGACGGCGCTCATCGGCTCGTCGAACCTCTCGGCCGCCGCGCTCGTCGACGGGCTCGAGTGGAACGTCCGCGTCAGCGGCGTCGACAATCCCGCGATCCTGTCAAAGTTCCAGGTCACCTTCGACCAGTACTGGAACGAGGGCGAGTTCGTACCCTATGACCCCGAGATGGATGCGGAACGCTTCGATCGCGCCGTGTCACGCGAGCGCAGGGAGGACGCGGTAGTCCTGGCCGGGCTCGACGTCGATCCCCGGCCATTCCAGCGCGAGATCCTCGAGGACCTCGAGGCTGAACGACTGCACGGCCACACCCGGAATCTCGTCGTAGCAGCGACGGGTACAGGAAAAACCGTCGTCGCGGCGCTCGACTACAAGCGGGAGCGGCAACGACGCGGAGACCTCAGCCTGCTCTTCGTCGCTCACCGCGCTGAGATCCTTCGCCAGAGCAGACACATCTTCCGCGAGGTGCTGCGTGACAGCACCTTCGGCGAGGAACTGGTCGCCGGGAGAATGCCGGAGCGCGGCCGTCACGTCTTCGCCTCGATCCAGTCGCTGCACGCCAACAGGCTCGCCGAGGTGCCGCCGAACGCATTCGACTACGTCGTCGTCGACGAGTTCCACCATGCGGCGGCCCCGACCTACGAACGGCTCCTTGCGCGCCTTACCCCGAAGCTCCTGCTCGGACTCACTGCGACACCGGAGCGAGCCGACGGTCGGGACATCCTCGACCACTTCGACGGCCGGATCGCCTCGGAGTTGAGACTCTGGAGCGCGCTCGATCAGGGTTTGCTGGCGCCGTTTCAATACTTCGGAGTGCACGACAACACCGATCTCTCAGGTCTCACCTGGAAGCGTGGCTTCTACGACTCGGATGAGCTCGAGCGGGTTTATACCGGCAACGACGCCCGAGTGCTGCTCGTCCTTCGCGAGGTGCGGGACAAGATCGAGGACGTCAGCCGCATGCGGGCGCTCGGCTTCTGCGTCTCGGTCAAGCACGCCGAGTTCATGGCGCGCCGCTTCACAGAGCACGGGATACGCTCAAAGGCCATCTCGGCCGAGACGCCCGCCCAGGAGCGCGCTGCGGCGCTTCGCGAGCTGCGAGACGGCGGGATTCAGACGCTCTTCGCCGTCGACCTTCTGAACGAGGGCATCGACGTGCCGGCGGTGGACACGGTGCTCTTTCTGCGGCCGACCGAGAGTGCAACCATCTTCCTGCAACAGCTCGGACGTGGGCTCCGGCGCGCCGAGGGCAAGGATTGCCTCACGGTCCTCGATTTCATCGGCAACGCGCACAAACGATTCCGATTCGACGTGCGCTTCCGGGCGCTCCTCGGCGGCACTCGCCGGGGCATCCGCGAGCAGGTGGAATTCGGGTTCCCTTCCCTTCCACCCGGGTGCGCGATTCAGCTCGACCGGGAAGCTCAGGAGACCATCGTTGCCAATATCCGTCAGGCGATCGGCCAACGAGGCTGGTGGAACCTTGTAGAGGACCTGCGGGGACTCGGGCGCGATCTATCCCTCGCCGAGTTCCTGCGCGAATCGGGCGCCGACCTCGAGGACGTCTATTCCTCGGGTCACACCTGGACGGCAATGAAGCGAGAGGCACGCCTTCCGGCTCCTCCTGCCCAGGAAGGCGAAGCGGATTTGGCAAAGGCGATCCCCCGGTTACTCCACGTCGCCGACCCGGTACGGATCGACGCCCTCCGAGAGTGGCTTGCCTCCGAAACCCCACCGCCAGCAGCGGCATCAGGCAGCACGGATCGCCGGCTCCAGATCATGCTGCTCGCACTTCTCGGACAACTGAGCACGCCTGTCACCGAGCTTTCAAACACCCTCGCGACGATTTGGCGCCATACGGCGGTGCGAGAGGAGATCGTCGAGCTCCTCGCCGTGCTGGAGGACCGATCACGGACGGTCTTCCAACCGCTCGGGATTGAGCGGTTCTCCGAGGTACCGCTTCAGATTCATGCCGACTATACGAGGGATGAGATCTTCGCGGCATTCGAGATCGTCAGAAACGGCCGAGTCTACCAGCCGCGTGAAGGCGTCTATTACGATCAAGAGAGGCGTCTCGATCTCTTCATGGTCACGCTCAACAAGACGGAGCGAGACTACTCGGCGACGACGATGTATCAGGACTATCCAATCTCGCAGACACTCTTCCACTGGGAGTCGCAGAACATCGTCCGGCCGAACAGTCCGACCGGCCAGCGCTATATTCATCATGAACGGGAGGGATCGAGCGTTCTGCTGTTCGTCCGTAGCGACAAGAGGGCGAACGGCCGAACGATGCCCTACACCTTCCTCGGCCCCGTGCGGTACGTCAGTCATAGCGGCGGGCGGCCGATGCAGGTGGTCTGGCGGCTCGACCACGAAATGCCCGCCCGGTTCTTCCAACAGACGAAGATCGCCGCAGGCTGAAAGGAGGATGATCTTGATCGGCACGATCGCGATCACAGACGAAGGCTGGTACGAGTTCCTTTCGGCTCGACCGTCGCTCCACGAAGTCAACTTCTGGTCGCCCTCTCCGAGGCGCGCGGTGAGAGCCGAGCCCTTCTCGCCCTTCTTCTTCAAGCTGCGGGCGCCGCACAACGTCATCTGCGGCTTTGCCTATTTCGCAAAGTGGTCAGCGCTGCCGGACTGGCTCGCATGGGACTGTTTCGGGGAGGGCAACGGCTGCGGGTCGCTGCAGGAGCTGAAGACTCGGCTCACCGCGATTCGCCAACGGATCGGCTTCACCTCGGAAGGATCGCTCTCCGAGATCGGCTGTACGCTGCTCGTCCATCCTACCTTCTTCCCTCGCGAGGAGTGGGTCCGCCAGCCGGCCGACTGGCCAGTGCGAACGCAGAATTCGAAGAAGTATGACCTCGAGTCCGGCGAAGGGGCGCGAGTCTGGCAGGAGTGTCTCGCGCGGAGCTCCAAGATCGTCGGACGAGTGACGGCAGATGAAGCAGGCACGCTCGAAGAGTCAGCTCGCTACGGCACGCCTCGGCTCGTTGCGACCCGCCTCGGGCAAGGGACATTCCGAGTGGCCGTTACCGACGCGTACGGCCGTGCATGCGCCGTGACGGGCGAGCATTCGTTGCCGGTGCTCGACGCGGCGCACATCAAGCCCTACGCCCAAAACGGCCCGCACGAGGTCGGAAATGGACTTCTCCTTCGAGCCGACATTCATCGCCTCTTCGACACGGGCTATCTGACGGTCACCCCGACCCTGCATCTCGAGGTGAGCCCGAGGCTCCGCCAGGACTACCAGAATGGCCGGAGCTACTACCCTCTCCACGGTAAAGAGATCAGCGCTCCCACCGACCGCTCGCTCCTGCCGCGAGCCGATTACTTGCAGTGGCATAACGAGCATGTGTTCTTGAGCTGAGAAGCTCATTTCCGGTCCGACCGCTCGAGGAGGCCACATTCAGCGAGGTAGACATGTCCCGAGAGCCCTGCCCCTTCTGCGATCTCGAAGGGTCGACGCGAGTGTTCTACGAGGGAGAGCTCGTGTTTGGCCTGTGGGACGGCTACCCCGTGTCGGAGGGCCATTCGCTCGTCGTCCCTCGCCGGCACATCGTCAGCCTCTTCGACGGCACCGCCGAAGAGCAGCAGGCTGTATGGGAGGCTGTCGCTTGGGTTCGAGAAGATCTCGCGCGGCAGTTCCGGCCTGACGGCTTCACGATCGGCCTCAACGACGGGCGTGCGGCCGGACAAACCGTGATGCATGCGCACGTGCACGTCATCCCCCGCCACGTTGGCGACGTCACAGACCCGCGCGGTGGCATCCGCCACGTCATCGCCGAGAAGGCATGCTACTGGACTGCCGAACCACAGCTCGACGACGAGGCGCAGCCATGACTCCGACGGCCGAGGAGCAGATCCGATTCCTCCAGAACGTGCAGCGAATCCTCGAGGAGGGCATCTTCACGGCAAGCTACAAGTACGCGCTTCTCCTCGCCCTTGCTGACATCGCCGTCGAGCGTGGGGACGACTCCGGCGCTCCGCTTAAAGTCTCGATCACGGAGATCGCAGAGAAGTTCGTCCAGTACTACTTGAGACAGGCAAAGCCATACCACCCCGGTGTGGGATACGATCCCGCTGTCCTCTGGCAGAATTCAGGCAGGCAGGCGGCCATCATTACCTTCGTCGGTCATCACCAGCATGCGACCTTCGCGCAGCTTCGCCGCAATCAGACGGTATGGAGTCAGCTGGTCACCAGATCGAAGGCGACCATCGTTGACCAGCCCCTGTGGAAGCTCCAGCGGGTCGGCGACACGACGCTCGAGTTTCTCTACCCGCACACGGGCTCCACTGAGCATATCGAGTTGAATGCCGGCGTCGCGTTCTGCCTTCGGAAGTTCTATGCGCTTCTCTATGACCTGGTCACAGGCGCATGGGTTCGTTTCGTTCGGAGCTTGAAGACCAATAGATCGGTCCTCGGTCATTCCGCCGATCTCGCCGAGTTCCTCTTCGGCTCGGAACGGGCGAGCCTCGCCAGGTACCGACCCATCCTCTACGACGCTCAGCAGGGGAGATGCTTCTATTGCACACATCACCTTGGCGACGCCGCCGAAGTGGATCACTTCATCCCCTGGTCGCGCTACCCCGTCGACCTGGGTCACAACTTCGTCCTGGCACACAGATCGTGCAACGGCCAGAAGCGAGACCGCCTTGCCGCTGTGCCCCACCTCGAGAGTTGGTCTCTCCGAAACGAGAAGCACAAAGCCGAACTGGTCGAACGGTTCGACGGCGCCGGGATCTTGCACGACGCAGGCGCATCAACACGGGTCGCGCACTGGGCGTACACCCAGGCTGATACCGCTGGCTCGCTCGTATGGCTCGCGTCCGACCGCCTCGTTCCCCTGCCTCCGGACTGGGCTGTGGCGCTACGTCCTGATGGCCACCAGGGGAGTTAACGAGCTCGCCTCCGCAGAAGTGTGAGCCGAGGTCCTCGGCGAGCCGCGGTCTCTCGCGATCGAGCAAATCAGGCGCTTGCCGCACTGCTCCGCTGAAGCCCCTCCGGGCCCCAACGACCCGCCGTTGCATCGTTAAAATTTCTGTTGCATCAAAGAAACAGATCGAGTACGATGGCCTCGCTTCGCATTCCGAGAGGCCTCCAGAGGGCCCGCCAACCGCCAGGGACAGCGGTGGCCTGAAGGCCGGCCTTCGATGCGCGGAGAGGTGTGATCCTCGCCGAACGGTCCCGAGTTATGACGACACGCCCGCAGGCGGTCTCACGACGAGGGATCGCTTCGCGACGCGCTCCTCGCGCTCGCGAGAGCGCTCGAGGAGCCTCGCTCGGAGCGCTTCCGCCTCAAGAGCTCCAAACGCGACGCGGTCTACACGCTCGTCGTCGGCAGCACCGGCGACGTCGAGTGCTCATGCGCCGGCTTCGAGTATCGGGGTATGTGCAGCCACGCCCGCACGCTCAAGGCCGGGCTCGTCGCGGGCGCGGCACCGGCGGAGTTCGAGCCGATCACATAAGGCCAGGAGGCTCGCGAAAAGGAAGACAGAGTACGCTCGACTATGGCACAACTGAGTCGTCCCCGCGCTTCAGATCTTCACGCAGTGAAAAACCAATGAACGAACGCGTCTGGAAGGCTCTCGACCGAAGCTCGTGGCCGGACGGCCCATGGGCCGAGGAGCCCGACGGCGTCGAATGGATCGACGCGGCCGGGCTTCTGTGTACTGCCGTCCGTGACGCGCGAGGTTTCTGGTGGGGCTTCGTCTGCGTCGACCGCGACCATCCGCTCTTCGGCAAGAGCTCGACATCATGCGTAGCGACGCCCTCCTGTAAGGACAGGTATTGCGACTCCTCGCTCTCGAGCCGGTCGGCGCGCGTCGGGTCTCTCTACGAAACGAGGGCGGGCCTTCCCAAAGCCGCGGTCCAGTGCCCGGACCCGACGCACGATCACGTCCGCCTCTGGCACCTGGGATTTCAATGCTCGGGGTCCGACGAGATCAGACCCGGTGATCCGAAGCATACCAAGCGCATCCGGAAGCAGGGGATCACACCGGTCTATCGCACGCTCGACGACGTACGCGATCGACTCGGCGAGATCGCGCGGTTCCTCGAGGAGCTCACGGCCACCCTTATCCTCGTGCCGGGCCATGGTACGGAGTACGCTCGCGCCACCGAGAAGGCTCGTCGGAGGGCGCTCGACGATTGGGAACATCGCCGCGCAGCCGTCCACTCGATCGGCCTGCCCATCGAAGGCGCACACGTCGACGGCGAGACGGGGCTCTACGTCGTGAGCTCTGGGTGCATCATCGACGGGCTGGAAATGGCGTCGAGCAAAGCCTACGACGCAACGATCCGCCATCTCGTCGCCCGGCACGGAATCCCGGAGTGGGCGCCCATCCGGCGAATCCCGACGAAGGCCGAAGCGCTCGGCGCTCTCGCGCTCGCGGACCCGATCGCGTCGTACGACGGCGTTCCCTTTCGGCATCGCGGCATCACCTACACGATCTTCGAGGACCGGACGATGAGCCCTTCGCTCTGGCGAGCGTGGCCCGAGAAACGGGTACTTCTGTTCGCCGGCGACGAGTCCGCGACGGAGGGTCGCGTCGACGTCGTCGACGTGGCGTGCGGCCGGTGGCTCGCCACACTCCGGCTCGACCGTCGACAGCTCGGGCCCTTTCCCTGGGACGAAGGCCGGCAGACCTTCGAAGTCGGCGCGAGCGTGTGCGCCGGTTGCGGTGCGCCGAGCGCGACGACCGCCGACGGGATGTTCGACTGGATCGTCTGCTGCAAGCCAACGTTCGGCTGCGGTCTCGTGTGCCCGCGCTGCGCGGCCGACCACGACCACACAGGCCCCTGGCGTCGTAAGGCCGATCTCGAACCCGGGGAGGCGTTCGATCCGGCGTGGAACGACTGGTCTTTCGAGCTGGGGCGCTACACCTACACCCGGCTCGGACACGAGCTCGTCGTCCAGTTGTTCGAAGGTCATCACGTCCAAGAAATACTTCGGTCACCCGTCGAGATTGCGATCTCGCTCGTGGGGCTTCACCTCGTCGTGCTCTTCCGGTTCGCCGGCACGGGCTGGTATCTCTCTCGATTCTCGCCGTTCCGCGTGCCGGCCGATCTTCGGGCCGTGCCATCGCCGGGCGAAGGCTCCCGGACGATAGATCTCTTTTTCGCGCGCGGGTGGTCCTTCGTGGTCGAGGCCTCCCTGCGGATTCACCTCCCACCTGCCTTCGCACAGTCACTCGAGGAGGCGCTCGTCGAGCAGTCGTGGCTCGACTGGCCTGGTGCGACGGCATTCGAGGAGGCGAAGAGCCGACTCGAATCCCGAAAGAACGACCCCGAGTCCTTCCTGGGCAGTGCCATCGCCCGGTGTGAAGTTGAGCTCGAATCGCCCCTCTGAGCCGCTCCCACGCCACGAGCGAACCGTCGAAGGAGAATACTCACGTGAGAATCTCAGGTCTGCGAAGGAGGTGTTGCACGAGGAGCTTTCGATCGACGAGGCGGCCTCGAACTATCAGGGCGTCGTCTCGACGCTCTCGAATATCGGCGGCGTCTATCGGAAGTTCGGCGACGAGACGAAGGCCAGAGAGTACCGCGCGCAGGCAGAGAAGGTGCGCGCGGAGCATAACGTTCCTCTTCCTTCGCAGCGCGTGTCCGGAGGCGTGCTCGACGGAAAGGCGAAGCACCGCGAGAAGCCCATGTATCCGTTGGGCGCGGGCCGGGCAGGGATCCAGGGCGCCGTCGTAGTCGAGGTCACGGTTGCTGGAGACGGGAAGGTCGAAGCGGCTCGGGCCATCAGCGGCCCCTCCGAGCTACCGCAAGCGGCCGTCGACGCCGTGAAGCAGTGGACGTTCGAGCAGACGTTCCTCGACGGCGAGCCCGTGCGTATCATCGGCACGATCACGTTCACCTTCTCCAGATGATCACGCCCTTGTCTCTCGATGCCCTCGATCGAAACGCGGACCTCTCGCCGATAGGTGGTCACTCCACATCAAAGGGGTCGGCGCGGGGGTCTTCGGCTTGGTAGCGCCTCAGAAAGCGGTCGTCGACGTGGATGTGCGGGAGGAGCCCCATACTGTCCTCGCCGGGCTTTCTCGGCGCAAAGTCTCGTTCGATCTTGTAGATCGTGAGGTGCGACTCGACCGAGTCGTCACCCTCCGTTGTCGTGCCTTCGAGCACCGCCTTCAGCCCATCGAGACTCAAGAACCTGAATCCATCCGCCTCGACGACGTAGACAGGGTAGTCGTCGAACGGCACCTCCACGATCTGCTGCCAGCGGCTGAGTGTTTCGGGGACGCGGCCGAGGAGCGCTTCGGCGTCGGCGCGCGTGCGGAAGATGCCCGAGATCCACCGCCGACGTCCGTGCTGATCTGCCTCTATGACGAACATGTCGCCTCCAACCGTAGCGACCGAAGGCTTCTCCCGGCGCCGCACTCCGGGCACCTGGCCCACCCGTGCCTCCTGGCGGGAACGAGAAAGGGCCTGCACGACGCACGGCAGGCGACGACGTAGCAGTCGTCATGTAGAGATCCAACGATGTGCATGTGCCGGCTCACCTTCTCGGGATTCCAGACCTCCCAGTAGGCGGACGGCGTGACGTCCATCCAGCTGTGCGGGAGCACCGTGATCCTTCCGCGCGCTCCGATCCTGTCGCGATAATGAAAGCCGTATTCCTCGAGTTCCTCGAAAGCGCGCATCTCCGTACGCATCGTCGCCCTCTCGTTTCGAAACCTCCGCGCATTGACGTGAGCGTACCGAATATCGCGTCGTGTTCGTGACATGAGCAGCCTCCTAGCGTTGTTCGCTAGAAGACCGCTCCCCTTCTCCCGCTGCTTTGCCTCATGTCGAATCCAAATGCTGATCTGACGCCGCGAGTCTCAGTCTGCCTCGAATAAGAGGCGGTCTACAAAGGGTCGAACCCATATCCGTCGAGGTAAGGACTATGGCCACTGAAGAAGTAGCTCGCGAGATCCTCCAGGCGCACGTAGGCTGCCTCGTAATACTCGGCCGGATACGGCCTGCGGAAGGCAGGATGCTGCGTCGTACCGCGCACGATGTGCGACAAGTACCAGAACCCGTCTGCGAGCCATCGCTCGATCGCGTCTTCCTCTGCAGTCTCGTCGCAGCACTGTTTCATTGCCGCGACCAGACGGCTGAACGCCTCGCGGTCCCACTCGTACCCGCACCTCATCGTTATTAGGAATGAATCGTCGCCTGCTTCGAACTCGTTCCTGAGGACGTCTCGCCAGCCCATCGATCGACCTCCTTCACGGTATGCCTTCAGGTGACCCACGCAATGCCGACCCTCGCCTCCCAATTCTGCGGCAGGCTCACCGTTGAATGCACTCGCTCTACGGGTCGCCGACGGCGAAGAGGGTCCGCGCGGTGCCAGCCATCGCTGGTCGCTCTTCCCCTCGCGAGCACGACAGCCTCGAGCCCCGTCGACAGCTCGCCCCAGTCGGACAGCAGTTCGACGACGGCGAAGATGTCTTTGCGACGCAGAACGTGTCGGTAGCCCACCCCGTCTCCACGCGGCCACTGACCGGCACGCGCTGACGCGTGTCCAATACGTGGGCGTCTCGCCAACTGCAGTGCGAAAGCGACGTCCAACCCTGCGTCGATAACCTGCAGGCCATGGGACCCATTCTCGACGCAGATGCCTGCCGGGGCCATCTTCTAGCCGTGCACCGAGAGCCCTGAGGGTCGCGGCCGGAACTCTCTGCGCATCGCTCGGACGTATGGCCCCCCTGGAGATCCCCAACTGGACGGCGATGGCGAGCTCCGCTATACTCTTGATTATACAGCTCTTACGCTGCTTCACACAGGACGCCCGAGAAGAATCCATGAAGACACTCCGAACTCTCGTTGCGCGAATGCTCCCGGTGGTGTTTGCGCTCATGCTCCTCGCGCCGACGACCGAGGCCGGCTTCTACCGACTGCCCGCGAGCGCGTTCGTGGGGAGGGTGTGGCTGAGCACCGACGAGCGAATCGCCCTCAGGTTCCAGCTCGTGGATACCCACGTCCTTCTGGTCAGCTTCGACCCGTTCTCAGGCAAGCGGCTCGGGCAGCTCGCGATCCCAGAGCTCCCGAACGATCTCGGCATCGCGCGAGTGGGCGATGCGGATCGAATCGTCGTGCTCCATTCGCAGTTCCGCGGCCCGAACGCGGCCATCGTCGACCTCGCGCGCGACGGCCGGCTCGGTCTTCGCGCCGACGTCTCACTGCCGGACGTCACCGCCATAGGCGCTCTCTTCGTGTCGGCGAACGGCGCCTTCTACGTCGAGACACTCGGGGGCGGACAGCGGTTCGTCTCCTACAGCCTCGACAGCGGGCAGCGGCTCGGAAGCAGCCCGCTGTGGCGCAGCGGCGGTAACGCCGTCACGCTCATCGACGACGCGCGGCCGCGGATCATCTACACCACGCACTACAACGGGCCGTCGTCGACGCCCTGGCCAACGAGACCGCTGTCGACGCTGAGGACCTGCCCGAGGCGCTCGTCGACGCCGTGGCGAAGTTCCTCGAGGCCGTGCGTCGCCGAAGTCTCCGCGTGGGAGCGTCTGTCCCGAGCGTGCCGCACGTCGCCGACCTGGTCGCCTTCTCGCACCGGATGCGCCCTGCCTTCTCGCAGATCGTCGAGCGAAACGCCGCGAGCGGCCGCTGGCCCGGGAACTTCTCCTCTTTCCAGCACATTGGGATCCTAAGCTTAGAATTCCACGTGGACAAGTTGTCGC
>JADMIO011638303.1_pt1 | contig 116793 bp, 88 predicted proteins | sample 8958161 | NCBI WGS metagenome assembly JADMIO01 (sample SAMN16585339, study PRJNA669376) | soil metagenome | isolation source: Crop rotation soil | place: USA: Cullars Rotation, Alabama | collected 2011 | reverse complement strand
CGCGACAACTTGTCCACGTGGAATTCTAAGCTTAGGATCCCAATGTGCTGGAAAGAGGGCGCATAGCGGCCAGTGTCACTTCGCTGGCAGGCGAACTTGTATACGCGGCGCAAACTCAAACGATTCTGGCTAGTGCCGTTCCTCATGAACGTCTTTCGGCAGTGAGTTTCGATTGGCTGGAAGCAGGAATGCACCAGCAGCGCCAGGCGGGGTTGTCGCGTACGTTGTTTTGCGTTCGATTGCTGGAACAGTCCCAGCAAGGAAGTCCGGAAGACCGTCTAAGCTTTTTGATCGGCGCGTTCATTGCCGATGATCTTGACGCGCTGTCAGCGCGCGGACTTCTTTCCGGCTCAGTGGTGATTGTGGGCAGCGGCGCTTTGGCCGAAGCCTGGCGACACGCGCTGGCGCAAGCCGAAATCCAATCCCAGATTATTACCGGCGAACAAAGCGAACGTGCGATGCTTGCCGGACTTCGCAACATTACTTCAATCGCCTTGCAGAGCTGAGCTATGAATCTGAAGCTTACCGTTACAACAATCTTCTTCCTTTCGGTTTTCGCAGCCGTATTTTTTCAACCGGTTGGGCAGGCTCAGCAAACAACTCGCCGCATAGATTTCAATCGAGACATTCGCCCGATTCTTTCGGACAAGTGTTTTTCTTGCCACGGCCCGGATGCGGCGAATTTGAAGATCAAACTGCGGTTGGATTCCGAAGCTGGCGCTAGGGCGGATCTGGGCAGTGGTCGCCAAGCTGTCGTACCTGGAAATGCAGAAAAAAGCTTGATGGTACAGCGTATCACCCACGCTGACGAAGCGATGCGGATGCCGCCAGCAGATTCCGGACGGAAATTGACTGCAGCGGAAATTGACTTGCTGACCGAGTGGATTCGACAAGGTGCACGCTTCGAGCAGCATTGGTCATTTGTCGCCCCAACACGGCCTCCACTGCCGAAAGTTCAAAACACTGCTTGGCCGAAAAACGCGATTGATTATTTCGTGCTGGCCAAACTGGAAGCTGCCAACGCTGCAGGACCTGAAAGTTTGCAGCCTTCGCCTGAAGCCGACCGCGCGACATTGCTGCGACGGGTTTCGTTTGATTTGACGGGTTTGCCGCCCACGGCAAAAGAGTTGGATGAGTTTCTTGCCGACACTTCGCCAAACGCTTATGAAAAGGTTGTAGATCGTTTGCTTGCTTCGCCGCGCTATGGGGAAAGAATGGCGTTTCGCTGGCTGGATGCGGCGCGGTATGCAGACACAAACGGCTATCAAATTGATGGTGACCGGTCAGCGTGGCGCTGGCGCGATTGGGTAATTGAAGCCTTCAATGCGAACAAGCCGTTTGATGAATTTGTTGTCGAACAGCTGGCGGGAGATTTGTTGCCAAACCCAACGCTGGATCAACGCATCGCAACAGCGTTTAACCGCAACCACCGCATCAATGCAGAAGGCGGGATTGTGCCGGAAGAGTATCGGATCGAATACGTCATTGATCGCGTAGATACAACTTCAACAGTGTTTATGGGGCTGACGTTTGGGTGCGCGCGCTGCCACAACCACAAATTCGATCCGCTGTCGCAAAAAGAATTTTACCAACTGTCGGCTTACTTCAATAGCATTGATGAAGACGGGCATTCGTTCGATTGGGGCAACTCGCCGCCTGTGATGGCGGCTCCGACGCGCGACCAACAAACACAGTTGAAACAGTTTGATCAACAGATTGCCGCCGCTGAAACTGAATACAATCAATTAACGAAAAAAGCTTCTGGCAAAGAGCGCGACTGGGAAAAGTCTTTGTCGAAGTCCGAAGAAAGGAATCGCCAATGGTTCCCGGAAGAAAAGCTGATCGTGCAAGTTCCGTTTGACGAACAGCAATCCCCGGTTTTCAAACCCTCCGACCGGGCTTTCCACAACCAGGAAGAGATCAAAAAGAAAGAAAAGATTGGCGAACCGGCAGGCTTCAAAGATTCCGAACCGCGTTTTGTCGCTTCACCGTTGGGGCAGGGAACTGCCTTTGACGGCAAGCTGTATTTCGACGGCGGGCTAAATGCAGATTTTCGCTATAAGTCCACGTCTGGAGATTATCGTGAACGCTTTACCATTGCCGCCTGGGTTTATCCTGAAGCGGAGCAAAGCGGTTCGATTGTGACGAAAGTCAGCGACGCACCGGCAGAGATTGAAAACGGCATCCCGCGCGCCGATGGGTACGGGCTGTATTTCCTGAACGGCAAAATTCACTTCAACATGGTTTTCCGCTGGGGCGAAGACACCTTGCGCGTTGAAACCCAGGAGCCATTGCCGCTGCGGCAATGGCAGCACGTGGCCGTCGTTTTTGACGGATTGAAGCAGTGGGAAGACCGCTTGCGGATTTTCGTCAATGGTCAGGAAGCGAAGCTGAAATGGAATCAGCGAAACTTTTACCTGCTGTTTGGCAATTCCCGCAATACCTTAAAAATCGGGGCTGGCGGAGGCCCGCAGTTCCGGTTCAAAGGCGCGCTTGACGAAGTCAGACTGTACAGCCGCGCGTTGAATGCCGACGAAGTTGCCGCGCTAGCTTGTGCTGACCGGCTTGAAGCCATCGCGGCGATTCCGGCCAAAAAACGAACTCCCGCGCAAGCATGGAAGCTTCACCGCGCGTTTCTTGCTTCCGCAGCGCCGGATGAATTAAAGCAAGCGCACGCCAAGCTGGCGGAATTACGAGAACAGCTTCAAAAGTTTGAAGACGATTTGCCGCCGCTGATGGTCATGCAGGAAATGCCTCAACCGCGCCCGGCACAGGTGCTTCGTCGCGGAGCTTATGACGCTCCGGGCGAAACCGTTGCGCGTGCCGTTCCCGCTGCGCTGCCTTCAATGGCTGCCAGCTTGCCGAATACTCGTTTGGGCTTTGCTCGGTGGCTGGTCAGCAAAGAGCATCCGCTGACAACTCGCGTGACTGTGAACCGTTTCTGGCAAATGTTGTTCGGCGCGGGATTGGTCAAAACGACGGAAGACTTCGGCTCTCAAGGCGAACTCCCTTCGCACCCGGAATTGCTGGACTGGTTGGCTGTCGAATTCCGAGACGGCGCAAAGGCTTGGGACGTAAAAGCGCTGCTCAAAACGATAGTGATGAGCGCGACGTATCGCCAATCGTCAAAACAAAATCCCCAATCCGTTGATCCGGACAATCGTCTGTTGTCGCGTGGTTCGCGCTTTCGGCTCTCGGCAGAAATGATTCGCGATCAGGCGTTGCTGGTTTCCGGTTTGCTGGTGGAAAAACTTGGCGGCCCTTCGGTCAAACCCTACCAGCCGGACGGGCTGTACAAGGACATGGCCTTTTCCGGTTTGACTGGCTACAACACTGACAAGGGCGAAGGCTTGTGGCGGCGCAGCCTGTACACGTTTTGGAAGCGCACGGTGCTATCGCCGACCATGCAGGTGTTTGATGCCTCCGCGCGTGAATTTTGCACCGTGCGTGACACGCGAACCAATACGCCGCTGCAATCGCTGAACCTGATGAACGATGTGACTTACATCGAAGCCGCGCGAATGCTCGCTGAACGAATGTTGAAAGAAGGCGGCGCAACCGCCGAACAACGATTGGCTTGGGCGTTTCGCCAAGCGACTTCCAGGCAACCCAGCGACCGCGAAATCAGCGCATTGGTTCGAAACCTGAATTCGCAGTTGGAATACTTCAACCGCAACGTGCCGGAAGCTGAGCGATTGCTGGCAGTGGGTGAAAAACGCAGTGACGGCAAACTGAATCGAGCCGAGTTGGCGACTTACGCGACAGTTGCCAGCTTGCTGCTCAACCTGGACGAAGTAATTACACGGCAATAACCAAACCTGGAGACAAGATGAATCGCAGAATCTTTCAAACTCTTTCGCTGATTGTGCTGGCTTCAGTGATTGCTGTCACAGCCAATTTCGCTGGCTCTACTGAAGCCCAATCGGAGTCAAGGCTGACCAAAGCCGATATTGATCGCTGGATGACGGAGCTTTCCAATTGGGGACGCTGGGGCAAAGACGATCAACTCGGCGCGCTGAATTTGATTACACCCGCCAAACGCAAGCAGGCGGCGTTGGAAGTCAAAGAAGGCGCGAGCGTTTCGTTGGCGCGCAATACGAATTCCGATGCGGATGCGGACAATCCGAATCCCTATCAGCACACCATGAACTTGTCCGGCGCAAGCGACGGCCAATGGGCCGTTGACACGTTCTCGATTCTTTTTCATGGGTATCAGCACACGCACATGGATTCGCTCTGCCACATTTTTTACCAGGGCAAGATGTACAACGGATTCTCGCAACAGGAAGTCACCGCCAAAGGGGCGCAAAAGCTGGCGATCACGAACCTGAAGCAAGGCATTTTCACGCGCGGCATTCTGATGGATCTGGCCGCATTGAAAGGCGTTCCGTATCTGGAACCTGGCGTGGCGATTTATCCTGCTGACCTGGATGCGTGGGAAAAGAAAGCTGGAATCAAAGTCGGCCCGGGCGACGCCGTGTTCATTCGCACGGGACGCTGGGCACGCCGCGCGGTGAAAGGAGGATGGGACGCGGAAACGACTGGTGCCGCCGGGTTGCATGCTTCGTGCGCGCATTGGCTGAAGCAACGCGATGTGGCCATTTTAGGCAGCGATGCCGCGAGTGATGTGCTGCCTTCTGGCATAGATGGCGTCACGCATCCGGTTCATTTGCTGACGCTCGCGGCAATGGGCGTTCATATCTTCGACAACTGCGACTTGGAAGCTTTGAGCGAGGCCACCGCCAAACGGAAACGCTGGGCGTTTCTGATGACTGCTGCGCCGATTCCGATTACTGGTGGAACCGGTTCACCGCTCAACCCGATTGCCACTTTCTGATTTGATAAGCGAAAGGCGAAATTATGAATCCACTCAATGAACTTCAATTGACGATAACGCGTCGCTCGTTTTTTAGCCGTTTGGGCCTGGGTGTTGGAACTGCCGCGCTGGCTTCGCTGCTTGGCGAAAGCGGTTTTGCTCAAGCTGGCGATCAGAAAACTGGTTTGCCCGCAGTTCCGCACTTTGCGCCAAAAGCCAAACGCGTGATCTTTCTGTTTCAGGCTGGCGGACCTTCGCAATTGGAACTCTTTGACGCGAAACCCAGCCTTGAAAAATTTCGTGCGCAAAACTTGCCGGATTCGATTCGCCAGGGACAAAGGCTGACTGGAATGACGGCGCATCAATCCAGCTTTCCGACCGCGCCATCGCTATACAAATTCGCGCAACATGGAAAGTCCGGCGCGTGGCTCAGCGAGTTGTTACCGCACACGGCAAAGATTGCCGATGACATCAGCTTCATCAAATCCATGCACACCGAACAGATCAACCATGATCCGGCGCAGACCTTTGCGCTAACGGGATTTCAGCTTGCTGGACGCCCAAGCTTGGGTTCGTGGCTGGCGTATGGATTGGGCAGTGAAAATAAAGACTTGCCTGCCTTCGTCGTGCTGGTTTCGGTTGGCAGAAACGGCGGAGATCAGCCCCTGTATGATCGGTTGTGGGGTAGCGGCTTTCTGCCTTCGCAGCATCAGGGCGTGAAGTTTCACAACGGCGCTGACCCGGTGTTGTTTTTGTCGAACCCACCCGGCATCAGCAAAGAAGTTCGCCGCAAGTTTCTGGATGATCTGGCGGAAATGAACCAGCTCAACGCGAAAGAATACGGCGACCCTGAAATTCAGGCGCGCATCGCACAGTACGAAATGGCGTATCGAATGCAGACTTCGGTGCCTGAGCTGACCGACTTATCAAAAGAATCTGAAACAGCAATTGAAAGTTATGGTCCCGATGCGCGCAAACCTGGAACGTTTGCTTACAACTGCGTGCTGGCGCGGCGATTGGCGGAACGCGGCGTGCGGTTTATTCAACTCTTCCATCGCGGATGGGATCAGCATGGAACTTTGCCGCGAAACATTAAGAAGCAAACCGAAGACACCGATCAACCTTCGGCGGCGCTAATTCAGGATTTGAAAGCACGCGGGATGCTGGATGACACGTTGGTGATTTGGGGGGGCGAATTTGGCCGCACGGTGTATTCACAAGGCAAACTGGCTGTGGATGATTATGGACGCGATCATCATCCGCGCTGCTTTACAATCTGGATGGCTGGTGGCGGCATTAAACCCGGCGTGACCGTCGGCGAAACCGATGATTTCAGCTACAACATTGTCCGCGATCCAGTTCATGTTCACGATCTGAATGCGACGATTCTGCATTGTCTGGGCATTGACCACACGCGGCTGACGTTTAAGTTCCAAGGCCGCTACTATCGGCTTACGGATGTTCACGGCAATGTTGTTAATCAAATTTTGGCTTGATCCCCAAGCAACGTTTTGAACCTGACAGGCGTCTCTGGCCCGTATACTTTCACTGGAAACAAAAATTCATTTCCTGTGGGCACTCTGTTCTAATTTTCAGAAAATGCCACACCCTGGGCGAAAAAGGTATTGATCCGCAATTGTCTGCTGGGTTACTCTTCGTTCCGGTTGAGGACAACCTTACTTCCAATAATTTAACGAATTAATGAGCTGAAAAGCTTTCCTCACTCGACCACGGTGCCTGCCCTAAATGACCTTTTGAAGCTATCCCCCGACTCATCATTTCAAGTTAAATTTGTTTTTTTAACCCATAAATAAGGAGATCTCCGCATGAAGAAGCCTTCGTCTTTTTCTCCGCAGGCACCTGCCAGCGAACCCGTTGATACACAAATTACTCAGGAAGAAACAACCGATACCTCATCGAAACCAGTTTCAAGCCGTCGCAAATTTCTGGGACGTGTTGGCGCTGCAACGATTGCAGCAGGTGTAGCCAGCCAAACGGCTTTGGCTCAATTCCCCGCGCCTGGTGGCTCAAAATCGGCCTGTAATGATCCTGTCTTCCCGTTTGGCGTCGAGCCTTCTGATAAGGCTGCTAACCGGTACATGAAATCTTATAAGTGCCGTCTTGAAGCCGCGAAGATGGCCCAGGAGCGGCCATTGGTTTATCACGTCACAAACGGCGACGATGACCGTTATCCCAATAAAATCGGCAGTTATACAAAAGCGCTCCCGCACAACCAGTTGGGAGAAGTAGACACGGCTGCGTATGCGTCGCTTGCCCGCGCGCGCGAGACCCAGAATCCGGACTTGTTTGAGGAAATTACGCTTGGGCTTGGGCGCAAACTGACCAGTCCACAGGCTGGGTTGGCGATGGATCTGGAAGGACCGGATTCGCACCATGTAACAATGGCTCCGCCACCACGTTTTGCCAGTGCGGAAGAAGCGGGCGAAGCGGTTGAGCTTTACTGGATGGCGCTTTTGCGCGACGTGAATTTTACCGATTGGGCAAATCATCCATTGGCTGCCCAAGCCGCCGATGAAATTTCCAAACTGTCAGACTTTCGTGGCCCGCGTCAGAATGGTGCTATCACACCGCAAACCCTCTTCCGTTCCAATACGCCCGATGATTTGAATGGTCCCTGGATGTCGCAGTTCTTGCTGAAAGATTTTTACTTTGGAGCCAATTTCTTTTCACAGCGAATGAAAACTTCTGCGACTGCGATTGATCATATGACCGGTTACAACGACTGGCTGGCTGTGCAGAACGGCGCAGAGCCGAATGGTAACGTTTACGATCCAACGCCGCGCTACATTCGCAATCTGCGTGATGTTGCCGAATGGGTTCACGTTGACGCGCTTTACCAGGCGTACTTGCAGGCTTGTCTGATTCTTCTGGGACAGGGGACCAGGCTTGATCCGGGGTTGCCACTGTACAACGCCAAAGTACAGGCTGGCTTTGCCCAGTGCGGCGGTCCGCACATTCTAAGCTATGTTACTGAAGTGGCGACGCGTGCGCTGAAAGCGGTTTGGTACCAGAAATGGTTTGTGCATCATCGTCTGCGTCCGGAAGAATTCGGCGGTCGCGTTCACAATCACCTGACCAGCGCCGCGAACTATCCGATTCATTCGGATGTGCTGAATTCTAAAGCCGTACAAATTACCTTCAGCAAATTTGGCTCTTATTTGCTGCCACAGGCATTCCCAGAAGGAAGCCCGACACACTCCTCTTACGGTTCCGGCCACGCGACTGTCGCCGGCGCTTGCGTCACCGTGCTGAAAGCCTTCTTCGACGAAACTGATACCATCAAAAATCCTGTGGTCCCGAATGCAGACGGCACAGCGCTGGTCCCGTATGAAGGGCCGCCGCTAACTGTTTTGGGTGAATTGAATAAAGTCGCCCGTAACGTGGCGTTTGCGCGCAACGGAGCTGGCGTTCATTGGAGAACAGACGCTACGGGCGGAATGAAGCTTGGCGAGGATGTCGCAATCGGCATTATGCAAGAGCATAAGGTCACTTATAACGATCATGTCGAAATGACATTGACTAAGTTCGACGGAACAAAAATTCTCATTTAAGCCAGTTTTCAACTGCTATATTGCAGGAATCTGAGTTTCATACGCCGCTTGTTGATTGAAAAATCGGCAAGCGGCGTTTTTATTGTGTGTTATTGCAGCCCGGCCATACCCAGCATCAGCAATAAAGCGCGTTTGTAGCCAAGTTCGCGCCCGGTGGGATCAAACCATTCGCTTAGCCGGTGAGAGTCATTTGATCTGCCGCCTGCGCCGATGGTGATGGCTGGAATTCCCAGATGGATCGGAATGTTTGAATCGGTTGAAGCTCGGTTGAGAATCGGCGTAATGCCCATCACTCGCGAAGCTTCCATCGCTGTTCGCACCAGATACGATTCGCGCGGAGTTTCGCCCGAAGGCCGGTTGCCGATCAGTTGCACTTCAGCTTTCAGCTTTTTGCCGGAAGCGGCGCGCATTACGTTTTCATCAATCACGGCTCGATTCAGCGCCGTCAATAAGAAATCTTCCAACCGCGACAACTCGGCTTCGGATGACGATCGTAAATCCACATCCATTGAAGCTGTTTGCGGAATGACGTTTACGGATTCGCCGCCTTCGATGCGGCCAATACTATATGTTGTTCGCGGATCAACCGGCGCGTGGTAATCCGCCAGCCGCGCGACCGCTCGGCCAAGCGCGTGAACGGGGTTAACGACGCCGAAATCTCCCCAACTGTGGCCACCAGGACCTTCAAGCCGAATGCGATAACGGCGCGAACCCAAAGCCTGATGCGTGATGAAATCTACTCCGGGACCATCAAAAGAAATGAAGGCCGAAACCTGTTTGGCCAGTTTGCCTTCGTTGAATAGATGGCGGACTCCGCGCAAATCGCCTTCGCCCTCTTCGCCAACTGTCGCCACAAACGCAATCGTCCCGCGCAATTTGATTTGTCCGGTATTTAGCGCCTGAATCAATGCGACCAAGGCCGCCAGCCCAGCGCAGTTGTCGGCGATACCCGGAGCGCACAACCGCGAACCAACATGGCGAACTTTGACGTCTGTGCCTTCGGGAAACACCGTGTCCAAATGTGCCGACAAAACAATCAGCGGTTGTTCGCGTTCACCACGGTAAAAGCCAATCACATTACCTTCACTGTCTGTATGAACGTCATCCAGGCCGAGTTCGTTGAATCGCGCAGCAAAATAGCGTCCGCGTTCCTGTTCCTTAAAAGGTGGTGCTGGAATTTCGCAGACGCGAATCAATTCGGAAGTAAATCGCTGTGCGGAGGTATCTATAAACTCAAATGCAGCCATAACGCGGGGGTCGCTTTGCAAGTCGGCGATTGAAAGTGAGCGAAAGCGGTCGGCGATGGAAATGATGGAAGCGGGCATTAATTTCTCCGACGGGTTATGAAATTCGGAAGCCGGATTGTTCAATCCAATCAGTGAAATTGCAACCGTCGCGTCAGTCTTTAACTGGTCCCTGATTGGCGATTGCCCAGGCTAGCAATCCGCACAACACAAATCCGAAAGCATTGCTGATGCCGTGAACCTGTGCCATCAACGGAATGGTGATGGTTTCCATTCCGGTAAATCTTCCGAAAGCATACAGGCAGGCAAAGATCATTGTGACGATCACAGACATGGCTGACAAAATCAGTAGCAATCTGGACAGCGGCTTCATTATCGGAGCGATGACAAACATCGTCAGCATCGCCAACACAAACAAGCTCAGTGCCAGCGTGATGGCGGAGAACACTTCAACAGCGCGCGACAACGTGATTCCAGCGGCGACTAGCGGCGGACCGGCAATGACTCCCGTTGCTGCGGCGAGGTAGAACTTTCTGGCAATGCCTGTTTTGATCTTTTGGCCGGCCAAACCCGTCAAAATTGGCGCAGCGAAGCCAGCGTAATGAAAGTGCACCGCTGTCAGCAGCACAATCGTGTCTGAAAATTCCAGCGGGTTCAGCCCACAGCGCGACAAGAACAGCCAGCCGCTGCCAACGACTATGTAAGCCAGCCCTGCGTCAATACAAAGTTCTTCCAGCGGGAAAATGCTGCGGCTGAACTTCCAGCGCTGCCATAATCTTCCCAGCCCAAACAGAGCAATGAGAAAAGTCACCAAAATCCAGGCAATCGTGATGGCCCCAGCCAGAAAACCGGTTCGGAAGCAAAACGAAAGAATCACCAGAGCTGCGCCGAAAGGTTGCAGTAAGACGGCACAGCGGAATGCCGCGCTATGTGAACCAGCTTCGTCAGGGGTTGCCGTCAGCGACAGGGCCAAGGGAACAAAGACCAGGACGGACAACGTCAGCAGCCGTTCGATCAGCCATGTTTCACCCGTGCTTTCGGTCGGCAGATTTAGCCAGTCTGCAACCGGCAGCAGCAAGAGCAGCCAGACAATTCCTCCGGCCAAAGCGCTAATCCGGCTGATGCGGATGTATTCAAATTTTGCGTTGTTCATAAGAGACCAATCGCTCCACCACGCCAAGCTGAATGCCCAAAAATCCTTTCGGAAGTGTATCTTGCGCCCTCGCCGGTTTATGGTGTAGAACGTGCGCGCAGTCAAATCAGACAAATCAGAAGGGAAAAAGCCAACGTTGGTAGAACGTCACTCAAATGATTCCGGTTGGATTGAAGTCATCACCGGTTCGATGTTCAGCGGCAAAAGCGAAGAATTGATTCGCCGATTGCGCAGGGCAAAAATTGCCCGCTTGAAAGTGCAAAGTTTCAAACCCGCAATTGATTTGCGTTATTCCGAAGAGCACATCGTTTCACACTCCGAAATGCGAATTGAATCTCACCTGGTCAGCTCTACGCGCGAAATTCTGGAAGCTGTCGCTGCCGACACGGAAGTTGTGGGCATTGACGAAGGCCAGTTTTTCGACAGCGAATTGGGCAATGTTGCCAATCAGCTTGCTGGCCAGGGTAAGCGGGTGATCATTGCGGGGCTGGATATGGATTATCTGGGCCGCCCGTTCGAACCGATGCCGTTGCTGCTGGCAATCGCCGAAGATATCACCAAAACGCGGGCCATCTGCATGCAATGCGGCAGTCCCGCAACGTACACACAACGTTTGATTGCCAGCCGCGAACGTGTTGTCGTTGGGGCTTCGGATGCTTACGAAGCGCGCTGTCGCGCGTGTTTCGACCCGAATCTAGGGCAGGCAAATGCGGATTGATGAACGTCAGGGCAAGCTTTTGAGCTTGCCCTTGATTGCTTTAAGGAGGTTGGGATTATGAGCGCACAGAATTCAGCCGAACGACCGCTTGAACATGATCTGCTTTTTGATTTTCTGCGTGTGGTTGAAGCCGCCGCCATTGAAGCCGCGCGCACAATGGGGCAGGGCGAACGCAAATACTCCGATCAGGTTGCCGTTGAAAAGATGCGCGAAGTGATGGACACCATTCCGATGGACGGAACCATCGTCATCGGCGAAGGCGAACGCGACGAAGCTCCTATGCTGTATATCGGTGAGCGCGTGGGGATCGGCGCAAAGCCCGGTTATGAAGGCAAATACAGGGAAGTAGACATTGCCGTTGATCCACTGGAAGGCACAAATCTTTGCGCGGTCGGGGCCGACAATGCGATTGCTGTGTTGGCTGCGGCAGAAAAGGGCGGCTTGCTGCACGCGCCTGATATTTACATGAAAAAGCTGGTGGTTGGCCCTTCGGTCAAAGGGGCGGTGGATATTGACGCGTCGGTCAAAGACAACCTGAATGCGATTGCTTCGCGGCTGAAACGCAAAGTCGAGGACCTGACCATTGTCGTGATGGACAGGCCCCGCCATCGCCAATTGGTTCAAGACATTCGAGCCGCAGGCGCACGAATCCGGCTGATTACCGATGGCGATCTTTCGGCGGGGATTTCGGCTGCGGTTGCTGGTTCCGGAGTTCACGCACTAATGGGAATTGGCGGCGGACCAGAAGGGGTTATCACTGCCGCCGCGATGAAATGTCTGAACGGTGAGATTCAGGCGCGCTTTATGATGCCGGAACAACTGGAAGCAGAAGAACGGTCCAGGATTGCTCCGGACATTGCCGACCGAATGGCGAAGATGGGAATCAAAGACCCTTCGCGCGTGTTCGACACCAACGAACTTGCTCCCGGCAAACGAATCATCTTTGCCGCCACCGGGGTCACTGACGGAACGCTGCTGCGCGGCGTCAGGTTCTTCGGCACAGGCAAACGAACGCAATCCTTGGTGATGACGACGGAAACCATGCACGTTCGATTCGTTGACACGGTCCACGTCGAAGGCGGACCGGATTCGTTTGTGAGGTTTGATCGCATTTAATTTTTGCTTGGGAAAGTCATGTTGAGAAGACGATTGATCTATTTGCTGATTCTGGTTTGCTTGGTATCGGTTTCGGCTTTTGGCCAGTCAACCAAGCCAGTGCCGAACATCGAACGATTGCGCGCACGCTTGCAGGAATTGGCCAATGCGTTTCCAGGAACGCTTGGGGTCGCCGTCCGGGACATTGCCACTGGGCAGCAAATTTCCGTCAATGGCGATAGGCCTTTTCCAATGGCCAGCGCGTACAAGATTCCAATTTTGGTCGAAGTCTTTCGTCAGGTCGAAGCCAAAAAATTCTCACTGGATGACCGCGTTGAGCTGACCGCTGATGATCGGACGCTCGGCAGCGGCATCTTGACGCTGATGTCGCCTGGGCTGAGCCCTACGATCCGCGATCTGGCGACGTTGATGATTATCCTGAGCGATAATCAGGCGACAGACATTTTGCTGACCAAAGTCGGCGCCGAGAATGTCACCGCCACGATGCACAAGCTGGGTTTGAGCAACATCCGCGTTGATCGCACGACGTTTGAAATAATCCGGGATTATCTGGCATTGATTGACGAAGCAGCAGCCAGCAAAACCAAACAGCAATTGATGAATCGTCCGCAGCTCAATACATCTTCCCCGGAGCGCGTGGCCAAGGCTGACACAGAGTTTGCCAAAATCGCGAAAGATGTGGCTTCGCCTGATGATATGGCCCGGTTGCTGGATATGATCGTCAAAGGCAAAGCTGCCAGCGAAGCTTCTTGTCAGGGAATGATGACGATTCTGAATCGGCAGCAGTTCAATCAACGGTTGCCGCGCTATTTACCGGAAGGCACTGGCTTTGCACATAAAACCGGAACCATCGGCTCGACAACCAACGATGCCGGAGTCATGTTCGTGCGCGGAAACCCAATCGCGCTGGTAGTTTTTACCGTGGACAAACGAACCGGGCGCGGCGAAATTGAAGAGCAAATGGGGCGGCTGGCACGTGTGGTCTACGATTTCTTTGATGCGGTGAAATAACTCAACCTGAAATGACGAATACACGAAAATTGTGGCTGATGTACTCGCTGCTGATGCTGATTGCGATCGTCTGGCTGGCAGTGACCTTTTTGCCGCCCTGGCTGACGGCAAACGGCCATTCATTTTCGGCGATCAGCCTGTATCGAGGTTTGTCCGGTATTTGCCATCAAATACCGGAGCGGTCGTTTTATTGGCTCGGATCGCCCTTGGCGGTTTGTTCGCGTTGCACTGGGATCTATTTCGGTTTTGTCGTTGGGTTAATGCTTTATCCGTTTTGTCGCAACTTAGGTGATCTGACGATTCCGTCGCGTCTTTGGCTGATGGTTGGAGCCTTGCCAATGCTGGTGGATGTCGGCGGCGATTACTTCGGAGCATTCAAAAATGCCTTTTTTTCGCGAACGGCGACAGGGTTGTTAGTTGGCATTGTGGCAGCGTTTTTTCTGCTGCCTGCCTGGGTGGCGATTGCTTTCCCAAGGCCATCGGAACCTCAGGAACATTCTTTTAAGGAGCACTATTCAGCATGAATCAACAGGATCAGAGCAAGCCGTATTTGGTCGGCGGATTGGTAATGGGCATTTTGTCGGTGATCCCATTGTTGAACGCAGGCAACACATGTTGTTGTTTGTGGGCCTGGGTTGGCGGAGCGATAGCGGCAAAGTTGCTGGTTGATGGTTCGCCGCAACCGGTAACCATCAACGACGGCGCAAAGATTGGACTTTACGCTGGCCTGTTGGGCGCGTTCATACGCGCGTTCATCGGCTTGCCGGTGGAACTGGTGACGCTGCCTTATCAACTGAAAGCGCTTGGAAATTTTGCGCAGCAGGTGAATAACCCGGCACTACAAAAATTTGTCCAGGATATGGTGGATCAAATGAGCGGGCAGGGGCTTGGTGCTCAGATTATCGGCATGATTCCTGGAACTTTGATCGGAGCTGTTTTGCTGTGTGGATTTACGGTTTTAGGAACGATGGCTGGCGTAAAGCTTTTTGAAAAGCGCCAGAACTTGCCGCCGCAAGCTCCGCCGCCGCCACAGTGGAATCCTCCACCCCCGGGCGATGGCGGTGAATGGCCGCAGCAGTAAATTCAGGTAAAGGCTTAATGCCGTCTGGAAGCTAATGACATTGAGTGGATCCGGAAAGCCCTGAAAGGGCAAAATTTAATAGCCAGTGGCAACGCCACTGGTGATGAACCGGAAAATTCACAAGCCCTGAAAGGGCGCAATTGGTATAGTTATTGAGCCCTTTCAGGGCTTCTGGTTGTTAACTGCTCAACTACACAGGGCGTTGCCCTGTGCTATTCAATGTTGCCCCTTCAGGGCGTCGTCAGAGAGTGAGTTGTTTAATAGCCCTAAAGGCAAACACAGAACTATTTTTGCGCGGTCAGTGGTTGAAACCGGCTGGCTCCACGCTGAAGGAATTCGACAAACTCTTTCTTATCGCGTGTCAGGCCGGGAAACTTGGCCAAAATGTTTCCGTTCGCATCAATCACCGCGTAAAGCGGCAACGCCACCGTTCCGAACTTTTCCGCCTGCAGCTTTCCGTTTTCTTCATCAATTTTCTGATGTTCCGCTGTGTCTTCGCGGTCCGTATAAAGCTCTGCCAGGACAAACTTTTCCAGTTCTTTTTTCACTGTCGGATCAGGAAACATATTCTTTTCCATCCAGCGGCAGTTCGTGCAGGTTACGCCTGTGAAGTTCAAAAACGCAGGGCGATTTTCGGCTTTGGCTTTTTGCAACGCAGCGTCAAACGTTTCATGCCATTTGGCTTCGGCATTGTCGCCGGAACGGTTCATGGCAAAGTCTTTAGCGGATGAAGGCGGCAACCAGGCGTCAAATTCTCCCAAGCTTCCGCCGAACAGCCCGGTCAAAAAGTAAAACGCCAATCCTAGAAAGGACGTCGCCATCAGCATTCTGAAAACGCCCAGATGTTCGACCGAGGTGTCGTGTGGCAGTTGAATTTTTCCAAACAGATAAAACGCCGCAGCCAGCGCAATTCCTATCCAGGCAGATAATACCAATGGGCGCGAAACCGTTTGCCAACCCCAAACCAGATCCACGTTGCTCAGGAATTTGAACGCCGCGCCAAGCTCCAGAAAACCCATGACGACTTTGACAGAATTCAGCCAGCCGCCGGATTTCGGCAAACTTTGCAACCATTGCGGGAACAACGCGAACAGGAAAAACGGCAGCGCAAAGGCTGTCGCGAACGCCACCATTCCGATAATCGCCCAGAACCAGTCGCCTTGCGTGGCATAAATCAGCACCGTTCCGACAAACGCCGTCGTGCAGGTAAACGACGTCAACGTAAACGTGATGCCCATCAAAATTGTGGCGAACGTTTGACCACCTTCTTTGCTGTCCGCGCGCGCGTTCAGCTTGTTGACCAGTCCTGACGGAACCTGAATTTCAAACATCCCAAACAGGTTCAGCGCAAAGATGACGAACAGGACAGTTAGAAACAGATTCATCCACGGACTGGCCGCCAGCATCTGCAATCCAGCCGGGCCAGCAATCGCTGCCAGTGCCAAGCCAAGCACGGTGTAGGTCAACACGATTCCCAAAGAGAAGAATGAAGCCTGCCCGACGGCCTGAGCGCTTGTTCGTTTTTCGCGCTTGGTGAAAAACGAAACTGTAATAGGAATCATTGGGAAGACGCACGGCGTCAGCAGCGCCAGTAATCCTTGAATTAGGGCAAACCAGATGAATCCGAACAGGCCACGATTTTTCAGCGCCTGCGCCTGATCTTCATCCGATACGTTCCCGGCAGGCGGAACTGTGGGAGGTATGTTAGTCGTGCTAATTGCCAGGCCGGGCGTCGGCGAGGCCGCTGCTTCCGGTGAACTGGCCGGAGAAGGAGATGCCGACGCGGAAGCGTCAGGTGTCGGTGATGCCGTCAGCTTGGCGTTGGCTGCCACAATCGCTACGTCAACTTCCAGCGGTTTTGTTCGCGGCGGCAAACATTCGTGATCGTTGCAAACCTGGAAGTAAAACTTGACGATCAATTTCTGGTTGCCAGGCGGCGCATCCGCGGCGACTTTGATCGGCAGCGTGAAGGTGGCTTCGTTATCAAACGTTTCGGTCATAAACGGCGGCTGACCCGGAACCGAAAAATTCGGATCGGCGGCGATTTTCGGTTTCGGCTGCGTCGCTTTTCCGTCGGCTTTGAAAGGCCCCGTTTCGTCAATCGAAATTTTGGTTGGACGCGGACCACCCGCCGGTTGCGTCAGCGAATAGAGATGCCAGCCCGATTCAATCTTTGCCGTCACCGTTGCCTTTGCGGGTTGGCCAGCTTTGACCGGGTTCGGATCAAGTTTCGCAGACAAATTGATCGGGTTTGCCATCTGCGCTGCCGCCGTTACCGCCAAACCACAAACCAGAATCAGCGCGGCTATCACATTTAGCCTGAATTGACTGGAACGAACCATAAACGACCTCTCAAACGTTTGAAGATGAATTGCCGAAGTGATTGTACCCGGCTGCGCGGAAGAACTTTGTCAGCCAAGTGACCAAAAGAGTACCGCGAACACAAAAACACGGCAACTTACTGTTTGGGTGTAGCGCCGAGAACGACGAAAGGCTGGGTTTCCAGTTCGCGGCGGTAAAACACGCGCGGTCGCTGCACATTTCTCTCTTCCGCTTTGAGCAGACGTTCTTCTCCTTCGACGTAAGCCAACACCAGTTTACGTTTGCCTGCTTCTTGCATTCGCTGCTGCTGCAACTGCGGCACTCGCTCGGTTGCGTAATTCAGCCATTCGCGAAGCAAAACAGTTCCGTCTTTCGGTTCTGCGTCAGCCGCCGCGCGTTTCAAGCCCTCTTCGACCAGCGCGTAGGTCAGCAAGCCATGTTTCAGATCAGCAGGTTCAATCGCGGCTTGATAGCTTTGCGAAGCCGTCAGCACGTACATTCCTTTTTCATACGCCAGTTGCGCCAAGCCTTTTGAATTCATGGGGCCGCGCCGTTTTTCATCGGCTTCCAGCGCCTGCCCCGAATTGCATGCGTCAATCACTAGCAACAATTGATTGGCATTGATGGTTTCAAAAGCGCGTTCCAGTTCGCGGTCTGAAATGCTGCGCGACAGAACCAGCTTCAAGCTGGCTTCGTTGATTTGTCCGCGCACACCGCGATAGCCCAGATCGTGCGGGATCAAATAGAACTGGTTTTGCGCCGCCGTTCCGTGACCGGCGAAATACACTACGACGGCATCTTCAGGCTGCGCCTTGATGGCAATGTCGGTCATGGCTTTCAAAATGCCTGCTTTGGTCGCTTGCTGATCGTTCAGCGAAATGACTTCAACGCGTTCATAACGCTTCAGTTTTTCCTGTTGCTGTTTCAGCTCGGCGGCGAAATCTGTCGCGTCTGCAACGGCAAACCGCAAATTGAATTGCGGGTTTTCGTATTGATTGACGCCGATGGCCAGCAGGTACACCGTGCCTGCGCGTTTCAGGGCTTCCGCGCCGTTGATGATCAGCGTGACGTCTGTGCTTTTGACGTTGTCGCGGTTGAAGGCATAGGCCGTCAGTTGGTTTGCGCCCGCTTCGATCTGGATTTCCGTTTCAAGCGTTGTTCGCGGTTGGCCTTTCATCGCATCGCCGCGCCAGACTTTCACCAGCGAGCCGTTGCGAAACAACCGCACATCTTGCGCGCCAGCCGGAGCCGCCGTGATGTCCAGTTTCACTTTTACGCGACGCGTTGAAATCGAAGCAACGGAAGTTCCATTGGCGACTGAAAGTTTCAATTGCGGCTGGCGACGGTCTTTTTGCTCGATGTTGCTGGCAGCGCGCGGTCGCTTTCCATTGAACAATTCGCTCAGGAGCCCAGGGTAATAGTATTCGTTGAAGAAAATCTCGACTTGCGCGACATCATAAAGCTGCGGCGAAAACCGCCATAGAATCTGGCTCCACGCGGCGGGCGAACCGTCGAACAATCCGTCGGGCGTAACGACAACCCAGTCCTGATCATCCAGCGCCAGCAGGTTCGCCAAAAACTTTCCTGTCGCCGCATCCCATAAGCCCACAGTGCTTTCTTGCGTTCCCGCCGCGATGATTTGACCGTCGGCGCTGAAGGCGACGGACGAAACATCGCTTGCTTCCTTCAGATGATTTCGCAAATTGCCAGTGGCGACATCCCACAACAAAACTCCGCCGACGTTGCTTAGCAGCGGAATCACGCCACCCGCCAATGACTTTCCATCGGGGCTGAACGCCAGTGAATTCAAACGAAAGCTGGTTCCAGCGGGAAACGTCGGCAGCGTTTTCAGCAACTGCCCGGTTTGCGAATCCCACAATTTCACCGGTTGATAAATCCCGCCGCTCGCTAGCGTTCGTCCGTTAGGACTGAACGCCACTGCGTAAACATTGTTTGTGTGCCCGCTGAGCGTGTGCAGCAACTGCCCTGTGGCGACATCCCATAGCTTTGCGGTTTTGTCGTGGCCCGCGCTGGCCAAAATTTTTCCGTCCGGACTAAACGCCAGTGAATAGACTCCGTTGGGATGGCCTTTGAGCAAATGCGTAGATTTCTCGGCGGCGACATCCCACAGCTTGATAGAACCGTCGCGATCTCCAGTGGCCAGCATTCTGCCATCAGCACTGAACGCGAGCGCGTCGGCCTGCCGCGGATTGTCTTTGATCAAGCGTAGCATTTGGCCTGTGGCTGCGTCCCAAAGCCGGACTTCGATTCCTGCGCCAGCCGCCAGGCGACCATCGTTGCTGAACGCCACGTCATTGACGCCGGAGCTGTTGCCGTTCAGCGTCCGCACCATCTGGCCTGTAGCGGTGTCCCAAAGTTTGATCGTATCGGTGCGGGCGATATTTGTTCGCCGTCCACTGGCGAGCAAGCGTCCATTGGCGCTGAACGCCACTGAAGAGATTGGACTGGCGCGTCCCGAAAGCTTTCGCACTTCTTTCCCGGTCGCCGCGTCCAGCAAATGCAACGCGTACTCTTTGACGCTGTTGCCGCCCAAAGCCAGCAAGTTGCCATCAGGGCTGAATGCCAGTTTCCCAAAATCACTGATGTCTGTCAGCTTGCGAATTTGCCGTCCTGTTGCCGCTTCCCAGAACGTGATTTCAGAGCTTGCGCTGACCAGGGTTTTTCCGTCCGGGCTAAACGCGAGCGATTCGGCGACAAAGTTGCCGTCGAATTTTGCTTCCCAACGTATTTTGCCGGTCACAACGTCCAGCAAGGTCAGCGTCTTTCCGCTGATGGCCAGCGTTTTTCCGTCTGGGCTGAACAGGATGGCTTGGTCCGGAGTAATCCTTTCGGCAGTGCTGCGACCACGCAGGATTCGCAGTTCTCGCCCTGTGGCTACATCCCACAATTTGGTGATTTCTCCGCCGCTGGCCAAGGTGCGGCCATCGGGACTGAGCGCCATCAAAACAAGACCTTTGTAAACTGCCTTGTCGTCAGGAACGATCACCTGTCGTATCTCGGCAGTCGCCACATCCCAAACCAGAATGTTTTGGTCCATCCCGGCGCTGACCAGCGTTCGGCCATCGGCGCTAAATGCCAGCGAAGTTACCGTCATTTGATGGCCTTCAAACTTGCGCACGATACGGCCGGTTTCCACGTCCCAAAGGTTGATGACGACGTCAGTGCCGCCGCTTGCCAGCCAGCGGCCATCCGGGCTGAAGCGGAGCGCCTGTACAGCAGAACTGTGGCCTTGCAACGTTCGAAGCTCCAGCCCGCTTTCCACATCCCACAGCTTGACGGTTTGATCCACGCCTCCGCTGGCCACAATTCGTCTATTCGGGCTGTAGGCGACAGCGTTGATATAGCCGGAATGACCAGTTTGGATGGCGAGTTCCGGCTTTTGCGCGAAAGCGGCGATCGCAAAGCCGAGCCAGCACATTGCCAGACCGGCAGAAATCATCCATCGGAAGGAGAAGCCTTTCTTTGTTGAAAGCTGAACTGGCTTTGGGATGTTGATCATCGCTTACTCCGAAAGTTGGCGAACGAAGCTGGTAAAAAAACAAACGCAGCAAGCCATTACGACTCGCCGCGTTGATCAATAATCTAAACCTGAATTTCTACTTGGCTGCGCGCCGTTCCGTGATGGCTTTGAACCGAGCTTTCATCAGCTCTACGCGCTGGGCGCCGTTCGGGTGTGTTGCGATGAGCTTTTCCAAGTTGGTCATGTACTGCGGCCCGAAAAAGCCGCGAAGTTCCGGCACGAAATCTCCGATCTTTGCCCAAATCGCAAAGAACTCGCCGTTGGTGTCGAAGAACAAATCCTTGTCAATCGCGCCGTGATTGACCATCGCCGCAACCATATCCCAGTAACTGGTCGCCTGGCGAAAATACGCGTTTTGCTGGGCCAATTCGGGGTTGGCGAACAGGGCTTTCACGTCGTCGGCGCTTTGTGGGAAAAATTCCATGAACATAAAGTTGCGCGCTTTGCGCATGGTTTCGTCGCGGCGCAGATCGTACAGCTTGATAATCAAATCAGCGTCTTGTGATGTTGCCATTCGAGGACTCCTTCAGAAAGTTATAGATTGATGTAATTCGGTCCACCGCCGCCTTCTGGCGTTACCCAATCAATGATTTGGTACGGGTCCATGATGTCGCAGGTTTTGCAGTGAACGCAGTTCGAAAAATTGATCTTTGGACGGCGTCCGCCTTCCACCTCTTCGGGTTCGTAGACGGCCGCCGGGCAGAAATATTGGCAAGGATTGCCAAATTCATAGGTACAACGTTCGATACAGATGTTTGTATCCAGCACTTTCAAATGCGGCGGCTGATCTTCGTCGTGTTCGGTACCGGAGCGGAACACATCAGACACCTTTTCAAACGTTAGTTTGTTGTCGCACTTTTGCGGTTCAGCCTGAATGAACTCGCCGACTTGTTTCGGCCAACGGCTGAAATAGTGCAGCTTCTTCATATGCTCGTGACCAGCTTCAACGTGCAGGTTGCCAAACAGCCCCAAGCCTTTGGTGGGAACCTGAAAGGCGCTTTCGATCAATCCCCACCAGCGTCCGTGCCGAAACGCCTGATGGAAGTTGCGGACTTCGTGCAGTTCTTTTTGAATGAAGCTGTCTTTGACTTTTGTTTCGAAGACCTTGAGCTGCACTTCGTCGAATTTGTCAGCAAGCAGGGCTTCAAATACGGTTTCCGCAGCAAGCATTCCCGACTTCATGGCCATATGAATGCCTTTCAGCTTTTGGGAATTCAGGAAACTGGCCGAATCGCCGATGATCAGAAATCCATCGCCATAAAATTTCGGCTGAGAGAGCAACCCGCCTTCGGGAATGGTCTTCGCGCCGTAATGCAGCATCTTGCCGCCTTCCAACATAGCCGCAATCGCCGGGTGTTGCTTGAATTCGTTGAACAGGCGGTGAGGGTCGGTAAAGGGATCCTGATAATCCAGTCCAACAACCAAGCCTATGTCCAGCAAATCGTTTTGCATTCCGTAGACGAAACCTCCGCCAAACACATCGTTCGGCAGCGGATAGCCCAGCGTGTGCATAACAAAGCCGGGCTTGACGCGCCCCTTCGGCAATTCCCAAATCTCTTTCACACCGCAAGCGTAAACCTGCGGGTTCTTGCCTTCGTCGAGCTTCAGTTTCTCAACCAGCTTTTTGGTCAGCGACCCGCGGGAACCTTCGCCGAGCACGGTGACTTTGGCAAAGATATCGGCACCAGGCTGGAAATTGTCTTTCGGTTCGCCGTCTTTGCCGATGCCTTTGTCGCCAGTGCGCACGCCGATGACTTTGCCGCTGGCGTCGTATAGCAATTCAGCACCGGGAAATTCCGGGATCAGCATCACATCAGATTCTTCGACAATCGGGCCCAGCCAGCGAATCAGCTTGTTCAAACTGACGACGTATTTGCCGTGGTTGTTCAGCGGCGGCGGGATGATCGGCGATTTGATCTTGCGCGTTTTGGTCAGGTAGGAAACGTCCTCTTCGGTGACCTCGGATTCCACCGGAGCGCCGCGCTCTTTCCAATCGGGCATCAGCTCCGTCAGCGGACGCATATCCATCACCGCACCCGAAATCATGTGCGAACCAATTTCGCGCCCCTTTTCGATGACGGCGATGGTCAATTCGCCAAGCGCGTTATTGTTCGCTTCATTGTGCTTGTTGATGAGCTGGCGCAGGCGCAACGCGCCTGCCAACGAAGCCGGGCCAGCGCCAACGAAGAGGACGTCAACTTCCAAGGTGTCGCGTTCGATATTCTGCATAGCTGTTCAGTTATTGAATTGAAAATTGCGTGGATGATGATGTTAGATGCTTTCGAAAAAGTCTTTTTTGATAACTATATCCTCAATTACGCGTTGCCTAACTTCAACTCCAATGTTGAGCTGCTTTAGTTTTTCTATGAGATCTTCTCCATCAATCAGGTCAATCGGCGGAGCACCGTCTCTTTGCGCTTCAGTTCTGGCATCTCTCGTGAAGGTGCCAGTTGTAATCAATAATCCTTTATCCGCCCTACCAACCATTGCACCACGAAAATCACGAACCACAGCGGCTGAAACGCTTCCTTTGTATCGCTTGCTCTGAAAAATGACATGGAAAGATAGGAGGCCGCCCACCCTTACGACACCCTTTCCATCTATTCCTCCGTCTCCGCTACGGCCGGTTATTTCTACGTGAGTAAAACCAGATTCTCTCAATAAGCGTTGGCAAAGTCGTTCGAATGCCTCTGGCGATATGTTTTTTATTACTCGCAATAATTCGTCTTGCCAAGTTTCTTGTGCAGTCTCAACTTCGATGATTGACTCAGAATTTACAACTTCCTTTCTCCTATCTTGAGCTTGGACAGCTTTCCTTACCTTTTCCTTATCAATGGTTTTTAGCTTGATTCCTTCGGCAGTTAATGACCAGACTCCTCTAGCAGAATTATCCAGCAGCCCGAATCTTTTAAGGTAGGTCCTTGCCCAGGCAAGACGGTAGCTGAACTTTGTTCTATTACCGCGATGAATCTCAGCAACATCTTTCTCTGTTAGATGAAGCATTGTTGCAACGGCATCTTCTTGTTCTGCAATTGAGGCCGATCCCCCGAGTGCTTGCATCGCTTGGAAGAGAGGGCTTAATAATTCATCAAATTTAGGAACGGCCATTTTGCTCTGCTCTGGAATTACTCTGAGATACTCAGTACTTCGATGCCAACAAGCTTTTTATCGTGGTAGTCGAAAACCAACCCCCGCTCCATATCGTCTTCACTGTGCGTCACCTCTTCGTTGCCGAACTTCAAGTACAGTGTGTCAACGTCAGGCTGATAGCTGATGAAGAAAGGTAAGATCGGCGACTCGACATGGTTAATTGCGCTCATCATCAGCCAGTTCAGATTCGTAGTGCTTTCTGCCATGGCGATTATTTTCAAGCTGCCTGCAAAAGGGCCTGTTCAATCTCCGGTGTGAAACTGACTAAAACGAAGTTGGTTGCTGGGTAAAGATAGTCTTCTCCTTCGTTATCAACGATTCGCAAATAGTTCGATTTGGCGGCACTTTCGTCGGGCAACACTTCGTAAATCATGCGAGGTGTGAGCAAGTCTGGGTCGCCGCTTTCAACACAAATTGCGAATTGTGGAGTTGTCGCTTTTTTTGTTGCCATAATTTCCTTTCGTTTTTACTCAATCAAGGAAACGCTTAACACGCATCTTTCTTTTGCCGATGCCGTGTGCTTCAAACCAATGAACCTCGGCCAGCCTGACTGTGCCATCGTTTAACCTCACAGTCGCAACACCTTTCAACTTTCGCCAGTTTCCTTTGCCAAACCGTTTACGAAGTATTGGGAGAATCCGAATGCCACTGCCAACCGCGATTTTTCAATCTCGGTGATCTCACTTGTGACCTCAAAATCAATTGAGTCCATAGGTTTGGATTATGTTCGAGGCGAAATCGCCCTTCAAGAGGTTTATAGCTTTACTTTGTCGCGCTTGCAGCCATCGGATTCTGTTTTGGCGGAGCGGCAAACGGATACACGTCCGGTGTGATACGGACTCCGCTGGTAAATTTGAACGGGTACTTGCCTCCGCTAGGAAACGTCATTTCGACGAAATACGCAGTGAAGCCAGCTTCGGGCTTGGTCATTTTGCCAACGTATACGCCTTCCTTGACCGGTTGCAGCGCTTCACTTTTGTAAGCTTTGCCGATGATGTCCACGCGGAAGTCGCGTGCTTTCGGATTGGTGGCGTACCAGAGTTTGACTTCTGTCGGTTTGTCCACGGTGTTGACGGTGATTGAGCCGTCTTTTTCAAACTTCCAACTGTAGCGCGGGCGCGGAGTTCCTTTCAGCACCGATTCGTAAAACGCATCCAACGTGAATGGGGCGTCCGTCCCGTCCAGGCTATGTTTGGCGTTGGGAACATAGCGCAGATGTTTTTCCCCTTTCAGGCCGTCAAAATAAAACTGCGACGAATCCGGCAGGAAGAATTCATCGCCCGAAGCGTTGATTATCATTTTAGGCATTGTCAGCCGGTCGCGGTATGAATATGGGTCTTCGATGTCCATCAACGCTTTGTGCTGCGGCGTGCCTGCCCAGGTAACGGTGTTCAGGTAATCGCGGACCGCAGGCGCCCAAAAACCGTAAGCGCGATAATGATGTTCCAGTCCTTTTTCCAGATTCAAACAATCAATCACATAGGGAACGATGGCGATAACCCGGTCATCCACAATGGCCGTTGTCCACGTCGTCCAGCCGCGTTTCGATCCGCCGCTGACGATGAATTTTTCAACTTTGGCAGCTTTTTTGCCGCCTTCTGTACTGGCACTGACGGCGGTCACGGTATCCAGCGCGCGAACCGCGGCTTTGGTCATTGGCAGTCGGAGCGGCCAAGTTTCGTCACCTGTGCGCATGAACTTTTCCCAGGTATAAGCAATGATCGCGTCTTCGTTGCGGGATTTGGTTTCACCTGCGAAGGTCAGTGGTTCGTAGGGAACCATCTTCAATTCGGCGACAACGGATTTCGTTCGCACAGCCATATCGGTGAAAGTCGGCACAGGCACGCCCGGTTCTTTGCTATTCACTGAACCGCCAGAAATGAAGAGAAAACCGTTTGGAGAAGCGACTTCGTCAGGCTGGATGATTGTCATCCAGTGTTCCCAGATTGGCTTATCCACTTCCGCCGCTGTGCGCCACTGCTGGGAAGTCATGCGAACCATGTAAACCGTGAAGCCTTCCTTCTTAACTGTGTTGGTGATTTTGTAGCTGTAATTCGGATCAGGTTTAGCAACGTACCGATCTAGCGCGGTCAGCTTTTTGGCTTTGCGCTGATCGGCGCTGGATTGGCCAATGAAGCCAAAGAGCAATGCGAAAATTGCGAGGGAATATAAGAACGAACGACGATAAGCAGTCATTTTGGATGCTCCAGTAGTTGATGATGGACGCGGATAGAAGCGGTATAAAGTCAGGCTCCATACCGCTTTGAGACCTTTACTGTTTCAGCTTTTCCGCTTCGGCGGTCAGCGCTGGAACGATTTCAAATAAGTCGCCGACAATGCCGTAATCGGCAATTTCAAAAATCGGCGCTTCTTTGTCTTTGTTGATGGCGACGATGGTGCGAGCGCCTTTCATGCCGACCAAATGCTGAATCGCGCCGGAAATGCCGACAGCCAGGTACATCTTTGGCGCAACAGTTTGTCCCGAAGAACCAATCTGGCGATCCATCGGCAGCCATTCGTTGTCGCAAATCGGACGCGAAGCTGAAAGTTCCGCGCCCATCGCGTCGGCCAATTTCTTGACGATTTCGATGTTCTTTTGCTCTTTGATGCCGCGACCGACCGAAACAATCAGCGGAGCCGCCGTCAGATCAACGGCAGCCTTGGCTTCCTTGAATCGCTCTTCGGGTTGCTGGCGAACAATGTCGGTGTCCAGGTTGACGCTCAAGGCTTTGACTTCGGCCTGACCTGTTTCGCATTCGTCTCCACGAAAACTGCCAATCTGAAAACTGACGAAATGCGGTTTATCGCCTACAGGCACAACGTCCGCAGCCATCTTGCCTTGAAAGACCTGGCGCGTCAGAACGAGTTCGCCGCCTTCGACTTTGTGGCCGATGCAATCGCCAACCAGCGCTCGGCGCAAAGACGCAGCCAGCTTCGGCGCAAAATCGCGAACTTCGTACGTGTGCGTCATTAAAACCAGTTCCGGTTGCAACTGTTCGATGACTTGTTTGAATGCCGCCGAGTAGCCATCGGCGGTGTACGATTTCAAAAGATCGCTTTCGACAGTATAAACCGCGCCCAATTTTTTCGAGGCGACTTCGCTGGCCGCAGCGCCAATGCCGTTGCCAAAGATAACTGCTGAAATCGGCTGACTGGTTTCGCTACTGATCAATTGTGCAGCGCGCAAGGCTTCGTAAGTCGCTTTGTTGATCTTGCCGTCAACGTGTTCGATAAAAACTAAAATTCCGTTTGCCATTATTTCTCTCCGGTTGCCAGTGTTCGGTTGTCGGTTAGTCAGTAAATACCGACCACGGGCAACCGATAACCGGCCACTGTTCTAAAATACACGAGCTTCATTCTTCAGCTTGTCCATCAACTTGGCGGCGATTTCTGTCGGGCTGCCTTCGATGAACTGCGTCTGTTTGGATTTTTGCGGCACGTAGATTTTGCGAATCTGCGTCTTCGGCGCCAGATCATCGGCTGACAAACCGATTGCGGCGGCATCCAGTTTCTTAATCTCTTTTTTCTTCGCCGCCATAATGCCTTTCAGCGTGGCGTACCGCAGCGTGTTGATTCCCGATTGAATGGTCAGCACTGCCGGGGAAGGGAAGCTAACCCACTGGAAATAGCCACTTTCCAGTTCGCGTTTCACTTTTAATGTACCGTCTTCGGATTGCACATCCATCACGATGGTCGCGTGCGGAGTGCCAAGAAGCTCCGCCGCGATGACACCGGTTTGCGCGTATCCGTGATCGTCGGATTGCAAACCGGTCAGCAGCAGATCGAAGCCTTCCGCTTTGGCCGCAGCCGCAATCGCCGAAGCGGCGCCGAAAGCGTCCAAATGATCGAACGCTGCGTCTTCCAGATGCAGCCCGCGATCGGCTCCACGTGCCAAGGCCTCTTTGATGACCGATTGCGCCCGCGCTGGACCCAGTGAAAGCGCAATGACTTCGCCGCCGTGCTTTTCCTTCAATTGCAGCGCAGCTTCTAGGCCATACTGGTCAGATTCGTTGATCTCGTACGTCAGGTCGCGATCCTGAATCCAGTTCCCTTGTTCATTGATGCGAAGAATCGAATCATTCTTCGGCACCTGTTTCAGACAGACGATAATTTTCATAACGACTCCTGCCGCTGGTATTTAGATTTTTCCCTGATGAAATACTTGGGGTTAGGACGTGAATTTTGTTCTGAATGAATGCTCATTCAGTCGCGGATTTATACTGTACCGAACGCAATCTGACAACCACCGTAAAGAGAGGCTGGTTCGATTAGACCGTATCCGGGTCATTCCCCAATTCACGGAGTTTGGCAGCCAACTTAGCAGTTTTTTCTGCTTCTCGGTCAGCGCGGGCGGCCTCCTGTTCAGCGCGGGCGGCTTGTTCCTCGCTAGATGGCACGAGCTTTCCGTCTTTATCAGTCCAACGCAGCCAGATGGAATGACAGCCGCTGTATTCGCCTTCCCACAGAGCCAGTCCTAAACCAAGCTCATCGAAAAACGCATTGCCGCGCGGCAAGTAATGTTTGCCATTTAATTCGTAAACTCTCAGCGCGCCGGCTTTCAGATAAAGCAGCGGGTCGAAAATCACGTAGTACGCAACGCCAATCTGAGAGTAGCTATCAAGTTTGGACGTGTCTTCTTTACCTTCGCGGTTAGAGACAATTTCGATGACGACTTCAGGAGCTTTGCCGAATTCCCACATAAAATAGGATTTTTGGGATTTCTCCCACTTCTCTGCGGGTTTAACATCCAGGCTGAGCATGACATCCGGCACGACAGGTGCCTGATTCAGCGCGTAAAAAAGACCGACATTGGCTAAGGCTAAAAATTTTCGAGGAGGTTCGGTTGTGTCGGCCAAACCTTTCCAGGATGTATAAAGCGGTTCAGTCAACAGGCGCATTTGTTTTTCTGAAAAGATGTTGTCAACAGGCGCATTGCCCTCCGTCACCAGTTTTGCTGCGCGGGCCCGCACCTCGGCGATGTATTCTGCTGAGAGCCGATCGGTTCCAGGTTCAAACATGACTTCAAGCATGGCTCAGTACCTCATTGCTTCTGAAAGATTACGAAGGTCAGGAATTGCATTTGTCTTCCAGCGACTTTATCGCATCCATAGCCGCCGCTTTCAACTGATCCAGGCATTCCCGCTGTTTGGCTGCGCGTAAAGCGTGCAGCCCGCGTTTGTTTCCGAGTTTGCCCAAGGCGCGAATGGAAGTAACACGCGCGCGGATGTTTTTGTCTTTGGTCAGTTCGATCAGATGGTCAATGATGTTGTCAGCTTTGTTTTCTTTGTTCAGTTCTTTGCCAAGCGTGCCCAGGCAAGCGATGGCAGCAACACGAATCGGCACAGGTTTACCGTATTTGCTGTGCTCGATTGCCAGATCAACGCCGCGCTTGTCTTTCGCTTGGGCAAAGCCATGAAAGACCGAAGCGGCGATGACTTCCTGCCAAGAGGTTCGAGCCAGAGCGGGTTTCAAGGCATCAAGGGCTTTGTCGCTGGCGATACAGGACAGCCCGCGAATGGCTGCTACAGAAGCAAAGTAGCTTTCATCTTTCTGAGAAACTTCGCGCAGAAAATCTGTCGAAGCTTCGTCTTTGAAATTGCCAAGCGCCCAAACAATGCTGCGGCGGATGCGGCTGTCTTTTTCGGCGTGATACGTTTTGGTCAAAATCGCTCGCGCCTCTTCGCCGCCGATTTCACCCAGCGAAATTGCCGCCGCCATTCGCACGCCGTAAAAGTCTTCGCCGGTCAGCGCAATGCTTAAAGCCGCAAGAGTTTCTTCGCCCTTGAATTCGGCTAGATCTCTTGCTGCGCGAACACGATCCATTACTTCTTCGGCTTTGCCGAGTTGATAGAGCAGTTCCTGTGCCGATTTCGGAAAGTTCATCAGCTTGAAAATACGATGCCCTTTGTCGAACAGAACCATTCGCGGTTTAGCTTCACAAGGGAAGTGAAATTCCTGCTCGGCTTTCGTAATTTCGACGCGATAGCTGTGGGGGCGTTCGGTTTCGATGATTTCTCCGGCTTCGACCGTCGTGATTTCGATTTCTACAGGGAAGCGGAAAACAGGAGTTTGGTCGTCTTGATTTTCCTGAATCTGTTTAACCGACACGCGCAACGTTTTCTGCTCGCGCTGCCATTCGGATGTAACTTCCAATTCCGGATAACCAGCGCTGTGCAGCCATTGGTCGAAAAACCAATGCAGGTTTTGGCCAGTCGCCTCTTCAATCGCGACTTTGAAATCGTTGGTTTCGGCAACGCTAAACTCGAACTTTTTCAGGTAATGCGCCAGCGAACGGAAAAAGCCGTCATCACCTAATGTCCAGCGCAACATATCCAACACGCAGGCACCTTTTTCATAAGCGTGACGATCCATCAGTTCTTCTGAAAACCGATATTGGCGGCAATCAATTGGACGGCGATGGCTGGTCCAATCTTCACGGACATACGTCAGAAAATCCTGGAAGATGACAAAGCGCGCTTCATCGCGGCCGCTGGAATGTTCGCGCCACAAGTATTCGCTGTAGGTGGCAAAGCTTTCGTTCAGCCAAATCTGCGTCCAGTCTTTGCACGTGACCAGATCGCCCCACCATTGATGCGCCAGTTCGTGCGCGACAATGTCGTCGTAATTGATGTCCAGTTCAGCTTGGGCGTCCAGCAAACAACGGTCGGTGAAGGTCGAAGCCGACGTGTTTTCCATTGCTCCGAACAAAAAATCATCCACTAGAATCTGCGCGTATTTGGCGTAAGGATATTTGTACCCGAAGCGCTGTTCGAACAGTTCAATCATCTTCGGCGTGTTGGCAAATAGCTTTTGCCCAGCGGCAACGCGGTCTTTGTACACGTAATAATCCACCGGCAAATTTTTGTAGCTATCTTTGATCTGTTCGTATTCACCGACGACTACCGTCACCAGATAGGCAGAGTGCGGTTGTGCTTGGCTCCAATGAAAAGTTCTGGTGCCGTCTTGTTGATTGTCGCGCACGCCAAGCAGTTCGCCGTTCGATAGTGCAAAGTAGCTGGCTTTGACCGTCACCAGCAGTTCGGTCGTCATTTTCTGGTTGGTGACGTCGTGGCAGGGAAACCACCAATGCGCGTCTTCGTTTTCGCCTTGCGACCAGATTTGGCGAGGTTTGTTGGGATAAGCGTCGTCGGGTTTAATGAAGTACAGCCCTTTGCGCGGAAAGCATGAATAGGTGATTGCGACAGTCAGTTGTTCATCGCGCGCATAGCTGCGATCCAGTTCAATGACCAGCCGGTCCGGATGTGTTTCAAAATCCAGCCGCGTGGCAAACTGTGCTGAGCGAAGCAAACTGCCTGTGCCACGATATTCGACGGCCAGCAGCTTGACGCTGGAAATATGCATTTCAGAGGCGTCCAGGTCGAAATGCTTAAACCCGTCGTTGATCGGCGAAAGCGTCACGGTGGCTGTGCCTTCGACGGATTCTTTTTCATCGTCAATTCGCAATTCCAGCTTCAAATGTTTGATGCTGAAACGGCGGTTGGGTGTATGGCGTTCTTCGCCTTCAACAGGACAGCGATCGATGTTGACGGTTGTGTCGTACAGGTTCACATCCGCCCACAAACGAGGATCAGCCAAAGCAGGATGAATCAATTTGTCATTCATAGGTCGCGTAGTTTCGCGGCTAAAATTGGAAGTTGCAAGATGCCTGAACGGTGCAGCATGGCCAGCTTTTCTCTACCCCGACAGTTGTGCGATGATGCGAGCTCGAAACCGCAATTAACATCCCGATAAAAATTCCGAAAATGATCTATTTCGATCAAACATCGAAGGAGGACATCACTATGATCTCAAGGCGAAAGATCGCCGTGTTTTTCCTGTTGCTGGCCGTTGTGGGCAGTGTCGCTTGTGGAGGCAAAAAAGAGGAAACCGTTGCGACACCCGCAGCCGGTCCGACCTGGAAGCCGACGGGCAACGAAGGCAACGTCGCGGGAACGATCGCGTTCACGGGGGCCGCGCCGGCTCCGCGCAAGCTTGATACGTCGAATGACGCCGCTTGCGGGGAAGCAATGACCAGCGACGTGCTGGTTGCCAACGGCAAGCTGCAAAACGTTTTTGTTTATGTGAAGAGCGGGTTGCCCGAAGCGAATTTTGAAGTTCCGACGGCCGAAGTAGAGTTGGATCAGAAAGGGTGTTTGTACGTTCCGCGCGTGCTGGGCGTTCAAGTCGGCCAGCCGTTAAAGGTCGTCAATTCCGACCAAACCAATCACAACATTCACCCTGTGCCGAAGGTCAACCGCGAATGGAACGAGTCGCAGTTGAAAGGGCAGGCTCCGATCATCAAAAAGTTCGCCAAAGCCGAAACGCAGATTCCTGTGAAGTGCAATATGCATTCGTGGATGCTGGCGCATATCAGCGTGCTGTCGCATCCGTTTTTCGCCGTTAGCGGCGCGGATGGTTCTTTCACGATCAAGGGCTTGCCGCCCGGCGATTACGAGCTTGAAGCCTGGCACGAAAAATTCGGTGCGAAAACTTTGAAAGTCACGGTTGCCCCAAAGGCAGATGCCAAAGCTGATTTTTCATACGACGCAGCAACGGCTTACAACGCCGGATCGCTGAAAGTTCAACCGGCGCTGGTGCTTCCTTAAACGATTCCTGATTTTGGGTTTTGAATTTTTGATTGCCTAGCTTGGCGGTTCAAAAATTCAAAATCCAAAACTCAAAATTCAAAACTTCATGGGACGTTTATTTGCAATTTTACTCTGGCTGATAACGGCGGGGACTGTCGCGTTCTTTGCCTGGTCAAAGGCGAAAATCGGTTGGTGGTTTCCAGAAGCCATTTCGACGCATGCCGGAGCGATGGACAGCCAGTTCAATATCACCTGGGCTGTTGTCGGTGTGGCCTTTTTCGGCACGCAAGCTGCGCTTGGATATGCCGCCTGGCGATTTCGCGCGAAAGGGAACGAGCGCGCCAGTTACACCGAGGGCAATGCGCGCATCGAAATTGTGTTGGTCGCTGTGACGGGAATTGTTTTCGTTGCACTGGCAATCACTGGCCAGCGAGTTTGGGCCAATCTGCATTTGAATCAGGCTCCGGCCGACGCCTTACAAATTGAAGTCACAGGCCAGCAGTTCAACTGGTATTTTCGCCATCCCGGTCCAGATGGGAGATTCGGCTCTACCAGTCCAAAACTTTATAACGATTCTGACAACGCGGCTGGCGCGCGTCCTGGCCCGCTGGGGATTGACCCCAAAGACCCGACCGGCAAAGACGACATTTTTGGCCAGACGCTTGTCATTCCCGTTAACCGTCCGATCAATCTGACGCTACGAGCCAAAGATGTAACACATGATTTTTATGTTCCGGCGTTGCGCTTGAAGCAGGACGCCGTTCCGGGACTGAAGATCAATTTGCACTTCACGGCGACAAAGGAAGGCCGTTACGAAGTTGCCTGCGCAGAGCTATGCGGTCAACTTCATCATCAAATGCGTGCTTATATGCGTGTCGTTTCGCAAGCCGATTTTGAAAAATGGTTGCTTGAAAATGCACCGCCAGCAGTTCAATAGATGTAGCTCAAGAAAAGCGATGGCTGAACAAATCCAAACATCACACGCCGCTCCAAAAGGCTTCATTCGAAAATATATTTTCAGCACCGATCACAAAGTCATCGGCATTCAATACTTTTTTCTGGCGTTGACGGCGGCTTTGATCGGAATGTTGATGTCCTTGTTGATCCGAATGCGGCTGGCCTGGCCGACCGAGCGCTGGCCGACGATGGAAGCGATTTTTCCCGAAGGCTTCAAAGACGGATTGATGCAGCCGGAATTTTATCTGGCGATGGTGACAATGCACGGGACGATCATGGTGTTTATGGTGTTGACCACCGCGCCGCAATCTGGGTTCGGGAATTACTTTTTGCCGATTCAGATCGGAGCGCGCGATATGGCGTTTCCGGTGCTGAACATGCTGTCGTTCTGGATTACGTTTTTGAGCTTTGCTGTTTTGATTGCCGCACTGTTTGTTGTCGGCGGAGCACCGCTGGGCGGCTGGACGTTTTACCCAACGCTGAGCGCGATTCCTTCGACCGGACCAGGACAGGCGCTTGGCGCGGATTTGTGGATTGTCAGCATTGCGCTGTTTTGCGTGGCTTCGCTGCTGACGGCGCTGAATTTCATCACGACGGTGTTGAACATGCGAACCAGCGGCATGACGTTGATGCGAATGCCGCTGAGCTGTTGGGGGTGGTTTACGACGGCAGTGATTGCGTTGCTGGCATTTCCGGTGTTGCTGGCCGCGGGGATTTTGTTGTTGCTGGACCGGAACGCCGGGACAGGGTTTTTCATTCCTTCAGGGTTGTCCGTGTCTGGCAATCTGGTTCCGAACGGCGGCGGTTCGACGATTTTATGGCAGCACCTGTTTTGGTTTTTTGGCCACCCGGAAGTCTACATCGCCATTTTGCCGGGAATGGGAGCGACTTCGCATATTCTGGCGACCTTCGCGCGCAAGCCGGTTTTCGGCCACCGGGCAATGGTCGTGGCGATGTTTGCCATTGGCTTGCTAGGGTTTTTCGTCTGGGGGCATCATATGTTCATCAGCGGAATGAACCCGTCAGTGGCGATTGCATTTTCGGTTTTGACGCTGGTGATTGGCGTGCCGTCGGCAATCAAGACGTTTAATTGGTTGGGGACTTTGTGGGGTGGGCGGATTCGGTTTACGACGCCGATGATGTTTTCCATGGGATTTGTTTCGCTGTTTGTGGCAGGCGGTGTTACGGGATTGGTGCTTGGTCAGACAGCGCTGGACATCGTGTTTCACGATACGCATTTCGTCACTGGCCACTTTCATTTGATTATGGGCGTCGCGGCAATCTTTGGAATCTTCGCGGCGACGTATTACTGGTTCCCGAAGATGTTTGCGCGAACGATGAATGAAACGCTGGGCAAGCTGCATTTCTGGCTGACGTTCGTTGGCGTGTACGCCATTTTCATTCCGTTTCACGTGCTTGGAATCGCAGGGCATCCGCGCCGGTATCCTGATTCGACTGGCTATGAGTTTTTGCGCGCGCTTGATCCGCTGCATGTGGTGATCACCATCGCGGCGTTTGCGACGGCAGCAGCGCAACTGATCTTTCTGATCAATTTTTTCTGGAGTTTGTTCAAAGGCAAACGCGCCAGCGATAACCCTTGGGAAGCGACGACGTTGGAATGGTCAACGCCCACGCCGGTGCCGCACGAAAACTTCGGCGATCACTTGCCGGTCGTCCACCGAATGCCGTACGAATACTCTGTGCCGGGAGCGGAGAAAGATTATTTGATGCAAGCTGAAGAAAGAGTGAGGGACTGAGAGACAGAGAGAATGTGTGATGCCTTTTCCGCTCCGTCTATCAATCTTTTTGACCCTCGATCGAAAATGTATGCCAGCGACTTTAACGACAACCAAACAAGACGAGTCGGCTTTCGATGCTGGCGGCAGGGGCTTTGATGATCTGCCGGGTTACGGTGGCGGTGACAATCGCCCGCCGGAGCCAGAGCGGCAGCCTCCGCCGGAAGGGTATCGCATTGGAGTTTGGCTGGTGCTGGCCAGCGTGACGATGTTGTTTTCGGCCCTCGCCAGCGCGTATGTCGTCAACCGTGCCCACAGCATGCCGATTGAGATGCCCAAGGTTTTGTGGCTGAGCACGGCGGTAATTTTGGCCAGCAGCATAACGTTTGAAATTGCTCGGCGAGCGTTAAAACGTCGTGTAGAAACCAAGTTCAAGTTGTGGATTGGCGTGACTTTTGTGTTGGGTTTGAGCTTTTTGGTGTTGCAATTGGTGGCTTGGGGGGAACTGAAAGCCGCCGGGTTTTACATCAACAAAAACCTTCACAGCGGATATTCCTACCTGTTCACGGGATTGCACGGCGTGCATCTGATCGGCGGACTGGCGGCTTTGGCTTTCGTGACGCTGCGAAACCAGGCCAAATGGACAACGGTACGGAAGCGAGTTGCGATAGATATGACAGCACTTTACTGGCACTTTCTGGACGGGTTGTGGATTGTCCTGTTCGTGATGCTTTTCTTCTGGAAATAAGTTTCGATTTGCCGCTTGCTGACGCGCGCGGCACTGATGGGTACGATGAATCAAGCAGTGACGACAAACTGGAGCGGGGGCGTTTCGCCTTATGGAATCGGCCTCAGAAAGCTTGGAATGTGGCTGTTCATTCTTTCCGATTCGTTGACCTTCGGTGCGTTGCTGATGAGTTACGGGTATGTTCGTGTCGCCAGCGGAGCCTGGGCAAGGCCGTTTACCTTTTCGCCGAGCATCATCTTTTCGACGGTGATGACGTTTTGTTTGCTGACCAGCAGCTTAACGATGGTCTTGGCAGTTGCTGCATCGTCGCGCGGGGAACGGGCGAAAATGGTCAAATGGATTCTGGCGACGATGGCTGCCGGACTGGCGTTCGTCGTTCTGCACGCGATTGAGTGGAATCATTTGATTGCCGAAGGCCTGCGGCCTTTCAGTGTTCCGACGGCGTGGGGAGAAAACCTTTCGCCGATGTTTGGCGCGACGTTTTTCGCCATCACGGGACTGCACATGCTGCACGTGCTTTCCGGCGTGATTTATCTGGGCGTGACGGCTGCGCGGAAAAAAGCCACGCACGAAGATGTGGAAATCAGCGGATTATATTGGCACTTCGTTGATCTGGTCTGGATGTTTGTGTTTCCGCTGATTTATTTGCTTTCGATTAAGTACTGAGGTGTAGATGGGAAGTGAGGTTTGAAATGGCCAGATATCTTAATTCGGCTTGTATCATTGCGGCTTTAACACTTTGTATAGTCGCTAATCAGAATACCGTTCAAGCAGTGAAATTCGACAACCTCTACTACAAAGCGCTCCAAGCTTATCTGGAAACGGCGGAGGCAAAATATGGATACTTAAAACCAGATCGAAAAGTCTTCCGAAACTACAAGGACTTACTAATCAGTAGAGAAGATTGGCTCAAACAACCGCTTCCTTCCCAAATAGGTTCTCATAAAGTCACGTTCGTAACGACCCAGGAATTAATGCAAAGATATCAGAAGGAACAAGCAGAAATTCCTATAACGTTCATCCGCCCTATACAAAATGAAGGCTCCATCCTGATTGTTGATTTTGTCGATTATTATTTTTCATACAAAAAAACGAGCCGGAAGGAGAACTTGATGTATGGGATCGAAAGCGGCGGTAAAGTGGAACTGATGTACGACTCCAATCTTAACGAATTTGTCGTTACTAAAGTTGAGCTTTGGGGAATCTGATCGGCGATAACATTCTAGGTATGTGAGCGGGTATGAGTACTGTAACGACTAAAACTTATTCGATGGTCTGGTTGTGGCTGGTGGTGCTGACTGGCGTCGAAGTCTTTCTTGGCTACATTCACGTGCCGCTGGCAATGTTGCTGGTCACTGTGATGGGACTATCGGTCATCAAAGCCGTTTTGATTATGGCATACTTCATGCACCTGAAATTTGAACGGATGAGCTTGGTTTTGACCATCGTGCCTGCGATGGTGATTTGCATTTTGTTGCTTCTGGGGTTCTTTCCGGATGGGTTTCGCGCTTTTGATCTAAAGGCGTTCAGGTAATTTGAGAGCGCACACCAGAAGCATGCGCTCTCAAAGACATTAATTGCCGATATTGATTTGCGCGAAGTTCGAGACGAATCCCGCCGCTGACACAATAATCGCCACTGTTCCCACGCCTCGTAAAGATTCCGGCAAACGCACGTTGATTTGATCAACGCCCGGCAAGCTGGAATGCGCGCCGGAATACGTCACCTGACAAAGCTGTCCGCCAACTCTTACTTCCAATCCAGGCTGATTTCGCAGCCCGGTTCCGTACAGCACCAGATAATTGGGCTGATTTCCTTCCATAACTTTGACTGGTAACGCGACTTTGTTGGCGTCGTAAATCCGTTGATAGCTCCGCCCATCAGCGGTTACCTGTGCCGCAGCAACGCCGCTGCCATTGGTGGTAGCGGTGAATATGGCGGGATTTGGACCTGTCAAAGCGCTGCCTTCAGTCCGTTCGCCATTTGAACCAAGGACAACAACAGAAACGGCACCGGCATTTACTTGCGGCATCAGAAAGTTGATTTGCCCCGGAGAAACATAAAACAGTTCCACGGGCGCATCGTTTACGAAAACCTGTGTGCTGGAAAGATTCTTGGGAAGCGGCACACTGCCCGCTGCCGCAGTTACTGAAGTCAACGACTGTCCCGGGTTGGCAAAAATCGTAGCAATGGAATTGGGCGCTACCGGCGAATTGAACGAAGCAGAATTGACCATATTGATCAAATTTCCGCCGCCGGTGCACATATCGCAGGGTTTGGTATGCGGAGGATTGCCGGTTGTTACGACCTGGCAGGTCGCACCAGATTTCATGATTTGTTTGATTGTGTATGTCGCTCCGAAACTGCAACCAACTGGTTCGGAAAATGTGATGGCACTGCCTGCAACCTGACCGATTTTTGTGCCACCGCGATAAATTTCGTAACGATCAATCAGCGAAATCGGATCGCGATTCAGCCAACGCAGATTGATGGTGGAGCAGGAAGACGGATAGCCTTGAAACAGCGGCGGAGTGCAGGTTGATTGCGCCGCCGCAGGTTCGACCATAGAGTTTGGTTGAAGGGGAAAGAAGAGCAGAAACAACACGAACGACACCAGGAAACAGACAATTGCCTGTGCTTTGGACATACTTCCTCCTAGCAGCCACGGCTGAAGACAAAGTCAGACTTGTCGTCTGGGCACACTTCGACCTTCATCGCCGAGCAGCGAATTTTTAGCGTTTGGCCAGGGACCAGAGTTGTAAATAAAGGGCGAAAGAACGAATGGGATGCGAGAAGGGGAGGTTGGGTCGGGACAGGAACTTTACAGGGCGAGCAAAAGTTCCGGGTGAGACGACAATGAATTCAGCGGGCGCAGTCTAATGATTTGGGGCGTTTGATTCAATTGGAAAAGATTACACGGTCAGACCATCTGTAATTCCCAGCCAAAAACGTCAAAAGGTAAATTTTACAGCCCGACAATCTTGATGCTACTGTGCCCCATCAATCATAAACACGACCCAGTCAGCACGAAACTCAAAATGAATTACTCAATCGTGGTCCCATTTCACAACGAAGAAGAAAACCTGCCGGAGCTTTACAATCGTTTGACGCGGGTGATGGAGCAGCTGGGGGATGATTACGAACTGATTTTTGTGGACGATGGCAGCAGTGACGGCACACATCAACTTTTAAGAGATATTTGTCAGCTTGATCCCCGCGTGGTCGGCGTTCGCTTGCGGCGAAACTTTGGTCAGACGCCAGCGTTGGCTGCCGGATTCGACCGTGCACTGGGGGAAATCGTCATTGCGATGGATGGCGATTTGCAGCATCAGCCGGAAGATATTCCGCGCTTTATTCGCAAACTGGCTGAAGGCTTCGACATTGTCAGCGGTTGGCGGCAGAACCGGCAGGACGGATTTCTGCGGACATTTCCTTCGCGCATTGCCAACCGAATGATGGCCAAAGCTTCGGGCGTGGCGATTCACGATTTCGGCACAACCTTCAAAGCCTATCGCCGCGAAGTTCTGGAGCGCATTCCAATTTACGGCCAGATGCACCGCTTCATTCCGGCAATGGCCAGCATAGAAGGCGCGCTAGTAGCCGAAGTCCCTATCGAAGACAAACCTCGATTGAGCGGAAAATCGCATTACGGCATTTCACGTACGTTTCGGGTGATGTTCGACATTTTGACGATTCGTTTCATCGTTCGTTACCTGTCGCGGCCGCTGCACTTTTTCGGCAGCATCGGAGCCGCAATGATCGCAATATCTGGATTACTGGCTGGATGGCTGATGCTCAAAAAACTGGTCTGGCGCGAAGACATCTTCATCGAAAACGGCCCGATGCTGATTTTTGCGGCGGTAACGTTTCTCGGCGGCTTGCAGTTTCTGGGATTTGGCTTGCTTGGCGATTTGCTTGCCCGGCTTTATTACGCGCCAGAGCGGCGAGACATTTACAACATCGCAAGAGTGTACAGAAGCGAATTGCCCAAGACCATGTTGGAAGACTGACGCGATGGGCAATAGCGGGAATTATTCGACAGCATCCAGAATCATCTCTTCAACCCTGCCGTCCAATTCGCCATCACCGTCAATGGCGAGTTTGTCTCAGCATCCACAATCGCACTCAGTAAAAAGTGTCGCCCGTCACGGCTCACCGAATAATACGGCTGATCTGGCAGGCGGCCAGAGCGGAATTCAAAGAGTGCCACAGGCGCGCTTATGACAAGGCTCGTTTGGCCTGTTACAGGCGCGGCCATCAACTTGTCGTCCAGGGCGCGGTAACACAATTCTTTTCCGTCTCCACGCCAGTACGGCCAAACTCCGCCAGCGGTTGACACCCGCTGCTTACCGCTCCCGCCAGAGAAGCTTTGGACATAGACTTCATAGCGGCCTGACTCGTCTGAATGATAGGCCAGCCAGTGACCGTCCGGAGAAAGAGAGCCTCCGTTCTCATTCGCTGCCGATTGCAACAAGGGAAAAGGGTTTTGCTTGTCAAGCAAGGGTAAGGCCCAGATGTCAAACTTCGTCTTTAGATCACTTTGACGATAGATGAGGTAGCGCCCGTCGCGCGACCAGTCAGTTGGAGCTTTGTTATGATTGGACTCTAGCAACGGGGTTTCCTGTCCTGTGCGATTGACGGCCTTTTCGTAGAGTTGGAAATACTCGCCTCGGCTGGCGGCAAAGGCGATGCTGCTGGCATCGGGTGACCAGACTGGGAAACTGTCGTTTCCTGGATCAAAGGTAAAGCGCACCGTGTTACCGCCGGACACATTCGACAGCCAAAGGTCAAAATTGTTCGTTGGCAGGTCGTAGTTGCTTGCCACAAAATGTCTGCCGTCTGGCGCAATCCTGGCCACCCGCATATCGTCAAATTGTTGCAACGCGTTGATTGTTTTGCCGGTGCGGTCAACCCAGAGCACCTGTTTCTGCTGCCGATTTAGTTCCGGGTCAAAGACAAGCACGCCATTGTCAGAGGATGAAAAAATTCGGTAGATGCTGTTTGAAATTGTCGCAATCTGGCCGGTCAACACAACCGGTTCACCGCCGATGCGTAGTGCCTTGGCGTCAAAAGGTTGCGCCATCAAAGCTTTTTCATGCCCGAACACCAGAAACCCTTCATCCTTCCTACCTGTGTCAGAAGGGACGTAGATGGCGTTCGAGTAATCACCTAGTAGCCGTTGTCGGGTTTCTGCATCAAGCGAGCCCAGGTAGATGCCCCGTACTTCTTTGTCATTGCTGGCCACAGAATAGAAGAAATGGTGGCCGTCCGGCAAGAAGCTTGGAAATCGTAAAACCAGCTCCTGGCGTTTCAGGTCGTTTTGCAGGACATGCGTGACGGCACCGCCTGTGGCTGGTACACGCAATAGCGCTCCACCCTCCAGTGTGGAAAACAAGATCACGCCCGCGCGACTCCAGGACGCGCCATTTCCTTCATGAACGTCACAAACCATGACCGGAAGGCCGCCGATGACCTCAACCTTTTTCAATTTGTCAGACGTGAAGAAGCCAATGAAGCGACTGTCCGGCGACCAGAACGGGTGTTTCGCGCCTTCGGAGCCCGCAAACTGCCTGGCTTCCCCTGTGGCCAGCGTGAGCGTCCAGAGGTGCGCCGTATTTCCTGTTTCTGCGGTAAATGCCAGCCAGGCTCCGTCCGGCGAAACAGCAATGTTGCGGAATTTCGCTTTTTCCGGCAACACGAGCGAAAGTTTCAATGGGCGTGCGCTGGATACCGACGGACGCGTGAAATAGACCCACGCAAGACCCGCTGTTATCAGCGCTAACAAGGCAGTCGCAGCCATCCACCATTTCTCGCTCCTAAATCGCTGCGGCAAGGTGGGAAGGGTTTTCTCGGCAGATGAGGTGATCTCTTCCTTTAACCGCGATCCCGAGGTTGTCAACAATGCTTCGAGCGCGAAGCCAAGATCGCTGGCGGTTTGAAATCGGCGCGCGGGCTGCTTTTCCAAACAGCGGTTCACAATTCGCTCGATTTGCGGCTGGATTTTGGGATTGGTTTCCGTAAGGTCTGGCGGTTCCTCTTTGACAATCGCCGCCATCGTTTCGGCGGATGACTCGCCTTGAAACGCTCGTCGCCCGGCAAGCATCTCGTAAAGGATCAGCCCGAAGCTGAAGATGTCTGAGCGGTGGTCGGCCTCCTGACCACGCACCTGCTCCGGCGACATGTATCCGACAGTGCCCATTACCGTTCCCGGATTCGTGATCTGCTGTAGCGCAGCGCCATCGGAACCAGTTCGCTCGCCCCGTTGTGGCATGAGTTTGGCCAGCCCGAAGTCCAAAATCTTCACCAGCCCGTCTTGGGTCACAAACAGGTTTTCGGGCTTCAGGTCGCGATGGACTACGCCTTTCTCGTGCGCGGCGGCCAAGCCGGCGGCGATCTGTCGCGCGTACTCAATGGCTCTTCGCACGGGCAGAGGAGTCTCCTTCATTTCTTTGCGCAATTCTTCGCCTTCCAGCAGTTCGGTGACGATGAACGGCGCGCCATCCAGTTCCGTCGGAGCCGTGCCAATGTCATAAACTGTCAGGATGTTCGGGTGATTGAGCGCCGATGTAGCCAGCGCTTCCTGCTCGAAGCGGCGAAGCCGTTCCTGGTCGTGGGTAAAAGCCCGCGGCAACAGCTTTAGTGCCACTTTGCGCCCCAGGCGTGTATCTTGTGCCAGATAAACCTCGCCCATCCCTCCGGCACCAATCAAGGACAGCACCTGATAATGGCTGATGTTTCGCCCAATCAGGGAATGATTTTTCTGTTGGGCGGCCATCACAGCGGCCACGCCGGCCACCTTTGCAGAGATAAAACCGTCCGCCCGTTCTTCTGCTTGTTCGTCCGCCTCGATCAGCGATTCTACCTCGCGGCGCAATTCGTCTTCGCCTCCGCAGGATGCGGCCAGAAAGCCCGAGCGCGCTTCCGGCGCAAGTTCCAATGCGGCGTGGTATAGCTCGCCGACACGTCGGTATTGTTCAGGCGTCATTGCGGCTTTCCTTCTGGCCTTCCCGGCGACCTTCCTTATGGTTCAATTCCCGAAACAACCATGCCCTGGCCAGGCTCCAATCGCGGCGGACTGTGCCAACCGAAACCTTAAGCGCTTCCGCTGTTTCTTCTAGGCTCAACCCCGCGAAAGAGCGCAGTTCCACCACACGCGCTTGGCGCGGGTCCAATTGTTCAAGCGTCCGCAAAGCATCGTCCAGCGCGACCAACTCTGCGCTCTGTTCCTCTGTGGTGTTTTCGGCTTCCGATAGCGAAACCTGAATTTCCTCGCCACCGCGTTTTTCGCTCTGCTGGGCGCGTGCGAAATCCACCAGGACGCGCCGCATGATCTGCGCCGCCAACCCGAAAAAATGCGCGCGGTTTTGCCACTCGACGTTGCGCCAATCAATCAGCCGCAGCCAAGCCTCGTTGACCAGAGCTGTTGGCTGCAGCAGGTGGCCCTGCCGTTCGTCCGCCATATAGCGTTTCGCCAGCCGGTGCAGTTCTTGGTTAATGAGCGGTGAGAGGACATCCAACGCCGCCTGGTCCCCCTGGTTCCAAGCGACCAGTAGTTGTGTGACTTCATGGGTTGATGGATTCCCCATAAATACTCCGAAACTGATGGAAGAAAATTAGAGACGGGGTTGTGAGACGGCAAATTACCACAACGGCGTGATGCGCTCCAATGTGGCAGACTGCTCAGCAAAGCCTGCAGCCAGATCAGCATTAATTCAAAAAAAGTTCTGCACCGTTAGCACTTTTGCTGACGCATTCCGCCTTCATCAATGAGGGTGAAAAACGGTCCCAGAATCTGCCGGTCATCCGCGAACTAGTCGGTAACCCACACAACCAGGATTGATCAGGCGTTGGCGAGAGGCTGACGGGTTGCATTGCTGCGCCCGCTCCTACTGTGAACGCCTCGTTTCCGCCGAACACCATAAAGGAGTATTGCAATGAACAGACAACTTCGCATGGCAGGATTACTATTCATTCTGGGTCTTTTCCTCGGATTCGGGGTTTGGCAGCAGCAAGGCTGGGCTGCCGGGCAGGAAGGGATGAAGCAGGCAACTACCAAACTGAAACAACTGTTTTCCCCTGCGGCGGCCAGCGAGGTGTTTCGGTCTGTTCCAAATCCTGCTGCTGCACTGGTCCCGGCAGCGCCGATGGCTACCATCACGGTGACAAGTCTTGGAGATGGCGCTGCCAATGCGGCGAATTGTCCGGGCGCGAGTTGCCGCTTGCGCGATGCGATTGAGGACGCGGCATCGGGCGATACGATCAACTTTTCCGTCACCGGCACGATCACGTTGACCAATGGCCATCTCATCATCAGCAAGAATCTGACAATCTCGGGTCCCGGGGCGACGCAGTTGGCGGTTTCGGGCAATAACGCGAGCCGTATTTTCGTGATCAGTCCCGGCTTTACCACTGCGATCAGTGGGTTGACGATAAGGAACGCGTTTATAGCCGACGGCTCTCTAGGCGCTGGCATTTACAACGCTGGCACCTTGACCCTCGCCAACAACACGGTTTCGGGCAATTCGAATGCCTCAGGCCACGGCGGCGGTATTGTCAACGAGCCGTCAGGAACCCTGACAATCACGGGCTGCACGATCTCCGGCAACTCTGCCAATAGTGATAGCGACGGCGGCGGCATAATAAATGGCGGCTCCTTGACCGTCATCAACAGCACGATCTCCGGCAATTCTGCCACTAGTGTTGGCGGTGGTATTTATACCGCTCTGGGCACCGTGACTATCATCAATAGCACGATCTCCGGCAATTCTTCCACTAATATTGGCGGTGGTATTTATACCGCTCTGGGCACCGTGACCATCATCAATAGCACGATCTCCGGCAATTCAGCCACTGGTTTTGGCGGTGGCATTTACATCTCCAACACCCCCGTGAATGTCCGGAACACTCTTATCGCAGGGAATACCACCTCCAATGGAAGTCCGGATGTGCGTACCTTAAATGCGATGTCCTTCAATTCACTGGGCAACAACCTGATTGGCAATAATTTGGGCTCGGCCATCACGCCGACGACTGGCGACCAGATCGGCACTTCGGCTGCTCCCATCAACCCCTTGCTCGCTCCCTTGGGAAATTATGGAGGGCCGACCCAAACGCGCGCGTTGCTACCCGGTAGCCCGGCGCTCAATGCCGGGAACAACTGTGTGCTGACCAATTCCTGCGCCAGCAACAATCTCGGCTTTAATTTGACGACAGACCAGCGCGGCGCAGGATTTAACCGGCAAGTGGGCGGCACCGTAGACATTGGCGCATTTGAATCACGCGGCTTCACGCTGGCCATCTTGAGCGGCAACAACCAATCCGCAAGCGTCAACACTGTGTTCGCCAATCCGCTGAGAGTGACAGTGACGGCCATTGGCGCAGGCGAACCGGTTACTGGCGGGCAGGTCACCTTCACGCCACCCGGCAGCGGCGCTAGCGCTGGCATTGCGGGCAACCCAGCGACCATCAGCGGCAGCACGGCAACTTCAGGAATCGTAACAGCCAATGCCATTATCGGCGGACCTTACAACGTGGCCGCCAGCGCGACCGGCGCGACTTCCGTCAACTTTTCCCTGACCAACACCAATGTTCCGCCGACCATTACTGCCGGAGCGCCGCTGTCACGGCAACGGGGTTCAGCAGGTACGGTGAACACGATTGCAACCGTTAGCGACGGACAAACGCCGGTTGGAAATCTGGTTGTCACGGCAACGACCATTCCGGCGGGAATCACAGTCACTTCAATCACCAACGCGGCGGGAACGATCACGGCAAACGTCGCGGCAAGCTGCACCGCGACAATCGGAGCCAACACGGTTGTCTTAACTGTCACAGACGGAAACTCAGGAACGGCGACCGCCAACCTAGCGGTCAATGTGACGGCCAACACGGCTCCAACAGTGACGTATGCGGCGGCTTCCGTCATCGCCGGAAGCTCGACCAGTAACGCGACGACATCAGCAACGGACAATGGTTCGATCACCGGTTACGCCGTGCAATCGCAGGGAACATATACCGGAACGATTTCGGTGAATGTTTCCGGCCTTGTTTCCATCAGCAATGCGAAGCCGGCGGGAACGCATACCATCACGATTCGCGCAACGGACAATTGCGGCGCAACAACGGATGCAACGTTTACGTTGACCATCACCAACACCTCTCCCACCATCGCCGCGCAAGCCGGAACCACACGACAGAAAGGCGCGGCTGCGTCCAACTCGCAAATCGCAACCGTCAACGACAGCGAAAGCGGAGCAAATGGTGTGACCGTCACGGTCAATGGCAGCAGCTCCGCGACGGTCAGTGGCGTTACGGTGTCAAACATCGTCAACTCCGGCGGCACCGTTACGGCCAGCATCGCCGCCACCTGCGGAGCGTCCAACGCTAGTTTTACGCTGACGGCGTCGGACGGCCACGCGGCAACAGCAACTGCGACGCTGAACGTCACGGTCACAGGCATCACCCTTTCGTCGCTCGTCAACGGGTTGACCTTTATTCCGTATTCACAAACGCTGACCGGAAGCGGTGGTTCTGGCTCTTACACTTTCAGTCTGACTTCGGGCACGCTGCCCGCAGGCTTGAGCTTGAACGGCAACGTCATCAATGGAACTCCAACAACCGCAGGAGCATCCATCTTCACCATACGCGCCGACGACGATGGCAACGCCTGTTTCGGAGAACGGACCTACACCATCAACATTGGCAGCACGGGCTTGATGTATTATCCGCTGGCAAGGCCCGTGCGTTTGCTGGATACGCGTCCAGGAGCCAGCCCCAACGCCTGCTTCCAACCGAATGCGCCGATCCCAGGGGGCACGTCGCGAACGCAACCTGCGCGCGGCACCTGCGAAGGCTTGGTCATCCCGGCCAATGCCACAACCATCACCGGTCACATCACGACCGTGCAATCCGGCGGAGGTTCGTTGACGCTTTATCCGAGCGACGCGCCGCAACCGAACGTCACCAATTCCAACTATCTGGCAAATGAAGTCCTCAATAACGCTTTCACGGTGGGATTGGGAGCGGCAGATGGAGCCTTCAAACTGTTTGTCAGCTCCAACACAGATGTCGTGATTGATGTGACCGGTTACTACGCGCCTCCATCAGCAGGCGGGTTGTACTTCCATCCGCTGCCGAAACCGATTCGCTTACTGGAAACACGAACGGGCTTCACCGGATGCCAGGCAACAGGAACGCCGCTGCAAACCGGCACAATCCGCATGCAGACCGGCGTTCTGACCTGCGACGGCGTGACGATTCCAACCGGCGCGCAAGCGCTGGTCGGCAACGCGACCACAACGAACTCAACAGGCAACGGTTATCTGACGCTGTATCCAGCGGACGCAACGCAGCCCTTTGCCTCAAGCTCGAACTTCGCGGCAGGCATCAATCGTAACGCGCCCTTCACGGTTGGTCTTTCGCTGAACGGTGAGTTCAAAATCTACACGGCGCAAACGACCGACCTGGTAATTGACGTGATGGGCTACTACAGCACCCAGGCCACGGACGCCAACGGCCAGGGCTTGCTGTTCAACTCGCTGGGCGCGCCGCTGCGGCTGATGGATACGCGAGCCGCTCAACCAGCATGTTACCAACCCGGCGCGCCGATGACCGGCGGCACGGTTTACACGCAGGACACACAAATTTCTTGCACCAACCTAACCTCCGCAGCGCGCGGTCTGGTTGGAAACGTTTCTGCGCTTAATGTCACAGCCAACGGCTTCGTCACCTTCTGGCCAAGCAACGCCAATCAACCAACAGTAGCGACTTCGAATTACCAGACGGGTCGCGTCTTTAACCGCCATTTCACGGTGGGATTGGGGAACGATGTCGCCTTCAAACGCTACACCTCCAGCACCACTGATCTCATCATTGATATCTCAGGCTTTTTCGCTCCGTAAACGAGCTGGCCTTACTTCACGTGAGCACGCGCGCAAGTGGCGCCTGATATGACTCTGGATTGCTGAGCCGCACCATCCGTAATTAACCAGCAGTAAGTCAAACGCCCAAGTGGGCCATGGGGTATATCGATGAGGAATCTTATTCGCAAAAATCGCAACCGTGCCTTGTTCGGCGTCAAGTTGAGCCTGTTGCTGACACTGCTGATTTGTCTGGGGCTGGTTACGCCCGCGTTTCCGCAGTTTCCGCGCAAGGTGCGCACCGTCGCCGCTAAACTGGTGGCCAAGTTGTCATTTCGCCGCAAGCCGCCTCAAACAAAGCCAGCATTAGCCCAGCGTCCCAATTACGCCGAACTTTCTGAGGAGGAACAATTCGACAAACCAGATGAGGCGGCAGAGTTCTTTCGGCTTAAACGGCTGCCTGAAGGAGAAACAGAGATCCCGATTGAGAAGTACCTGACTGCGCGCGAACAAATGAACGAGATGCGGCAATACGCAACGGCGGAAGATCGTTTTCTCCCATCACGCAACGAATTGAAGCATCAATTGGAGAATGAAACCGGGCAGGTTGCCAGTCCAGATGCGCTTGGCACTTGGACCTCACTCGGTCCCGGCAATGTCGGCGGGCGTACACGCGCGCTGCTCATTCACCCGACCACGCCCACGACGATGTATGCCGCGGGCGTTGCGGGCGGCGTCTGGAAAACAACCAACGGCGGCTCATCTTGGATACCGTTGACCGATTTGATTGCCAATCTCGCAGTCAATTCGCTGGCGATGGACCCAGCCAACCCGAACATCATCTATGCGGGGACCGGGGAATCGTATGCGGGTGATGGGATCAGAGGCGCCGGTATCTTTAAGACGACCGATGGGGGGGCGAACTGGGCCCAGCTTGCCAACACGAACACCGCCAATTTTTACTATGTCAACAAACTCGTCGTCAGCCCGGTGAGCGGCCAGCGGGTTTACGCCGCGACTTCCACTGGCATCTGGCGTTCAATTGACGGCGGGACGAATTGGACGCAAGTGCTCACCCAGCCGACCTGTGATGATCTGGTGGCGCGAACCGGCCCGGGGACGGATTATCTTTTCGCCACCTGCCGCCCCGGTACTCAAGGCACCATCTACCGCAACACGGATGCGTCGGGCGTGGGCGTCTGGACTTCGGTTTATACGGAAGCAGGCATGGCGCGCACCTCGCTGGCGCTCGCGCCGTCGAATCAAGGTACGATCTATGCGCTCTCGGCCAGCAGCCTGGGTGGGCCGGGGAATAACTACTTTAACGGGTTGCATGCCGTTTTTCGCTCGACGACGAATGGCGACATCGGTTCGTGGACGGCGCGGGTGCGCAACACAGACCCTGTCAGGCTCAACACATTACTGTTGACCTATCCCCAGGGCGGGACGGCGCAGCAATGCGGCTTCGGCTCGGACTTCTACAGCAACCAGGGCGGGTATAACAACGTCATCGCCGTAGATCCATTGGACCCTAACCGTGTCTGGACGGGCGGCATCGCACTCTTCCGCTCCGACGACGGCGGCGCAAACTGGGGAATCGCGTCCTGCTATCCTCACCCCGATGTCCACGCGATTGTCTTTCATCCGCAATTCAACGGAACCAGCAACAAGACGATGTTCATCGGCAACGATGGCGGGATTGAAAAAAACGATGACGCCCGCGCTCTGGTTAAGATCAACCCCTGCGACAACACTTGCGACAGCTTTGCCACCTTCACCGACCTCAACAATAACTACGGCGTGACGCAGTTCTATCACGGGTTGCCATACCCGGATGGCGCCACTTACTTCGGCGGGACGCAAGATAACGGCACGCAGCGCGGCTCGGACACCAGCGGCGCCAACAACTGGAAGTTCATCCTCGGCGGCGATGGTGGCTATGTGGCGGTTGATCCGACCAATACCAGTGTGCTGTATGCGGAAACTACTTATCTCTCGATTCAGAAGACGACCACCGGTAACAACGTCTCTCCGACCTGGACGCCGGCGACCACCGGCATCACCGACTCATCGTTCCTGTTTCTCTTTATCAATCCTTTCATTATGGATCCGAGCAATTCGCAGCGGCTTTGGACGGGCAGCGGCAAACTCTGGCGGACCGACAACGGAGCTGGAAGCTGGGGACAGGCGAGCGCGGCACTAACGGGCACCGTCAGCGCTATTGCGGTTGCTCCCACGGACTCCAACTACGTGCTGGCTGGGACAACATCCGGCAACATCCACCGGACTACCGCTGGAACTTCCGCCGTATCGAGCACGGTCTGGCCCAACGTCCAGCCACGCTCCGGCTACGTCTCGGGCGTCACCTTCGATCCGGCCAATAAAAACCTTGCCTATGCCACCTATTCCACCTTCGGCGGCACGCATGTCTGGAAAAGCACGAATGCGGGCGCGACCTGGACTGGGCTTGATGGGACGGTGCCGAATAACCTGCCTGACATTCCAGTAAATTGCATCGTGGTAGACCCCACGAATTCCAGCCGCCTGTACGTCGGCACCGATCTTGGCGTTTTTTCTTCGGTGGATGGTGGAGCGAATTGGGCAGTAGAAAACTCCGGCTTTGCCAACGTCATCACCGAATCTTTGGCGGTCAATAGTGGTGCGACGAAATCTCTTTTTGCCTTTACGCACGGCCGCGGAGTCTGGCGCGTGCAGTTGGGCGCGCCGCCTAACACAGCCCCAACCTTCACGCCCGCCGCCGCTCTTAGCCGCCAACAAGGCAGCACGGCAGGCGCTGCGGTCACAGTTGGCACAGTTGCCGATGCGCAAACTGCTGCCGGAAGTTTGACCGTCACCCAAATCGCGGGTGGCACGGCGACTGGAATTACAGTTACCGGGATCACCAATTCCAGCGGAACGATTTCAGCGGTTATCACTGCCTCCTGCACAGCGACAGCAGGCACAGTACGCTTCCAAGTGTCGGATGGTAGCCTGACCGGTACTGGTGATTTGACCGTCAACGTGACTGCCAACACTGCCCCGACACTGACGTATGGGGCTGCTTCGGCAAGCGCAGGCGGCTCAACAACCAACTCTCCAGCTACCGCGACTGACAACGGTTCCATCACTGGCTACGCAGTGCAATCACAGGGAACATACACCGGAACCATTACGGTCAATGCTTCGGGTCTCGTTTCCGTCAGCAATGCGGCTCCGGTGGGCAGTCACACCATCACGATTCGCGCGACTGACAATTGCGGCGCAACGAAAGATGCCAGCTTCACGCTGACGGTCAACAATGGCGGAGGCGGCAGCGGCTTGCAGTTTTATCCACTGGCGCATCCGGTTCGCTTGCTGGACACCAGAGCTGGACAGCCGGGTTGCGATGCGCCAGGAGTAAAGATTCAAGGAACAACTTCGCGCACGCAGACCGCTGCGGGCAGGACGTGCGATGGATTGACGATTCCCGCAAATGCCAAAGCGTTGACGGGCAACATTACCACGGTCGAATCCGGCGGAGGTTTCCTGACACTCTATCCCAGCGATGTCACGCGCCCACTGGTCGCCAATTCCAACTTTGCGGCAAATCAGGTGTTGAACAACGTCTTCACAGTGGGACTGAGCGCTGCCAACGGAGCTTTCAATATTTACGTCACGACAAACACGGATGTGGTCGTAGATATCACTGGTTATTACGCGCCTCCGGCGACGGGCGGTTTGTATTTTCATCCGCTGTCCAAACCAGTGCGCCTGCTGGATACACGAACTGGCCAGACGGCTTGCTTCACGCCAGGTGCATTGCTCGCGGCGGGTTCGACTACGACGCAGCTTGGCACAACCACGTGCGATGGCGTGTTGATTCCCGCCGGAGCATTGGCGCTGGCCGGCAACGCGACGACAGTCGGTCCGCAAGCCAATGGTTTCCTGACGCTGTTTCCTGCGGACGCATCAAGGCCTTTAGCGGCAAGTTCGAATTACCAGACCGGGATCAATATGAATGCGCCCTTTACCGTGGGCCTTTCGCCGAGCGGCCAATTCAACATCTACACCGCGTCAGCGACGAATTTGGTGGTGGATGTGCTGGGCTATTTCAGCACGCAACTCAATGACGCGAATGGCCAGGGCTTGCTGTTCAATTCGCTGCCAACGCCTGTACGGCTGCTTGACACCCGAACAGGGCAAACAGGTTGTTTCACTCCAGGCATGCAAATGATTGGCGGCACGACTTATTTACAACCGGCAACCGGAGTCTGCACCGGCATTCCGGCATCCGCCAAAGCCGTAGTCGGCAACGCAACCACGATCAACGTTGCAGCCAACGGCTTCCTAACCTTTTGGCCGAGCGATGCGACGCAGCCGAATGTAGCAACGTCAAACTACCGAAGCGGCCAGGTTTTCAACCGCCACTTCACCGTAGGGCTTGGAGCCGACGGAGCCTTCAAACGCTTCGCCGCCACCACCACCGATCTCATCGTGGATATCTCTGGATACTTCGCGCCGTAAACCTGATCAGGCAAAAAACATTAGCCTCATCAGAATTGAATTTCGACCCACTCGCACTTTCGCCGATGTTTTCCGCCCTCATCAAGGAGGGCGGAAAACGCCCCAGAACCTGCCGGTCATCCGTGAATTGATCGGTAACTCCACAACCAAGATTGGTCTGGCGTTAGCCGGAGGCTGACGAGTGCCATTGGTGCGCAGACCTCTGCCACTAACGCCCTGTTTTCGCTTGAACGTCGCAAAAGGAGTATTGCAATGAACAGACAACTTCGCTTGGCAGGAATGATATTCGTTCTGGGTCTTTCCCTAGGATTCGGGGTTTGGCAGCGGCAAGGCTGGGCTGCGGGGCAGACAGGACTGAAGCAAACCAGCGACAAGTTGAAACACTTATTTTTCCCTGCGGCGGCCAGTGAGCTAGTACGGTCTGCTCTAAATCCTGCTGCTGCACTGATCCCGGCAGCACCGATGGCTACCATCACCGTGACAAGTCTTGGAGATGGCGTTGCCAATGCGGCGAATTGTCCAGGCGCAAGCTGCCGTCTGCGCGATGCGATTGCGGATGCCGCGTCGGGCGATACGATCAACTTTTCCGTCACAGGCACGATTACCCTGACCGCTCCCGCATTCGCCGGCAACCCCCTGGTCATCAGCAAGAACCTGACCATTACGGGGCCGGGAGCAGCGCAATTGACAGTTTCGGGCAATGACATAACCAATATCTTGGTAATCAACTCTGGCGTCACCGCTGCCATCAGCGGTTTGAGGATTGTCGGCGCGATTGATAACGCCATTGAAAACGGCGGCGGCATTCGCAATGCCGGCAACCTGACCCTTACCAACTGTACGCTCTTAGACAATCAGGCGCGTCAAACTGTCGCCCCCTTCGCTTGGCGCGACGGCGGAGCCATTTACAACACTGGCACTTTGACCGTGACAGGCAGCACACTCTCAAACAATTTTGCCAACCAGGGCGGTGGCATTTACAACAGCGGCAGCTTGACCATTACGGGCGGCACCACGCTTTCCGACAATTCGGCTCTAAATGTCGGCGGCGCCATTTACAACAGCGGCACCTTGACCATTACCGGAAGCACACTCTCCAACAACCAGGCTACTAGCGTCGGTGGAGGCATTTTTCACACTGGCGCCGGCCCTGTAGCCCTCACCAACTCCACACTCTCAGGCAGTTATACTACCGAAACTGGCGGAGGAATTTACAACGGCGGCACAGGTATGACCGTCACCAACAGCATGCTCTCCGACAATGAGGCCGAGAAGGATGGCGGCGGCATGCGCAACCTCGGTACAGTGACCTTCGTCAACAGCACGCTCTCAAACAATCGGGCCATTCGGGGAAACGGCGGCGGCATTGATAACAGCGGCACCTTGACCGTAACGGGCGGGACTATCTCCGGTAATTCGGCTAGCGATCAGGGCGGCGGCATTCGCAACCTCGCCACCTTGACCGTGACCGGCGGCATGCTTTCCGGCAATTCGGCTACATACGGCGGCGGCATTCACAACATCGGCACCTTGACCATTACTGCAAGCACCTTCTCTGCCAACGAAGGGACCGGCGGCGGCGGCCTTGCGCACCTTTCCTCCAGCCCGGTGTCTGTCACCAACTGCACATTCTCAGGCAATCAGGCCCACTCCGGCGGGGGGATTTACAACGACGGCACAGGGATGACCGTCACCAACAGTACACTCTCTGACAATGAAGCCGGGTACTGGGGCGGCGGCATTCGCAACACCAACATGCTGACCTTGATCAACAGCACGCTCTCAGGCAATCGGGCCACTACAACGTTCGGCGGAGGATATGGCGGGGGCATCAGCAACGAAGGCATCGTGAATGCCAGGAACACACTCATCGCTGGAAACACTGCCGCGGTTATTAGGCCGGATGTGGGGGGCACTCTCACCTCACAGGGGTACAACCTGATCGGTAATAGCTCCGGCGCGACCATTACCCCGACGACCGGCGACCAGATCGGCACTGCCGCCTCACCCATCAATCCACTGCTCGCACCTCTGGCGAATTACGGCGGGCCAACTCAGACGCATGCTTTGCTGCCGGGCAGTCCGGCGATCAATACGGGCACGAACTGCGTCCTGACCAACACCTGCGCCAGCAACAATCTTGGTTTCAATCTGACGACCGATCAGCGCGGCGCGGGCTTCAACCGCCAAGTGGGCAGCGCTGTGGATGTCGGCGCATTTGAATCGCGCGGCTTTACGCTTGCCATCTTGAGCGGCAACAACCAATCCGCAAGTGTCAGCGCTGCGTTCACCAATCCGCTGAGAGTGACAGTGACGGCCATTGGCGCAGGCGAACCGGTTACTGGCGGGCAGGTCACCTTCACGCCACCCGGCAGCGGCGCTAGCGCTGGCATTGCGGGCAACCCAGCGACCATCAGCGGCAGCACGGCAACTTCAGGAATCGTAACAGCCAATGCCATTATCGGCGGACCTTACAACGTGGCCGCCAGCGCGACCGGCGCGACTTCCGTCAACTTTTCCCTGACCAACACCAATGTTCCGCCGACCATTACTGCCGGAGCGCCGCTGTCACGGCAACGGGGTTCAGCAGGTACGGTGAACACGATTGCAACCGTTAGCGACGGACAAACGCCGGTTGGAAATCTGGTTGTCACGGCAACGACCATTCCGGCGGGAATCACAGTCACTTCAATCACCAACGCGGCGGGAACGATTACTGCGAACGTCGCGGCAAGCTGCACCGCGACAATCGGAGCGAATACAGTTGTCTTAACTGTCACCGATGGCAACAGCGGAACGGCGACGGCCAACCTGACCGTCAACGTCACGGTAAATACCTCGCCAACGCTGAGCTATGCGGCGGCGGCGGTGAACGCCGGAAGCGCAACGACCAATAGTCCGGCTACGGCCACCGATAACGGCAGCATTAGTTCGTTTGCCGTTCAAAGTCAGGGAACCTACACCGGCACTCTTTCGGTCAATGCTTCCGGCGTTGTTTCAATCAGCAATGCGGCTCCCGTCGGCAGTCACACCATCACTATCCGAGCCACCGACAATTGCAGCGCCACGCGCGATGCAAGCTTCACGCTGACGGTCAACAATAATCTGCCGACGATCACGGCGGCTTCGACGTTGGTTCGACAGAGAGGGACGGCCGGATCGGTTTCGACCATCGCAACGGTCAGTGACGGTGGAACTCCGGCAGGGAGTTTGGTTGTAACCGCGACGACTGTGCCGCCGGGCATTTCTGTAACTTCCATCAGCAATTCGGGTGGAACGATTTCGGCGAATGTCGCGGCGGGATGCAGTGCAGCGCTCGGCAACAACAGTGTGGTGCTGACCGTTACCAATGGAAATTCGGGAACGGCGACCGCAAACCTGATGGTCAACGTGATTGCTAACACGGCTCCGACGCTTGTTTATCCGGGAGCGAGCATCGCGCTTGGCAGTTCGACGACAATCAGTCCGACGATAGCGACAGATAATGGCTCGATCAACGGCTACAGCATCGTCAGCGTCACGCCAGCGATGACAGTGGCGCCAACCGTTAATTCGTCCGGCGTCGTTTCGATCACCAATGCCGGGCCTTTTGGCAGCCACACAATCGTTGTCCGCGTGACGGACAATTGTTCGATGACAACCGATGCCAGTTTCACGCTTAGCGTCGGGTGCGGCACCATCACGGTCAATCCAGCTTCCCTGGTCAATGGTTTGACGTTCGTTTCGTATACCGCGACGTTGTCGGCGACCGGCGGCAGCGCTTCTTACACCTTCTCGTTACAATCGGGAACACTTCCGGCAGGCGTGAATCTGAACGGGAACATGATTACCGGCACGCCGACGGCGGCGGGCGCTTCTACTTTCACGATCCGCGCTACTGATGACAACGGTTGTTTCGGCGAACGGACTTACACGGTCAACATCGGCAGCACAGGCTTGATGTATTACCCGCTGGCAAGGCCTGTGCGTTTGCTGGACACGCGGCCCGGAGCCAGTCCCAATGCCTGCTTTCAGCCGAGTGCTCCGGTTGCAGGCGGAACGTCACGCCTGCAACCGGCACGAGGCACTTGTGAAGGCATCGCCATTCCGGCCAACGCCACTACCATCACCGGTCACGTCACAACCGTGCAATCCGGCGGAGGCTTCCTGACGCTCTATCCCAGCGACGCGCCGCAGCCGAACGTCACCAATTCGAACTATCTGGCAAATGAAATCCTGAACAACGCCTTCACCGTGGGCCTAGGCGCGAGCGACGGCGCGTTCAAAATCTTCGTCAGTTCGAACACTGATCTGGTCGTAGACGTGACCGGCTATTACGCGCCGCCATCGGCCGGAGGCTTGTATTTCCACCCGCTGCCGAAACCGATTCGGTTGCTGGAAACTCGCCAAGGCTTAACCGGTTGTCAGGTGGCGGGAACTCCGCTGCAAGGAGCGACCACGCGGACGCAAAGCGGCATCACGACCTGCGACGGCGTGACAATTCCGACGGGCGCGCAAGCTTTGGTCGGCAACGCGACGACGACGAACTCAGCGGGCAGTGGCTACCTGACACTATACCCGGCGGACGCGGCGCAGCCCTTCGCCTCAAGCTCGAACTTCGCGGCGGGCATCAACCGTAACGCGCCGTTTACTGTGGGCTTGTCACTGAACGGAGAGTTCAATATCTACACGGCGCAGACGACCGACCTGATAATTGACGTGATAGGGTATTTCAGCACCCAGGCTAGCGACGCCAACGGCCAAGGATTGCTGTTCAATTCGCTTGGTGCGCCGCTGCGGTTGCTCGACACCAGAGCCGCTCAACCTGCGTGCTACCAACCGGGCGCATCGATGATCGGAGGCACTGTCTACACCCAAAACACGCAGATCGCCTGCACGAACCTGACGCCCACGGCGAGAGGGCTGGTCGGCAACGTCTCGGCCCTCAACGTGACAAGCAACGGCTACCTGACCTTCTGGCCGAGCAACGCAAACCAACCGACCGTGGCGACTTCGAACTACCAGACGGGCAGAACCTTCAACCGCCACTTCACCGTCGGCTTGGGAACAGACGCAGCCTTCAAACGCTTCGCCGCCACAACCACCGACGTCATCGTTGATATTTCTGGCTTTTTCGCGCCGTAATCCCAACGCTGGCATTCCTTTATGCAAAGCGAGGTGGCAAAAAACGTATCTTTGCCACCTCGCAGTTTTTTTGGTTTCTCACGAAACGATAGGAATGATCCCAGCACCGGAAAGCGATTTCACTTTTGCAATCGCACTTGTTTCCATCCAGCCGCTGCCTTTTTGACTCCGCCAGGCAGGAAGAAAAATACTTCGACGGGCTTAAAGCGCGTTGAAACACTTTGGCTTTTTTCAACTCCAAGCACATAAAAAACATTGTCGAGCGCATCGCCTGCCGTCCCCGTATCGGTCAGCACGGCGACGCTCAGCACACCTTGGACTGGCCAGCCGGTTCGCGGATCGAAAATGTGCGAATAGCGTTTGCCGCCCAGGTCAAAGAACTTTTCGTAGCTGCCTGAAACAGAAAGGGCGCGGTCTTTCAGCCGAACCGACATTGCCGTTTTTTGTGAACTGAGCGGATCACGTAGCTTCACTTCCCAGCCGTCTTCGCCCGGCGGAGCGCCCAAACCATAAATCGTGCTTCCGCAGGCGCTGACCAAAGCGCGCTGGACGCCTTGCTGCCTTAGAACTGCAACGGCTTTATCCACGGCGTAGCCTTTGGCGATTCCGCCCAGATCAAGTTCGACGCCTGCGTGATCGAATCGAATCGTCTTTTCCTTGCCGTCCAGAATCACATGCCGCCAGCCAACCTTGCTACGCGCTTCGGCAAGTTCTGAAGCTTTTGGCATTCGGCCTTCGCCGCGAAAGAAGCCCCATGTTTTCAGCAGCGGCCCGACCGTTACGTCAAACGCTCCATCGGATTCGCGGCTATAGCGCAAACATTCTGAAATGAAATCAAAAAGCTCAGGTTCAACTTTGACGGCTTCGCTAGCGGCTTGGCGGTTCAGTTGGGATAGCGGGCTTTCCGGCTTGTAATGGCTCATCAAGCGGTCAATGCGATCCACTTCGTCAAAAGCAGCGTTGACGGCATTTGCGAGCTTCGATTCATCCTCGCCATAAACGACAATCGAATACGCGCAAGCCATCGAAATACGGCTGTCTTCATAACGGGTTTGTTGATGAGATTCGGCTATAGGCAGAAAGGCTAGAAGCAAAAAAAGAATTGAGAAGAGGGCAATAATTCCACCGCAGAGACGCAGTGGCCGCAAAGGCCGCGCAGAGAAAAACTCAGCGAAGCCTCTACGATTCTCTGCGTCTCTGCGGTGAAAGGAAAAATGCTCGACTGACTTTGATCTACTCATCTTCGTTCCAGCTTCATTGCCACGTTTTGCCGATTGCGCGATGATGCCTGCGCCTTTCGGCATTTGATTTCAATTCAACTTCAAACTCAAGGAAACCTTAAGCTATGAAAAGATTCTCTTTTTTGATTGGGCTGTTTGCGCTGTGCTGTTTGTTTGCTTTGACAAGGATTTCGCCAGCGATTCTGGCAGACGAAGCCGGTGTTGCCATCAGTCATCAAGCCAAAGCGGATTTTCAACTGACGGCCGATCCGAATTCGGCGGCCTGGAAAAAAGTGCCGGGCTTCATCATGGAAAAGGGCCGTCGAGGCGAGATCGTCGCCAACCATAAAACCGAAATTCGTTCGCAATGGACGGCGAAAAATCTATACCTGCTGTATTCCTGCCCATACGAAGAATTGAACCTAAAACCGAATCCGACAACGACGGCGGAAACCGATAAGCTGTGGGAATGGGACGTGGCCGAAGTGTTCATCGGCACGGATTTTAACGACATCAAACATTACACCGAATTCCAGGTGTCGCCCCAGGGCGAATGGGTGGACCTGGACATTGATCGCAAACCGAATCCTGCGAAACACGATGTCGGTTGGAATTCGGGATATGAAGTCAAAGCGCGGATAGATAAAGCAAAGAAGGTCTGGTACGGGGAGATGCGAATCCCAATGGACAAGATTGACAAGCGTGCGGCGAAAGCGGGCAACGAAATGCGAATCAATTTTTATCGCATTCAAGCGCCCAAACCGAACCGCGTGTGGATCAACTGGCAACCCGTCAACAGCGACAATTACCACACGCCGGAAGCCTTTGGGCGATTGCGGCTGAAGTAAGTTCGGCGCGAAATCAGCCGCACACTTTTCGCTTTCAATTACCGTTTCCCATTTTTCATTTGTCATTGCTGGTGAGTCAGTCGCCAAGACAATGACAAATGAAAAATCAAATATGGAAAATGGAAAATGAAATTGGCGATTTGCAGCTTGCCGTGACTTTACTTCTGCACCGGCGCGATTGTTTCCCCTGCTTTTAGCGGTGACAGTCCGGCGGCTTCGATTTGCCGATTCAGGTTCGGCACGGTTTCAGTGACCAGCCGATTGATTTGTTCGATCAAGGAATTCAACGTCACGGTGAGTTTGGGCAATTGGCCGCGTTGTTTGGCGGAAACCGGTTCGGTGTAAAGGTCCAGTTCATCAAACAAACGGCTGATTTTTCTCATTGCCGCGTCCTGCAAGGCCAACGTTGCCTCATCTGCAGGGCCCGCTGCTTCCGAAGCCATTCCCGCCCGATTGATTTGGGGATTCAGTCGGTTTTGGGTGTCAATCACTTCATCCAAAACTTTGCCGGCCAACGCGATCAGCGCTTCAGATTTATTTTCCTGTTTATTCAGATTGTCTCGCAACGAAGCCAATTGCGAGCGCAATGCCGAAAGCCGGTTTTGGCCTTCTGTGCCGGAGCGTTGCAGTTTGTTGACCGTCAGCAGGAAATCAACGCGCGCCTTTGCGTCAGCAGGTGACAGTTGAATGCGCGGATCTTCTTCGACGATCAGCGGTTTGCTCATCACCTCTTTTCCGTCGACGATCAGCTTCAGGGTGTATTCACCTGGTAACACACGAGGCCCACGCGGGAACGCGCCGGCGAATCCGCTGTTGCCGCTGGTTTGCCCCGGCAGCGGGGATTGATGACGACAATCCCAGGTGACGCGCTGAATGCCGGGCTCGTTTGTGGCGGTGAAGTCGCGAACCAGCGCACCGCTGCGGTCGTGAACGGTGATGCGAACCTTGTCCTTAGCTTTTTCGCGCAAGTAATAGCTGATGACAGCGCCAGTCGGCGGATTGTTGGCGATGAAGGTTTTGTGGCCGGTACTGGCTTTGTGATTGTAAATTCGCCACATCGTCGCCGGACGCGTGCTGAACAAATGCGCTTCTGCCGCCGCAACGGTTTCGGTCATCTGTTCCAGCGGAGTCATATCGTCCAGCACCCAGATGCTGCGTCCGTGCGTCGCTAGAATCAGATCGTTGTCGCGGGGATGAATTTGAATATCGTCCACCGGCACAGTCGGCAGATTATTTTTCAGCCGCATCCACGAAGCTCCTCGATTGAAGCTGACCCATAATCCGAACTCCGTTCCAGCAACCAGTAAATTATGATTTCGATGATGTTCGCGAATGACGTTGGCTGGATAAGGCAAGCCAGCGGTGATCGCTCGCCAAGTTTCGCCGAAATCTTCGGTGGCGAAAACATACGGCTTGAAATCGTCATTGCGATGACCGTCGAACGTCACATACGCGCGCCCGGCTGCGGCGTGCGAAGCAATGACGCGCGTGACGTACGTATTCACCGGAACGCCGAGAATTTTCTCCGTAATGTTTTTCCATGACTTGCCGCCGTCACGTGAAACTTGCACGTTGCCGTCATCGGTTCCCACCCACAACACACCTTCTTTGGCGGGCGATTCGGCGATGGTGGTGATATGGCTGTAATTATCCTGCCCGTCGTGACCGGACAAAACGTTGGATTTCACGTCGAAGCCCATAATTGGCAACCGGTCGCGGTTGATGGCTTTGGTCAAATCGGCAGTAACGGTCGCCCAGTTGTCGCCACGATCATGGGAAATGAACAGCCGGTTGCCGCCCAGATAAATTCGACGATTGTTGTGCGGAGAAATCAGAATCGGCGAGTTCCATTCAAACCGGTACCGCTCGCGCGAATCTTCTGGTTGTGGACGAATGAATTTCGATTCGCCGCTTAGCAGATTCAGTCGCACAATTCCCGCGTTTTGCGATTCCGTATAAATCGTGTTTGGGTCTTTTGGGTCAACGACGTTGTAAAACCCGTCGCCTCCGCCCACGCGAATCCATTCGTCGTTGCTCAGACCTGTGGCATTCAGCGTGAACACCGGCGCCCCCCACGAACCGTTATCCTGCAATCCGCCGTACACCCAATATGGTTTGCGGAAGTCGAACCCGACTTCATAAAACTGTCCCAGCGGAATGGTGTTGATGAAATCCCAGGTTTTGCCTTTGTCGTAACTGAAATGGATGCCCCCATCTGAACCGTTCAGCAAATGGTTGGAATTTGTTGGGTTGATCCACAGCGCGTGGTAATCGCCGTGAATGCGTCCGAAAGGGCTGACCTGAAAATTCTTGCCGCCGTTGTCCGACACGTACCACGAAGCGCCAAGCACATACACGCGGTCAACGTTCGATGGGTCAACGCGAATCTGGCTGTAATACGCCGGACGCGGATTGGTGGCGGATTGCTTTTTCCAGGTTTCGCCTTTGTCGTCGGAACGATACACGCCGCTTTCCGTTGCGTGTTCATAAATGGCGTAAACGACTTTTGGGTCTTTGCGGTAAATGTCCAAACCGATGCGCCCGGCATCGCCTGCTGGCAAGCCTTTTGCCAGCTTTGTCCACGAAGCTCCGCCGTCCGTTGTTTTATAAAGTCCGCTGCCGGGACCGCCGCCTTGAAAGCCAAACGGAGTCCGCCGCCGCTGATATGCTGCCGCATAAAGCGTATTGGAATCAGTTGGGTCCATCGCTATGTCCGTGAAGCCTGTGTCTTCGTTGATGAATTTCGACAGCGTCCAGGTTTTGCCGCCGTCCGTAGTTTTATACAGACCGCGTTCTTTGTTTGCCCCCCACAGATGGCCAAGCGCAGCGACGTAAACCGTGTCGGGATTTTTCTGGTCAATGACGATGCGTCCAATGTGGTGCGTGTCTTTCAAACCGACATTTGTCCAGGTTTTGCCGCCGTCCGTGGATTTGTAAACGCCGTTTCCCCACGAAGAGCTTTGGCGATTATTCGCCTCCCCAGTTCCCACCCAAATCACATCTGGATTCGATTGAACGATTTCCACATCGCCAATGGAGCTAACGGCTTCGTTGTCAAACAACGGCTCCCAAGTCACGCCGTTGTTGACTGTCCGCCACAAACCGCCGGAAGCCGTAGCCACAAAAACCGTATGCGGATTACTTTCGACGACGGCAAAATCGTCAATGCGGCCTCCCATAATCGCCGGACCGATGGAACGAAATTGCAGTGTCTTAAACGTGGCTTCGTTGAGTTGTGTGTTCGATTGCGCCTGGGTAGAGAAGTCTGGCTGAAAAAAGAAGCTGGCAACAAGGGCGGCGCAGAAAAGAACTGCGAGGCGAGTCTTACGCGGAAAGACCGTCATCGTCCGAATACCTCCGAAAGTGATTGTGTAGTTGAAATCTATCGCAACAAGGAAATTAGCATCCCGATTTTTCTGAGGCAAATTATAGCTGGCGGAATAGGGAAGTGTTTCGCAGTTGGGGAAAGTTCACCACAAAACTCACAAAAATCTTTTGTGAGTTTTGTGGTGAACTTTCTTCGTTCAGATGAAGACTGATGTAATCCAGTCGAACCCTGAAAATCCTGGCAAAACATCACTTGCGAGAAGCCGGACGCGCATACCGTAAACCGACATTGACCACCACAGGTGAACCCGGCTTCACGGCAACACGATAAATTGTTTGTGGCCCTGGCTCGTCTTGCGTCAGTTGCCGCGTTCCGTTGGCTCCGGCCTCCTTTTCGGCTTTCGTCCAGGTTTTGCCAATACCGTCAGCCATTTCAAATCGTTCGACGCGCGCACCCCAGGTCTGTTCCCATCTGGCGACTTGTTCGGCAGAAAGCACCAGCGGTTTTTCGCCAATAGTGATTCCTTCCAGCGGTTGTTGCGTGACAAGGACGGTCAAACTTTCGCTTCTGACGTCACCGCGCCGAGGCCGCATGGTAAAAAAGTTTGGGCTATCTTCCTGTCCCGGCAATTCGATGATGTGGCCTGCCGCAACGCGGTTGTCTCCGCCGCGAGCGCGTGTGGTCGGGAAAATCAATTCCGGCTGTCCAAACGAACCATCGGCATATTGTTCTCGGTCAATTATGTATAGGTACCCATTTTGCGGCGCTTCAAAACTCAGCCGGATACGGTCGTTTTGGCGCAAAGGGGTGTCGGCGGAAATTCGTTCCGGCGTCCATTCCACTGCGTCCGGACCATCTTGCACCACCATTCGCACCGAATCGTTGAATTTGGCCGGGCGCAACCGCCACACGGTCAACCCAACTTGAGAAAACTCTCCGGTTGAATCCTTGCCAGCGGATTTCGGCGATTTGCTGATGTATCTGGCTTTCCTGGCTTGTGCATTCAATTTGCTGCCAGGACGGGCTTTCAGGAATTCTTCGGCCACAATGCCGCGATCCTCATCTGGCTGCGGTTTCGTCTTTGTTTTCCTCTGGGCGAAAGCCGATGGCACGGAAGTAATGAACCAACAAATAACGATGAACAAACAGATGCGAAGTTTCATAAGCATTCCTCTCTTGCTGCATAAACCGTAACGCGAGACGGCATTCCCTCATCGCGGCAGAAGATTTTTCAGAACTATTTCCACTCGCCCTGCAGCACGAACGCTGCCCAATAATATGGCGGCGACCATTGTTTCTGCCGCCACATTTCCACTTGTGCGCTGCGCAGCGCAGCCGCCGGGCGCTCGCCTTCTTTCAGCATCTTTTGGTAAAACCGGGCCATCAGTTCTGAAGTCGCGCGGTCATTGACGTTCCATAAACTGACGACGACGCGGGCGGCTCCGGCGTACATAAAGCCGCGCGTCAAACCAACCAGACCTTCGCCTTTGTATTCCTTGCCCAATCCGGTTTGGCAAGCGCTCAATACCACCAGTTCCGCTGGCAGCGAAAGGTTATAAATGTCGTAAGCGCGCAGAAATCCATCTTGCGCGTTGCCATGCTCATCCACCAGCGACAGCAACAGGGCCGACAATCCGGCGCGTTCTGTGTCCAACAATCCATGTGTGGCGAAATGCAGATACCGGTACTGGCCAAGCTCTGATCCGATGGCCAGTGAACGACTGGCGTTGAACCCCATGGCTTTCAGGTTTGTCCCGACAGGCGCAGCAGCCAGAATGCGGTCGGCTTCCTGACGAGTGAACGGCAAACGAGAAATTACCCTCCGACTGCCGTTGGCGTTCTTGGGATCATATTCTTCGTGGACGATGGAGCGCGTGGCGGCGATGATTTCGGATGCAAGCGGTGCGGTTGGTTGCACGCTGCCGGTTTTTTTGCCGCCTTTCAACGCGATCCTGGATTTCAGTCTGTCGTCTTCATTGCCGAACACCGGGTCAGCGAAAATGGCCAACTGTTTTGGCGCAGGCGTTCTTCCAGCCAGTTCTTTTCGCATCACGGCAAGCGTCGAAGCCGACGGCAAACTAATCAGTTCATGATTTACAACCAGGGGGGTGAACGAGACTGATTCGTCTTTTCGCGCCACCAACCGACCGCTCTGTCCTCCCGCCGACGGCTCAGGCAGCACGGCAAACGGGACGTACTGCAATACACCATCTGCAATGATCAGCAATCTTTTGCTGACCAGCTTGGATGCGGCGGGCCCCAGCAACAACTCGCTCAATTGCTTGGCAGCTTCCGGCAACAGCGCGTCAGACTGAGCAATTCGTTCGGAACGCGCGGTGGCAGTTTCGCCTCGCAGTTTGAGGGCGCGCGCGTTTAACAATTTGCTGACTCGTTTGGCCGCGCCTTCGATCTGCGAACGTTTGGGCAATTCGTAGCTGGTAATTTCATCGGTGCTGACTGCCCACAGGTAACTGCGCTCTTCGCCAAGCGCGTATTCCAGCAACAACGTGTCCGCATCCAGCAGCGCTTGAATCTCCGTGACGCCGATCGGTTGCGGTTGCGTCAGGGATGCATATTGGGGGCTGGTCTGACGAATTTTGAATTGCAACTGCTGATACTCGTCTTCGATCTGTCTGATTTCCTGCTGCAAATCTTGCCATTGTTTGTCGCTGGTGCGTTGCGGCAATTGCGACTGACGTTCAGCCTTGGCGTTCAGCAATTGCATCAGTTCTTGTTCACGCGCCAGCAGCGCCTGGTCAACTCCACGGCGAATGTCTGCGCGTGATTCGACCAGTTGTTCCAGCAAACTGCGCGCTCGCGCTCGTTCGCTGGCTTGCAGGGCAAGTGCCTCAAAGCCCGATCCGGGTTGCGCGCGATGCATTCGCATCAACAGATCAAGATGGAACTCGTACAGTTGTTGCACTGTCGCCAGATATGAAGTTCGGAATTGCTGGCTGCCGACGTCTTCTGCGCGCACGGCTTCGACTTTGGCCAGCGCGGATTCGATATGTTGGCGGGATTTCGGCAAGCTGCCAAGTTCTCGCTCGGCTTGCGCTAAACCGAAAAGTGATTGAGCTTCACCATGGCGATTACCGATTTCCTGCAAGATCGCCAGCGATTGCTTGAAGTGCTCTTTTGCTTTTGCGGCCGCGCCCTGTGAAATGAAAAGTTGGCCCAGACTGTTCAACACCTCTGCTTCGCGCAATCTGTCTCCGGCGGTTCGCAACAACGGCAAAGCCTGCTCGTAATGTTCCAGCGCTTTTTTCGGCTCGCCCAATTGCGCCTGTAATTCGCCCAGTCGTTGCAATGCTCTAGCTTCGCCGCGCCGGTCGCCTGCCTGACGCCACAGCGGCAACGATTGTTGGTACGCCGACAATGCTTTCGCCAGATTGTTTTGCTGCGCTTCGGCAAACCCAATGTTACTGGTGGTGTTTGCTTCTTCGCGCCGGTCGCCGAGTTTGCGTAATAGCGTGATGGCCTGATTGTAATAATCCAGTGCGCGGCCATATTCGCCCAGCCGCAAATACACCAGTCCCAGATTGTTCAGCGCAATTGCTTCGCCTTCGGGGTTGTTGATCTGTTGGCACAAAGCCCGCGCCTGCGTTGAACATTCCAGGGATTTTTGCCATTCACCCAGATTGTCGTACGTCAGCCCAAGGCTCAGCAGCGCGTCCGCCAGTTCCTGACGGTTATCCAGCCGGCGCCATAAACTCAGCGCCTGATCGTAATACGCCAGCGCCTGGCGCGATTCGCCGATTTGCGTGTGGGCCGTTCCCAGCACGACCAGCGTTTGCGCTTCCCCTGCGGCATCGTTGAACCCGCGCCATTCGGCCAACGCTTGATTCAAATAGACCAGCGCTTTGCGCTGTTCGCCAAGTTCCAGCATGACGTTGGCCAGTCCGCCCAGCGCTGTGGGCATTTCCCGCCATTCGGGTCTGCCGCGCGTCAGTTCAGTCAAGTAGCTGTAATACACCAGCGCGTGCTGAGTTTGTCCCAGCCGCCTATAGCCAGACGCCAGATAAAACAGCGTGTGCGCCACCATCAACGGATCATCAATCACCTGCCAGATGCGCAAGGCATCTGCAAATTTGCCGACGGCTTGTTCCTGATGTTCAGTTCCAACCCTGGCGCGAATCTGAATTCCATCCTGATAAAGTTTCTGAGCCGTTAACCATTGACGATCGACGTCCGAGGCTGGCCGCAGCGCTTCGATTTTCAATTCATAGCTGCCCGGTGGAACAGCCTTGTCCGCCGTGATTTCAATGCGTAGAGAGCCAGTTTGCTCGGCGATGACCGCGGCAACTTCCGGCCCTTGCGAACTGTTCAGCCCGTCGGTTTCGCTCAGCTTTTGCCCGGATGAACCAAATAGACTGAGCTGGATGTCTATGCCGATCTGCATGGCTGAAACGCGCAGGAACTCTCCGGCTTGAAGCTGAATTTGAAACGAATGAATGTCGCCGCCACGCAACTGGCGCTGAATTGGCTGGCCGGGATTCAGCACCTCAGCCTGTTCTTGCGCAAATGCCACGCCAGTCATTGCCGCCAGCATCAGCGGCACAATGGCGCAAACCATTCGCCGGAACCGGAAGTTGAAGGAGTTGGCATTGTCTGGATGAAACATAAATCAGCGCAAGCCGAAAGAGCGCAGACATTCCATCTGCGCTCTTTCGAAGTTCTTTGGTGAAAAAAATCCGATGAAATGCCTTCGAGCTTAACCACCGGAAGGTTTGGCTTTGGAATCGCTACCGCCGCCGCCTGGCTTTGGTCGTTTTGCCGGCTTTTTCTTTGCCGGGGCTTTCTTCGTGGCTTTTTTAGCAGGCATAACAAATCTCCTTTTATTGAATGTGGATGCTTGAGCAATCTGCGTTAGATTGCTCACCGGTTGCAAGCTGATATGGGTCAGACCTTGTCGGAAGAGTTTTCGAATATAAACTGGCGCAGAAATTCCAGTTCGTCCAATGTGTTTTGTATGTCCTGCAGTTGATGATTCAGTGTCACAACCTGATGACTGAGGGTTGCAATCTGAGTCGTAATCTCTTCCAGCGTCGGTTCTGCTGCGGCTTGCTCGACAACGGGCAGAAACCCATCCCGTTCGGCCAGTTCCATCAGCCGCGTGTCAACTGAATTGATCAGCTTGTCGTATTCGGCCTCGTTGTATTGCTGCTCCTCAGCCCATTCCTTCGGAACCAGTATGTGCGTGTAAGTCCATTTTCCTCGCCACTGGCATTGGCAGGCCGCGTCCTCCCAGTTACTGCATTGCTGATCAACCGTATGCTTGTACAGATGTTGGTTGGCTTTGCCCGGATAATCGTTTTTCAGTTCGTCCCATGTCAGGTTTAATTTCCCGACCAAAGGGTCTTCGATCTGAACCAAAGTCCGGCCTTTGGCTTCTTCGCCGATGGCGTTCACCACAACGTAATGGCCGTCGCCCAGCGAACCGTTTTTGCGCGCCTTGTTGCGCCAGTTGATTTGAATGGGAACCGGCACGCCTTCGTTGACCATCCCCCGCATGGTGTCGCGAGAAACATTGCCGTAACGAGTCCCATCTTCCAAACCCATTGTCTTGGCGGCTTCGGCAATGTCCCAGGGGCGGTTCAAATCATCCGGCGATCCGGCCGTCGCCGTTTTGATCGTATTGGTGACCACTTCACTTTGTGATGCGGCGCGTTCAGGAGCCATAAATTGCATCATGCTGGAAGTGACCGCCGCCCAACACCACTGGGTCTGCTGTTGTCGCTGCACGCCAAAATCGCTGATGGACACGGACTTCAGATACAACGGCACGGCCCCCGCAGCGCTTGAAAGCCACAGCGTCAGAAAGTTGTCGCCGGGAAACAGAAAGGCAGGCGCCAGGATCATTCTTTTCGTTATGAAATCCTGGCCCAGCGGATTCAACCTCTGCTCCCAGTAAATATTGTCGGTTAAATCTTCGTTGCCGATGGTGATCATAATCGGGTTGTACGTATCCGGTGTGCCGCACTGAAACGCCAACCAGGGGGCTTCCGCCGTCTTCACTTGTTCCGCCCACTTTTCGACCCAGGCGTCAAACGGGCTATACGCTTCCAGCGCAAAGATGGTGTGTTCCGGTTCGGCCACTTGCAGCCGAAATTGAATCGCGCCGCCAGGTTCCAACACCCACATGCCCTTTTCAGGCCGTGCCCCGTAATGCCAGTGCAATGAAAGATGTGGCGTCGGCGGAGGATCCTGACAAGTGAAGTCCAGTTTTTCCGTCATGCTGTCTGGCGACAACTCTGGCTTGCTTTCGCGTGCAGTTTTTTTCTTTTTTGTCACAGCCATTTTTAGCGTAGCACCTCCATGCTTTACTAACGCAATGACGGATCGAAGTCCCTCATGAAGGGCAAAAAATCTTGGGTCAAATACGTGATGTTTTTACTGAAAGCGACAGATGAAGCAGGCAATATCGCGTTGCGACCCTGTCTTTATTGACTCCGCACGAACAGGCTCCTAGACTCCACCATCACTATAGTCGGAACCGTAACAATATCAATACTGAAAAGTGCCGTTTTTTAGACGTCCTTTCCCGTCATCCGGAGTTTAACGATGCTTTCTGTTTTTTCCCCAACAAACAGAGTTCGCGCGTTTGGAAGCTTGGCCGGCTTCTTATTTTCTGTGGTTAGCTTGTGCGGATGGAATTACCTATCCGGCTTATCGGTCACAGTCGCCTGCGGGTCCAGCCAACAACCCGGCAGTTCCTCGTCAGGCTCCGCGCGCGCCGCTTCAACACCTGCACCCCAAGAAAAGCCGGTTCCACTGGAATCCGGTAAACCCATCGAACGGGAAATTGCCAGAGGCCAACAACAGGAATTTACCATTTCGCTGACCGCAGGCCAGTTTCTACGCACCATTGTTTACCAACAAAGCGTTGACGTCACCGTCGCCATCGTTGGTTCTGACGGCAAGCCCATTGCCGAAGTCGGCTTTACCAGCATCGGCGGCCAGGAATCGCTGTCGTATGAAGCGGCAACCACCGGCGAATACCGATTGCTGGTCAAAGCCAATCCCGTTGGAGCCGCGCGCGGCAAATACAGATTGCAAGCCGACCTGAAACCCGCCGCCACCGAACAGGACAAGAAGCGTATCATCGCCGAACGCCTGATGATCGAAGCTGCTGAATTTAGTAAGCCACAACAGCGAAATCCTCTAAAAGTCATTGAAAAACAACAACAGGCATTAGCGATTTGGCAGAAATTAGGCGATCAACTTTGGGCGGCTTGCTCGCTAACGAATATTGGGTTTGCTAACAACAATCTTGGGCGTTATGAGCAAGCAATAGAATTCCTGGATCAAGCCATAATGAGTTGTCGTAGGGAAAAAGACCGCGCGGGTGAGGCACGTGCGCTGCAAACTTTAGGAGCGGCATATCAGCTATGGAGTCGTTATGAAAAGGCGATTGAATTTAATGAACAGTCATTCGCAATCAGGATTGACCTAAAGGATATGATGGGTGAACTAAGTGCACTGAATGATTTGGGCACCATTAGTTACTCTTTGAATCACTATGAAAAAGCGATTGACTATTTTGACAAGGTAATACGTTTACGGCGAGAGATCGGAGATCGTTCTGGAGAAGGTACGGCGCTTGTTAACCTAGGTAGCGTGTATCAAGTTATAGGCAGGTTGGAAAAAGCTTTAGAGATATACGACCAATCATTAACAATTCTACGAGAGGTTAAACTGCGACAATTTGAAGGAACTGCACTTAACAATCAGGGAGAAGTTTATGAACTGCTGGGATTTTCTGAAAAGGCGATTGATAGCTTTGAGCGGTCTTTAGGAATTACGCGAGAATTCAAGGAGCGTAACAAAGAAGCTTTCAGGTTAAGTAACATCGGTAATTCGTACCATTCGCTTCGCCGTTACGACAAAGCAACGGAATATCTGGAAAACGCGCTGGTTATTCAACGGGAAGGCAAGTATCGCTCAGAAGAGGGGCAAACACTTGTCAGGCTTGGAAAGGTCCATCACTCGCTTGAGCAGTATGAAAAGGCTCTTGAGCAGTTTAAGTTGGCGCTGGCAATTGCGAGGGAAGTTAAAGCGCCAGCGGATGAAGCAACTGCACTTTATCAACTGGCCCGAACTGAGCTGGTCCGTGGCAATTATTCGCAATCAATAAGCCATGTCGAAGACAGCCTGAAGCTTGCCGAATCTCTTCGTTCAGGACTGGTCAATCAGGATTCACGTGCCGCCTTTTTTGCGGCTACGCAAAATTCTTATCAGTTATACATTGATGTGTTGATGCGCCAGCATCAGTCCGACCCGGCAAAAGGGAATAACGCGTTGGCTTTTGAAGTCAGCGAACGCGCGCGGGCGCGTGGTTTGCTGGAAATGCTGGCCGAAGCGCGCGCCGACATTCGTCGTGGAGTTGATAGCGCGTTGCTGGAGCAGGAACGCTTGCTGGCCAAACAATTTAATGAGAAGGCTCGGCGGTTGGCGCAACCGAACACGCTCGCACAATTGGCAACGCTGAAACAGGAAATCGGTACAATCGAAAACGATTACGAACAGATACGGGCCAACATTCGCAAATCCAGCCCGCAATATGCGGCACTGACCGAACCGCCCTTGATGAAACTTAGCGACATTCAGCAACAACTGGGACCGGATACCCTGTTGCTGGAATATTCGCTGGGCGAAGAGCGCGGCTTTCTGTGGGTGGTTTCGCATAACTCGCTGATAAGTTACGAACTGCCCAAGCGGGAACAGATCGAACTGACAGCGACGGAGGTTTACCGAATGCTGACTGTGCGCAGTCGCAATCTCTCCGGCGAAACCCCACGGCAAAAACAGATACGCATTGCTCAAACCGAAGCGCAACTTTCTGTTGCCGCGCATCAACTTAGTCAAATGCTGCTTGCACCTGCTGCTGCCCATCTGGGCAATAAACGGCTAGTTATCGTTGCGGATGGCGCGTTGCAATACATTCCGTTTGCTATGTTGCCCGATCCTGTCAGTATGCAGTCAAAAGAGCCAGCAAATTCGCAGTCTGAAGTTCCGTTGGTAGTAAGCCACGAAATGATTAATTTGCCATCAGCTTCAACCTTGGCGGTGATGCGGAAAGAGCTGGCTGGAAGAAAGCCCGCGCCAAAACAGTTGGCGATTTTTGCCGATCCGGTTTTCGCCGCCGATGATCCTCGTTTGAAAGCTGCTGCGGTTACTTCAGCGAACGAACCTCGGCCCGCGGTTACCTCACGGATGGTTGAACATCTTACGAGTAACATCACCTTGCAAGGCGCGCGGCGTGGAATGGTTATCCCGCGATTGCCGTTTACCCGACAGGAGGCCAAACAAATTCTCGCGCTCGTTCCGGCGGATTCCATTTTCCAGGCGATGGGTTTCAAAGCCAGCCGCGCTTCGGCGCTCAGTTCCGAACTCAGCCAATATCGTTACCTGCATTTTGCCACGCACGGATACCTGGACAGCGCGCGCGCCGGGTTATCGGCATTAGTGTTGTCGTTGGTGGACGAACAGGGCCGGCAGCAGGACGGATTCCTGCGCGCCCACGAACTTTATAACTTGAATTTGCCGGCTGAACTCGTGGTGCTCAGCGCCTGCCAAACGGGACTCGGCAAACAAATCAAAGGCGAAGGCATGATTGGATTGACGCGCGGTTTTATGCACGCCGGAGCGTCACGAGTCGTTGTCAGCTTATGGAACGTCAACGATAAGGCTACTTCAGAATTGATGAGCAGGTTTTACCGGGGAATGTTGAAGGAACAACAAACTCCAGCGTCAGCATTGAGAGCGGCGCAGATCGAAATGTGGAAGCAAAAAGCCTGGCAAACGCCATATTATTGGGCAGCCTTTCTGTTACAAGGCGAATGGAAGTAGGGGGACCTTTATATTTTAAGGGCCTCTCCTGTTCTAGTTTACTCGCCAAGTAATCTGAAGTCAGAGAGTGACCCTTTTAGCTTCCTCCTTCAACAATTAGTTCAGGGTCAACTCTATAGGTTTTTCCACCGAAATTAATCGTAACGGAATAGGTATAACGCCAGACGGATCCTTTAACACTGTTAGTCACAACAGTGTAACCGTAATCACTCCACCAGGTTGCTTTGTTGATATTGCATCCAGCGCTACCCTTGTCAGTGCCTTGGTATACTAAGGATAACGGCATATTTTCCGGGACATAATTTCCACCCTTGTCTTTGAGAGGTGTGCGGGGAGCACTCGATGGGTTATTTTTATCAGCGATGAACGCTACTGAACCGGATATGCTTTGGGTATCAGAAGGATTATTCGATTCATCAAAAGCATCGAAAGAAAAAGGGCTTCTGGAAGGTATCTTTTCAACTTTTTGCCCCTCGGCGTGATTACCTTGTGGGGTAAGTAAAACGAAACTGTAAGCCAGCGCAATCGGGTCAGTATCTCCGGGAATGGAAGCAATGGTTGAATTGAAAGCAAAATCAATACTATGAGCGTTTGGCATAAAATTCTCCTTCGTTGTTCAACGGCAGATTGTTACTTAATTTTGCCGCAGGGTGACAAGTAATAAGGCCGGGGGCACAGCCACAGCCTATAAGTTCAACAGCAGTTTTGCCTATTGTGGTGAAGTTGCAGCCTTTGAGTCTGAAAGCTTGGATGCAGGTCCGCTGCTCTTTGTGTGCTTACAACTCCATCAAGTTACTTCACTAGCTACAACGGAAAGCCTGAACGTTTTCCCTCAGGCTTTCAGAGATTTTTTTCCGGAAGACGTAATCAGTGATGTTTCAGTTCTACAAGATGAATCAGGTTGACGCCGCGACCGGTGACAGCGATCTGTTGTTTGACGCGGTCTTCTTGCGCTTCGGATTTTGACTGACTGAGCGTGGTCAGCAATCGGCGCACGGTGTCGCGCTGCTCGGGATTGCGGATTTCGCCCTGTTCTTGCGCGTTCAGCACGTGGGCTTTGAGGCTTTCCAGTTCGCTGATGGATTCCGCTGACCAGATGACCCAAATCTTTTCGTCTCCGGTGTTTTCGTTAAATGTGAGCCAGCCGGTGGTCATGGTTTGATTGGCTTCGATGTTGGCTGAAGCTCCGTTGACCGAGGGCAGCGGGAATAACAGCCAGTAACTGATTCCATTTTTGGCCGGGCCTTCGTTAATCAAATACAAGTAGCCGGATTGCGGGCTGATGAAATTGAAGCTGAACTTCGAGCCGGATTCATAGCGCTCTTTTCCCGCAGATTGAAACGGGTCTCGGTACGGTTGGCCGTCGCGCATCATCTGCACGGTCAGCCAGTAATTGAATGAACGTTCCGGCAGTTGTGCGGTTGTCACGGGCGGATTGACTGTCGGGGCTTTCTGCTGGAACAACGCCCACGAAGCAATGGCAATCAGAGCTACAAACAAAAAGGCGATGATGACAACCGTTGCGCGGGAAAGCCCGGCGACAGTGGCCAATTCTTTGGTAACGGGTTCATTGCGTTCTGGTAGCGTTTCAATCGGGCGCGATTGTGCCTGCGTCGCAGGCGGTTCTGCTGGACGCGGTTCGACTGTCTGAACCGGCTGTTTGATGAACAGGGTTGCGGATTCCGAAACTTCGCTGGATTCGCGTTCGGCGTCCAGTTCCAGACGATGGTGAAAGCGTTTCAGTTCCTCAGCCAGTTGCGCTGACGATTGATAGCGTTGCTCGCGGTTTTTGGCCAGCAATTTAGCCAGAATTTGTTCCAACTGCGGGGGCGGTTCGGCAATAGAATCCGTCAGCGGTGTTGGCTGACGTTCCAGAATAGCGACGAAAATATCCGGGATGCTTTCGCCGTGAAAGGGGCGTTGGCCGGTCAGCATTTCGTGCAGCACAACGCCCAGGCTCCACAGGTCGCTGCGCGAATCCAGTTTCTGGCCGCGTGTCTGTTCGGGCGACATGTAATTGACCGTTCCCAGAATCATCCCCGGAGCCGTTTGTTGGGGAAGCGTCGGCGCATTGGAAAGCTGTTCAGCCATTGCTTCTGTCTGGCTCATTCCGGCCAAGCCAAAATCCAACAGCTTCACGAATCCGTCGTGCCGCAGCATGATGTTTTCCGGTTTGATGTCGCGATGAACGATGCCAACGGCGTGTGCTGCGGCCAGGGCATTGGCGGTTTGGTGTGCGATGCTCAAGGCTTCCAGCAACGGAATTGGCCCTTGTCCGATGCGGTTGCGAAGCGTTTCGCCTTCGACGAATTCTTCGGCGATGTAATGGGTTCCGTCTGCTTCGCCGATTTCGTGAATGGCAACGATGTTCGGATGATTGGTGGCACTGGCGGCTTTGGCTTCGGTGACGAAGCGGCGTAATCGTTCAGGATCTTTGGCAAATTCATCGGGCAAGAGTTTCAGTGCGACTTTGCGGCCAAGTTTTTCGTCAATGGCCAGGTAAACCTCGCCCATTCCGCCTGCGCCAATGTGCGCCTGAATTCGGTAATGTCCGAAGAGGCGACCAATCATTGCCGATGCTTTTTCTTCAACAATCAACTGAGCGGCTTCTGCGGTCATAGGGCTGGCCAAAAAACTTCCGGCGTTTTCATGGGCTTCCAGCAGCTGTTTGACCTGAAGCAATAGTTCTTCGTCACCCCGGCAGGATTCTCGTAAAAACGAATCGCGTTGCTGTGGCTGCAATTCCAAAGCCGCGTGGTACAGGCCGCTGAGTTGGGCTAACTGTTCAGGAGTCATAGGGAATAATCAAAGACAGCTTCTGAAAGGATGAAATCGGTTCGAGTAACGCTTAATTCAGTTCGGCGGAATCGGCATTACTTTTCAGTCGCTGATATAGCCAGACACGGGCAAAGCTCCAATCGCGCTCCACGGTAGCGTGCGAAATGCTGAGCACCTCGGCTGTCTCTTCGATGGTCAGCCCGGCGAAAAAACGCATTTCGATAATCTGGCAATGGCGAGGTTTGATGGCGGCCAGTTCGGTCATTGCTTCATCCAAGGCTAGCAAATCCAGATTCGCCGAATTGCTGGGAGGACCAAAACGGTCCGCTTCGCTGAGCGGAAGGGAATAATTGTCTCCGCCACGTTTTGCAGCCCTGGCTTGGCGCGCGTAATCCACCAGCAAGTCGCGCATGATTTTGGCTGCCAAGCCAAAAAACTGAGCGCGGTTTTGCCAACTGGTGTGCTCCTGGTTGACCAGTTTTACGTACGCTTCGTGAACCAGCAGCGTTGGCTGGAGCAGGGACTGATCCCGGTTGCGGCGCAGATAGCTTTGCGCCAGCCGCCGAAGCTCGTCGTAAACAAGCGGCATCAGCCTGTTGAGCGCAGAAGGATCACCTTCGCCCCATTGAAGCAATAATTGGGTAATGCCTTCGTCCACCAGAGGCCCCCTTTTTTGCCAGATTACAGATGTTTGTTACCAGATCGAAATCAATACGATCTGGCTTCTTGCCAAGTTTATGAATCTATTGGAAAGGATGATTGCTCGGCGCGGAAATTAGCATTGTGCCGAGATGGGCGTCAAGAAATTGTGCGGGTTGTTGCTGGTAGATCGGATTTCAATTGCCTGCGCAGGATCAACCACAAGGATGCACGGGGAAACAAAGAGGTTTTTACCAATTCTTCCCCGTGGTCCTAGTGTTCCCCGTAATTCAAATCTGAATACTCATCTGCAACCCGATATAGGGCGCAGAGTTTTACAGTCGGCTGACGATCCTAGTGGCTGAGGCAATCTGGACGGGAAACAATAAATGGCAGGTTGCCTGTTAATGGCAATTCAATTTGTCCGTATTGGTGCTTAATTCTTCGATCTTTTTTGTCAGCGTCTTGCCGCAAACCAGGACTGTTCCATCTGCCAGTTCAACGAAATGCAAGTGGCCTTCTTCAATCCAATGATAAATCTTGCGGCGGCTGCATTGGCATAACGCGGCCGCACGTTCGGCGGTGATCAAACCAGTTTTGCCTTTGCATTGGTCACAGCATGAGGGCTCCTGTCGTTCATCGTGTCGAATTCTTTGATTGGCAGAAGGCGTGCTCTGGATGTGGGCGTCTTTGATTGGCATCAACATTTCAGTTTCCGTTCTGTAAAAGGTTGCGCATCGCCGTCATACATCTTGCTGGTTCGCGCAACACATACTTACCTTATGTGTGACTCTTTGAAGTGATGATCCATTAAGCCTTCTGCCTGTAAGATGGTTTTGTCTTACGAAATCATCTCAGGAAGAACAACTCAATGGATCGAGATACTTTTATCATTACGGTTTACTGTTTGGTAGATGAACATTACGCGGCAGTTGCCGCCCAATATCAGATTCGACGAGGCGGCTTTGCTCCTGCACTCAGTGACCCGGAAGTCATCACGATGGAAATTTGTGGCGAATACTTTAAGCTCGACAAAGATAAAGATTTATTCGCCTACTACCGAGATCACTACCGGCATTTCTTTCCCGCTCTTGGGGATCGCCCAAGCTTTGTTCGGCAAGCCGCCAATCTTTGGCTGGTCAAAGAACAGATTCAGCGACGCTTGGTGCGAGTCAGCGGTCAGGATCGGGACGGCGTGCAGCCCATTGATACTTTGCCGCTTCCGGTGTGCGTTTACACTCGCGCGCCGCGAGATCGAACCTTCAAAGGGCTGGCCGACTACGGCCACTGTGCCTCCAAGAAAATGGACTACTACGGTTTCAAGCTTGGACTGCGTGTTTCGCGCATTGGGATGATTACCGGCTATCCGCTTCTGGCAGCGCGTCCGCATGACATCAATCATTTGGAAACACTGGTTGAAGATTTCGTCGGTTGTGTTCCTGCCGATAAAGGATTCATTGACCAATACCGTCACCAACTTTTGCTGGAAAAACACAACGTTCAAGTGATCACCCCAGCCCGGGCAAATATGAATGAACAACACTCCCCTGAAGTGCTGCGATATAGCGCGAAAGTCCGCAAGTTGGTTGAGACCGTAGGTTCCCAACTAACCGAACGATTCAACATTGCCCAGACTCGGACACACAAATTTTGGCATTATCAACATCGTCTGATCCGCAAAATCCTGGCACATACGATGATGGTGTTTCTGAATCTTAAATTGAAACGACCGCCCCTTGATTTGGACGGATTGGTTCCAGTTGGATAAATAAAGAGTCACACATAAGGTATACTTTAATTTTCCCCTCTAATCACTTAACCGTGCTTTCCGGCTGAAATCCCTCACAGCACGGCGATTATTTTGAAACGTTGCCGGACAATTAAAGAAGTGCCTGAAAAGAGAGGGATTTTCTGCCAATCTGCTGGCGATGATTGGAGCGCCTGTGGTATACAGCGCCCGCGTTTTTCCTCAACTGACTTCAATTTGTCATCAAATCGTTGCTGCCAGACCAAGCAAAACTTTTTAGGAGACCAGGCGATGGAACGTGGAAAGATCGTTCAGTGCGTAATTCATCCCGGCATCGGCATCGCACGCGTTGGCAACAGTCCAACTGAATACTTTATCGGGCCGGAAACGCCCACGATGCCAGCGGTGACTTCGGACGGACTTTTCAAAGACGGGCAAGGAAGAATCCGTCGGCAAGTTGCCAAGTTCCGCATTTATGGATTGGACGCCGATGGTCACGTGGTCAAAGAGCTAACCACCGACGATGCGGAAATCCAGTGGACGGTGCATCTGGCCAATAAAAAAGCTGTCTGGTTCGACTTTGAATCGGCGCTGGATATTCCGACGGCCCAGCCAACCACGCGCCGCAACGCAAAATTTGCCGGGGATCGAATGGCTTTGCTGATTGATCCTGGACCGCGTTCTGTCGCAGGGAAAAATGCGCAAGCGTTATTTGATACAGGTAAGTTTCTAAACGCGACGGTTCCGCTTGGCGAAATCCGAACCGACGACGCTGGCAACTTGCTGGTCTTCGGCGGATTCGGCACGTCGGCTTCGCCGACAGACAAACCAATCACAAGCTTCAACAATATCGAATGGTACGACGATGTTTCTGACGGACCGGTCAGCGCCACAGTCAAAATCGGCGTCCAGTCAATTCCTGTTACTTCAGCCTGGGTGATTGTCGCGCCGCCGGATTATGCGCCGGGCATCAAATCCGTTGTGACGATGTATGACATTGCATATCAGGTGGCCGTTGAACAGCGATGGATTACGCCGTCCGGCGAAATTTCCTTCACCGAAAACATCTATCCGATTTTCGAGCGCTTCACCAACTTGCAATGGGTCAACAATGGTTTCTATTTAGATTTTGGCTGGGGATCGCCCGGAGATTTTCTGTCGCCTGAAAACCTGTCGCGGCTCTCCAGCAATGGGCCTGAATCAAAGTCGCTCCGGGAAAAGATCTTCAACTCATTCCGAAATCCTGATTACAAAGAAACGCAGGCGCACGCTCTGCCGCCATTTTACGGGGATGGTGTTGCGGACATTCCGCTGGATGGAAATCCGCGCAACTGGTTGGCAGTGACGCATGTGCAATACGAATGGCTGCGGCAATGGGCAGCGGGCGAATTTCGACCAGGTTTTGATCCGGAAATGGTCAAACCGCGCACGCTGGACGAATTGCCGCTGGCAGATCGCCCGCACGCGTTGGACAAAGCCGCATTGGATTTCTGTTTAGGCGGAGCATTTCATCCCGGCTGCGAAGCGACTTGGCCGATGCGCCATGCCCTGCTGTATTCAGGGCCTTTCAGAATCAAACAACTTCCGCTGGATCAAGTCGATAAACCTTGTGGCTTGGTGCTAACACCGGAAGTCGCGATTTCCGCCGATGGCCCAATCAACGGCAGCTTGCCGGGAGATCTGACGCGCTGGATGGTTTTGCCCTGGCAAGCCGATACGGCAAGCTGCGGCGCAGGGTATGAGCCGCAGGTCAATCCGTTCTTTCCGACGTTTTGGCCCGCGCGCGTTCCCAACCAGGTGCTGCCTGAAATGCATTATCGTCAGGCGATTGATCCGGAAGCCAGTGAAGTGCAGCGGTTAAAACAATTCAGCTTGCGGCTGGATTGGCTGCGCGATCTGCTGTTTCTGACGCAAACCGGACCGCTTGAAAAGATCAATCAGTTTCTGGCTGATTGGAGCAAAGTTGGCGTTGTGACACGGCAGGAAGTTCCCCCTGGTAATTCGTTGTTGCCGCCCGTCGTTCACGTTGAAATGCAAAACGAATTGATCGAAAAGCCGGATGGCCGGTTTGCGGAAATCCATCCGCTGGAATACCGATGACGGTTCGTGTTGCAATCATTGGCGGCGGTCCGGCGGGAGCGGTAGCGGCTTTGGAATTGGCCAAAGCTGGGGCTGACGTCGTGGTCATTGAACGTGACATCAGCGAGGTTTGGAAAATTGGGGAAGGATTGCCGCCCGCAGCCAAACCGATTTTGCAGCGATTGGGAATGTGGGAACGATTTCTTGCGGATCAGCATCTGGCTTCGTACGGCAATTGTTCGGCGTGGGGATCAAGTGAACTGGTAGATCATAGTTTTGTTTTCAACCCATATGGTTGCGGCTGGCATTTGGATCGAAGGCGATTTGATAAAATGTTGCTGGGCGCGGCAATCGAAGCCGGAGCCAAATTGATTTCAGGTTTTGGGCTTACGACTTGTCAGCAAGTTGGTTCAGGCTGGTGGTTGCACGGAAAAACGTTATTAGGAGAATTGCCGGAACCATTTACCGCAGAGTCGCAGAGAACGCTGAGCAAACGCAGAGATTCTGGTGAACCCCTCTGCGACTCGGCGGTGGAACAAGCTGACGGTGAGAGTTTGTTTCCAAGCGACTCAGTATCCATTAAGACTGATTTTGTGATTGATGCCAGTGGTCGCGGCAGTCGGTTTGCCAGGCGGCAGGGAGCAAAGCGAATCAATCACGACAATCTGGTGGGATTGGCTATGTTGCTGAAAGCCGAAAGGGAAGCTGACCAGGATTCTTTGACGATGGTTGAGGCCGTTGCCGAAGGTTGGTGGTACGCGGCCCTTTTGCCGTGTAAAAAGCTGGTGGCCGTTTTTCTAAGCGACGCTGACTTAGAATCTACGCGAGTGGCGCGCACAGCAGAAGGCTGGAAACGTTTGCTGGATCAAACTGTGTATCTTCGGAAACGAATCGAACGTCATGGCTATCGAATTCAGGAAGAACCAAAGATTGTTTCCGCCAACAGTTCGCATCTGGATTTGACCGCTGGTGAATCCTGGCTGGCCGCTGGAGATGCCGCCGCCGCATTCGACCCGCTTTCTTCGCAAGGGATTCTTAGGGCGATGGAATCGGGAATTGCGGCAGCGGAAGCGATTTTGAACGGAACGGCTGATGCTTTGAAAAGTCATTCGCAGCGGTTAGGGCAGATTTTCACCGCTTATTTGGCAAACAAAGATTTTTACTATTCGCAAGAAAGGCGCTGGCCTGATTCGACATTTTGGCTCAGGCGACACGTCGCAACGATTTGATTGGCGGATGCTTTCGGGCGAAAGCTGTTTACCCAATCAACCCCCACAATCAATAACTCAGGAGAACCAATGACGAACCACGAGAAACTTGATGCTGCTGGAATGATCAATCCCGATCACGATTTTTCTGACGAAGATAAAAAGGTGTTGGAAACTTTGACGCCCGAAGAAGTGGACGCTCTGATTTCAGCGCAAAAGAAAGTGAACGCCGCCAAAGATGCCGGGCAGGATATTGCGTTCGGCATTCTTCACTAATCTGCGAAAACATCCCCCAAAAACCAAACCAAAAATTCACCACAAAAAGCGCAAAAGTCACAAAAGAAAGAACGTCGCGTTTTTTGTGATTTCTGTGCCTTTTGTGGTGAATTCGAAAAGCTTCCTAAGCCGATTGTTTGGTGACTGCCAGCGCCAAATACGAATCGCCCTGTTTCAGCATCAAGCCTGTTTCGACAAACTCATCCAGCATCCGGCGAATTTCTTCCACATCAACAGCCCAGCTCGAAACCTTGCTCCACGAATCAGAAAGCTGCCTTAACGTGCTGACCTGATCGCAAGCCAGATACAAAAACTTTTCTTTACCGGAAAGCGCGACCAGCCGTCGTTTGGCGGCGGGGCGTGAATCCCACAGCAACAATCGGTCGCCTTGCTCAATCTGAAAAAGATTGCTGGTTTCGTGACATTGCTGCCAACGCAAAACTTCTTCGGATAGCGGGCGAACGTAACTCGCCACATCGCGCGGCTGGCTGTAATCGTAAGTGAAGTAATACGCCAGATTCGCGACGGCTTCTGGGGCAAGCGGATAAACGAAGTTATACGCCGGAAAGGGCGTCAGGTCTTTGAAGCCGAGTTCCTTGTGCTCATTGAAATTCGGGCTGAAGCGATCCAGCCGAAGGCTGATGGCAAAATTCGGTGGCTGCAAATGCGCCAGCAGCGGAACCAGCTTGGCCAGCCGGAAATACTCTTCAGGCGATTCACCTGGAAATCCCCACAAGATATTCCACTCGGCGATGATGCCGACTTCTTTGCACCATTTCAGAAGCTGAATGTTTTGCAGCGCTTTGACGCCTTTGCGCATGATTTGCAGCACTTCGTCGCTCAGGCTTTCAATGCCAGGTTGAATGATGCTGGCTCCGGCAGCGCGCAGTTGGTGCAGATGTTCTTTTTTCAAATTGGCTTTGACTTCAAAAAACAAATCCAGCCCCAGATTGCGTTCGGCCAATTGCGGCAACAGGTCTTTGAAGTAGGCCAGGTTCAAAATGTTATCCACGACATAAATTGGGTAGCCGGGATATTTCGCCGTCACCTGAACAAATTCGTCCAGCGCGCGTGGGGCTGATTTACTGCGAAACGCCATCGTTTGTCCATTCAGGCCACAAAATGTGCAGTGATGTTTTGCTCCCCACCAACAGCCGCGGGCGGTTTCCAGCAACAAGTTTGGTTGTAACGCTGCCTGAAAAGAAGTCGCGCGAAATTGGTCGAAGTAATCGTCGTAATCAGGGAAGGGAAGCGCGTCCATATTTTCGACTGCTGCCGCAATCTTCAAAGCTTCAGAAGGATTTGAACTGCGGGAGGCATTTGGAGAAACAGGTAAGGCTGTATTGTCTTTCCCCGTGCTCCCCGTGGTTAATTTATCCGGGCCATCAATCTTGCGAGTGAACACGCTCGGCAAATCAGCGTAAGGGTTGCCGTTCAACACTCGCTGCACTAGTTCAGGGAAAACCAGATCGGCTTCGCCGGAAACAACTGCGTCAACGAAATCGAATTGGCGAATAACTTCGTTGCCCATCGCGCCTTCGCAATTGGCGCCGCCAAGCACGATCGTCAAGTCAGGGCAGCGCGCTTTCAGTCGTTTGGCCAGGGACAACGACGCAACTTGTTGCAGAAAGACGCTGGTGAAGCCGACGATTTTCGGTTGGCAAGCCAACACCGTTTCCACGCAATCATCCAGAAACGGTTCGACTTGTCGGCGCGCGCTCAGAATGTCGGCGACCAGGTCGTCTGAAAATGGTTCTTTCGGCCAAACGTGATTTTCGCTTCGCGCTTTGTCGCGCAGGATGTCTTCGATGTAACGCTGCACATCGGCTTCGGTTTGATGACCAAACAGCGAGTTCGAGAAAACCCATTCGCCGACCAAATCCGTGGTATCGGTTCCGTAGCTGATTCGCGAATACAACCGCTGGCCAATCCGTTCCGCAAATTGGAAGGTGAAGTAAAAGGTTTTGGTGGAAACGCAATCGCGTGTCAGTGCGGATTTCAACAACCCCAGCCCGATAGATGGCACCTGCAATGGGCCGAACGGCATGCTTACAAAGACAACGTCAGCTTCTGTCTGCATCAGCATCTCCACACATTTCCAGTTATTGCGGTGGTTGGATTCGTTGGATCAAGGTTTGGAAGCGTTGATCCTGGCGAAGGTTTGCAAAATTCGGATCGGATTTCAGTTTCAGCAGCCAGGGACTGTGCGCCTGAAATGCTTTTTCCAGCCATTCAAATGCCTCAGCAGCATCGCCGAGCCCCGCATAGACTTTGGCGATTTCGTACGGACGCACGTTCCCTTTTTGCGCAGCTTGCAACAGCAAGTCGAGCATTTTCTGGGCTTCAGCCATTCTGCCTGCAACGGCGTAAACATGACCAAGCGCCGCCAACGTCAACGGCTCGTCATTGCTGAATTCGCGCGCTTTGGTTAATTCGGCGATTGCCAGATCGTGCATGCTTTTTTGTTCGTAGGCGCGACCCAAATCCAGGTGAGCTGGCCAATATTTAGATTCAATCAACAGCATTTTCCGGCAAACTTCCACGCATTGTTCATACCGTCCAGCGTAAAAGTAAGCGAACTGCAAATCCAGATGAACGCGCAACGAATACGGGTCCAGTTCCAATGCGCGCTGGCCAGCAGCGATGGCTTCGTCAAAACGATCCAGGCCTTGCAGCACGGCGCTCAATCTGGAATGGGCTTCGGCCAAATTCGCATTGATCGAAATCGCCCGCAGCAATTCTTTTTCAGCGCCCAGCAAATCCCAGTCGAAATATCTGGCTGTGCCCAGCGAGTGATGCGCTTCGGGTAACAGATCATCCAGCTTGACGGCTCGTTCAGCGCTTTCTCTTGCCAACTGTGCGTAATCGCTGGAAGCCAGACCGTTTGCCGCAAGCGTGCCGTAAACATCCGCCAGCCCGGCATACGCCAGCGCGTAATTATTGTCGGCTTCAATGGCCTGTTTGTAATGCTCAATCGCTTTTCTGAAACCGTCAATGGATTGCCGGTTCCATTCAAAGCGGCCATTCAAATACAGGCGATACGCTTCGGGATTTTCGGTGAATTGTTTGGTGACCTGTTGCCGCTCAGCGCCGGATAGTTGCGACCGCAACTGGTGCGAAACCTGTTGGGAAATGACGGACTGAGCCGCCAGCAAGTCCGTGATCAAATGCCTGTATTCGCCGCCCCACAATCGGCTGCCGTCGCGTGTACTGACCAGTTCCACTGTAATAACCAGCGTTTGGTCCAGCTTGATGACGCGACCCGTCAGGATTGCACGAACGTCGAACTTTTCGCCGATTTCCGATGGATCAATCGAATGTTCTTTTTGCTGTTTTTTGTAACGGAAAACAGACGTGCGCGATGTCACTTTCAGCTTTGGCAGTTGAGAAATGCTATGAATCAGCGTTTCGGTAATACCATCCGTGACGTATTCCAGACCTGCGTCATTGGTTTGGTTTTCCAGTGGCATAATCGCGATTGAATCAATGGAAGCATTACTGGTTGCCAGCCAATAAGCGCCAGCCGCCAGCGCAAATACGAAAATTGCCGCCAATGCAACGATCACTAGGCGAGCGTTTTTGCCAAGTGCCGGAGTTGGTATTTCGCCTGACAGCGTTCCTGACGATTTCGAAGATTGGGACCGTTGCGAACTGGATTGACTGGGATTTGATGACCGCGAAACTGCGCCGCTAGTTGCCGATGGAACTGATGAAGTTTCTTCATTGCCTGGCGGCGAAACAAACTGTCCCTGGCTGTCGAACTCAAATTCCAACCGGCGTTTTAGCGTTCTCAGTTCCAACAACAATTCTTCAGAAGTTTGAAAGCGGTCTTCGCGCTCTTTGGCGAGCAGTTTGTTAATGATCTGCTCCAATTCAGGCGGCGCATTTTTGAGCGGCAATGGTGGACGATCCAGGATCGCGACAAACGTATCTGGCACGGATTGTCCGGAAAAGGGCAGATGTCCGGCAAGCATTTCAAACAGCACGACGCCCAAACTCCACAAATCGCTGCGGGCGTCCACTTTCTGGCCGCGAACCTGTTCCGGCGACATGTAATTGACAGTGCCAATAATGGTTCCCGGCAAAGTATCTGTGCTGATGGTGGTAGGCTCGTTCGATTGAGAGCCGGATTGGTAAAAGGCCGGTTTGGTGATTGTGGCCAGGCCAAAATCCAGAACCTTCACGAACCCATCGGGTCGAACCATGATGTTTTCCGGCTTGATGTCGCGATGAATGAATCCGGCGTTGTGTGCGGAAGCCAGCGCACTGGTCACTTGTACGGCGATCCCTAGGGCTTCGATTGGCTGAACTGTGGAATGCCGAACGCGTCGGCGCAAGGTTTCGCCTTCAACAAATTCGCTGGCAATGTAATGAATATTTTCGCTCTGGCCGATGTCGTAAATGGAAACGATGTTTGGATGCGCGGTTGCACTGGCGGCCTGGGCTTCGCGTACGAACCGCCGAACTCTGACCGAATCGGTGACAAACTCCGCGGGCAACAGCTTCAATGCGACTTTGCGCCCAAGCCGGTTGTCTTCGGCCAAAAAAACTTCCCCCATTCCGCCTGCGCCAATTTTGGATAAAACCTGATACTGGCCGAACTCTCGCCCGATCAATAGTTCATGATAAGAGGAAGATTCGAATACCTTTTCAATGGCCAACTCGGCAGCGGGTTTGTCCAGGAACGAGCCTGCTTGCTCGTTGCTTTGCAGCAGTTGCTCCACTTCCTGCCGCAACAATTCGTCGTCACCACAGGCTTGGGAAAGAAACTCGGAGCGCCGTTCTGGTTCAAGCTCCGAAGCGGCGTGGTAAATGTCGCTAATTTTCCGATAAAGCTCCGGCGTCATAATGTGGGGGAAGTGAACGTCGAATTATCAGTCAAGAATTTCAGTCGGATTATTTCGGGCTTTAACTCAGTTCGCGAAACAGCCAGGCCCGCGCAAGATTCCAATCGCGTTCGACCGTTGCGTGTGAAACGCTCAGGGCCAAAGCCGTTTCTTCGATTGTCAAGCCGGCAAAAAAACGCATTTCGATAATCTGACTGTGGCGTGGTTCCAAGGCCGCCAATCTGTCCAATGCCTGATCCAGCGCCAACAGGTCAAGATCGTTTTGATGTCCAACGCGGTCTGCTTCGCTCAAGGATACGGAAAAGTTGCTGCCACCGCGTTTTTCGGCTTGCGCGCGGCGGGCATGATCCACCAGCAATCCGCGCATAATCTTTGCCGCCAATCCAAAAAACTGCGCGCGGTTTTGCCAACTCACCTGTTCCTGATTGATTAACCGCAAATACGCTTCATGAACCAGAGCCGTTGGCTGCAAAGAATTCTGGGTTGAATGACGCCGCAAATATCCTTTGGCCAATCGCCGCAACTCGTCATAAACGAGCGGCAATAACTGATCGAACGCAGATTTGTCTCCGTTGCTCCATTTCAAGAGCATTTGAGTGATCTGTTCCGCCACCTTTGTTCCTTTGTCGTTGAGTTAAATCGAAGATTGTGTGCGCGGTTTGTAGCGAACCGCAGTGTAGCAAAAAGCCCTGATGTCGCAAACTCGCCTAACATTCCCTAGGCGCAGCTTCGTTTATGACAACCAAACGTTTACACTGTGCGCCGTTTTTCCCGCAAAAATTCTTTTCCGATGTGGAGCAAAGCTGATGGATTCAATTACGCAGGGAGTGCTTGGCGCGGCAGCCGCTCAGGCGGTCTTGAAAAAACGGTTGCCGCGTGGCGCTGGATTGATCGGAGCCGTTGGCGGCATAGTTCCGGACCTGGATGTATTCATTTATTCGTTCAGTGATCCGACCGTTGGCTGGACATTTCATCGCCATTTTACGCACAGCCTGTTTTTCATTCCCTTCGGCGGATTGCTGGCGGCGCTGCCGTTTCTATTGATGAAGCGGTACCGTGACGACAAGAAAGCAGTCATTCTAGCGGCCATCATCGGTTACGCCACACACGCGCCGCTGGATATGTTCACCACGTATGGCACGCAACTGTTCTGGCCGTTTTCAAATTACAGAGTCGCGCTGGACTGGATTCCCATTGTTGATCCGCTGTACACCATTCCCTTGTCCATCGGCGTGTTTCTGACGATGAAAACTTTGCAGCCCCGTTGGGCGAGAATCGCGCTGGTATTCACTGGTTTGTATTTTGCCTTTGGCGCATGGCAGCACCATCGCGGTATGGAAACACAAAAACATCTGGCAGAAATGCGAGGTCATCAGATTGAACAACCGGCGCGCGTGATGCCTGCGCCCGGCTGGATGTTGATGTGGCGTTCGGTTTACATCAGTGGCGGAAGGCTTTATGCCGATGGAATTCAATTGAACTGGTTTCGTTCGCCGCGGGTGCTGCCCGGAGCTTCCGCAGACTTGACGAAGTTTGATGACTTGCCCGTCAATGTAAAAGATAACGCCGAAGCGCGACGGCGATTTGAAGTTTTCAGTTGGTTTGCGGATGGGTTAATCGCGCCGGTTCCCGGTGAACAGGATGCTTACGGCGATATGCGGATTACCAGCGAAGTTCACAATCTGAGTCCGTTGTGGGGGCTGAAAATCAACGCCGCAACAGGCGAAGCGCAGCGCTGGAATCCCTCCGGCAATAATGGCCGGAATATAGGGAAGACTTTGCGAACGCTGGTTTTGGGGGATGACGCTTACCAGACGCTCGACCGATTGAAGTAAGCAGGCTTGCTTTACCAGCAAGCATTGCAACTTCCAGAAAAACAGCAAACAATCCGCGTAATCAGGTTTTCTAAAACTTCCATCATTCAGGAGCAACGCTTATGAAACGCAGAGAGTTTTTGCAGGCGAGTGCAGCGGGGGTGACATTCGCCCCGGCTGTCTTACGTCGAAATTATGTGTACGCCGAAGAGTTCGCGCAAAAGAAAGCGCGCGTCGGTTTGATCGGCACAGGCTGGTACGGCAAATCCGACCTGTTCCGGTTGTTGCAAGTTGCGCCAGTTGAAGTCGTTTCGCTGTGCGACGTGGACAAAAAGATGCTCGCCGATTGCGCCGAGCAAGTCGCCAGCCGACAGGAATCAAAAAAAGCGCCCCGCACTTACAGCGATTACCGCGCGATGCTGAAAGAAAAAGATTTGGACATTTGCCTGATCGCGACGCCTGACCACTGGCACGCGCTGCCGATGATCGCGGCTTGCGAAGCGGGCGCGGATATTTACGTTCAGAAACCCATCAGCGTTGACGTCATTGAAGGCCAGGCGATGCTAGCCGCCGCACGCAAACACAAACGGGTTGTACAAGTCGGAACGCAGCGCCGTTCGACGCCGCATTTGATTGACGCTATAGAGCAGGTCATCAAACCGGGCAAGCTGGGCAAAATCGGTTTGGTTGAAATCTACTGCTACTACCAGATGCGAACCCGCGAAAATCCGCCGGACACAGCGCCGCCCGATACCCTGGATTACGAAATGTGGACTGGCCCGGCGCCAATGCGACCGTATAACAAACTGGTTCACCCGCGAAGCTGGCGGGCATTTATGGAATACGGCAACGGCATTATGGGCGATATGTGCATTCACATGCTGGACATGGTTCGCTGGATGTTGGGCTTGGGCTGGCCAAAAGAAATTTCCTCAAGCGGCGGCATTTTGATAGACAAAGCCAGCAAGGCAAACATTACCGATACCCAAACGGCAACGTTCAGCTTCCCGGAATTTCCTGTGGTTTGGACGCATCGCACTTACGGCCATCCGCCTGATCCAAAATATCCGTGGGGAGCGACGATTTACGGCGACAAAGGCACGCTGAAAGCCAGCGTCATGAGTTTCGACTACATTCCGACCGACAGGAACGAACAACCGATTCATAAAGATGTGAAGATGGAGCTTGAGGAATACCCGATAGACAAAGTCGAAAAGGATCTGGAAAAACACGTTGCGCCAGCCATTCGCGGCCACATGAAAGACTTGTTGCGCTGCATCGAAACCCGCAGCAAGCCGGTTGCCGACATTGAACAGGGCTACATTTCGACTACAAGCTGCATTCTGGCAAACAACTCGTTGAAGCTGGGGCGGTCATTGACCTGGGACCCGCAAAAAGATCAAGTCGTCGGCGACGCTGAAGCGAACAAACTGTTGGCGCGCGAATACCGGAAACCCTGGGTGCATCCAAAGGCGAGTTAGTACTGTTCGTAGTCCCGCCTTTAGGCGGAGTGATTTGTAAGACCACGCTTCCGCCTAAAGGCGGGACTACGAACTTTATTCATACCTCAGCGCTTCGACAGGGTCGAGCCTTGACGCTCGAACAGCCGGATACAATCCGAAAATCAAACCGACTGCCGCCGAAACGCCAAATGACATCGCAATCGAAGTTCCCGTCACGACCGTATTCCATTCCGCATACAGGGCCACCAGTCGCGAAGCCGCAAAGCCGAACATGACGCCAATCAATCCGCCGACGAAGCTGATGGTCAGGGCTTCGATCAAAAACTGCTGCCAGATGTCGCGGCGGCGAGCGCCGATGGCTCGGCGGACTCCGATTTCGCGCGTCCGTTCCAGAATGTTGGCCAGCATGATGTTCATGATCCCAATGCCCCCAACCAGCAGCGAAATACTGGCAATGCAGCTCATGACGATGTTGAAAATGCGCTGGGTTCGCTGGTTCTGTTCCAGCAACTCACGCGGAACGACGAGGGAATAATCGTCGGCTTTGCCGTGCGTGTTGGCCAGCACCTGGCTGATCAGCACGGCGCTGGAATTCAGCGCGTCGGTGTTTTTCAAACTGACGACGATTTCATCCAGCTCGGATTCAAAGCGTTTTAGCTCGAATTTTTTCAGCGCTGTGGCCAGCGGAATGTAAATGTCGTTGCTAAAATCCTGCAGCTTTACGCCTTCAAATTCGTCTTTGGCCAGATTGTTGTCGGCCAGCACGCCGACAACCGTAAACCACATCTTGTCAATTTTGAGCGTCTGGCCCAAGGGAGAAGCCGTGCCGAACAGCTTCTGTTTGACGCGCGAACCGATTACGCAGAACTGTTCAAAATCTTTTTGATCGGTTTCGGAAAGAAAACTACCTTCGGCCAGATCGTACCGCGCCAGCCGGAAATAACTGGGCGTGACGCCGACAACGTTGGAATCGTCGCTTTTGCCTTTGAAGGAAAACACCTGAAAGGTTTTGACCCGTTTGCGCGCCGAATACGTTTCCAGGTCGGGCGTGACATCGGTGACGGCTTTGACGTCTCGCAAACTGAGGCCGATGGAATTTTCGCGAATCTTTTTCAGATCTTCGTCTTTCATTTCGCGATCTTTGACGATGACGTTACGCAACCCCATCGTGTCAATGATCCGCAAACTTTCCTTTTCTGCTCCCGCACCAATGGACAGCATGGCGATAACCGCGCCGACGCCGAAAATCATGCCCAGCATTGTCAAAAACGTGCGCAGCTTGTGACTGGTCAAATTGCCGACGGCTAAAGCGACTTCGTTGAGGTGCCTCATTTGTCTTTTTTCGCCTCTTCTTTAGTTTCGCGTTTGATGTCTGGCGGATTCAGCGCCAGCACTTGACCGGCTTGCAATCCTTCGGTGACGACAACCTGAATCATGTCGCCCTGGCCAAGTTTTACTTTGACGGGTTCAAACTGGCCCACGCCTTTGACGACGTAAACCAGATAGTCGGCTTCTTTTTTGACGACGGCGCTGCGCGGAACGACAACCACGGATTGCATCGAAGTCGCGCTGATTTCGGCTTTCAGTTTGACACCGGGCTTCATCAGATTCACGTCGTTTTTGTCCAGCGAAACAACGGTCTGGAAGTATTTGACCGGCGAATCACGGTCAATCGGACGCGCCAGATTGTCAATGCTTTTGACCTTGCCGGTGAAGGTCACGCCGGGAAACGGGTCGAGCGAAACTGTGACGGTTTGATCTTTTTTCAATTCGCCCGCGTCTTTTTCCAGCACGAAGCATTTGGCTTCCATCTTGTCTGGATTGACCAGATTGAACAGCGTTTGGCCGATCCAAACCGTGCGTCCGGGCTGGATCGAAAAGCCGCCAAAAAAGAAATCCGGGTTGGTGTACACAACAATGCCCGAAGCAGGCGACACTAGTTTCAACGAAGTCAGTGCGCGTTCCACCTGACCGATTTTGTTGTTGGCTTGCTGCCGTTCCAGCAACAGGATGGCTTCGTCCAGCGAATACACTTTGCCTTTCAAGCTCAGTCGGGCATCGGCAAATACCAGTTTCTTTTCCGTGAATTCTTTGTCCAGTTGACCTTCGATGATCTGGCGGCGGGAATAAATCTTTTCATCGCGTGGCAAAAACTCGTTGATCTTTTGCAGTTCCAGCTCGGCGATGCGTTTGTCTTTGCTGATGTCGGTTTTTTCCGTTCCGGAAGCCAATTCGCCTTTAGTGATTTTCTGGTTGGCGGCTTCCAGGCTGGAACGATATTCCAGCATTTCCAAATCGAGTTCAGCCGGATCGAATTCCACCAACACATCGCCTTTGTTGACGTGGCGGCCATCGGCGACAACAGAGGCGATTCTAAGCCGTTGCACCGGCACGAAAGGCACGGCAATGGTCATAGATTCCGAGGATTGCAGCTCTCCGTTGGCGGAAATCCTGATCGTGAAATCGCGTGGCTGCACCGTGACGGTTAACGGCAACACTTCAGATGCGGCGGTTGGCCACGCTCGGCGAGCGGCGTAAATTGCCAATGAAGCTAAAGCCGTCAATAGGACAGCAATCAATGCGGTGCGAACAAATTTGGGAAGTCGTTTCATAAACCCGGGTACGCAGCGCTTCCAGCCTGCGTGGTTTGGCGATTCGCCGATTGATTCGGAAAGGACAACTTGCTGAAATGCGCGCTGGAAGCTGCGCGTACCCAGCGTTTATTTCGCTTTTGCAAAGTCGGTGGCGATGCGGTCGCCTGCTTTCAAGCCTTCCAGAATGATGATGTCGGTTCCGTTTGAATCGCCCAGCTTTACAGTTTGTACCTGCCAGCCCTGCTCGGTCTTGAGTTTGACGCGCGAACCTTCGGAGGTTGATCGGACGGCTTTCAGCGGAACGGCTAGGCAGTTTTCCACTGCGCTGGTTTCGATCTTGGTTTTATTGCTCATGCCCGGTCGCATGGTGGCGATATCCAGTTGATCCAACTCGATTTGAACGTCAATGATTTTGTTTTGAATGTCCCAGGCTTTGGCACGAACCAGTGTGCCGATCTTTTTCACTGTGCCCGAATAGGTTTTGCCCTGAAATGCGTCAATGGAGATTTCGGCGCGCTGCCCTTCTTTGATTTTGCCCAGGTCAACTTCAGGCACGAACGCTTCAACAATGATGGTTGTCAGGTTGGGGATTTCCAGAATCGTCTGGCCTGACCAAACATTTTCGCCGACCTGGAATCGCTCGCCGTTCCACTTGGTTTTATAAATCACGACACCATCGCGGTCGGCTTTGGACTGAAAGTTTTTCATGCCGTCGTTGATTTGGGCGACTTTGTTTTCGGCGCGGGACTTCTTGCTTTGGATGATCTGATACGTGGCTTCGCTGGATTTCTTGTGCCATTGGATTCGTTCTTTCAAGGCTTCAACTTCGCGCCGCGCTTGTTCAAACGCTAACTTGTCTTCTTCGACTTTGTTCGGCACGTCGAACTTCGGATCGTTGGTTTGTTTTAGCCTTAACTTTTCAAAGTTGTTTTCTGCCTGGGCAAGTTTGGAAATCAATTCCTGACGTTCCAGATCAATCTGGGCTTTGGTCTTTTCCAGTTCCTTGTTGGCCTGATCCAGTTCGTTTTGAAATCGCCCCAAATCATCGCGAACTTTTTGTGCGTCGAAGGTGATTAACGGATCGCCGGTTTTCACCTGCTTTCCTTCGGCGGCCATGTTGACCACCTGGAACTGCCAGTAATTGCCGAATTCCGGTGGCGCACCGAAATCCTGTGTAGAAGTGGCTTTCAATACTCCGGTGGCATCCACACTGAATTTCAACGTTTGCGGTGTGACGGTGAAATCTTCGCCCGTAGCGGCGGCTTTGGGCCCAATTGCAGAAAAGCCCGATTGCCATTTCGATTGCCCGCTTGGCAAAAACAGAAAGTAGCCAGCGGCGGCCAACACAGCCAGGACGGTGAAGCTGATTGCGATTCTGCGAGTTCGCTTTGGCATGAGTACCTCAAACTTTTCCTCCCACGAAGCCACACGAAGTTTCACGAAGGCAGGCAAAAAATCTTCGTGGTTTTTCGTGTGCCTTCGTGGGCAGGTCTATCGGTTCAGAATTCGGTCGCCTTCTTTCAGCGCCCCATTGCTGGCAACGACATAATTCATGGCGTCGGCTCCCAAAATGGTAACGGCGATTTGGCGTTGTGCATTTTTGGCGTCGCCGGGTTCAATGCGTGTGACGTTGGCGGTTTCGCCTTCGAACCGGATTGCCGAACGAGGAATCAGCAACTGAGAATCGGTTTCGTTGATGATGACCGAAACCTGCGCCGACATTCCCGGCTTCATGATTTCGGTCGCCGTGCGATCCAGAGAAATCGTCACGCGAAAGATTTTGGCTTTCGACATCCACCCGGCTTTGATGGCGGTTTGGGAAATTTCTTTGACCTGGCCTGTGATCGAAGTGTCCGGGTAACTGTCTAGCCGGACTTCACAGCGGCTGCCGACAGAAAGTTTCGGGCCATCCACTTCGTTGACCTGCGCCAGCACTTCCATGTCTGTCAGATCAGGCAAGCGAACAATCGGCCAGCCTCCCCAGACGACATCGCCGACCTGCATTTTGCGGCGGCCTTCCCAGTGTTCGGCGTACAGCACCATGCCGTCCGCAGGAGCCTTGATTCGCATGCCGTCCAGATTGCCTTTGGCGCGGTCAAGCTGAACTTGCAGCTTCTGTTTATCAATCGTTTTGACCTGCAACTCAGCAGCAAACTCTTTTTTCTTTTGTTCGATCTTTGCCAGGTGGTTGTTGTATTCGGTTTTGGCTTTTTCCAGCGCCAGTTGCGCTTCCTGAAATTCGCGGCGGGCTTGGACTTCGGCTGGGATTTTGGCTTTCAGCTTGGCTTGTTCCTGGGTCAGCCACAACTTGCTTAGTTCTACTTCCAGGTCGCGCAATGTGGCTTCGTGCTGCGATTGGGTGCGAACGATTTCGTTTTCGGCGGCGACAATGCGCTCTTCGGTGTCTTTGATCTTGGTCAGGATCGTGCCGCTGTCTAATTCCACAACGCGCTCGCCCGCTTTGATGACTATACCTTCGGGCGGCATGTATACAATCTTGGCGTCTTCAGAGGTGCTGGAATAAATCGTTTGCGAACGCACGGCGCGCAATTCTCCATCCAGTAGCAAAAATTTCTTGATTGCTCCGCGACGGACTTCAGTGGTCGGCAAATTCGTTGCGCTTGAATCGGAAGAGGCAAGGGCGTTCGTGATGGGATTTGAGCGAAAACGCGGGATGAACAGTAGTGCCAGCAGCGCCAATAGCAACAGCGATCCCATGCCAATTACAAAAAAACGGCGGACCTGCTCGCGCGGTTTGAAAGCAAGGGTGGTCATAGCTTTCTCCTCTTGAATTGTTGATTCGCGACAAATTTTCTACTGAGACACCGGCTCAAACGTTGAGTAGTAAGTTCAAGTTTCAATTCTTTAGTAGATAGCGAAAAGAGAACGGCATCGAGAGTGGCAGCTTGCAGGCTTTGGGCTTCTGGAGGGAATGAGATTCAGAAAGGGCGTAGATTTGACTGAAATCTACGCCCTTTCTGCTTTTTCAGGCTTTTGACGGTCAATTAGGGGCGAGCCGGCGGAGGCGCAGGCATGTTTTCCTTGCTGAAGCGTGGCAGCAATTCGTCGCGCATTGCCAGATGGTAAACGGCTGCGGCAAACACGATGGCAGCCTTTTTCACGTCGTCTTCGACGATGCGTTCATAGGTGTCCATGTTCGTATGCCAGGTGATATTGCCGTATTCGATGGGATCTTGCTGCGCGCCGATTCCCGGCAGCCCAGCGGCGTTAAACGAAGTGCTGTCCGTGCCGCCTAGCCCACGACCAGCGGCAGCGCGAACGCCATAAAACCCAAAATCTTCAAATGGTGCCAGCACGGGTTTCAATACATCTGCAACTTCGGGCGGGCCAAAAATGCTCAGTCCGCGCGGACGGCCTGTGCCGGAATCAATGTTGAAATAACCGCCGAACTTGGCGAATTCCGGCTTCGGATTTTCCGCCGTACCGAAATGCTCTTTGACGTAAGCTTGCGATCCAAGCAGTCCTTGCTCTTCGCCGCCCCACAGCGCCACGCGAATGGTGCGACGCGGTTGAACGCCAATGGCTTTCAGAATGCGCGCGGCTTCCATCATGATCGCGCAGCCGATGGCGTTGTCCGTTGCGCCGGTCGCCGAATGCCACGAATCCAGATGGCCGCCCAGCATAATCACTTCATCTTTTTTGTCGGTTCCGGCGATTTCGGAAATGGTGTTGTATGAAGTTTTGCCTTCGGGATAGATCTGATTGACGATGTTGAATTCCGCTTCGATTGCCGTCCCGTCCACCAGAATGCGCTGCATACGCCCAAAGTCTTCGTTGCTGACGACCACTGCTGGCGGGAACTTGGTTGGATCGAAGTTACGATTGTTGAATGCGCGAACGCGACGCTGTTCCATGCGGCCTTCTGCGGCGGTATCGGTGATCATGACCAACGCGCCAGCGGTTGCCAAAAACTCTCCTGACCGTTGATTCATCTCTCTAGCAGTGAGCTTGCGCGGCTGGCCGGGCTGCTGTGGATCAGGGCCGCCTCTTCTGGGACCACCGGGGCCACCAGGACCTCCGCCAGGGCCGCCAGCGCCGGAGTACATGTTCTTGGCCATTGTGTCGTCAATGCGTTTATTTTGGGCTTCAAAGCCAACGGGAATGATGACCTGTTTGCCAACCATGACGATCTTGCCTTTGACCTTGTCCCTCTGGGTTTCCAGAAACGCCTTGAATTCGTCTTCGGTTGGTGAAGTGGGCGGAATCAGTTGGTAAACTTGGCCGCGAACCGTGCCGTTTGTGCTGGGCGTCCAGGCCAGCGTTTCCAGAACAAGCACATCCTTGTAAGGGGAAAGAATGAAGCCGGTTGCGCGTTCGTTCAACCAACCAACATGGCCAAAATCCCATGGTTCCAGATGGCCGTTGCTGAATCCCCACGAAGCCATTTGTTTAATTGCCCATTCCCCGGCAGCCTTATGATTCGGGGAGCCCGTCAGGCGCGGACCGTACACGTCAGTCAAATAATGCATCGTTTTCATAATTTGGGAATTTTCCATTCCCTCTTTACGAATCTTGGCTTGAATGTCGGGGTCAGGCTTGGCCGCTGGCCCCTGAGCAAGCGCTGAAAGCGGACTGCCCAGCAAAGTCAGGCAGAGCAACATAACTCTGAATTTTCGCAGCATAGAGTTCTCCTTCTTGAGTGCGGGTAAAGTTGTAGACAGGATTTGCAGGATTCAACAGATTTGAGCTGCGTCGTTTGCCGGTCGCAGTTCAGACCCGTCGAACCTGTGAAATCCTGTAAATCCTGTCGAAGATTTTCGTATTTGTCGGTGGCTATTGTCGCTTTTTCACGTTGCTTGACAAGGTTTCAAGCGCGACTTTAGACTCCGCGTCCAATTCGACATTCCAACACAAAGGAAGTCTCACTTCACTAAGACGTAAATGCGCATCATTCTGGCTTCATCCGAAGTTGTGCCTTACTCGAAAACCGGCGGGCTTGGCGATGTAGCCGGTGCGTTACCGCAAGCTTTATCGCGTGTGGGTTGCGACGTTGCGGTCATCACTCCGCGTTACACCGGGTTCGGTAAACGACACGGCGATGTCGTCAGCCACGAAACCGGGGAAATGATCTTTGATGATTTGCGCGTCCCGTTTGCAGGAACCATTAAATCTGCCGCCGTCTGGCGCGACTGGATGGACGGTGCGCCGGTTTACTTTATAGAGAACGCCGAATACTTCGGCCACGGTTACATTTATGGCAGCGGAAATTTCGATGTCGAACGCTTCGCGTTTTTCAGCCGAGCCGTGCTGGAACTGGCCAAACGCATTGGCGGCGCACCGGATGTAATTCATTGCAACGACTGGCAAACCGGCTTTATCCCTGCGTATTTGAGGAATGTTTATTGGAACGATCCTTTCTTTGCCCGAACGGCGACACTCTTCACAATTCACAATCTGGCGTACCAAGGTTTTTTTGATAAAGAACTGCTGCCGAAGTTTGGGTTCGATTGGCAGGTGTATGACGGAATGGAGTTTCTGGGTACTGTCAGTTCGATGAAAGCCGGGCTGCATTTTTCCACGGCGCTTTCAACTGTCAGCCCGAAATACGCCGAAGAGATTCAAACCCCTGAGTTTGGCAATAAGCTGGATGGATTGTTGCGCTGGCGGCGAGGCGATTTGCTGGGAATCCTGAACGGCGTTGATTACAACGAATGGAATCCGGAAACCGACAAATACTTGGCAGCAAATTATTCCGCTGACAATTTGGAAGGCAAACTGGCCTGCAAACGCGATTTGTTGGAAAAATATCAATTGCCGGTTGATCTGGAAAGGCCTGTTGTTGCAATCGTTACGCGGCTGACTTCGCAAAAGGGAATTGACCTGATGACTCAGGCCATCTGGCGAATTCTGGAAACCGGAGCCTATTTCATTCTGCTGGGTTCGGGCGCGGAAAGTTACGAAAGTTATTTTCAGCAGGTGCGCGACGCCGCGCCCGGTCGAGTTGGCGTTTATTTCGGATTCAATACGGCGCTGTCTCACCAAGTGGAAGCCGGAGCCGATCTGTTTCTGATGCCTTCGTCATACGAACCGTGCGGGCTAAACCAAATGTACAGTTTGAAATACGGCACCGTTCCCATTGTGCGGGGCGTGGGCGGGCTAGACGACACTATCACCAATTTCGAGCGCACAACCGAGCAGGGAAATGGCTATAAATTTTACGAATACTCAGCGGATCGCCTGGTCGAAAAGTTCTATGAATCCTTAATGGTGTATTACGACCGTGACGCGTGGCGAAAATTGCAGCGCAACGGCATGCGCGAAGATTTTTCGTGGGATCGTGCGGCGCACAATTACCGGAATGCTTATCAAAAGATTATCGAAGCCAGACTTTCACGCGGCTGGTGATTGGGGAATGGCCTGTCTGTTTGTTGGCTGACGTAAGGCATTTGTTATAATGCCTGCCGAGATGAAAGCTGAGTTTGAAAACCTAAGCAAACGAATAGTTTGCGTAATTTTTGAGGAGGAAGTATGAGTCAATTTGTTTCTGAAGTAACGGATGCCGAATGGGCAACGGAAGTGTTGGGAGCGGACAAACCTGTGCTGGTGGATTTTTGGGCGCCGTGGTGCGGCCCTTGCCGCCAGATTGCGCCTTCGGTTGAAGCCGTCGCCGAAGCCTATCAGGGCAAAGTCAAAGTCGTGAAAATGAATGTGGATGAAAACCTGGAAGCGCCTTCGACTTATGGCGTTAAAGGCATTCCCACATTGCTGGTTTTTTCCGGCGGACAAGTGGTCAACGGCCACGTTGGCGCTTTGAAGCAAGCTGAAATTTCGCAGTTGATAGACAAGGTTCTGGCATAAACAGCCACCTTAACCATCGGTAAAACATCCACGAAAGGCACGAAGGATTGTGAAGATGTAAAAATCTTCACGCTCCTTCGTGTTTCTTCGTGTGGGAAAACACGAAGCATGAACTTAGCAATCATCGGAGCGCAGTGGGGCGACGAAGGCAAAGGCAAAATTGTTGACCTGATCGCGCCGCATTTCGACATCGTCGCCCGTTATCAGGGAGGCCACAACGCTGGCCACACCGTTATCATTCGCCGCAATGGCGAAGATCAGAAATTTGTCCTGCACCTGATTCCTTCCGGCATCACCCATCCCGGTAAAATCTGTGTCGTCGGCAACGGCGTCGTTGTCCATCCGGAAGCCTTGCTGACCGAAATTGACGAGCTTCGCGCCAAAGGCATCGAAGTCAACGAAAAGAATCTGCTGATCAGCAACCGCGCTCATTTAATTCTGCCGCATCACGTCGCGCTGGATCGTGCCATCGAAGCCAATCGCGGAGGCAACGCCGTCGGAACAACCATGCGCGGTATCGGCCCGGCGTACGAAGAGAAAATGGCTCGCCGAGGCATTCGCGCGGGCGATCTGACCAACGCTGCCGGATTGGCCGAAAAGCTGGCCCACAACGCCGAACAAGCCAATCGCTTGCTGAAAATGCTAGGCGGCGAACTGGTGGACGAAAAACAGTTGATCGAAGACGGATTGCGCTGGAGCGAGTTGCTTGCCCCGCACGTTACCGACACGACTTACTATCTGAATCAGGCTACGCGGCAAGGCCAGTCTTTGTTACTGGAAGGCGCGCAGGCCGTGATGCTGGACATTGATCATGGCACCTATCCGTTTGTTACTTCGTCCAGCTCCGCTGTTGGTGGAGCCTGCACCGGCACCGGCATCCCGCCTTCTGCCATCAATGCCACCATCGGCGTAATCAAAGCCTACACGACGCGCGTCGGCGGCGGACCCTTCCCGACGGAATTGAACGACGAGTTGGGGGAAGCCATTCGCGCCAAAGGCGGCGAATATGGCGCTTCGACCGGACGCCCACGCCGCACCGGCTGGTTTGATGGCGTCATTGCCCGGTACGCCGTGATGGTGAATGGATTGAATGCTTTGGCGTTGACCAAACTGGACGTGCTGGATGATCTGGACGAAATCAAAATCTGTGTCGCTTACAAAGTAAATGGCCAGATCACCGAACAAGTGCCTTATGACGCTGACCAGATGTGTGCTGCCGACCCGGTCTACGAATCCATGCCCGGCTGGAAATCCAAAACTGTTGGCATCTCGGATTTCGACGAATTACCCGCGCGCGCCAAACAGTACATCAATCGTTTGTCTGAAGTTTCCGGCGCTCCTTTCGCGTTTATCTCCACCGGCGCTGAACGCAACGAAACTATCATTGCAACCGATGTTTTGGCGGATTGCGGTTTGCACTTGACTGTATAGCCAAATCAGAATCGCGACCGGTACCAAGCGAAGGTCTTGCCGATTATGCTTGTGCCGGTCGCGGCGTATGCGCAGCCCCGGCGATTGGATCGAAGCGCCTGCACAAGGGCTCTTATGCAATCAGCGCTTATCGCGCCCGGTCAACCACAGCGTTCGGCCGCTTCACGTTACTATCAGATATCGATGTCATACGACGACCCGTACTTCAAACTCCGGCCTCCGTCGCCGACCCCGGATGATGAGCTGTGCCAATGCATGGGCGATACGCCTGTAAAGCTCATGTGTGCGCTTTCCTATAATCCCATTCATTGCATCGTCTGCAATCTGGAAGTTCCGCCTGAAACGCTTGGGTTCGATACGACGCTTGTGGAAGCCATCGCAGTGTGGCGAAGGATCTATGAGGCTTTGGATCGCCTTTGGCTGGACTCGGGCGAGTACGAGGCCTGGGCAACCTCGGAGTTGGGAGACATCACCAGTCCAGTGAATAAAAGGGGGCGTGATGTGGCGGCGCAAGTGAATGCACGACGCCGGTGTTACTACTGGCTCTTCCAGGACCAGTCGATTCCGCACTTCGAGGCGATTGGTGAGTGCCCGTCCTGTCGGCAAACCTTTAAGACGTTCGACGGTGGCATCTTTCGTCAGGATATCTGCGAAGAGTGCAGCATTATTACGGTAGGAGAATGAGCTTCGCTTCGCACGGGGCGACCGGACTTGCGGTTGTACCGGAGCTGGCGTGGCGGGTGTCGTCGGTATCATCCAGGTTGTTGCGCTGGCTCGCTGAACCTGAGCGTTAGGCGGCTTGCTGGTGGCGCCAACTCGTAGGAGATTATGGATACGCAAACGTTGATCGCTAGTTTAGAGGCCGCACCCGGCATTATCATTGGTCTCATCCGTGAGGTGCCGCCCCAGAACCTCAAGCGCCGCCCTGCCCCGAACAAGTGGTCTGCTCACGAGCATGCCTGCCACATCTCTACCGGGCAGGCGACATTCCTCTCACGTCTGGAGTTAATACTCTCTGACCCGCACCCTCAAATAAAGTCCATGGCACCATCACCGGAGGAGGAGACCGGCTCACTGCTGAGCGTTAATCTGGAAGAAGCGCTGGGCCGGTACGTGCGGGAGCGAGCACTGGTCGTTGAGCGGTTGAAAGAGCTATCCGCAGAGGATTGGCAGCGGACGGCCGAACATGAGGCGTTCAGTCATTATTCGGTGCATATAATGTTCAGGCACCTGCTGATGCACGAGATGCTTCACGCCTACAGGATAGATGAACTGATGCTGAAAAAGGATTGGGAGTAATCAAAGTGGCTGACATGTCGCCTAACATCCATTGCACCGGAGCGCGCGCCACCAAGTCGTGTGGTTTTCGAGTGCGTCGAGCACACGCCCGGTGAACGATGTGTTAGGCCCTCACGCGAAATCCAAAATCTACTACTGATACCAGGCGATTCGATAAAACAACTAGGAGTCATAAAATGAGTAACAAGGAATTTAAGGCCTCTTTACCGCTGTCAGGGAAGAAATCAACGGTAGATAGACGCATGTTCGTACTCGATGTGGCAGCAGGTGTCGGTGCGATGACAGTCCTGTCATCCAAGGATGTAAAGGCGGCAGCGAAACAAACGATGAGTCTAAATGTGATTTATCCGAACCATGAAGGTGCGCGATTCGATATAGGCTACTATCGTGATACTCACATCCCTCTGGCGATGAAGGTCATGAAGGCCGACAGCGTCCTTATGATTGAAGGGGTGCCGATGGGCGCCACCGCCGCACCCTATGCGATGATTGCTCATTTCCAGTTCGCGTCACCGGAAGCGCTGAAGGCTGCTACCGATAATCCGCGCATGGCTGATGTCCGGGCCGATGTCCCCAAGTTCACCGACATCAAACCGACAGTCCTGATTGGCAAGGTATCGTAATAGGCACCCTGGAGCAAAACCAACAATTCCTTCCCCGGATGCGCCAACCTATATAGAGTTTACAGAGGCCAGGTTCTCATGCAGGCAGTGGTGGGTGTCTTCACGCCCGGCAAGCTGGTCCTATCTTCTGTCATCCGGTTATTTACAGCTCATAGGAGGAGGCCGAAGTAATGTTTCAGAAAATGCGAAAGTCTAAAAAGATGGCGCGGACAAGTGAAGCTAGCGAGGTAGAGAGAGAAGGACTTAAAGAGCAGGTTATCGGTGAGCAGGCAGTCGGAGCGCGCTCGGTTGGTGCACAGGCCATCGGGACACAAGGCATCGGCACATTGGCTGTGGGGGCTTTGGCGTTTGGAGCCGTGGCAGTTGGCGCAATGGTGATTGGTCGGCTTGTGATTCGTCGTTTGGTCATTGGCGGATTACGGGCGGGTTCACTGGAAATCGAAGAATTAGATATCAAGCGACTGCGAGTCGGTGAACTCATCCTGGCGGATGATCTGGGTCTGGCGGAAGACAAGAAACCAGGAATATAGGTCGTGTGGTGCTGTAATCTGCTTGCAGGGAAGCGTTCACTGAGGTCAGCTTGCTCTCATCGGTTAAGCGGTTATTGGCGAATAAGGAGAAAGAGAAATGAACGGAATTCCTACGGGGACGGAACTTATGCGGCCCTTTATTCCCGCGAAGAATTTTGACCTATCCAAGAGATTTTACGAAGCTTTGGGCTTTGAAAAGGTTCTTGACGGCGAGGTCGCTATTTTTAATGCTGGCTCAGGGGGTTTCATCCTGCAAAACTATTATCAGAAAGAGTGGGCAGAAAACTGCATGATGCAGCTTATGGTAGATGATCTTGATGCCTGGTGGGAGCACATCACCGGCCTGAATTTGCCCGGCCAATTCGGAGTACCAGTGCCGAAAGCACCAGCGATGCAGCCTTGGGGGCTTCGCATTGCCTACGTTGTGGATCCCAGCGGAGTGCTTTGGCATGTTGCACAACGTCGCAATGGCTTGATACAGGATTAGCAAATGACCAATACCCAAATCCGTTTCGATGACGGGGCAGCTTACGAACGATACATGGGCTACTGGAGTCAGCTTGCAGGGAAAACATTCCTTGACTGGCTTGCTCCAAAATCCGGGTTGAGGTGGCTTGACGTTGGTTGCGGTAATGGAGCCTTTACCGAATTACTGGTTGAGCGGTGCGCACCAGGTTCGGTTGAGGGAATAGATCCATCGGAAGGCCAGCTTGCCTATGCCCGTACACGACCTGCTTCGCGTGTTGCACAGTTTCACCAGGGCGATGCGATGGCGCTGCCGTTCGCGGACGACTTGTTCGACATCGCCGTAATGCCGCTGGTGATTTTCTTCGTTCCCGAACCGGCCAGGGGCGTTGCGGAAATGGCGCGGGTGGTTTGCCCAGGGGGCATCGTGGCGGCTTATGGATGGGATATGTTGGGCGGAGGCTTTCCGTATGAAGCGCTGTTGCGTGAAATGCGCGGGCTTGGCATTGTTGTTCCGGAGCCTCCGAATCCGGGTGCGGCTTCCATCAATGCACTGCGGGATTTGTGGGCGGATGCGCACTTTGAGGCCATCGAAACGCAGGAGATTATCGTGCAACGGACGTTCGCCAATTTCGATGATTACTGGACGACTGTCCTTGGAGCGCCGAGCGTCGGTTCAAAGCTGGCAGCGATGCCGCCCAAAGAAATTGCGCATCTGAAAGATATTTTACGCGCGCGGCTGCCAGCAGATGAGAGTGGCCATATCACTTACAGTGCCCGGGCTAATGCAGTGAAAGGGCGCGTACCAAACCAAGAATGATTCCGCCATGTCCGATACAGCTCCCAATCGAAATTTGATCTCCAGCCTAGTGCAGGCGACCTTACTGGCTGGAATCGTAGATGGACTTTTTTCAAGCATTCTGAGCGTCGCGTTTTATCACTCAACGGTTTCTCGGCTTTTCCAAGGGGTCGCCTCAGTTCTACTAGGGAATGACGCATTCAATGGCGGCGCGAAAACTACCGCCCTTGGCATCCTCATGCATTTTGGCGTCGCCTTCGCTTGGTCTGCCATCTTTCTGTTTGTTGTCATGCGCTGGCGCTGGGTTCAATCAACGCTCAACTCGAAATACGGCATTGCAAAGATGGCCCTGCTATACGGCCCATTTATCTGGATGCTTATGTCGCTCGCCTTCATTCCCAGCTTCACACACCGTGCACCAGCGATTACCATCCGCTGGTGGGTTCAATTGATCGGACATTTTCCATTCGTAGGATTGCCCATCGTTGCATCGTGCTTCAGAGCCCTTTCCCGAACCAGTAGCTAGTGCTCACATAAGGGTAGTATGCCCGCGAAACAAGAAGAGGTTGTATGGGAAGTATCGAGTATCACCTGAAAGAATTAGCGATAGCGCTGGATAAGAATGATGAGCGGAGAGGCTTGCCAAGTATTCTCGATTCCGATAAAGCAATTTTAGACATAGGGTGCGGCATTGGGCAGTCATTTATAGCACTAGATTGTGCAGACCGAATCTGTATTGGACTTGATATTGACGAAGATGCGGTGAGATATGGGATCGAACACTATGGAAGCAAGATCCACTTTATTCTTTCAGATGCGGAACACATCCCGTTACCGTCGAATACGATCAATCTGGTATATAGCCGAGTAGCTTTGCCTTACACGAATATTCCTAGAGTCATAAGAGAAATACGGCGTGTGCTGCGGGATGACGGAAGAGTTTGGATGACGATACACAGCAAAAGCAATGCAGACATGTATCTTAAAGAAGCGATAAGCTCACGGGATTTTAGACGGCTAGTTCATGTCATCTACATACTGATAAATGGATACTTGCTGAAGTATCTTGGAATTGTTTTTCCATTCATCAACGGACGTTATGAGAGCTGGCAGGATCCATCTGCTATGAAAAGCCTGCTAATTCGCAATGGTTTTGAAGTGAGTGTGCATAAAGTGGGCAGACAAACAGTGATTGAAGGTAGTCGTATCAAATGAAACAACCCAGAGAGAAAAGGACAGAAATGCCAATGGCAAAAAACATGACAGCAAAACAACGGGAAGAACTACTCGTAGCGTTAAAAGCCCGTTTTGAGAAAAACCCGAATCGCCATAAAGGCCTTGATTGGGCGAAAGTACAAGCAAGGCTGGAAGCGAATCCTGAAAAACTGTGGTCCCTCAATGAAATGGAAAGAACTGGCGGTGAACCGGATGTTGTTGGGTTTGATAAAAAGACGGGCGAATACATCTTTTACCTTATGTGTGACTCTTTGAAGTGATGATCCATTAAGCCTTCTGCCTGTAAGATGGTTTTGTCTTACGAAATCATCTCAGGAAGAACAACTCAATGGATCGAGATACTTTTATCATTACGGTTTACTGTTTGGTAGATGAACATTACGCGGCAGTTGCCGCCCAATATCAGATTCGACGAGGCGGCTTTGCTCCTGCACTCAGTGACCCGGAAGTCATCACGATGGAAATTTGTGGCGAATACTTTAAGCTCGACAAAGATAAAGATTTATTCGCCTACTACCGAGATCACTACCGGCATTTCTTTCCCGCTCTTGGGGATCGCCCAAGCTTTGTTCGGCAAGCCGCCAATCTTTGGCTGGTCAAAGAACAGATTCAGCGACGCTTGGTGCGAGTCAGCGGTCAGGATCGGGACGGCGTGCAGCCCATTGATACTTTGCCGCTTCCGGTGTGCGTTTACACTCGCGCGCCGCGAGATCGAACCTTCAAAGGGCTGGCCGACTACGGCCACTGTGCCTCCAAGAAAATGGACTACTACGGTTTCAAGCTTGGACTGCGTGTTTCGCGCATTGGGATGATTACCGGCTATCCGCTTCTGGCAGCGCGTCCGCATGACATCAATCATTTGGAAACACTGGTTGAAGATTTCGTCGGTTGTGTTCCTGCCGATAAAGGATTCATTGACCAATACCGTCACCAACTTTTGCTGGAAAAACACAACGTTCAAGTGATCACCCCAGCCCGGGCAAATATGAATGAACAACACTCCCCTGAAGTGCTGCGATATAGCGCGAAAGTCCGCAAGTTGGTTGAGACCGTAGGTTCCCAACTAACCGAACGATTCAACATTGCCCAGACTCGGACACACAAATTTTGGCATTATCAACATCGTCTGATCCGCAAAATCCTGGCACATACGATGATGGTGTTTCTGAATCTTAAATTGAAACGACCGCCCCTTGATTTGGACGGATTGGTTCCAGTTGGATAAATAAAGAGTCACACATAAGGTATCTTTTATGATTGCTCTGCCGAAAGCCCGAAAGGCCGCAGAAGCATTTGTTTCGACCGTGAGGCGCTGGAATCAAGGAAAGAACACAAACCGGCAAATAACGCCTTGGACATGGCTGCTGCCATAGGCGTTGAGCTTTTGACAGAAGAACAATATCGAGAGCTGCAGAAACTTGGAAAATTCGATTTGAAAACATCGAGCTGGATAAAAACGCCTTCTGATATTAGAAAACTCGGCGGCGCGCTTTATTGTGATCGTCGCTACGACACGGTCTTCGTCTATCACAATGGCGCAGAATCTTACTATGCTGTCAGGGGATTCCGAGGCTCGCTAAAGGTCTAAATTAGACCAGCCTGCCATTGCATGTACGGTTAGAAACCACAGGGATGACTTAGGGAAAGCGTTTGTTTTCCCGTGTGCCTCATAACTCTCTGTAGTTGGTTCCGTACAAACAAATGAAATCCGATCTAGTACTCCATCAATGTAAAACTGATGGATGATCTTTGAAAAAGGCATCGCTTGCGAGAAACTCTCTGCGGGAGAAACATCAGCAATGCCAAAGAAAAAATATATCGTCACGCTTACTGACACCGAGCGGGAGGAACTTGAACAACTCCTGCGCAGCGGCAAACACGCGAGCCGCAAAGTCACCCGTGCCCGCATCGTGCTCAAGGCGGCCGCCGGATGCAGCGATCAACAAATCGTTGAGGCGCTCGGCGTCGGACGGGTCACTGTCGAGCGCGTACGGGAACGTTTTGTCCAACGCGGTCTGGATGCGATTAACGATGGTCCCCGTCCCGGCCAAAAGGCGAAACTTGATGCCAAAGCCGAAGCGCGTCTGATCGCCGAAGCTTGCAGCGCAGCGCCGGAAGGTCGCAAGCAGTGGACCTTGCAGTTACTCGCCGACCGCGTGGTCGAACTCAAACTGGCCGACTCCTACTCCCACGAGTCGGTGCGCAACGTGCTCAAAAAAATCAACTCAAGCCGTGGCTGAAGAAGCAGTGGTGCATTGCTTCAGTCGGTGCCGAGTTTGTTGCCGCGATGGAAGACGTACTCGACATTTACGCCGAGCCTTACGATCCCAGGCGTCCGAAAGTCAATTTCGACGAGACGAGCAAGCAACTGATTGCCGAGACACGCTCTCGGCTTGCGGCCAAGCCAGGGCAGTGCGAGCGATATGATTACGAGTATCAGAGAAACGGGGTCGCCAACGTATTTATGTTCGTTGAACCGCAGGCCGGTTGGCGTCACGTCCAAGTCACTGACCAACGTACCAAGCTTGATTTCGCTCAGCAGATGAAGTGGTTGGTTGATGAGAAGTATCCGGAAGTGGAAGTCGTCCGCGTCATTCTGGATAACCTCAACACTCATAAACCGGCTTCACTCTACGAAGCGTTTGAGCCGGAAGAGGCACGGCGAATTATCAAAAAGCTGGAGTTTCACTACACGCCCAAGCACGGCAGTTGGTTGAATATGGCGGAAATCGAATTGAGCGTTTTACAGCGTCAATGCCTCGATCGAAGGATTGCTGACAAACCAGCTCTCAAGCAAGAAATTGCGGCTTGGGAGCTTGCGCGCAATAAAGAGAAAGCCACGATTGACTGGCGCTTCTCAATTTCTGACGCACGGGAAAAGCTCAAACGGCTTTATCCATCCAAACCAACTTGATGATGTACTAGGATGCACAAGGCTATGACTCTCAAAGAAACTCTCGCGCAGCTCGAAGCGCTTGGCAACGAGAAAGTTCGTGCGCAAAACCGCAGGAACGGCGCTGGTGACAATCAGTTCGGCGTCAAACTCGGTGACATTCGAAAGCTGGCGGCGAAGATCAAGACCAACGATGCTTTGGCTAAAACTCTCTGGGAAACCGGGAACGTTGATGCCCGGCTCTTAGCTATTCTTCTGATCAATCCAAAAAACCTGTCAGAGGATGAATTAGATCGGATGGTGCGGTCTGTCGGCGTTGCCAATGTGGCGGACTGGCTCAACGCGTACCTCGTCAGGCAACACCCCGACAAAGAAGCTTTGCGCCAAAAGTGGTTGGCGGATGATGATCCGTGGGCGGCACGCTCTGGGTGGGACCTAACGTCCGAGCGCATTGGCAAGAAGCCTGAAGGGCTAGACCTGTCAGCGCTTCTGGACCGCATCGAATCCGAAATGGGCACTGCTGCTCCAGCAGTGCAATGGACGATGAACTTCTGTCTTGCAGGGATTGGCATCCACTTCCCCAAGCACCGCAAGCGAGCCATCGCCATCGGAGAAGCTTTGGGAATCTATCGCGACTATCCCGTTTCCAAGGGGTGCACCTCACCCTTTGCCCCGATCTGGATCAACGAAATGGTGAGCCGACAAGGTTGAACAATTGAATTCTGTCCTAAGAATTGCATGATGATCAGGCGAAGAACCGAAGCCGTGAAAGATCCTGCGTTCGAGGCAACTTCAGTCTTGGGCAAGTTTGTGTCGAGAGAGTTAGGCGGATGAAGTAACCTCCTCAAATAACTCCAAAGGAAAAATCTTCATGCACTGCTTACGTCCCTTAGTCGTCGTGGTTGCGCTTGCCAGCCTGCTTTTGACGGGCGGAATAAATCAAACAAGTCTTGCCCAACAAGCGGTTCAGGGTGAAGTCGTAATCCCGTTCACACTCACCGACCACAACGTCATTGTCGTAGGCGCATTGCTCAATGGCACTGACGCGTTGAATCTGATGTTGCATACGGCTTCGTCGGATTTGAGATTGACCGAAGATGCGGTGCGAAAATCGAAGAGCATCAAATTCACGGCCACTGACAAAGTGAAGTCCTGGGGAGGCGAGGCGGATTCGCGGTCCAGCAAAGGAAACCGGCTTCAAATTGGTGAGCTAAGGCGTGACAACATTGACATCTGGGAAGACAAAAATTCGGGGAAAGACACAGACGGGAAGTTTGGCCTGGATTTCTTTCAGAATCGGATTGTTGAAATAGACTTCGATCAGCGCCGCATCGCGGTTCACGAAAAGCTCCCTGGCAAAGTGGAAACGTACCAGCGCCTGAAAATCGAAAACCAAAACGGCCTGCTTATGGTTCAGGGCAGTTGTCTGATTGAAGGGAAAACGTATACCAACAAATTTCTCGTTCATTCCGGCTATTCCGGAGGAATCCTGCTGGACGATGCCTTCGCGGCGAAAACTGGCGTAGATGGAAAAATCAAAATCACCGACGAATCTAGCTTGAAGGATTCATTTGGCAACACGATCAAGGTGAAAAAAGGCATCCTGCCAGAGTTTGCGCTGGGAAGTGCGAAACTTACCGACGTTCCTGTTGGCTTCTTTTCAGGAGCGATTGGAGCCCAGAAAATGAGTGTTATCGGCAGCGAAGTTCTAAAGCAGTTCAATCTCATCTTCGACATTGCCAATCGGGATCTATACATAATCCCACGTCACACGTAGAAAGCAGCTTTACGGATTGTGGGTGGGCTTTTTTGAGCGGCGCGTTTTATTAGACGGCAACTTGATCTTGCCGAAGGAAGAAATGTCCAAATGACTGAGGAAGAGGTGGATACATTTCACAAGCTGTTCCTTGGAATTAAGGAGCGCACCATTCCCGACGAAGCCTTATTCCCAGAAATTCTTGCCCAGCGAAGTCTTGGGGATGCCTCCGAACTGGTAAAGACAGGTCGGTTAACAATTAGCGAAGATCCTTTGGCTGCTGCTTCAAAAATCCCTCGGGTTGCTGACGAATGCGCGCTTTGTGGCGTGGTTCCGGCGTCATTGGAAAGAAAGCCCGCTACACTACATCTTCATTTCGCGAATGCTGGCGGTCTTGGTCTTGGTGTTTGGGTGCATACGGAGTGTCTAAGTCGCTGCCCTATGACTGAACAACAGCGAGGCATTCCGTGGTGACAGCCTCATCGAACTAGACAGCACCGATTGAACTTAGCGTCGGGAAATTCTGTTTATGAAATATCGGCTGGCAATTTTTGATTTCGATGGCACGTTGGCGGACACGTTTCCTTTCTTCATTCGAGTCTTCAACCAGCTGGCCGAACAACATCAGTTCAAGAGAATCGAGCCGGAATTGGTGCCAACTTACAGAGGCTTCAGTCCCAGGCAGATGATGGAACTGGTGGGAATGCCCGCCTGGAAGCTTCCCTTTGTGGCAAAGAGTTTTATCTCGCTGATGAAGCAAAATGCGGCCAGCATCTCGCTGTTTGAACAGGTAAGCGACATGCTGCTGTATCTGGTGAATCATGGAGTTGCGCTGGCTGTCGTGACATCAAATTCTTATGACAACGTCAGCCAGATTTTGGGACCTGCAAATACGAAACTGATTCGCCACTTTGAATGCGGAATGTCCATCTTCGGCAAGCCATCCAGAATACAGAAGGTGCTCAAGAAGACTGGCATTCCAAGTCACGAAGCAATCTACATAGGCGATCAGGTCCCCGACCTGGAGGCGGCGCGTAAAGTGAAAGTTGCTTTTGGCGCCGTTTCCTGGGGATACGGAACGATTGAATCGCTGAGAGAACATGCTCCTGAAGAAGAGTTTGATAGTGTTTCCGCCATCAAAAGAATCGCCTAGCAAATCATTCCACTGAACCTGCACGAAGCCACAGGGAATTTTCTGAACTGCCTGAGAGACTGATCTGGGCGAAATCGTTGTTCGTCCGAAAGACGCGGCGTATACTTTGCGCTGTCTTGCAGTAAAGCCGTCCGGCGTTCTTAAACACCAAAACAAATCAGTAGCTTCAATAATGCAGGCGCAATCGAAGCGAAAACCTGTGCAAAGCTGTATTGAATTTCAAAGAATGAATCCCATGACTTCTATAAAACAACGCATCTTTATCGTGATGTTGATCGCTCTTACTTCAGTGGGCAATGGTTCGGCTCAACAAAAGTACGACCTTCTCTTAAAGGGCGGCCACGTCATCGATCCTAAAAACAAAATCAGCGGTGTTCGTGATGTGGCTATTGCGAACGGAAAAGTTGCGGCTGTGGCAGCCAAAATCAACCCGGCTGAGGCCTTCAAAGTTGTGGATGTTTCGGGCTATTACGTCACGCCTGGGCTGATTGACATTCACGTTCACGTCTTTGCGGGGACAGGCGAACGAGCGTCTTATGCCGGGGATAACAGCTTGTATCCCGATGGCTTCACCTTTCGCGTGGGAGTGACCACGGTGGCGGATGCCGGATGCGCGGGCTGGCGGAACTTTGAAGACTTCAAGCAGCGAATCATTGATCGTTCAAAAACGCGCGTTCTGGCGTTTTTGAATATCGTCGGCAACGGCATGCGGGGCGGAAAGTTTGAACAGGACTTGACCGATATGGACGCCAATCCGACGGCGGAAATGGCGCTTCGTTATCCGAACCTGATTGTCGGCGTAAAGACGGCGCATTTTGCCGGTCCGGAATGGAAACCGGTTGAACAAGCGGTTGAAGCAGGCACGAAAGCAAATATTCCTGTGATGGTGGACTTTGGCACCAATCATCCCAACGAACGTCCGCTGAGCGATCTGCTGACCAAAAAGCTTCGTCCCGGCGACATCTATACGCACGTTTATTCCGGGCTGCGCAATGAACAGGTGGAATCCGGCAAGATGAATCCGGCGATTTGGGAAGGCAGAAAACGAGGGGTGATTTTTGACGTGGGCCACGGCGGGGGCAGCTTTTTATGGCGGCTCGCCATTCCGGCGATGAAAGAGGGGTTCCTTCCCGATTCCATTTCTACAGACCTGCACATCGGGAGCATGAATGCCGGAATGAAAGACATGCTCAATGTGATGGACAAGTTTTTGGCGATGGGAATGTCGCTTGACGATGTGATTCTTCGCTCCACATGGAATCCTGCCCGCGAGATCAAGCGTGAAGAATTGGGGAACCTTTCTCCAGGCGCACTCGCTGATATCGCAGTATTCAAGCTCGAAAAAGGAAACTTCGGGTTTGTGGATATGAATGGCGCGCGGCTTAAAGGAACCCAGAAGCTGAGTTGCGAACTGACATTGCGGGATGGAAAGGTGGTGTATGAGCTGAACGGACTGACACGGACAGACTGGGACAAACTGCCACGGGATTATCCTCGGACCGGAGACGCTCGCTGGGACGCTGTTACGCCTGCGCCACGTACCAGAAATCCTCGATAGAGCCGCTATCTTTAACAAATACGAAGAGAGGAAAAATGAGAAAATGTCATCTTCACATCTGGCTTTCCATCGTTGGCGCTGTGCTTATTTCTGTCTTTTCTGACTACACTCATTACGATGTCTCATATCTGTTAAGAATACCGGGATACATGTTTTCTCAATATGTGTCCCTTTATGTGAACATCCGGATAGGGCAGGAAACGTTCTATTTGTCAGTGATTAAAGTGGTGTTTTACTCATTTCTGATCTTTGCGGTTCTCCATGTGATCTCCAAGGGAAGAACGCAGGGACAACAATCAAGCTCATCTGGAAAAAGAGTTTTACTGGCCCTGAAATAATGAGTGAGTTCCGGTGAGTGTATGAGAAAAAAGCGTTTGATTTGGATTTTTGCCTTGCTGTTCATAGGCGCGGTGGTGCTTTTTCAAGTCAGTAAATCCCGCACCTTTCAATTCTTCGGCCAGATTGTTTCGCGGGTGAACACTTCAGAGAAAATTGTTGCACTGACATTTGACGATGGCCCAACTCTGAATGCGACGAATGAAATCTTGAGAGTGCTTGAAGAGAAGAATGTCAAAGCGACTTTCTTTGTGATCGGGGGCGAGTTAGAGCAAAACATGGCCGAAGGGCGAAAGATCGTCGCGGCGGGGCACGAATTGGGCAATCATTCCTATTCGCACAAACGGATGATTTTGGTGACGCCATCGTTTGTGCAGCAAGAGATTGAAAAGACAGACCGGTTAATCAGGGAAACAGGTTACAGCGGAGAAATCAATTTCAGGCCTCCCTATGGCAAGAAGCTTTTTGCGCTGCCACATTACCTATCCAACACCGGTCGAAAAACCATTATGTGGGACGTCGAGCCTGACTCCAGCCCAAAGATCGCTGCCGATGCCACCAGAATCATTGAAGAAACGGAATCCCACGTGCGCCCCGGCTCAATCATTCTGTTGCATGTGATGTATTCGAACCGGCAGCAATCGTTAAAATCTGTCGGTGGAATTATTGAAAGTCTCCGGCAGGAAGGCTATCGGTTTGTGAAGATTTCCGAACTGCTGGCCGCCCATTGGAAGTGAGTGCAGGAAGTGTCGGCACATGAAATTGAAAATGTTCTCAGGGAATGCGGCGTTACGGATACGACCCTTTCCGCTGCAGAAAAAAGCCAACTGGATCGGCTTGGCTATGCCATTTTGCCCGATGTAATTGACGATCATTGGCTAGCGCGGTTAAGAACCGCTTTTGAAGCGGCTGAGGAAGAACCGTCAGTCGAAACCGGCGAAAAGCAGAGCGGAACGCGGCATCCGAAAGACCTGATACGCAAAGATCCTGTATTTGACGGCGTGTATACGCATCCGAGGTTGCTGGCGGCTGCGCATCACATTTTGCGCCGAGCATTTCGGGTTTCCACGCTTGCCGGACGCGATCCTTTGCCGGGATATGGTCAACAAGGGCTGCATACAGACTGGATGTTTCGCGCCCCACACGAACCGAATTATGCGGTGACGGCGTTATGGTTGCTGGATGATTTCACGGCGACGAACGGCGCGACGCGGCTGATTCCCAGTAGTCATTTGTGGGATCGCCCGCTGCCAAAAACGATGCAACAACCCACCGTCAATCATCCAGAACAAAAAATTGTTACCGCCAAAGCTGGCTCCGTGCTGGTGTTCAACGGGCACCTTTACCACAGCGGAACGCGCAATGATTCCAGGTTGTCTCGTCGCGTGCTGCAACTCACCTTCATTGCGCGCGAAGCTGCCCGATTCCCTGAACCTCCTGAAAACTTGCCGGAAAGATTGGCTCCTGCCGTTCGCTACTTGTTGGGCGCGTAGCTCTTCCGCATCAGATTGTTGCAATGTCAGGCAGCTTGCCTACACTGTCGGCGGCATATCGCCACGCAAATAAATTTACAAATCAGGCTTTGAGTAACCCTGGGAGGTTGGTTGATGAATGTGTTTGGCTTGGCTTCGGATCAAGTAGCCGCGCGAATCAAGCAGACCCAAAAACGTGTGTCGTTGCCTTCGCTGAAGCAATCCGTGCTGATGGGCAGCCTGGGATTTACAGGTGCTAGTTTGGTCGTTTTTGCGACGGTCGCGTTTGCTGAGCGCTGGATGTATCGCAATCTGGGACTGACGGGCGCTTATCTGGTTTGGACATTGCTGTTCATTGGCTTGAGCGCATGGCTGCTGAGTCCCTTAGTCATTGGGCCAGGCCGGTTGCGGCGCTTTTTTCTACTTTTTGCCGTGGCCTTCTTGTTGTACGCGGTGGGCTGGGTTGGAGCGTATTTCACTTTGCATGGAACGACTGGGGAATGGATTGGTTCGTTGGCCGGGTCTTTGCTGATGACGGTGATCATCGCATCGGGCTTTGGCGCACTGTCCACGTTCCCGCGCCTGTTTGCCGTGCTGTTCGTCACAAACTCCATTGGTTATTTTTTGGGCACCTGGCTTGATTCCACCGTTCGCGGCAAAGCCGGAATGATGTTGTGGGGCTTGGCGTACGGGTTGGGATTAGGAGCAGGTTTGGGTTGGAGCTTGTACCTGGCCCAAGCGCCGTTGCGCGCCCGACTCGAAGCTGACAAAACTGCTGCGGGATAGGAAAAAGGTGATTGGGAAATAAAACGACCAACTGCTTTTCTCAACACCTCAGCGCCTCTGCGGTGAAGCAGAGGAGTTAATTTCTAACCCCTTTTATTGCGAGGATGAATTCATGCTTCGTGCTTTTATTGTTGTCATTGTTGTTTGCATCGCAGGGCTTGCCGTCCAGAAACCGGCTCCAAAAACTCATCGGCTTGAAGCAACGCCTGCGACGGTGGCTTATGGATATTACTGGTCTGAAGCTAAACCCGCCTTGCGCATTGCTTCGGGCGACATCATTGATGTGGACACGCTTTTAACGAACAGTCCGAATGGGCTTCAGAACGCCGGAGTAGCTCCGGAAAAAATCCAAAACTCGCTCCGGGCGATTGTCAGCGAAGTCACAGGCGAACGGCGCGGCCCAGGTGGACATATTCTGACCGGGCCCGTTTACGTAGAAGGCGCAGAGCCGGGCGATGTTCTGGAAGTAAAGGTTTTGTCCATTGATCTGGCGATTGACTATGGCTACAACGGCTGCAGCGGCTTCGTTCCTGGGAATTGCGACCGATCAGTGAAACAGAAAATCTTTGCTCTTAACAAAAAGACCATGACGGCAGAATTCTCACCCGGCATCGTCATTTCACTGAAACCGTTTTTCGGCAGTATGGGCGTGGCTCCTGCGCCGGAAATTGGCCGGGTCAGCAGCAATCCTCCCGGCAAGCACGCAGGCAATCTGGATAACAAAGAGCTTGTCGCAGGTTCGACGCTGTATATTCCGGTGTTTGTTCCCGGCGCGCTATTCGAAGTCGGCGACGGGCATGCCGCGCAGGGTGACGGCGAAGTGGATCAGACTGCCATCGAAACCTCGCTTCGCGGCCGCATCAAGCTCACCGTGCGGAAAGATATGAAGCTGACGTGGCCGCGTGCTGAAACCGCAACTGATTTCATCAGCATGGCGACCGACCCGGATCTGACAAAAGCAACAACGCTGGCGATTCAGGAAATGATAGATTTTCTGGTTGCCAACAAAGGGCTGACCAGACATCAAGCCTATCAACTGGTCAGCATCGCCGGGAACGTGGCGATTACGCAGCTTGTGGACAAACCGAATCTGGGCGTTCACGTGAAACTGCCGAAAAGCATTTTTAAGAATGCGGCTGAACACAAATAGGCAGATTGGCGCATAAGAACTGTCCACCTGAAAATTTGATTAACAACTAGGAGACATACAATGAATGACAAGGAACGTAAGGCCCCTTCACCAAAATTGGGGAGGAAATCAATGCTGGATAGACGTAGTTTCGTTCTCGAAGTGGCAACAGGTGTTGGTGCGATGACAGCCGTATCATCTAAGACAGTGAACGCGGCAGCGAAACAGACGATGAGTCTGAACGTGATCTATCCGAATCACGAAGGCGCGCGATTCGACATAGGCTACTATCGCGATACCCACATCCCTTTGGCAATGAAAGTCATGAAGGCCGACAGCGTCATTCTCATCGAAGGGCTACCGATGGGCGCCACCGCTGCACCCTACGCGATGATTGCTCATTTCCAGTTCGCATCACCAGAGGCCCTGAAGGCTGCTACCGATAACCCACGCATGGCTGAACTTCGGGCCGATGTCCCCAAGTTCACTGACATCAAGCCGACAGTCATGCTGGGCAAGTCGTCGCTTTCCAGCACAGTGGGATCCGAAGCTTGGAATTCACGTGACTTGAAGTCGCGGC